>Ga0066388_100000648_pt1 | contig 17266 bp, 16 predicted proteins | sample PanSoiMetaGPlot6_FD_64539 | JGI IMG/M metagenome (GOLD analysis project Ga0066388, IMG submission 64539) | Tropical forest soil microbial communities from Panama analyzed to predict greenhouse gas emissions - Panama Soil - Plot 6 (Hybrid Assembly) | ecosystem: Environmental > Terrestrial >... | reverse complement strand
CCCTGCGCAATCTTGCGCTGGCGGCGCTCGCCGTTCTCATGGTCGCGCCCGAGTCGGTCGTTCATCCGAGCTTTCAGATGTCGTTTGCCGCGACGCTCGCGCTCGTCGCCGCCTATCAGGGCGGCGTACCGTGGACGGCCGGCGGCAACGGCAAGAGGGGGTCGTTCGGATCACAGGCGGCGGCCTGGGGTATGCGCGAAGTGACAACGCTTGTGTTCGCGTCACTGATCGCCGGCCTGGCAACCACGCCTTACGCCGCATTTCACTTTCACCGCCTTGCCCCCTACGGGGTCCTCGCCAATCTGCTGGTCATGCCCGTCGTATCGATCTGGGTCATGCCGGCGGGGCTGTTGGCGCTGGCTGCGATGCCGTTCGGGTTCGACGGGCCGCTCTGGGGTCTCATGGGCAGCGGCATCGACTGGATGAACACGATCGCGCTCTGGGTCGCCGGTCTGCCCGGCGCGGTCGGACGAATTCCCGCGTTTGGCGTCGACGCCCTGCTGATGGCAAGCGCAGGCCTGTTCGTGCTGTGCCTGCTGCGAACGCGATTGCGGCTCGTGGGGGTCGCGCTGATACTGGCGGCGATCGCGATGGCCGTCCACGCCCCGCGCCCCGACGTCATGGTCAGCGCAAACGCCGATGCGGTCGCTGTTCGCGGCAGTGACGGACGGCTGTCAATCTTGCGCAGCTCCAACGATCCGCTCGCTGTGCGCGATTGGCTGAGCGCAGACGCTGACGGGCGTGAGCCCAAGGACGCTAGTCTGAAGGACGGATTTCTCTGCGATCACATGGGGTGTATTGCCCACCTGCCGGATGGCACGATGGTCTCGGCCGCGCGCGGGGCGCAAGCCGTGGCCGAGGACTGCGCGCTGGCAAGCCTCGTCATCACCACGCGCCAGGCGCCACCCGGTTGCCGCGCGCTCGCTGTGGATCGCCTGAAACTGCGCGAGAGCGGAGCTCTGACGCTGCTACACGCGCAAACGGGTTGGAAAATGGAACGCGCGGTTCCGCCAGGAACTGAACGTCCATGGGCGCACGCACCCCAGCGGGCCCCGGTTACGTCCGCAGCGCCGCTCTCGGCGGACACGCCGTCGCAGACTGACGATCTCCAGCCTGGTGATTAATAGCGGCGAAACAAGCCGATCAGCTTGCCTTGTATTCGCACGCGGTTGGGCGGGAGGATACGCACCTCATAGGACGTGTTGGCTGGCTCGAGTGCAATCGACGCACCGCGGCGCCGGAAGCGCTTCAGCGTTGCCTCCTCATCGTCAATGAGTGCGACGACGATATCGCCGGTATCGGCGGTTTCGGTGCGCTTGATCAGCGCCATGTCGCCATCGAGGATTCCAGCTTCGATCATGGAATCGCCGCGCACCTCAAGCGCGAAATGCTCGCCGACCGAGAGCAGTTCGGTCGGGATGTTGATGACCGCGCTTTTGTTTTGAATGGCTTCGATCGGCGTGCCGGCGGCGATCCGCCCCATCACCGGAACCGCAATCGGTCGACTGCCATCGTCTTCGCTGCTTTGTCGAACGCGCCCGAGGTTGCCCTCGATCACGCTCGGCGTGAACCCGCGCGCGCGTCCGCCCAGTCCGTGACTGACCGACTCGGGAAGCTTGATGACCTCGATTGCACGCGCTCGGTTCGGCATGCGCCGGATAAAGCCACGTTCCTCGAGAGCAGTAATGAGGCGGTGAATGCCCGACTTAGAGCGTAGATCGAGCGCATCCTTCATCTCGTCGAATGAAGGAGGAACCCCGGACTCCTTCAAACGCTCATGGATGAAACGCAGGAGCTCGAACTGTTTGCGCGTCAACATAACAAGGCCCCCAAACGCGTCACTGCCGCAGCAGGACTAAAACAAATCATGAACAGACCCTATCTGTTCCATATGTGTTCTGCAACCACTTAATATCGCGTGAATGGGGTGGGGGCGGCTGTTTAATCCGGAATGCGCACGATTGTGCAGGGCGCCCCGGCCTCCGCCGGCGGTGCGTAGGGTTCTCGAATAACGAGACAATTTGCTTTGGCCAAAACGCCGACCATGGAGCTGTCCTGGGTAGGAAATGGGGTCGCGACGAGCTGTCCACCGCGATCCCGCTGCAGGGTGGCGCGCAAAAAGTCGGCCCGCTCATCGTTGGCCGGTTGGCTGGCGCCCAATACCGCCGATTCGGTCGGCAGGCTCACGTCGGATCGGCCGGCCAGGGTGCGCAGCAGAGGGATCAAGAACAGGAGGCCGCAGACAAAGGCCGATACCGGGTTGCCCGGCAGCCCGAGGACATGCATCTCGCCGATGCGCCCGTGCATCAACGGCCGGCCGGGTCGCATTGCCACCTTCCAGAACGACAGCGTCATTCCCTCGGCAGCAAACGCCTTTTGCACCAAGTCGTAGTCGCCGACCGAGGCCCCGCCCGTTGTTACCAGCACGTCAGCGCCCGCTGCGCGAGCGCGTCTGACGGCCGCGACCGTTTCGTCAAGGCGATCGGGTGCAATCCCGAGGTCGATGACATCGGCGCCCTCGCTGTGCATCATTGCGCGCAGGGCAAAGCCATTAGAATAGACGATCTGACCCGGACCGGGATTGCTGCCTGGCGCGACGAGCTCATCGCCGGTCGCGAGCAACGCGATTTGTGGTTGGCGGTGGACCGGCAGCGTTGCGCGGTTCATGGCCGCGGCGAGCCCGAGGTCGCGTGCAGTGAGCCGGTGGCCGCGCACGAGCAATACGTCGCCGGCGCGGAAATCGAGCCCTTCGACCCGGATGTGGTGTCCGCGGCTTGCGGGCCGCGTGATCGTGACCTCATGGCCGGCACGGGTCGCGTGCTCCTGGATGATGATTGCGTCCGCGCCGGTCGGCACCACGCCACCCGTGAAGATGCGCGCGGCTTCGCCCGGGCCGATGGCGCGCTCGAAGGGCCGGCCAGCCGCAACTTCACCGATCACGCTCAAGCGGACCGGCACGCTCGCCACATCGGAGGAGCGCACCGCGTAGCCATCCATGGCGGAGACCGGAGCCGGAGGCTGAGTGCGTAACGCCTTGACGTCAGCAGCCAGGACGCGCCCGTGCGCGCTAATCAACTCGGCCTCAACCGGCGGCAGCGCCCGTGCGTCGGCGAGCACGAGCGTGAGCGCCTCGGCAACGCTGAGCACTCAAGCCTCCTCCGCTTGGAAATGCCCGGACTTGCCGCCACGTTTCTCGATCAGCCGAATCCCCTCGATGCGCATGCCGCGTTCAATCGCCTTGACCATGTCGTACACCGTCAGGCAGGCAACTGACACCGCCGTCAATGCCTCCATTTCAACCCCGGTCTTGCCCGTGATCCCGGTCGTGGCGCGCACGACCAGCCCAGGCAATCGCTCGTCGGGAGTGATCTCGACCTCAACGCGAGACAAGGCCAATGGATGGCACAGCGGAATCAAATCGTGCGTGCGTTTAGCAGCCATGATGCCGGCTATTCTGGCGGCGCCTATGACGTCGCCTTTCTTGGCGTCGCCTTTGCACACGATGTCGAGCGTCGTCTTGTTCATGATGACGCGACCCTCGGCGGTCGCGACCCGTTCGGTCGCCATCTTCTTGGATACATCGACCATGCGGGCTTCGCCGCGCCGCCCGAGATGGGTCAGCCTGCGCCCCTTCATTGGGCGTGCGCCGCAGCATCGGCACGCGTGAGCAAAGCTCGGGTTGCCTCCGCCACGTCGGCTCGACGCATCAGGCTTTCGCCGATCAGAAACGCCGAGATGCCAATCGCCGCGAGCCGCGCGAGGTCGGCCGGCGTAGCCATTCCGCTTTCGCCGACGATGATTTTGTCGCGCGGTATTTGCGGGGCCAGCCGCTCGCTGACCGCGAGGCTGGTCACAAAGGTCCGCAGGTCACGATTGTTGATGCCGATGAGACGGGATTTGAGGCGCAGGGCGCGCTCGAGCTCGCGTTCATCATGGATCTCGACCAGCACGTCCATGCCAAGGGCGAGCGCCGCGGCCTCGAGCTCGCTCGCGGTTACGTCGTCGACGGCCGCGACGATGATCAGGATGCAGTCGGCGCCCCAGGCCCGAGCCTCCACCACCTGGTAGGGATCAAACAGGAAGTCCTTTCGCAGTGTCGGCAAGGACGTCGCCGCTCGCGCCGACATCAGGTGACTTCGGTCGCCCTGGAACGAGGGTCCGTCGGTGAGCACCGACAGGCAGGTCGCGCCGCCCTGTTGGTAGGCTCGTGCAAGTGCCGGCGGGTCGAAGTCGGCGCGGATCAGCCCTTTGGACGGGCTTGCCTTCTTTACCTCCGCGATCAGCGCGTAGTCGCCTCGGCCGATGTGGGCCTCGATCGCCGTGCAAAAGCCGCGTGGCGGTGAGGCGGCTTTGGCATCCGCTTCAAGTCGGGCAAGCGGGTAGGCCCGCTTTGCCGAGGTGATCTCAGCTCGCTTATAGGCTTCGATGCGGGTCAGGATATCGGACATCACGCGTTCGACACGGCAACCAGGCGGTTGAGCGCACCTTCGGCCTCGCCTGTATCAATCGACTTCTTGGCCAGCGCCAAGCCATGTTTGAGGTCCGTGGCGGCGTCGGCGACCACCAGCGCGGCAGCGGCGTTCAGCATCGCCACATCGCGGAATGGACCGGACTTGCCCTGCAGGACCTGGGTCAGGGCATCCGCGTTCGCCTCGGCGTCGCCGCCGCGCAGCGCTTCCGCCTTCACGCGGGTAAGGCCAAGCTCCTCGGGCTTGATTTCGAACGTACGCACCGCACCTTTCTCGAGCGCAGCGACGAACGTTGGTCCGGATGTGGTGATCTCGTCGAGGCCGTCGGAGCCGTGGACCACAAAGGCGCGTTCCGAACCGAGGTTCTTCAGCACCTGGGCGAGCGGCTCGACCCACTGTTTGGAAAAAACACCGACCATCTGCCGTTTGACATTGGCCGGATTTGACAGCGGTCCGAGCAAATTGAAAATCGTGCGCGTGCCGAGTTCGACGCGCGTCGGCCCGACATTCTTCATGGCGGGGTGATGCGACGGCGCAAACATAAATCCGATGCCGGCCTCGGCGATGCAACGCGCGATCGCCTCAGGAGCTAAATCGATCTTCACCCCGAGTGCGCCGAGGACGTCCGCCGCGCCCGAGCGCGAGGAGAGCGCGCGATTGCCGTGCTTGGCGACAGGCACGCCCGCGCCCGCGACCACAAAGGCAGCGCACGTGGAAATGTTGTAGGAGCCTGACGCATCGCCGCCGGTGCCAACGACATCGATGGCGCCGGGCGGCGCCTCGACGTGCACCATCTTGGCCCGCATCGCTGCGACCGCGCCGGTAATTTCATCGATGGTCTCGCCCCGCACGCGCAAAGCCATGAGCAGCCCGCCCATTTGCGAAGGCGTTGCTTCGCCGGACATCATGCTGTCGAACGCCGCGGCTGCCTGCTCCCGCGACAGCGGGGCGCCGGTCGCAACCTGGCCGAGGAGTGCCTTGAGTTCGACCATCTCAATACGCCTGCATGGCTTGTTTGGTCGGCGCGACGCGTCCGGTCGTACCGTTCCATCGCGCGGCTATGTCGAGAAAGTTGCGCAAGATCAAGTGGCCATGTTCGGACGCGATGCTTTCGGGATGAAACTGCACGCCATGCACGGGGAACGTCCTGTGGCGAAGCCCCATGATCAGATGATCGTCTGTTTCCGCTGTTACGACAATATCTTGTGGCAGGTTTTTGCGATCAACGATGAGCGAGTGATAGCGCGTCGCCCGGAACGGTCCATTAATGCCGCGAAAGACGCCCTCGGCGCCGTGATGAATTGCGGAGAGCTTGCCGTGAACCGGCACCGGGGCCCGCACAACCTGTCCGCCAAACACTTGGCCGATCGCTTGATGACCGAGACAGACCCCGAAGATTGGAACCGTGGGGGAGGCCTGCTTAATCAGGTCAAGGCAAATCCCTGCATCGTTCGGGGTGCACGGGCCGGGCGAGAGCACGATCGCATCCGGCTCGCATGCCAGGGCTTCCGCGACGCTGATCTTGTCGTTGCGATGGACAGACACCTTCGCCCCCAAGCCACCAAGATAGTGGACGAGGTTGAACGTGAAGCTGTCGTAGTTGTCGATCAGCAGGATCATGGCGCAATCTTTGCCCCCGTGGGTCTTACTGGGGGAGGCGCCGGGTGGCAAGCCATCGCCCATCGGCCGCAATGTCCTGCCCCGTTCGTGTTGGTAGGCCAACAACGATCAGGGGAACATGAATCGGCCGCCAAAGACGTAGTCCAGTATGGTTCGAGCGAGGGCAATCGCGAACACGTAGAAGCTAAGCCACTCGCGCGCAAACGGAGCCAAGAACTTGGGCTCCAAGGCAGCCAGCAAGCTGATCACCGCAAATGCGCTATTCAGAATGATCTATTTCCAGTAGGCGCGGAGCTGGCCGGCGCCCTGAGTGCCGAGACACCAGCTCTTGATCATGTCGACGACGAGCACCGCAGCATCAAATGCCAGCATCAACCCCATCCGATTGTAGACCGTTTCAGGGGTTGGGACCGAAGTACCGACGCTCTCGTTATTGCCCCCGACGCGCCGACGACGCAAACCGTCGTGCTTCCTCGGCAGCCCGAAACAGCGCTTTGGCCTTGTTGATGCATTCCTGTTGTTCCGAGCGTGGGTCGGAGTCCGCAACGATGCCGGCGCCGGCTTGCACGTACATGCGGCCGTCCTTGACCAGGGCAGTCCGCAGCACGATGCAGCTGTCGAGGTCGCCGGCCGCCGAGAAATAGCCGACGCAGCCGGCGTAGATCCCGCGCTTTTCCTTTTCGAGTTCGTCGATGATTTCCATGGCACGCACTTTCGGGGCGCCCGATACGGTCCCGGCTGGAAAACCGGCGGCGAGCGCGTCCAGAGCGTCGTGCGCAGGGTCGAGCGCACCCTCGACGTTGGACACGATGTGCATCACCTGACTGAAATGCTCGATAAAAAACTGATCGGTGACGCTGACCGAACCGATGGTTGCGACCCTGCCCACATCGTTGCGGCCGAGATCGAGCAGCATCAAATGCTCGGCCCGTTCCTTCGGGTCAGCGAGCAGTTCCTCTTCAAGCGCCTTGTCCTCGTGGGGCGTTGCGCCGCGCGGCCTGGTGCCCGCCAGCGGGCGGATGGTGACCTTGCCGTCACGCACGCGCACCAGAATCTCCGGGCTGGAGCCCGCAATCGCGAAGGTGCCGTAGTCGAGAAAGAACAGAAACGGTGCCGGGTTGACCCGCCGCAGTGCGCGGTACAGCGCGAACGGTGGAAGCACGAACGGCAGTTCGAAACGCTGCGCCAGCACGACCTGAAATACGTCGCCGGCAGCGATGTATTCCTTGCCCCGGAGGACCATCCGCTGGAATTCCTCCGGCGTGGTGTTGGACACGGCGGCCACGTCCAGGGGGCCCTCGACCGAGCCAGCGGACTCCTGGCCGAGTGGATGATCGAGATCGTCAACCACCGCGGTCAGCCGTTCGATCGCGCGGGCGTAGGCAGTCTCGACCGAAACGGATTGTGCGGGCCGCACCGGCGTCACCACCGTGATGGTGTCCTTGACCGCGTCAAAAATGATCACGACGGTCGGACGCACCAGGATAGCGTCCGGAATACCGATCGGATCCGGGTTGGGCGTCGGCAATTCCTCCATCAGGCGGACCATGTCGTAGCCGAGATAGCCGAAGACGCCGGCGGCCATTGGCGGCAGCCCTTCCGGCAATTCGATGCGGCTGTCGGCGATGAGTTCGCGCAGCGCGGCGAGCGGCGGAGATCCACAAGCGACGAAGGCGGTCGGCGTTGTGCGCGCCGTGCGATTCATCTCGGCGCTGGCGCCGTTGGTGCGCCAGATCAGGTCGGGGTCCAGTCCGATGATGGAATAACGCCCCCGCACGGCGCCGCCTTCAACCGATTCCAGGAGGAAGCTCATCGGCCTCGCACCCGCAACCTTGATGAATGCTGAAACCGGCGTTTCCAGATCGGCGACCAACGTCGTCCACACGACCTGGGGGGAGCCTTTGAGATAGCGCTGCGCGAAGGCGTCGGCGGCAGGCTCAATCTGCATTATTGATTCCCGCCGACTCCGAGTGCTTGGTTGATCGCACTTGGATTGATGCGTGTTCCGATCTCGCTCTCGAGCTTGATGAGATATTCGGTCAAGAGCTCCTGTTCCAACATCCGCTTGAGTTGATCGTCCAGGCGTTTGACCTCCGGCGAGGACGCATCGAAACTCGGCACGTTGACGTTGACGACCCGAAACACGAAGCGCTCGGTCGGCTCTTTGCCCTCGGCGGTGCCGGCCGAACCTTGCGGTGTTCGAAAAACGGCGGCCACGACCTGCGGCGGAACCGTCTCATTGCCGCGGCGCTTGAGCCCGTTAGCCCATTGCACGTTGAGCTTGTCGGCAGTGGCGAGTTCTGACAGCTGGGCGCCGCCGTTGAGTTTTTCGACCATTTGGTCGGCTTTGGCGCGCAACCGGTTTGCGATTTCGGTCTCGCGCCAACGGGCCTCGACCTTGTCCTTCACGTCCTCAAGCGAGCGGTCGTGGCCCGGCGTGACGCCGGCGACCTCGTACCAGACGTAGCCGCCGCCCTGGATTTGCAGGGGATCGTTCTCGGCATTTACTGCCGCCGAGAATGCGTTTGGAATGAGTTCGGGATTTGCGGGCAAATCGGGGACCGGATTTCCCGCCGGGTCGCGCCCGGAGCGATCGATCGCGTCGATCGTGCGGTACGGCAATTGTAGCTTCTTCGCCGCCTCATCGAGCCGCGCGCCGGAAGCAAGTTCGTCCTCGATCTTGTCGCGGATGTTGGCGACCTCGGTTTTGGCGCGCTGCAACGCGATCTCGTGCTTAAGTTCGCCTTCGACCTCGGCGAACGGCTTTACGACGGCCGGTTCGATCTTGGTTACTCGGACCAGCGCAACACCAAAGCGACCTTTGATCGGCTCACTGATGGCGTTCGGCTGCAGCGCGAACGCAGCGTCCGCGACCGCCGGATCCACGATCCCGGCTTTGGGCACCAGCCCAAGATTGACGTCGGTGTCCTTCAGCCCGCGTTCGGAAACGAGGGCGTCGAATGTCGTCCCGTCCCTGAGGCGCTGTGCCGCCTTCGCGGCTTCCTCCTCGTTGGGAAAGACGATTTGCTGAACCTCGCGTCGCTCGGGGGTCGAGTAGCGCGCAAGACGATCTTCGTAGGCGCGCTTGGCATCGGCGTCGGGGACCTCGATCGTGCGGGCGATCTCGTCGGGGGTGAGCGCCAAGAGAAACAGCTTTCGATACTCCGGCGCACGGAACAGCGCTTTGCGGGCCTCGAAATACTTGGCGAGTTCTTCTGCGGAGGGCGCAGGTATCTCCCCGGCCGCCGCCGCACCGAGCAGCACATAATCGATGCTGCGTTCCTCGTTTTGGAAGCGGTTGAACGCCTCGATCGCAGTCTTGGGGACCGTCAAGCCGCCAACGAGCGATTCTTCGAGTTGCCTGCGCAGGGCGTCGTTACGCAGCTTGGCGACATAACGGGGCTCGGTAAAACCCGCAGCCCGAATCGTTTGCTCGAAGCGCTGTTGATCGAACTGACCATTGATGCCGCGAAACGCGGGATCTTGCGTGATCTGGCGCGCCACCTCGTCGTCTCCGACGCCAAGCCCAAGCGCCCGCGTACGCTGGTCGATGGCGGCGTCGGCCATCATCTTTTCAAGTATCTGTCGGTCGAGACCCAATGCGCGGGCTTGCTCGGGAGGGATCGGCCGTCCGATCTGGCGTTGGAACTGCTGCAGTTGGTCGGTGTACGTCTGGCGAAATTGCTCGGCCGATATTTCGGTGTTGCCGACGGTCGCGACCGTCGAACGGCCGCCCCCGCGGAAGACGTCGGCGATGCCCCAGATCCCGAAACTGATGATCAGGAAACCAACGACGGCCGCCATGATGACTTTGCCGAGCCAATTGGAAGAGGCTTTGCGCAGACCTCGAAGCATGGAGCAACCACTTTGAAGAGATTGGGAAAACGGCTGAGCCGCAAACGCATAATAGGGATGCGTCGCGCGCCTAGCAACCATGCCGGACTGTTCGTGCGCCGCGGACGCTTCGCCGCAGCTTAACGTACCGCGCCGGATCACCTAAAACGAGCCATATGCCGAGAGCCGAGTTGTGGCCAAGGCCCCCGCAGAGGTGACGACGAGGATGGCAGATCGTCCGTTGATCGCAGGCAACTGGAAGATGAACGGACTGCGCGCCTCGATCGCGGAGCTTGATCGTATCATCGAGGGCGCGGGCGCCCCATCCGCGAAGGCCATGCTGATCGTTTGTCCGCCGGCGACTTTGGTGGCGGCCTTCGCGGCGCGCGCCGAAGGGTCGGGTGTCTGGATTGGCGGTCAGGATTGCAGCGCCGAGGACTCCGGAGCATTCACCGGGGATATATCCGCGCCGATGTTGGCCGACGCCGGCGCCCGTGCGGTGATTGTCGGCCATTCCGAGCGGCGCACCTTTCATCAGGAAAGCGACGCGCAGGTGTGTGCCAAGACACTCGCCGCCTGGCGTGCCGGGCTGATGGCGATTGCGTGCGTCGGAGAGACGGAGTTCGAACGTCAGGCCGGGGCCACATTGTCGCGCCTCGAACGACAGCTTGATCAATCCCTGCCGGACGGCAGCAAACCGGACAATCTCGTCGTGGCCTACGAGCCGGTGTGGGCGATCGGCACCGGACGCACGCCGACGCCGTCGGACGTGGCGGAGGTCCATGGATTTATTCGCCGACGGCTGCTGGCCCGCTTCGGACCGGAGGGGCAGGGGATCCGGATTCTCTATGGGGGCTCGGTGAAACCGTCGAACGCAGCAGAACTGCTGCGCGTTGCCAATGTCGACGGCGCGTTGGTTGGTGGGGCGAGCCTCAACGCGGCGGATTTCCTGGCAATTGCCGGCGCTTGCGCCTAGTGCCGCGGCATTGCGGACAGTGATCCCGATATCTACCTCCGGGCTGGGCGCGGGTAGCAATTGGCCGCAGTATCGTGTAGAGACCCCGCGCACCCCCATATGAACGGTTGCGGGCGCGTGTTGCGCGCGTTCTAGGAGACCTGATGCAGACGGTTGTTGTGGTCATTCATCTGATGGTCGTGCTCGCGATGATCGGCTTCGTGCTGTTGCAGAAGTCGGAGGGCGGCGGGCTCGGGATCGGGTCTACCGGGGGGTTCCTCACCAGCCGCGGCACCGCCAACGTTCTCACTCGCGCGACCGCCATCCTGGCGCTGATTTTCTTCATCACGAGCCTGAGCTTGTCGGTGCTGGCGGGATTGGACCGCAAGCCGAGGTCGATCCTGAACACGGGAGCCCCCGCGACCCAGCAACCCGGTGCGCCGCCGGCACCGCTTGGGCAGGGCGGTGGTCTGCTCGACACCTTGCGCAACCAGGGGCAACAGCAGCAGCAGGCGCCCGCACCCGCAGCACCCGCCGTTCCAGCGCCGCCTGCCGGCCCGCAAGTCCCGCAATCGCGCTGATCGCGCTGGCAACGGCCGTGTTGCCAGCGAATATGCACAGGCGTCATTCGCTCCGTGCGCGCGTGACTTGCATCAAGCCGGTGCTTGCGCGATGACCTATCCGGTTGGGTGGCTTGATATTTCCTCATCAGCCACTACGTGGCGCGTGGACCTTCACCAATTGTTCGGATGGGCGTGTTTCCTCTGTTCGAATCGATCATTTCGCGTTAGAGATTGGGCCCCATGGCGCGGTATGTATTCATCACCGGCGGCGTGGTCTCCTCCCTAGGCAAGGGTCTCGCTTCCGCCGCACTCGGTGCGTTGCTGCAGGCGCGCGGCTACAAAGTGCGATTGCGCAAGCTCGATCCGTATCTCAACGTCGACCCCGGCACGATGTCGCCGTATCAACACGGCGAAGTGTTCGTGACTGACGACGGTGCCGAGACCGACCTCGACCTCGGGCACTACGAACGCTTCACCGGCCGGCCCGCAACGCGCAGCGACAACATCACCACCGGCCGCATCTATCAGGAAATCCTCGCCAAGGAGCGGCGCGGCGATTACCTCGGCGCGACCATCCAGGTGGTTCCGCATGTGACCAATGCCATCAAGGACTTCATCCGCGACGGCAATGAAGGCTTTGACTTCGTGCTGTGCGAGATCGGCGGCACGGTCGGCGACATCGAGGGGCTGCCGTTTTTCGAGGCCATTCGCCAGTTTGGCAACGAGTTGCCGCGCCATCACGCGGTCTACATCCACCTGACGCTGTTGCCGTTCATCCCGTCGGCCGGCGAACTCAAGACCAAGCCCACCCAGCACTCCGTCAAGGAACTGCGCTCGATTGGCATCCAGCCCGACATCCTGCTGTGCCGGAGCGACCGCGAAATCCCGAAGGAAGAGCGCCGCAAGCTCTCGCTGTTCTGCAACGTGCGCGAGAGCGCGGTCATCGAAGCGCGCGATGTGGACAACATCTACGCGGTTCCGGAGGCGTACCACGCAGCCGGGCTGGACACCGAGGTGCTGGCGGCGTTCGGGATCGACACTTCAAGTAGTCCTGATCTGGAACGATGGCAGCTCATCAACGAACGCATCCGCAATCCGGATGGCAATGTCACGATTGCCGTCGTCGGCAAATACACGGGCCTCAAGGACGCCTATAAATCGCTGGTCGAGGCACTTTCGCATGGCGGCATTGCCAACAAGGTGCGGGTCCACCTCGATTGGATTGAAAGCGAGATCTTCGAGGGCGGAGACCCGGCGCCGTTCCTCGAACATGTTCACGGGATCCTGGTCCCGGGCGGCTTCGGCCACCGCGGCGCGGAAGGAAAGATCCGTGCGGCCCAATTCGCACGGGAACGCAATGTGCCGTATTTCGGTATTTGCTTCGGAATGCAAATGGCGGTGATCGAAGCCGCGCGGAATCTGTGCGGCGTAGCCGAAGCGAACTCGACCGAGTTCGAGCCGACCCGCGAACCCGTGGTCGGCCTGATGACGGAGTGGCTCAAGGGCAACGAGCTGCAGACGCGCGGGGCAGGTGGTGACCTCGGCGGCACTATGCGGCTTGGCGCCTATCCGGCGCATCTTGCGCGTGGCAGCCGGATTGCCGAGATCTACGGCACCAGCGAGATTTCCGAACGCCATCGCCACCGTTACGAGGTGAACACCAAATACAAGGGCAGCCTGGAGCAGCATGGCATGCGCTTCTCGGGCATGTCGCCGGATGGCGTGCTGCCCGAGATCATCGAGTACACCGACCACCCGTGGTTCATCGGAGTTCAGTTTCATCCTGAGCTCAAATCGCGGCCGTTCGCGCCGCATCCACTGTTCTCCTCGTTCATCGGAGCAGCGGTGGAACAGAGCCGGTTGGTGTAATCTGCGCCATTGAAGCTGGGAGCGGGGTGAGTGCGTCGCGAGGCTGCGAACGCGCTACCACCGCCCGACAGCGCTCGGAGCCTGTTTCGCGTGACCGTGAGAACAAAGCCTCCGCCCAATTCGATCGTCGTCGCCGGCGCGACCCGCTTTGGCAACGACCTGCCGTTCGCGCTGATTGCCGGGCCATGCGCGCTCGAGAGCCGGGCGCATGCCTTGGAGATGGCCGCTGCGCTCAAGGAGATCACGCGCAAGCTCGGCATCGGCCTTGTCTACAAGACGTCGTTCGACAAAGCCAACCGCACGAGCGCCGCGAGTGCGCGCGGGGTTGGCCTCAACGCCGCGCTGCCGATCTTTGCCGAGGTGCGTGAGAAGACCGGACTTCCCGTGCTCACCGACGTGCACGAGGCCGAGCAATGCGCACGCGTCGCCGAAGTGGTGGACGTCCTGCAGATCCCGGCCTTTCTCTGCCGGCAGACCGATCTCCTGGTTGCGGCGGCAAAGACCGGGCGTCCGATCAACGTGAAGAAGGGCCAATTCCTGGCGCCGTGGGACATGGCGAACGTGGTCGCGAAAATCACCGCCGCGGGCAACTGCAACGTGCTGGTGACCGAACGCGGTGTTTCGTTCGGCTACAACACGCTGGTCTCCGACATGCGGGCACTGCCGATCCTGCGGCGGGAGACCGGGGCACCGATCGTCTTTGACGCCACCCACTCGGTGCAGCAGCCGGGCGGGCAGGGCAGCTCGTCGGGAGGCGAACGCGAATTTGTGCCGGTGCTGGCGCGCGCTGCCGTCGCAGTGGGCGTCGCCGGCGTCTTCATCGAAACGCACCAGGATCCCGACCGCGCCCCGTCGGACGGACCCAACATGGTGCCGCTGCGCGAGATGGAAGCGCTTTTGCGAACGCTGATGGCTTTCGACAAGCTCGCCAAGGCATGAGCGAGCCGCAGCCTCCGGCGCCGCCGCGGTCGACGCTCGCGCCGCAACGCATCCTGGCCACCGTCTGGCTGGCGGTGTTCTCGAGCAGCCTGTTCTTCCGGGCGGTTGATCCGATTATTCCGCAGATCGCCGCCGATCTCTCGCAACCGGCCGAAACCGTCGCGCTGCTCGCAACCGCGTTCGCGCTGCCCTACGCGCTCATGCAGCCTGTGCTGGGAGCGATGGGGGACGTCCTGGGCAAGACGCGCACGATGTTCGCGTGCCTGGTCGTGGTCACGGTTTCGACGTTTGCAGGCGCATTCGCCTGGAACCTGCCCGTCCTGATGGCGTCGCGCATTGTCTCCGGCATTGTGGCCGGTGGCATCTTTCCGGTTTCTCTGGCGTTGGTCGCACAGGTAGTGCCGATCAAGGGGCGACAGGTCGCGGTCAGCCGCATCCTCGCCGGCGCAATGCTGGGTAACCTGCTGGGATCGTCCGCATCGGGCATCATCGCCGACCTCGCCGGCTGGCGCGCAGTGTTTCTGTTCAACGGATGTTTTGCGGCAATCGCCCTGATCGCGGCGTTCATCGGGTTTGGCGGCCCTGGGGTCAAGCCGACGCAAAAGGTGAACCTGCGCGAAATTCCGGCGAGCTACCGCGCCATTTTCTCCAATCCGCTCGCCAAATACTGCTTCGGCGGCGTGTTGATGGAAGGCATCTTCCTGTTTGGCATCTTTCCGTACGTCGCGCAGCTTCTGCACCAGATCGGCGAGCAGCGTGCGACGATCGCCGGCCTCGTCATCGCCGGGTTCGGCGTCGGGGGTATCCTGTACTCGCTCGTGATCCCGTGGCTATTGCCGAAGCTCGGACAGTCGCGGCTGATGTTCACCGGCGGCCTGCTGATGGGCTTGGGGCTCGTCGTGCTAGCGTTTCTCCCGCCGTGGCCGATTCAGCTCGCGCTGTTCGGACTGTTCGGCCTCGCGTTCTATCTGCTGCACGGGGTGATCCAGATCTACGTCACCGAGCTCGCCCCAACCGCGCGCAGTTCGGCGGCGGCATTCCACTCGACGTTTTTCTTCCTCGGGCAGTCGATCGGTCCGATCTATTATCGCATCGCCATGGCGCAGATCGGCCTCGGCCCAAGCCTGTTTGTCGGCGCCGGGATGATGATTGCGACCGGCCTCGTCTGCTCGATCTGGCTGTGGAGCCCGCACCGCGCGTCAGGTCGCGCCTGATCCGGGCCAACGGGCCGCGCCCTTGCCCCGGGTAACAAAACTCGCAATGATACAAGGAGGACGGCCTGGGGTGCCGCGAGAGCGGCTGAGATCAAACCCATCGAACCTGTCTGGGTCATGCCAGCGTAGGGAGCCGCCGGATGCAGGGTCATCCGACAAACGACGACAAGCCGCGGGTCGCGATCATCGGAGCGGGTGTGATCGGGCTCGCGATCGCCTGGCGATTGGCGGCGCGCGGAGCTTCGGTACGGCTGTTTGACAAAGGCAGTGCGGGCGGTGGTGCGAGCCATGCCGCTGCAGGAATGCTCGCTGCTGTCTTGGAGGCCGAACCGGGCGAAGACGCGCTGGTGGCGCTGGGGCGCGCGAGCCAGGCGCTCTGGCCGGGCTTTGCGGCCGAGCTAAAAGACGCCAGTGGGATCGACGTCGAGCTGCGCGAGGAGGGGACGCTGATCGTTGCGCTCACCGCCGACGACCGGGCGCGCCTCATTCACCAGCTCGCGCTGCAAACCAGGCTCGGCCTTCCGATCGAATGGATCAATGGCACCGAAGCGCGGCGGCGCGAACCTCACCTGTCCGCAACACTCGCTGGCGCCCTGTGGAGCCCGCAGGACCATCAGGTCGACAACCGCAAGCTCGTAGCGGCCTTGCGCAAGGCGGCTGGCGCTGCGGGAGCAATTATCAGCGAGCACGAGGCAGTGGCCGAGGTGAGGAGCGCCGCTGGCCTCGCCACCGGCGTCGTTCTTGCTAACGGTGAAGAGCATCCCGCGGACGTCGTGGTGCTCGCGGCCGGCGCGTGGTCGCGTAGCATTGGCGGGCTTGCGCCCGAAACGCGGCCGCCGGTGCGGCCGGTGAAAGGACAGATGCTGGCGCTGCGCATGGATGCGACGGCGCCGCTCGTAACCCACGTCGTGTGCGCGCCCGGCGTCTATCTGGTGCCACGGCGTGATGGGCGGTTGCTGGTCGGCGCCACGGTTGAGGAGCGCAGCTTCGATACCGCGCTGACCGCGGGCGGCATTCTGACATTGCTTGAAGCCGCGTGGCGGGCGGTTCCGGCAATCGAAGACCTGCCGATCGACGAGATGTGGGTTGGCCATCGGCCGGGCAGCCGCGATGACGCGCCGATCCTCGGCCCCGCGCCGATGCAGGGGCTGGTTTATGCAACCGGGCATCACCGCAACGGCATCCTGTTGACGCCGATCACGGCGGACCTAATTGCCCGCGCGGTCATCGACGGCACGGTTGATCCGGCGCTCGCGCCGTTCGGTATCGATCGATTTGCCCTCGCGCGCGCCGCCGAGTAGCGCCTTTTGCGAATGAGCACCAAGCCCATGCAATCGAGCATCAGAGTAAATGGAACCGAAGAGCCGTTGCGCACCGATACCGTTGCGGCGCTTGTTGCGGAAAAGACCGAACAGACGCAGGGCCGGGGGATCGCCGTTTCCGTTAATGGAATGGTGATGCTGCGTGCCGCGTGGCCCACCACGCCGCTCAAACCGGGGGATCGGGTCGAGATCGTACGCGTGTTGCAAGGGGGCTGAGTGAGGTTGTCGATGCAGGACCTGTCAGACGAACTTGTGATCGCGGGACGCACGTTCCGCTCCCGCCTGTTTCTGGGGACCGCCGGATATCCAAACCGCAAGATTATGCTTGCTGCAGTGGCGGCGAGCGGCACCGAAATGGTGACCGCGTCAATTCGTCGGATCAGCCTTGCGGCCGAGGACGAGAGCCTCGTCGATCTGCTCGGCGACAAAGTCCATTTCCTCCCCAATACGGCCGGCTGTCAGACCGCCAAGGACGCCATCC
>Ga0066388_100000647_pt1 | contig 17279 bp, 16 predicted proteins | sample PanSoiMetaGPlot6_FD_64539 | JGI IMG/M metagenome (GOLD analysis project Ga0066388, IMG submission 64539) | Tropical forest soil microbial communities from Panama analyzed to predict greenhouse gas emissions - Panama Soil - Plot 6 (Hybrid Assembly) | ecosystem: Environmental > Terrestrial >... | reverse complement strand
GCCTTTACTTTCGCGGAGTCCTCTATTTCGTGCAGCGACCACTCCTTCGTTCTTTTGTCGTAGGTACTTGAGACCTTCGTAACGCGCCGCCACTTCTGAAGTATCATCGGTCGAGCCGTCATCGATAATAATAATTTCAAAGTGCGGGTAGGTTTGCTTTTTAACACTTTCAATAGCCTCGCCAAGAAAAGAGGCTTGGTTATAACACGTGATAATAACCGAGACTAAAGGTAAGTCTTGAATAGGCACATCAACAACCTTGCTTACGGATCCGCGACAGTCACTTGGTAGGCTTTTGGCGCCACCTCCCTACCAAAGATTCGGTGATAGATGAAGAGGCGAGGACCCGAAAGCGCTCTTTCGACACGAATGGAGCCATAAGGGCACAAACAAACATCTTCATTTTGGCATTTAGGGTTCGCTGCGCAATACCTGCTCCTATGAGATTGCTAGTTCCCCTCAACAAGCTGCCGCTTAAGACTTCTTCAACGCCAAGGCACCATGCATCCGTAGAAAGCAATTCCAAATTGAGTTTCCGAATTTCGCTACGAATGACCCTTCGACCCCATTTCTTTCGCATTCGAACCAATGCTCGCATCATGCGTACTTGGTTGCGGCTTGAACTGGCCGGATGAGACCTAACCAAAGCTAATGTGCCCCTTGCTTGACTATATTTAAAATACTTCCCCTTGGCTGCGCAACGTAGCCAAAAGTCCCAATCCTCTAAAGGAGGCAATGTTTGATCGAAGAGACCCACATCATCGACGACCTTACGCCTTATTAGTGGTGAATTAACAGTCGTGATATTAGCGCGCACAAGGAGCCATAAGATTTCCTCGCCGGCGCCTGAAATCTCGGGCATCCATGGTGAGTTGTCTTCCATCATCGAAAACAGTCGCTCTTCAATATTTTCGGACGTGAAATATCGAACGCCCCCATAGACGATGTCGACTTCAGTGTGTTGTTCGAGATAAGCGACCTGCTGTTTAAGCTTGTATGATTCAATTAGGTCATCGGCATCCAGAAACTGTACGTATTCCCCCCCGGCATTTCTAAGGCCATTGTTCCTGGCGGCAGCCTGCTTTTGGTTTTTCTGGTGAAGATATTTGATCCGAGGATCCGCTCGCGCGAATTTAGCCACAACCTCCGAGGTGTTATCCGTAGACTCATCATCAATCACCAGGCACTCCCAATTCTGATACGACTGTTCCTGTACACTGGACAAAGTTTGGCTGATGAATTGTCCATAGTTATAAGACGGGATGATTACGCTAACGAGTGGCGTCGATGTTGACAGTGTTGCCCCGGTGACGACTTGTGCATCTTTTTCATCAAGTGGCGGCATTACTCAGTATGACTCGAATATCGTCGTTATTCCGACCTTAACTGAAATTAGCGATTCTTCTGCCGGTGACTCACAGTTGTTTTCGGAACTCATGGCAGCGAGTCATGCGGGCGCGCCGATCACTTTAGCAATTTGTTGACCGTCCGCCGGAGCAGCAGCTTCAAAGTCGATTCGTTGCGCGGCGGCTTCTCGGGCCAACGCTCTTCCACACAGCCGCCCATTAGCGGGGAAGAAAGAAGCTCCACACGCCGACCTTTGAACGCGACAAGCGTCAGGCGGTCACCGGGTTTCTTGATTTCGCTTGGGTTGTGACACTCGTAGACAGAGGTGAAGCCCACACGCGACAGCAGGTTGTTGAGAGAAGGCTTGGTAAACCAGAAACTCTTGGGGTTGTCCGCTGATGACCAGAGCTTCTTTTTCTTCTCTTCCTCGCTCTCGTCGTCGCGGTGTTCAAAGAAATTCGTTCCCCAATAGACTTCGTCCTTGAACCGTTGGGAGATTTCATCCGCGAGGCTGACGTGCGTGTCGAAGATGGCGGCTATGCGGCAGACTTCCGCAACTCTTTCGGTGAAGTAAAACACGTCGGGCGCATCCAAGTGATAAAGCAGGCCGAGGCAGAGGACGATGTCGAAGTAGCCGTATTTCTCCACGCTGAGATTTCGCACGTCATCGCAAATGACCTCGAGGTTGTCGAGTGACAGGGCCTCTTTTGCAAACCTTATCTTCTCAAGGTTAGCCTCGCGGACTTCTATCGCCGTGGCACTCGCTCCGTGCTGCGCCAGCTCGATGGCGTACAGTCCTTCAAGGCTCCCGAGATCGAGTACGCGCAGCTCACTTAGGGGCTTTCCCGCAATGTCGGAGACGATCTGCGTGATGCGCCGCAGCTTGACCTCGTCACCAACAATCCTCGCCCCGATAGTGTATAAGTCATCGCTGATCCTTATGTTGTGTGCTGTCCAGGGGCCGAAACGCTCGACGATCTCTTGCCTTCTCTGCCTGATTTGCTCTGTATCCATCACTATATCTTATGCAAACACTTTGCGATCTGTTTTGAAGTTCGACAGCCTTCACCTTCCTGCGGAGGTGTCGACAAAACTTGGCCCACGAGCTGCCAGTGACTCATAGAATTTAACTACCCGCACGCGCACCTCGTCGCGGTTCGCGATACGTTTGACCAGCTCGACGTTACGTTGTGACGACTCGTTCACCAACGCGTCATCTGTCATCGCGCGCACCAGTGCCGCGGCAATTTCCTCTGGGTAGAGATTGCGGGCAAACAGCACGTTTCGTCCATCCTCTACCAAAGGCATTATCGTTTCCAAAGGTGAGACAATGGGTAAGGCTCCAGCGGCCATCGCCTCAAACATCGCGTTCGGCGTCCCGTCCACAAGCGACGGCGCGAGCATCACGCGCGCGCGTGTCATTGCTTCAAGCGCTTGGGAACGCGGAACCCGCTCGCGGAGGCGACACGCTCGACGCATCTCTTCCGGTAGAGTCCAGAAGTACATTCTGGCGCCTGGCAAGGTGGCCAACATTTCCACTTCGCAAGGTTGTATGCGATCCCACGCCAGTTTAAGCGCCTCATATACAGGGAGCGCCTTCGACCAGGGCCATTCGTAGACTTTCGGCCAAAGGATCACGCGTCGCATGGCAGGAGGCCCCTGCCACTTGTCAGCCAGATTCCTAACATCGATGCCGCCCGTCCCGGGAACCGTGCCGATGCTTGAAAGTTGGTCCTGCCGAACCCCCAAATCGCGCGCGATGCGAAAGTTTTGCGTATTGTCGCTGAGCAATTGATCGCACGCTCGCAGGACTTCTCCGATCTGTCCGCGTAACTCTGGATCAAGATGGCTCCAGGCAAGATCAGCACCACCACGAACCTGCAACACCCACTTGCCTTGGTTCCTGAGACCGTAAGTTTGGCGAACATTAAAATAAAACTCCCCCGCCGCCAACGAGAAAGTGTGAATAATATCTGGCTGCCAGTGACGAATGATCTGCGCGAGCCATTCTTCAGCAAACTTGTTGCTGTTCCACGACTGCTTTCGAGCGAGCGTCACATACCTTTGGACCAAACGCTTTGCTCTACCTTCGTCGATAAGCCGCTTCCGGATGGCACAATCGATAGATCCGCGCTCGTATGCCGTAAGATAAGTTCTTATCGTCCAATCCTGAGGCGGTGACACCATGTTGGGCGGAATGAAAGCGCGAACATTGAACGGCTCATCATGAAGAAGATCGACCCAGGAATGAGTGTGAGTGCTGTCGCCGGGACCGATGAATAAAATTTTGGGTCTGCCGGGATAAAGGTCATTATCGAACGAACTATTTACTCTTGCCATCATTAGCGAAACTATGAAGAGGGTTCCGTGTTAGGAACTGGCAACCTGCGAAGAGGTAGCAACCTAAGACGGTTCCGCAAAAGACATCTCTTGGGAATGATTGTCCAGCGAGCTCGCCAGTGGTTGAAGAAGCTCGATTGATTCCCGAATTCCGGTATCCAGATCGCCCACAAACCGAAATCCCCGTGCTTCGAATTTTGAACGATCAACGGTATAGGAAAGCTGGTTCATTATCCGGGAATCGACGAGTTTTATTTTCAGGCTCGGGACGTATTTCCGAATGGTATCTGTTATTTGACGGACCGATAAATTGTCGGTGAGAACGTTATAGATTTCATTGTCAAAGAGTCCGTTTTCCAGAATAAAGCGGATTGCAGCTACGGCGTCGCCCAGTTCAAGGTAAGGTCGCTGTTGATCAAGAGCAGTTCGCCAAACGCTAAGCGGCTGACCCATACACGCTTGCCAGATAAACTTATTTACAGCCGTATGAAAGCGCATTCCAATTGACGCACCGTAAATCGTACCGAAGCGTCCAATGAAAAAACGCAGACCTGAGCTATTGCCCAGTTCGGCAAGCAAGCGTTCAGCTCGAAGCTTGCTCTCGGCATAGGGACTTTGTGGCTGCAGCTGTTCCGATGAACAATCTTCATAGACCACTCCGTCAGAAACACCATAGACACTTGTCGTTGAAAAAAAGAGCAAGCGACAGTCTGCTTTCAAACATGCTTCGGCAACACGTTGCGTACCGACAAAGTTGACTCGCTCTACCTCTTCCTGGATTTCGAAACTTGCGGCCGCATTGGTAATAGCAGCAAGATGGACAACCGCATCAGCTCCAGCAAACAGTTCCGCCAACTTTACATTTTCATGTGTGACGTCAGCTTCCACGAAACGCCAATCAATCTTGGTCGGTAGCCTGAAGAGAGAGCAATAACGTTGAGTTGAAAGGTTGTCGATTAGTATGACTTCGTCGACATCGCTGGGCGTTAGCGAATGAATCAAACGCGAACCGATGTGTCCTAACGCGCCTGTAATTACTAGCTTCTCAGTTTTGTCTTTTACCATTGGGTATCGTTCAGTTGCCGTTGAGTAGAACTTCCTTAAGCAAGACAAATGATTTCTCAAGACTAAATTTTGATCGAACAGTTTCCAAGCCGTTCTTAGCGAGCCGAGCTCTGAGGTCTTTGTTTTGAATAAGCATTTCGATCTTCGAGATCCATTCCTGACTCGATCCTGCTAACAATCCGTTTGTTCCGTCTTCGATAACTTCCAGGGATTGGCCCACGGGAGAACCGATAACGCAGGCTTCACCACTCATATAGACCAGGGCTTTGAGGACTCCCCGCACTCGGGACTTTTCCAGGTTTTGCAATGGGAAGAGGCCAATATGCATTCTGAAAATTTCTTCAATCATTTGGTTCTGGTTATATGTAGGAAGAGTCGTGAAACGCACTTTCTCGAAGGGCGGAATCAGTCTCTCATCCCATCCAGCACCCACAATGCGCAGCTGGAGATTTTCATGACGCTCGAAGAGTTCTTCGAGAACGTCCCAAATCAGGTAGAGGTTATAAGCCGTGCCTGGAGTGCCAATCCACCCCAGAACAATTGGATCATCCGGTTTGGGGATCAACTCGCCGCGCCTCTTATCAAACTGCTCAATCTGAGGAGTATCGGGTATTACCGTACAGTGGGGGTTGAAAGTGCGGACATACTGTGCCGTCTTTTCGTTGTCGGTGGTGACTGCGTCAACGCTCCGCAGCACATCATTAAACTCATCTGAGTTGTTCCCCGCCAACCATAACGCATCACCAAAGTCGTAGACGACATGGGCATTAGTCTGCTTACAAAGTGCCTGCACGAGCGGATACGAGAGTATTTTTGATGTGTAGACAATGTCGGCGTTTTGCGCGTGCTTGAGAATCTCTTTCTCGCTAGCAGCGGTTGCACGACTCAGCAGTTTCTTTCGAACGCGATAATGTAGCAAGACCCGCATCGGCGCAGAATGTGGACCGTCCAGCCAATCCATCATTTCGAGCGGTTGCCTCGTCATGAATATTGCGTCAAATCCATGCTTCGCGAACAGTTCGCGATAAACTGTGCCCCTTACCACACCGCTGGGCCAACGATCTCCCGCTTCAAGAACTACCAATAACCGCCGCGTCATTCAAAGAAAACCTCACAAATATTTGTTCAAGCAGGGAGTGTAGTACTCCTTGGTGGCACAGAGACCATCGGCGAGACTTACGAGCGGCTTCCAGCCCAAAGTACTCTTAATTTTTGCATTGCTAATTACGGCGTCGCCGACTTCTATTGCATGGCGATCTTTGGGCCAGTCCACAAAGCGCAGTGTGCCTCCCACATGCGTGACGATCGCCTCGCCAATCTGAGCTACCGAGACTTGGTCATCTGCGACGGCAAAAAAGACTTCACGCTCACTATTTTCGTGCAAAGCGGCAGCAATCAATGCTTCAACACTATCTTCCACAAAACTGATATTTCTCAATTGTGCACCATTGCCAAAAACAGTGAGCTCTCGATTCTGAAGAGCAAGGCCAATGAAATAGTTCACGAAGCCGAAATCGGCGCTCCGAATGTTCGATCGTGGTCCATAGTTATTTGCCAACCGCACGACAGTGGTATGTAGCTTATATGCGGTGCCATAAATCAACGTGTACTTCTCAGATGCCGATTTATTTGCCGAGTAAATATCGAGCGGAAACTCTGGATGAGTCTCTGACACTTCCGGAACTATCATTCTGCCAATCTGAGTGCTTGTTCCAACATGGACAATCTTGACTTCCCGATTAAAGCGCCGCGCGGCATCCAACACATGGATCGTACCTCTGCAATTGACCTCAATATCGGTGACCGGATCGGTCATCGAGTGTGGATGTGAAGTGTAGGCTGCGCAATTGAATACAACATCCTTGTGTCGAATCGCAGCGCTAACTCCTTCAAAGTTCCGCAAGTCGTTAGCAATGATCTCGACTTGATCCTCAATTGTTACAACGTTCTGCATGTTGCCGCCTGAACGTGGATCGAGGAAGTCGTAAATGGTTACTTTGGCACCCAACTCAAGACAGCGATGTGCCAGGTTGCTGCCGATGAATCCAAGTCCCCCGGTGATCAAAACGCGCAGACCGCGAAGAGTTGGCGATTCAAATTTAGAAGGAGTGGTCACTCTATACCGCTCTCGAGCATAGTATGGATCCCGCGGCACACGGTATCGATTTGATCTTCTGTCAGTGTAAACGCTCCCGGCAGGTTAATCCCCCGCGCACAGATGTCATATGCGCGCGGATTTCGCGAACGATACACCTTCTCATAGCCCGGGTAAGCGGGAAGTGAAGAAAGCGGGTAGAAGAACGGTCTGCTTGGGACTCCCAGGGCTTTTAGCTTTTCCATTGCTTGGAGTTTGTTTAATCCATAGCTCTTGCCGATCAGAAGCCCAGTGATCCATACCCCATTGAATCCGCCCTCCGGCTCCGCGTTGAGCTCGATATCCTCGATTTGGCCGAGACGTGCTTTATAGCTATCAAAGATCCATCGTTTCTTCGCAACGAGTTCATCAAGTCTTTGGAATTGGGCATAGCCCACGGCCGCCTGTAAGTTGAATGGCATGTACTTGTAGGTGACTTCGTAGTTAAAGTATGCAGGGCCATCCGCCTTGCGGCCGTGATCACGTAAAAACATACAGCGCTCATAGACCTTGTCGTCATCGAGCAAAAGCATACCGCCCTCGCCTGTGGCAAGCGTTTTAGTTCTATGAAAGCTGAAGACCGAGGCGAGACCGAAACTGCCCGCTCGTGCGCCTTTGTAAGTCGAGCCAAGTGCCTCTGCCGCGTCTTCAATTAAAGGAATCCCATGCCGATCGGCGATCGTCTGCAATTCATCCATCAACGGCATGTTGCCAAATAAATCTACGGCGATTATTGCCTTGGTGCGCGGTGTGATGTTTTTCTTGACTGAGTCTGGATCCAGACACCAGTGTTTTTCCTCAATATCAGCAAAAACAGGTGTCGCTCTTAAATAGGTGATCCCGGCCGTGCTGCCAACCCACGTGGATTCTGGAGCTATCACTTCATCGCCATCCTGCACTCCTAAAGCTGTCAAAAGAAGGTGGATTGCAGTCGTGCAATTAGGCGTCATGATTCCATATTTGCGATTGTGATAAGCAGCGAACTCCCGTTGAAACATCTCAACATAGTTATAGTTGTACCAACCATTGCGCATACAATCATCGACAACTTTAATCTCATGCTCGGTAATCCAAGGCCCAGCCATGTAGATCGGATCCATTCACTTATCTCCCTTTCGTTCCATGGGTCGTGCTGGAGTTCCTATAACTGTCGTCCCAGCAAGAACGTCTCGAACAACTACTGCTCCAGCTCCGACAATCGCATCAGCTCCAATGGTAATGCGTGGCAAGACGGTTGCACCTGCGCAAATCCAGACGTTAGTTTCCAATTTAACAAGCCCGCAAAGAGTTGCACCTGGTGCAAGTTCGCACCCATCTTCTATTACACATTCGTGATCGACGCTGGCTTTCGTGTTGATTATGCATTGATCGCCCACAATTGCCTCCGGATTCACGATCGCCCCGGCCATAAATTGACAACCCGCACCAATAATCGCATTGGGTGCGATTTGTGCACTGGGGTGAGCAACTGTAACGGGCTCCAAACCGGCGGCGATCAGTTGATTATGAAAACGCATTCGCACTCTTCCGTGCGGATTGCCGATCGCCAAACAAAAACCAATATCAACCGTTTCATGCTGACTAATCCATCCCGGAAAATCGACCCATCCCTGATATAGCGGGACATCTTCAAACGGTGGCGTTAGTCCAGGTGTATCATCAAAAATAGCAACGACGCGACAACCGTAGTCCTCAATTATAGGACGAACAACCTTCGCTTGACCGGTGCCACCCCAAATGATGACCCTGGTTGGTAAACGATTAATGTGTTTGTTCAATGGAGTCGGTGTCATGCCGAAATAAGAGATTACACGTACGTCCCAGGCGGTACTCTGGCGGAAAGTTTGCTTGCATGTATTCGCGCTCGACAGCCGCTTTCCAGAGAAGTCGATAGGATTCTGACTTCATAATGTCGATCACTTCATTCAGATTAAGAAACCAGTAAGGAACTACCATGTCGTTGTACACGCGTTGGGCGGTCGCATATGTCGGAATAGCCGCTGCCGAAAGATTGGCTAGCAAAAAATATTGGGCTTTGAACCTGCAGAGGTCGACGAGCGTCTCGCGGTAGTCTGTCACATATTGTAGAGCTGACGAAATGTGCACAATATCAAACTGGTTGTCACGTTCTGGAAGAGCCGTGTGAAAGTTAATTCTAGATTCATCGGAAAACAACTGTTCCCCTAACTCACAAGTGCTCGGGGTTTCAATTACATCAAATTTAATTTCCAACGATGGTGGAGTGCTTGCCAGCATATGAACGAAGGCGGTGCCGGTTCCACCCCCAAAATCCAGAATGCTGACTTTGCCGTTACGCTGTCCGGCGATAACACCCAGCAGCGGAAGCAGACTATTTTGGCAGGTCGTCTGTTTAGGCAAACGTTGCTTTCGAGTCTCTTCGATCAACAACCGCGTAGCCTCTTGTGTTTGCTCACCAAACCTACGTCCCTCGAAACCGGCTCCGACAACTGGAACCTCATCAAAATTCGCATAGATACCGGACCACATGGGAATATCCCTTGAGCGTGCTCTTCGGAAATGCTGCCAAAGTGTCCGCAGCGGCCATTTCAATGTTTCTCCAGTCACAGTATGTCGCCAGTTTTTCGTCGACACCGCAAAGAGACACGGCATGTTTGCCCTATCCTTGCTAAAAACTCACAAACGCTCTGCCCGAATGGCGCTGACGCCAACTCTGCGATAAACCGATCACCAAGCCTTTTTTCAGGCCCTCTCCAGGTTGCTGAGCGGACAAAATCGATGGGAGCATTTTGATGAAAACATTCGAGCTGCTCAAACTCGCGCGACACCATCTTGCGAATATCAGCCATACGTAAGTAGACCATGTGCCTTGGGAAGTCATAGCCTCCCCAGTATTTTCCAAACCAGCGCGCGTCCAATCCATCCAGGGTTACGGTTGAGAAGAGGAATTCACCGCCCGGCTTCAGCTTTCGAGCGATGGTGTGAACCACAGAGAACGGATTGTGAAGATGTTCAAGAACCATACTCGAGACTATGACGTCAAAAGATCCATCTGGAAATTTCTCGAGAGCAGTCTCGACTGGCTCGCACACGACCGAAAATCCGCGTTGTTGAGCCTGTTTTGCCGCCTGTTCTGCCAGTTCGATTCCAAAGAGGTTCTCCCAGCCTCGTTCTCGATATGACTGCAAACGAGTACCCGTCGCGCAACCTACCTCCAGCAGCCGCCCGTTCGGGACAAACATGGCGATTAAATCGATTCCAGCCATTCGGCGGCATGCCTGGAGAACTTTTGAGCTCAATACTTTTGTTTTTCTTTTAGACGATGATTCAGAATCCTTATACCCCATTTGATTGTGAAGGTAAGTTTCCATTTCTTCGACGTCTGGGTAAGAAAACCCTATTCCTGTTCGGTAACTCAATGAGTAAACAAGCCGGGAACTCCAGCGCAACAGCCAACTCGTAGTCTTGCGTGGCTCGGGTGGTTGCGAATTACTCTTTGGACCACTTGAAGTTCCGTTACTGTTTGAAGTGTGGGCCAGATGAGGTGCGTAGCTCGAGGGATAAAGCTGCTCCAGTCGATCTGCAGTGGGCCGGGGATTTTGATAACGAAGGCCACAGCCAGCACAAAGCCAGCAGTAGAACGAGCCTTCGATACGGTGGAGATAGTCCCGCCCCTCCAGAACAACCTTACCTTCTGCGGCACCACAGCGCGGACAAGCCGCAAACTCAGTATCTTGCGCGCCGTGAACCCGGGTATGGATGGCACTACACATCAGCTCTGTCTTCCAGTGGACCATACATAACCAATTTCTGGGTCATCTGGCAGCAGTCGTACTTCGTCTTCTAAATCATAAGTGCCCGAAGTTACGTAAAGCATATGAACGGGCGCTGCAATACACCGATAACCATGCGCTACCCCCGGCGGAAAAAAATACAGTCGAGACGGTTGATTCTCTCCTGCGAGAAACTCCATTGTTTCACGAAAGGTCGGAGAATCGGGGCGCGTATCGTGCAAGGCTACTTTAATGAGTCCGAGGGCCACATAGTTCCATTGACTCTGCCAACGGTGTAAATGCCACGCTTTGATTACATCAGCGTACACGAGCGAGTGGCTTAACTGTCCGAAACCAGCCGTAAAAATGTCATCAGTGCTGCGCAGAATTTCGCGAAAGAATCCGCGATCGTCCGCGTGAGTCACAAGTTCCTTAAAGCTGACACCATCAATCATGCAGTTTCTTCCAAGAACTTGAGGACTGAGGAGACAACAAGATCAGCCTCTGGCTGGGTTAGCTCGGGATAGATAGGAAGTGACAGAATCTCTCGCGCAGCCCGCTCCGTCTCTGGCAAGTTTTCAGAACCGCGCAGACGTTTGAAATACGCCGGTTGAAGGTGAATCGGTACTGGATAGTGGATTAGAGCTTGCACACCTTGAGAGCGAAGAAATTCTTGAAGTTGATCGCGTTCAGAACAACGCACAACATAAAGATGATAAACGTGTACGGCGTCATAAGGGCGTTTGGGAGTCTCAATTTTTGAACCTGCGAAAGAGTCATCATAAACGGATGCCCACTTCCGACGAGCTAGGTTGTCAGTATCCAGCGATCGCAACTTAACTCGCAAAATAGCGGCTTGTACTTCATCGAGTCGTGAGTTCCAGCCGGACACATGACTTACATATCGCCGTTCCCAACCGTACTCGCGCAACAAACTTGCTCGATGGGCGAGGTCAGCGTCATTGGTGGCTACGAAACCTCCGTCACCGAGTGCACTGAGATTCTTAGTCGGGTAAAAGCTAAAACAAGCGATGTCGCCCCAGGAACCTACTGGTCGTCCTCGATAAATCGCACCATGAGCCTGTGCACAATCTTCAATTACACGCAGATTGTATCTATCGGCTATTTCGAGTATTGGTGCAATATCAGCAGGATACCCATAAATGTGCACCGGAATTATCGCTTTACTTCGTGGACCAATGAGCGCCTCAAGTTTCGAAGGTGAAAGGGTAAACGAGTGTGGATCAATATCCACGAGGACAGGCGTTGCACCGGACTGCTCAATGGCCGCCACAGTAGCTACTGCTGTGTGCGATGTCGTAATTACCTCGTCCCCGTGTCCTATATCGCATGCAGCGAGAGCAATATGCAGAGCTTCAGTGCCGCTCCCGACACCGATCCCATGTGAGACTCCAATATATTGGGCAAATTCAGATTCAAACGCCCTTACCTCGTCGCCCAGAATATACCAACCGCTATTAAGGACTCTTAGAACAGCAGCATCGATCTCATCTTTGTGAGCGAGATACTGCGCCCTTGGATTGCCGCAGTGAATCATGTCAGTACCTGCACTTTGGGGACATAAACGATCCACTTGCCGCCAGCAGACTTAAAAGCTTCCTCCTTAGCCATAATCTCGTCAGCATGATTCCAACCAAAGAGCAAGGCGTAATTGGGATAGTTTGCTTTGAAATCATCGTAGGGGCGGATGGGAATATGCACGCCAGGGCTGTACTTACCTTGTTTGATTGGAGTCGTGTCACTGATGAACTCAATTAGATCCGGACTCAGCCCACAATAGTTTGTGACGGTTGTACTTTTAGAAGTTGCTGCATAACCCGCTACTGTTTCGCCTCGTTCCTTCAGATCTACTAATAAGTTCTTTAGGGCATCACGCGATACCTGTACGTTTTGCCGTAAGCGGTCGTAAGTCTCAGGACGCTCCAGCCCAAGTCTTTCCTCCTTCTCTCGCTGAACCTGAACGGATTGTGCTACTGGGTGCGCCCCGCGATGTGACAGCACATAGCGCATTGAACCACCGTGGACCGGTTGCGCTTGAACCTCAATCAGCTCCAGTCCGTGCTGCTCGGCAAGATAGCTAATTGAGGTCACTGAAAAATAGAAAGCGTGCTCGTCATAAATCTGATCATAGGAAGTTTTTTCTACGATGTCTCCGAGGTAGGGATCTTCGAAGGCGAGAATCCCGCGCGGCTTGAGAAGTTTCTTTACCCCAGCAAAGACCGAGTGAATATATGGGATGTGGCACATCACATTGGCGCCTAAAAAAGCATCGGCTGGACCATCCTCGGCGAGAACCCGCTGGGCCATCTGTTCGTCAAAGAAACCGCAGGTAGTACGAACCCCCTTGGAAAGAGCAACTGCGGCTACATTAGCCGACGGCTCGATGCCTAAATGGCGAATGTTTGCTTGGGCAAAATGCCGCAACATTATTCCGTCGTTGCTCCCTATCTCAACTACAAAAGGATCATTGTCATGCAGATATTTGTCCTTTACCCAGCCGGCAAATTGCTCAAAGTGCATAGCCATGCGAGTAGAAGTTGATGAGAAGAACGCATAGTTTTCGTGAAACATTCGTTCCCGATCAACGAGCTCTGTGAGTTGGACCGTGTGGCAATGTTGACAGAAGGCAACTGATAATTCGAAAAAGTACTCGTCCGAAAACTGTTCCGGTAGTAGAAATCCGTTGGCAATTGGCATTTTGCCAAACGAGAGAAAGGGTGCAATTGAGTGCTCACAAATCAGGCAATTAGTCATTTTAGGGTCTCACGTGGTCTAGGAGCCAATCTTTGTTGAAGTGCGTTCGGTCTTCCAATCAAGGAGAGGGGCTAACTTTCCCGGTGTGGAGTAGCCTGGAAAGGCTTGGTTAAATTTGCCGGATGCTTCAACCTGAAATCGCATACGAATTGGCTGGGGTAAGCATGAGCGAACGTTAGCGATTCCAGCCTTGATGCTAACCTCATATGTTCGGGGAGCCAGAAATTCGGCCGGGAACGTCAACCGGCAAATATAGTCACCAGCATCAACAATCGGCAGTTCCTCGGAAGCGCCATTGTTTATGCTCTCGAGAAGAACTGTTTCATCCGAGTCTAAAAGCGAAACATACACATGCAGTCCAGCAGTTCGCTTCAAAACGGAAAACTCGATCACTACCTCCAAGGGCTGACTGCTGAGTGCAAGTGTGGTCGCCTGTCCGTTTTGTTCCAAGGCGACGCTTCTCAAGCAGAAGTTCGGATCTGGAGGCAAACCAGCGATGACTTTATCGAGATTGAGTAAGTCACTTCCCCCCAAACTTGCTTGTAAATATTTGTCTACTATTGCACTGCTTTCTCCAGCTCCATGGAGCTTTCCTTCCTGGAGCCAAATGACTCTTTTGCAAAGGCTGCGAACAGCTTGCATGTTGTGACTAACGAAAATTACCGTCCGGCCATGGTGAGCAACGTCATCCATCTTGCCCAGGCATTTGCGCTGGAATGCCACGTCCCCTACAGCAAGAACTTCGTCAAGTACAAGAATCTCGGGTTCAAGATGGGCTGCGACCGCAAAGGCAAGCCGGACGTACATTCCGCTCGAGTAGTGCTTCACGGGAGTATCAATGAACTTATCCACCTCACTAAACGCTACAATTTCGTCGAACTTACGCCCGATCTCCATTCTCTTCATTCCGAGAATGGCACCATTTAGGTAAATGTTCTCTCTTCCAGTTAGCTCTGGATGAAAGCCTGTCCCGACTTCGAGAAGGCTGGCAATCCGGCCATAAAGCTGAATTTGTCCGGTCGTTGGTTCTGTGATACGAGCTAAGACTTTAAGTAGGGTTGATTTGCCTGCACCATTCCGGCCAATAATTCCCACGACTTCGCCAGGTAGAATCTCAAAATCAACATCTTTGAGGGCCCAAATGGTCTTAGCAGGCTTCCGTTTATACTGTTGCAATCTTCCCAACGGTGCGCGGAACGTTCCCGCAATGGCATCGCGAAGGGTCGGGTAGGATGACTGCCGCGATCCAATCCGATACTGCTTACTAAGTTTTTCGATATGAATGATGGACTTCATCATTAAACGATATCGGCGAAACGCTTCTCCATCCGTCGGAAAGCAAAAGTAGCGTACATGAGCAGGAGCAACGTAATAATCATTGAAATACCCAAGGCCCGCCACTGAAACCTTTGTCCTAAGAGAGAGGCGCGGAAACCTTCGAGAATGCCCGTCATAGGGTTCAGCTCATATACCCACCGATACTTATCTGGTACCAGGCTCGAAGGATAGACGACAGGCGAAGCAAACATCCACAGTTGGACCAACACTGGCAGGATTACACCAATGTCGCGATACTTGACGTTCAAAGCTGATGTCCACATGCCAAAACCGAGAGTCAAGAGCGCCACCAACAACACGAGGATTGGCAACATTAGAATACTTGTGGTGGGCGAGACGTTGTAAAAGACCATCATCCCGATAAGAACGACAAACCCAACGGCGAAATCCACAAATCTTGCGGCAATGGCAGCGGCTGGAATGATCATTCGGGGGAAATAGACCTTGGTGATCAAATTTGCGTTAGTAACCAAACTGTTGCCGCTGTTGGTGAGGGAACTGGCGAAAAACGTCCAGGGAAGCATTACTGAATAAACGAATAGAGGGTAGGGAAGATTGTCTGAAGGGACTTGCGCAAGGTTGCCGAAAAAGATTGTGAAGATAGTGGTTGTCAGCAGAGGCTGCAATAACACCCAAGCAATACCCAACACAGTCTGTTTGTAGCGAACTTTGACATCACGCCACGTCAAAAAATAGAGTAATTCGCGGTAGATCCATAGATCATGGAAATACGACGCGAGCCGAGATTTACCTGCCTCTATTACGACAAGCGGTTTTTCAGGTAGCTGAAACGGAGTTGCTTGGAGTTCTTGTTCTGGTGAAGCGGGCGTTGGCTCTAGGGCTAACACTTCCCCTTTTCTTATCAAATCCATCTAACGATTAGACTCAAACGTCATTCTCAAGCTATTCGCTGGTTTCGACTTCTTTGACCAAAGGTTAACGAATGTGTAAGAAACCGCAGTCTAACTTTTGGGGTTATAAGCGTCAAGCCATACCCACAGGCGGGAATTCTAAACCGATCACTGGTTCGAGGTTGTCACTAGGGGGCAATCGCTGAACGCTCCTTTTCTTGGTTGTGCATTGAGTACCGAGTTGCTAATCTGCCCCGCTTGTAAGTGCCTGCCAAGATCCCTGTTAAAGTGGAGCACCGACTGTGAACAAAAGAACTCGTAAGTTTTTTGTAACAGGAGGCGCCGGGTTTATCGGCTCGGCGTTCATTCGCTTGCTGCTCGAGGAAGTTCGCGATTGCCAGGTCGTGACGTTCGACGCGCTAACTTATGCTGGTAACCTGGATAATCTTGAAGGGTTGGATCAGAAGAGGCATCGGTTTATCCAGGGAGACATCACGGACCCCGCAGCGGTCAGCGAAGCAGTTAGCGACGACTGTGACGTTATTATTAACTTCGCAGCGGAGTCTCATGTCGATCGTAGCATCACCTCAGCCGGCGAGTTTCTTCGGACGAATATTCTGGGCACACAGGTACTACTCGACGTCGCCCGGCAGGGCCAGGTAAAGCGATTTGTTCAAATCTCGACCGATGAAGTTATGGGTAGCTTGCCGGAAAACGAGGAAAGTTTTTTTACTGAGAGCACGCCCTTTGCTCCAAACAGTCCCTATGCGGCGTCAAAAGCTGCCGCTGAACACCTCGTACGCGCTGCTCATCACACTTTCGGACTGGAGACCGTCATAACCCGCTGCGGCAATAACTATGGTCCGCGGCAGTTTCCCGAGAAGTTCGTTCCCTTAGCAATCGCCAATGCCCTCTCAGACCAGCCTATTCCTGTGTACGGAGATGGCCTAAATGTCCGGGATTGGATTCACGTCGAAGACCACTGTCGCGCGATCTTGCTTATCTTGGAGAAGGGAAGATCTGGAAACGTCTATAACATCGGTGCGAGAAACGAGCGATCCAACCTCGAAGTTGTTGAAAAGATATTGGAGCTTTTGGGAAAGCCGAAAACATTGCTCCGCTTTGTAACTGATAGGCCGGGCCATGATCGCCGTTACGCTATCGACCCTTCACTCGTTGAGACGGAACTGGGTTGGCGGCCTCGTGAAGCCTGGGACGGTGGGTTGCAAAAAACCATTGCCTGGTACCAGAACAATAGCCTTTGGATAGGTCGCACCCGAACAGGCGCGTACCGGGACTACTACCGCAAACAATACGGGACCGAGGTAAACGTCTCTTGAAGATCATCGTAACCGGAGCTGGAGGAATGCTGGGCCGCGCTGTGTTGGAGCATTGTAAAGCGGCCGGTGATGAAGTGATTGCCCTCGATCATCGGGCCCTGGATATTGGTGACTACGAAAGTGTCCGCGCGACTCTGCGCTCGCATGACTTCCAAACAGTCGTCAACTGCGCCGCGTGGACGGATGTCGACGGTTGCGAATCGGATCAGCAGCGTGCTTATGCTGCAAATGCCGAGGGACCGGAAAACCTTGCCAAGGTCAGCAAGGAGATAGGCGCTACGCTAATAACCATTTCCACCGATTACGTTTTTGATGGCACGAAAGATGGCTTCTACAC
>Ga0066388_100000646_pt1 | contig 17284 bp, 19 predicted proteins | sample PanSoiMetaGPlot6_FD_64539 | JGI IMG/M metagenome (GOLD analysis project Ga0066388, IMG submission 64539) | Tropical forest soil microbial communities from Panama analyzed to predict greenhouse gas emissions - Panama Soil - Plot 6 (Hybrid Assembly) | ecosystem: Environmental > Terrestrial >... | reverse complement strand
CGCACCGTCGGCTCGTGCAGCAGCTTGTTGACGATGCCGCGCGTCAACGCGTCGACGGCGTCGCGGGTGGCGGGATCGAGAGAGGCGAGGCGGGCGCGGTACCGCGCCAGCTCGGCGTAGCGCAGCTCCTCGGCCCGGGCGCGCAGCGACGAGACGAGCGGCGCGACCTCACGCGCCGAGCGCTCGACCCGGAAGCGGTCGAGCTCCTCGGCGATGATCTCGCGCACGGTGCCGATCTCCTGCCGGCGCTGCTCCAGCGACTGGGCGGCGAACGCCTTGAGGTCGTCGATGTCGAGGAGCGTCACGCCGAAGACCTGGCTCACACCCGGATCGACGTTGCGAGGCACGGCGATGTCGACGATGAGCAGCGCGCGATCGCCGCGGCGCGACATGGCCGCCTCGATGTCGCCCCGCTCGAGCAGCACGTCGACCGCGCCCGTCGACGCGAGCAGGACGTCCGTCTCGACCAGCTGGTCGACCACCCCGTCGAGCCCGATCGCGCGACCGCCGACGCGCGCGGCGAGCTCCGCGCCCCGCTCGGACGATCGGTTCGCGACGACGATCTCGCTCACGCCTGCGCCCCGTAGCGCGATCGCCATGCCCGCGCCGACGTCGCCGGCGCCGACGACGAGCACGCGCCGACCCTCGAGGCCGCCCAGCCGCTCACCGGCGACCGCCACCGCGGCCGATGACACCGACACCGCGTGCCGGCCGATGCCGGTCTGGGTGCGGGCGCGCTTCCCCACCTCTACCGCCTGGCGGAACACACGCGACACGAGCGGCCCGATCGCCGACTCCTGTTCGGCGATCTGCCACGCCTCGCGCACCTGCCCGAGGATCTCGCCCTCCCCGACGATCATGGAGTCGACCCCGGCCGCCACGCCGAAGAGGTGCGCGACCGCGGCGTCGTCGTGGTACGTGTACAGGTGGTCGCTGATCGTGTCGGGGTCGAGCGACGACTGGTCGGTCAGGAAGTTGCGCACGTCCTCGACCGCGGGGTGGAAGCGCGTGCAGCGGGCGTAGACCTCGGTGCGGTTGCACGTCGACAGGACGGCGACCTCGGCGAGGTTCTCGCTGCGCTCGAGCGTGTGCAACGCCTTGGGCAGCTCCTCCGCCGGCACGGCCATCCGCTCGAGGAGCGAGACGGGCGTCGTGCGGTGGTTCAGACCGATGACGACGAGAGACACGACCGCAGCAGCTCCTTGGCGTCATCCACCCGACCGGCCCGAATGAGATCGAGCATGCCGGAATCGAGGGCTCGTTTCCAATCGGCGTCCTCCGTGGAACGCCCGTCGGCCTGCATCGCATCCCGGGCGTCCGAGAGCAGCTCCACCAGCGTCTCGTACTCGGGACCGAGCTCGGCGGTGATGCGCTCCTTGAGCCAGGTCGCCAGCGCCGGACTGCGACCGCCCGTGCCGACGGTGACGACGAGCTCGCCGCGCCGGATGACCGACATGAGCGTGAAGGAGCAGTTGTCCGGATCGTCGGCGGAGTTGACCCAGACGCCGCGCGCATCGCCGGCTTCGTAGACGGCGTGGTTCACGATGTGGTCGTCGGTAGCGGCGGTGGCGAGCCAGGCGCCGTCGAGGTCGCCGGGGCGGAACGCGCGCTCGGTGACGGTGATCCGGCCTTCGTCGCGCCACGCGCGCACCTTGTCGCCGAGGCCGGGCGCGACTACGTGCACCTCCGCCCCTGCCGCCAGCAGCCCGTCGACCTTGCGCGCCGCGATGCGCCCGGCGCCGACGACCACGCACCGCCGCCGGGCCACGACCAGGTTCACCGGGTAGCCGAGCAGCGAGCGCCGCGTCGTCGTCACCGCACGCGCTCCTTGGCGCGGGTGGCGTCGCCGCGCTGTCCGTCGACGGCCGGGACCTTGCGCTGTTGGTAGAAGGACAGGATCTGGAGCTCGATCGCGAGGTCCACCTTGCGCAGCGACACGCCGGTCGGGACGGTCACGACGGCGGGAGCGAAGTTGAGGATGGAGGTCACGCCGGCGTCGACGAGCCGGTCCGCGACCTCCTGCGCCGCGACGGCGGGCGTGGCGACGATCCCGATCACGATGCCGCAGTCGGCGACCACCTTCGGGAGGTCGTCGAGGGCGGCGACGGTGAGGTCCCCGATCCGCGTGCCGACCTTGGCCGGGTCGGCGTCGACGAGGGCCACGATCTGGAACCCGCGGGCGCCGAACCCCTTGTAGTTCGCGAGCGCGTGGCCGAGGTTCCCGACCCCGACGATCACGACGGGCCAGTCGTGGGTGAGGCCCAGCTCCCGCGAGATCTGGTGCAGGAGGAACTCGACGTCGTAGCCGACGCCCCGGGTCCCGTACGAGCCGAGGTACGAGAGGTCCTTGCGCACCTTCGCCGCGTTCACCCCGGCCAAGGCGGCGAGGCGCTCGGACGAGACGGTGCCGACGTGCTGGTCGGCCGTCTCGAGGAGGGCCCGGTAGTAGAGGGGCAGGCGGGCCACCGTCGCCTCGGGGATTCGTCGGGCGGAGGGCACTGCGCTCGCTGCGTTCCTTGATCGGCGCCCGGGACGTCCCCGGGGCGTACGCCGAGGATACCTCCCGCTTGTGCAATTGTTCTCAAAGTCCGGAGGCGGGGACGGCCCGGCGGCGCATCGGCTCGGGCGGGGAGATTGCCCGTGCAGGAACCCACGAGCGGCACGTACCAGGACGTGCTCGACGCCGAGGTGCGTCGGGGCCGGGTGCCCGGAATCTCGGCCGCCGTCGTGAAGGGCGGCCATGTTGCCTGGGCCGGTGCCGCGGGAGCGGCCGATCTCTCCCGGGGCGCCCCGATGACCTCGGACGCCGTGTGCAACTGGTTCTCGATGACGAAGATCGCGACCGCGACGGCCGCCATGCAGCTCGCCGACGACGGCACTCTCGACATCGACGCGCCCGTCTCCCGCTACCTTCCCTATTTCTCGCCCGTGTCGCCGGGGGGAGACGTGCGCGTCGCGCACCTCCTGAATCACAGCTCGGGGCTCGCGAACCCGGTCCCGGTTCGTTGGGTCCATCCCACCGGGACGCGCGGACCCGCGCCCCGCGACTTCCTCGAACGACTCCTCGCCCGGCACAAGAAGTTGAAGTTCCCGCCCGGCGAACGCGCGAGCTACACGAACATCGGCTACCTCGCACTCGGCGAGGTCGTCGCCGCCGCTTCTGGCCACGACTACACCGATCAAGCGCGGCACACGGTCCTCGAGCCACTCGGCATGGAGGCAACCGACTTCGACTATACGCCGAGCATGCGACCACTCGCGGCCGTCGGCTACCAGCGGCTACCGCGGGGTCTCGGCCCATTGCTGCGCGTCATGCTTCCTGCCGGCATCGTCGACACGCGTGCCGGCCGGTTCGTCGGCTTCCATCCGTTCGTCCTCGATGGGGCCGCGTACGGCGGACTGGTGGGGAGTGCGCCCGACGCGGCACGGTTCGCGGCCGCGCACCTCGGGCACGGCGAGTTCGAAGGGGTGCGCGTGCTGTCGGCCGAGACCGCGGCGCGTATGCAGCGGATCGAGACCTTCGGCCGCCCGTTCGACGTCGGCCTGGGATGGTTCCGGCCGCACGGTACGGCGGACGCACCGGCCTTCGTCGAGCACCTCGGTGGCGGCGCCGGCTTCTTCAACGTGATGCGCCTGTACCCCGAGCGGGCCGTCGCCGTGGTCGTCATGGGGAACGCCACGAAGTACGACGTCGACGGTGTCGCCGCCGGGCTCGCGCGTCGTGCTTGGTCGTGAATCAGTCGCGGCGCAGTTGCCTGCGGAGGACCTTGCCCGCGAAGGAGCGGGGCAGGGCGTCGACGATCTCCACTCGTGCCGGGCACTTGTACCGGGCCAGCGATCGGGCGCAGAGCGCGAGGAGCACCTCCGGGTCGGGCCTGGAGCCGGGCTCGGGCACGACGAAGGCGACGATCGCCTCGCCGGTGCGCGCGTCGGGCTCGCCGACGGCGGCGGCCTCGGCGACGTCCGGGTGCTCGAGCAGGGCTTCCTCGACCTCGGCCGGGTAGACGTTGAACCCGGACACGATGATCAGGTCCTTGGCCCGGTCGACGAGGCTGAGCTCGCCCTCGTCGTCGGCGACGGCGACGTCACCGGTGCGGAGCCAGCCGTCGGATGTCAGGGCCCGGGCGGTGGCGTCGGTGTCGCGCCAGTAGCCGGGGAACACGTTCGGGCCGCGGACGCGGATCTCGCCGGGGTCGCCGGGCAGCACGTCGCCCCCGTCGGCGTCGACGAGTCGCACGTCGATGCCGGGGAGCGGCGGCCCGATCGAGCCGGCGGCGGGCTCGCGCCGTCCGATCGCCGACGTGGTCACGATGGGCGACGCCTCGGTGAGGCCGTAGCCGTCGTGCACCACGACGCCGAAGCGCTTGCGCATCCGCTCGAGGAGATCCTCGTCGAGGGGAGCAGCGCCGGACACCGCGAGCCGAACGGACTCGAACGACTCGGGCGGGGCAGTGTCGTCGTCGAGCTCCAGGAAGGCGTGGTACATCGCAGGAACGCCGGCGAGCACCGACACGAGGTGGTCGCGTACGGCGTGCACGGCGCCGGCTGCGTCGAATTGCTCGAGCAGGACGGTCGACGCGCCGGCGGCGAGGCCGATGCCGAGCACGGCGTTGAGCCCGAACACGTGGAACAGCGGCAGCACGCCGAGGCTGACGTCGCCCGAGTTGAGCGCCAGGCCCGGATGGTCGAGCACCTGGCGGATGTTCGACGTGAGGTTGCCGTGGGTGAGCATCGCTGCCTTCGGCGCGCCGGCAGTGCCGGCAGTGAACAGCAGCACCGCGACCTCCGAGTCGTCACGGGACACGTTGTCGGACGGGTCGGCGTCGCCGGCCCCGTCGATCGGAGGGCCGAGGGCGAACGCGGGCTCGACGGTCGCGACCTCGCGGTCGAGCTCGGGGTCGGGGGCGTGCGGATTGAGGGGAACGGCGACCGCACCCACTCGAAGCACGCCGAGATACGACGCGACGAACGCGATCGTGTTGCGACCTTCGATCGTGACGCGGGCGCCCGGCTCCACCCCCTCGGATTGGAGCGCGCCCGCGACGCGAGCGGCGCGGGACTCGAGCTCGCGGTACGTGACCGCATCCGTTCCCGCCCGCAGCGCGATCGCGTTCGGTGTGGCTTGCGCCGGCGCCAGGAGGACCTCGGCCAGGTTGGTCACAGCACCGCTCCCTGCTTCGCCAGCGACGCCTGCAGCTCGTCCACGGCCACGTCGGTGACGTCGACGCCGTCGCGAGCGGCGAGCGCGGCGGCGGTCCCCGCCGCCTGCCCCACGGCCAGGCTCGGGCCCATGACGCGGATCGACGCCAGCGCGTCATGGTCGGCCGACAGGCAGCGCCCTGCGACGAGCAGGTTCGGCACGTCTCGGGCCCGCAGACTGGCGAACGGGACCTGATAGCTGAGCCCGGCGGGGAGGAAGTCGTACTCGGTGCTGCGGCCGTGGACGTGGTACTCGCGGGGCCACGCGCCCCGGGCGACGGCGTCGTCGAAGGCGGCGCCGCGCGTCACGTCGGCGCCTGTGAGCACGTAGTCGCCGACGACCCGGCGCGTCTCGCGGACGCCGAGCGCGGTGGCGGTGTCGTCGAGGAACGCGTCCGAGAACCCCGGGACGTGCTCCCGGAGGAACGCGGCCGCCTCCTCGGCCAGCCGCCGCCCCTCGAGCTCGCCCCAGGTCGCCTGGCGTACGTCGGTCACGTCGATCGGTGAGCCGTCGGCGTTGCGGACGCGCGTCATCGCGCCCACGAACTCACCCGGCCGGAACGTCGGGATGACGGCGCCTCCGTCCCGGGACAGGTGCGCCCCGTGCTCGGCGATGAGATCGCCGAGCGTGGGGACCGCCGCCAGCGCCGCCTCTGCGTCCACGTGCTGCATCACGAACTGCATCGACCCGAACTGGCGGTGGCCGGGGGGACCGAGCTCCGTCGGCACCCCCGCGAACGTCGCGATGTCGGCGTCACCCGTGCAGTCGACGAACACCTTGCCCGTCACCGCGCGCGGACCGCGCTTGGTCGCCAGCACGAGCGCCCGCAACCTGCCGTCGTCGACCAGCGCGTCGGCGACGAGCGAATGGAGGAGCACGTCGAGTGTGTCCTCTTCGGTGACGAGGTGGTCGGCGAGGCGCTTCGCGGCCCACGGCACGTACAGGAACACGGCCGTCTCCTTGAATCCCACCGGCCCGACCCCGGCGCCCGCACCGGCGAGGGAATCTGCCAGCTCGCGTGCGATCCCACAGACGACGTAGTCGAACTCCCCCGCGTCGCCGCGCACGTACAAGCCGCAGATCGTCCCGACCTTCGCGACGGTCAGGTTGCCGCCCAGGAACCCGTACCGCTCGCAGAGCACGACGCGGGCGCCGGCACGCGCCGCTGCGATCGCCGCGCCCAGGCCCGCCGGCCCGCCCCCGCCCACGACCACGTCGGCGTCGGCGAGCACGTCGGCGTCACGCTCCGGAACACGCACAGGCGGAAGGTATCGCCGCGCGGTCGGTGGCGTCGGCGAGCGTCGCCGGAGAGAGATCGAGGGCCCCGGCCGTGGATGTGGTGCTTGGGGCGGGCTGGGAGGCTGTCCACGAGCGCCACCCCGACGGTGGCGCCCGCGGCCCCCACACCCACGGGCCGGAACCCTCGAATCACGCGAGGCATCGGCCGAGCCACCCTCGCGCCTTGAGTGGTGTTGTACTACGGAGCGTGAGAACTTGCACCCGCGGGCCGCGAGGCGGGCAGACGTGCGCGATCGGACGGTGGCGTGGCGCCGGGCGTCGGCCGGGGTCAGGGCCCGAGACGCAGGACGAACTGGGCGAACGCCGCCGCCAGGATGATGAACAGGAGGACGGCGATGGCGATGGTGGTGCCGGGGCGCACGACTCACGCCCCGCCTGGTGTCGCACCGGTGACGGTGGCGCCCGGTGGGAGGAGCGTGACCGGATCGGCGGGCTCGAGGCGGCACTCGGCGGCGGCCGACCCCCGGTCGAGCGCCAGCGAGGCGAGGCCGTAGGAGTCGACGAGGAGCACGAGTTCGGACGGCTTGGCGTCGCCGTACGTGTGCACCCACCGCACCGAGCGCGCCTGGTCGTCCGCGGAGGCGGCGGCGTTGCCGACCGTCGGAGCAGAGCCCGAGCTTGCGAGGGCGCGGGGAGGAAAGCGGACCTCGATCCGGCCGCCGGGCTCGGCGCCGTGGGCTCGCAGCTCGTCGGGATCGACGTTGAGCTGGCAGTTGCCGAACCGGTCCACCCACCACACCTCGCCGTGGATGGCGCCGCCCTCGTCGTGTTGCGGCAGCGCGACGAGGCCGGGCACCAGTCCCGCCGGGTCGACCTCGTCGCCCAGCTCGCCCACGTCGACGCCGGCGGCGAGGTGGGCGGCGGCCGGCGCCAGGATGTCGCGGCCCGCGAACGTCGGGCCCGGAGCCGGCAGCTGGTGCTCGGTGCTCGTGAGGGAGACGACGCGCTGGGCGCCGCCGAGGATGGCGACCGCCGGCGCGAGCAGACCGTTGTCGGGCCCGAGCAGGGTCGCGTTCTCGACCCCGACCGCGATCAGCCGGCGGTCGGTGCCGACCCCGGGGTCGACGACCCCCAGGACGACACCGCCGTCGGGGAGGTACTGCGCGGCCCGCACGAGGGTGAGCGCCCCGGCGCGCACGTCGTGCGGCGGCAGGTCGTGGGTGATGTCGATGATCTGGAGGTCGGGGACGAGGCTGAGCATCACCGACTTGCACACGCCGACGAACTCGTCGGCATGCCCGTAGTCGGACAGGAACGAGACGATCCGCCGGGCGGGGGGCACCCTGTCCTGTTCGCGCCTATCCGGCCTGCGTGTACCGCGACTCCAGATAGGCGTCGACGTCGACGTCGCGCACCCGGAACGAGCGCCCGACCCGTACCGCCGGCAGGTCTCCCGCCTTGATCAGGCGGTAGACCGTCATCGACGAGACCCGCATGAGCGTGGCCACCTCTTGCACCGTCAAGAAGCGCGCTTTGGCGAACGACTCCGCCACGGTCCAACCCCTTGTTCTCCGTCCCGCTGTGCTTCGGAGCGTAGGGCGGCGATGCCGTTGTTGTCTAGCGTGAGCCGAGCACACCCTTGTGCGGGTGTGTGGACGACGAGTCCAGCGGTGGTCACGCGTCGGGGCGGCCGAGCTCCCGGGAGCGACGGGTGGCGGCCTCGACGGCCTCGAGGAAGGCGGCCCGGACGCCGTGCGCCTCGAGGCGGGCCAGCCCGGCCGCGGTCGTCCCACCGGGCGAGGTGACCGCGGCCCGGAGCGCCTCCGGCCCCTCGACGCCGTCGACGATCAGGGCGGCCGCGCCCACGAGGGTCTGGTGCACCAGGGTCGCCGCGGTGTCGCGCGGGAGCCCGACGAGCACGCCCGCCTCCACCATCGCCTCCACGACGAGGAACACGTACGCCGGTCCCGACCCCGACAGCCCGGTCACGGCGTCCATCAGGGTCTCGGGGACGCGTACGACGACGCCGACGGAGCCGAGGATCCGCTCCGCCTCGTCGAGGTGCGCCTCCGTCGCGTGCCGGCCGCCGGCGATCGCGGCCGCGCCTTTGCGGACGAGGGCGGCGGTGTTGGGCATGGCCCGGACGACGGGCCGGTCGGGGACGGCGTCCTCGAGCGTCGCGAGCGTGACGCCGGCGGCGATCGACAACACCAGGGCGTCGGTCTTCAGGGACGTAAGGCACTGCTCCAGCGCGGCGCCGACGTCGCTCGGCTTGACGGCGACGACGACGACGTCGCTCTCGGCCACCGCCCACGCCGGGCTGGGCACGACGCGCACGCCCCGGAACCGCTCCTCGACCAGGCGACGCCGCTCGGGCTCGATCTCGGCGAGGGCGAGCGAGTCGGCGTCCCAACCGGCGTCGAGGAGGCCGGCGAGCAACGCCTCACCCATGCGGCCGCCGCCGAGCAGCGCGAGCTGCATCACGGTTGCATCACGCTCGGAGGGTAACGGCGGCGCGACCGGGCCCGAGGAACCTTCGGGTCCGCCTCGCACTTCCCCGAACGAGGCCGACCGTCCCGCACCTCGGGCCCGACCCGGAAACCATACCGCTTCACACCCTCTGGCGCAAGTTCTGAAAGGCTCAGACAGTCTGAGATCAGGCGGGGCGCCGGCCGAACGCGATCCGGACCACCGGCTGGAACCACGTCTCGACCGTCTCGTAGATCACGCCGATGATGCGGTCCAGCTCCGCCTCGCTCAAGTGCTCGAGCGCCACCCTACCGACGAGATAGAGGTCGCCGTCGGGCCCGATCGAGAACTTCGCGCCGTACAGCATGTGGTTCCGTCGGAGGAGATACCGATAGAGCTCGAGATGGTTCGCGGGCGGGTCGGGCAGGAAGTACACCTCGTAGCGCAGCGTCCGTTCGTGCAGGTCGAAGTAGATGGTCGTCGCGTCGCGCCCGTCGCACCCGAAGCGGACGTACCACCGCCGGAGCTCCGGGTCGTACTCGACGTGCTGGGTGTACTCGGCCGCCGCGACCGGGCCTTCGAGATGACGGGCGATCAGGTCGTGCGCCTCGTCGAGGGTCATGTCTCTCGATCGTCGGCTACGAGCACTCGACCGGGGCGCGGGTGGCGAGGTCGCCGTAGAGGCGACGCAGCCGCGCCGCCGCGATGCTCCACAGGTAGCGGCCCGAACGCGCCAGCGCGCTCGTCCCCATGGCGCGGGCGAGCTCGGCATCCGAGAGCAACACGTCGACCGGCGCCGCGTAGTCGACGGCGGCGCGGCCCTCGACCAAGAAGCCCGTGTGGCCGTCGTCGACCACGGACCGCAGGCCCCCGACGTCGGCGGCGACGACCGGCGTGCCGCACGCCGCCGCCTCCAGAGCCACGAGCCCGAACGACTCGGTCCGCGACGGGACGAGGCACACGTCCGCCGACTGGTAGTAGGTGACGAGCCGGTCGTGCGGCTGGGGTGGCACGAACCGCACGCGACCCTCGAGGCCGAGGTCGGCGACGAGGTCGCGCAGCGCGGCCATCTCGGCTTCTCCGTCCTTCCCGCTCGGGCCACCCACCACGAGCAGCGACACGTCGCCGTCGAGCTCGGCGAGTGTCCGCACCGCCAGGTCCGCGCCCTTCAGGCGTTGGATGCGCCCGACGTACAGCAGGACGCGCCGCTTCGGGTCGAGCCGGAGTGCCGTCCGCGCCGCTTCACGGTCTCCCGGCACGAACACGCGGTGGTCGACCCCGGGGGGAACGACCTCGATCCGCTCGCGCTCGGCGCCGTAGAGCTTGACGAGCTGCCGGCGCTCGTCGTCGGTGGCGGCCACTACGAGGTCGGCGCACCTGACGGTCTCGCCCTCCACACGAGCGCGCGTCTCGGGATCGTCACCGACGCCCGCTTCCGCCTTCACGCGGTCGAGGGTGTGGAACGTCGCGACCAGGGGGAGATCCAGAGCGTGCTTGAGACGGTGGCCGACCGCGCCGGAGATCCAGTAGTTCGCGTGCAGGACGTCCGGCTGCTCTCCGTCCGCGGCGAAGAACGCGAGCGCGGCGCCGACGAACGGCTCGACCAGGTCGGGGAGCGACTCCTTGGGGACGGGGGCGGCGGGGCCGGCTGCCAGGTGCACGACCCGGAATCCGCGCTCGACCTCGACCACCGGGGGTTGCTCGGAGTGCTCGGTGCGGGTGAGCACGTCGCAGTGCACGCCGGCACGGGCGAGGTTCGACGCCAGAGAGCGCACGTACACGTTCATGCCGCCGCCGTCGCCCGCCCCGGGCTGTGCGAGGGGAGACGTGTGGACGCTGATCATGGCGACGCGCGGGGACGACATCGAGTCGAAAGCCTACCGGTGACGCGCTCGTACCCCGCTCAACCGGAATCCGCGTTCGGCGTCTCTCCCTCGACGACGCGCTCGCGCTGGAACGACCGGTAGATCTCGACCAGTGCCTGCTTCTGCCCCTCGGTGAGCGTGCGGTCCCGCATGATGTCCTCCGCGAGATCGGCGTCCGTATCGCGCTCCTCGAGGATCCCGGCCCGCACGTAGAGCGTCTCCGAGGAGATGCGCAACGCGCGGGCGATCGCCTGGAGGATCTCGGCGCTCGGCTTGCGAAGACCGCGCTCGATCTGGCTCAGGTACGGGTTCGAGATGCCGGCGAGCTCGCTGAGCTTGCGCAACGACAGCCGTGCGGTGCGCCGCTGGTCCCGGATGAACTCGCCGAGATCACTCAGCCTCGATTCGAGGTCGGGCGTCATCCGACCGGCGCGCTCACGCCTGACCCACTCTGTGCCGGCCGGCCAGCTCGGCGTCCATGCGGTCGATCACCCGGTGGAGCCGCCGTCGCTGCTCCGACACCTCCTGCTCGAGCGCGCCGAGCTCGCTCTTCGTCGACCGCAGCTCGTCGTCCTCGAGGTTCGGCAGCATCGCCAGGGTGTCGTCGGTGATGAGGTGCTCGCGCCCGCGTCGCCACTGGATGTCCATCGAAGGCGCGAGGCGTCGCGTCAGTCGACTCTTCTCGACCGGCACCCGGGGGCCGTCGCCGGCGAGGATCTCGGGCAGTGTCGAGATGAGCTCGCCCACGGAACCGCCGCGGGCGCGCCGGTCGAGCTCCGCTTCGAGGATGTCGATGCGCGCCTGGGTCACGCGACGCACGTACGAAACCTCCGTCTCGATCTCGAGGCACTCGGCATGACGGCGACGCAGCTCGTCGAGCGGCCACTCGGAGACATCGGCGAGGTAGCTCGGACCGAGCACCTCGTCGATGCGACGTCGGTGCTCGCTCATGGCGGCAACGGTATCAGCGCGCTACTGACAGATCTTCACCAGCGTCGCGTACGGGTTGACCGGGGGACCGGTACGCCCACTCGGACGCATCTCGAAGTGCGTGTGCGGTGCGCCGGCATTGCCGGTCATGCCGAGCTTGGCGATGATCTCGCCCTGCGCGACGCGGCGAGGTCCGCCGACGTACTCGGAAAGGTGGTAGTAGACGTAGGTGACGCCGTTGTCGCCCGCGAGGTAGGCGCCGTTGCCGCCCGAGCCACCGGGGCCGTAGGTGATGTTCCCGCTCACGACGGCGAGGTTGGGCGTGCTCATCGGAGCGAACATGTCGTTGCCCTCGTGCCGGTGCCCCGTACGTGGTGCGCCGAAGTCGTTGCTGAACGCGGCCCCCGGGACCGGACAGACCAAGCCGTCGATGACCGGCGCGCCGAGACCGGCGGCGGCCCGCTTCGCCTGGAGCTCACGGTACGCGAAGTCGGCCGCGGCGACCTTCGCATCGAGCAGCTTGCGCTCGCTGTCGAGGCGCTGACGGTACGCGTTGTAGTCCTTGGAGTCCTCGGCGTCCTGGTTGCGCTGCGCCGCGAGCTGCGCGTTCAGCGCCGCCATCTCGGCGACGGCGGCGTTGTCGGCCTGGTTGGCCCGGTCGAGCAGGACCGTCGATCGCGCGCTCTCCGCGGGGTTCTTCGAGCCGAAGACCAGGTCGCGGTCCGTCGCCTGATTCTTGTACGCCAGGATCGCGCGCCGTTCGGCGATGCCGCGCAGCTCTTCGCGGCGCGCTTCCCCCTGGGCGATCTTCTGCTCGAGCTCGGCGATCTTGTTCCCGAGGTCCTCGAACGAGGACTGCGCGTTCGTGTACCGCTCGGCCGCTTGGTTTGCCTCCGTACGGGCGGCGTCGGCGCGCTGCTTGAGGTCGTTCAGCTCGGCGTCGGGATCGGGCGCGGGCTGGGCATCGGCGACCGACGTCGCCAGCGGGACCGCCATCGTCAGGACGCCGAGCGCGAGAAGAACGCGACAAACCGCCCACTTTCGGCCCACTCGCATCGGGCCAGGACGCTAGTCATCGGCTTGTGCGGGCGGCAACGCTCGCCCCCCTGACCAGGGCGTTTTCGGAATCCCGGCCGGGGGAAGGACGTTTGCAGGTCCGAGCGACACAATGAGCGGACCGACTTCCGCGTCCCCGACCCCCAGGGAGGACCGATGCCCGAGTACACGCTTCCCGACCTTCCTTACGACTACGCGGCGCTCGAGCCGCACTACTCCGCGCAGATCCTCGAGCTCCACCACGACAAGCACCACGCCACGTACGTGAAGGGTGCGAACACCGCGCTCGACAAGCTCGCCACTGCCCGCGAGAACGAAGAGTTCGGCACCATCAACCAGCTCCAGAAGAACCTCGCGTTCAACCTGTCGGGACACGTCCTGCACTCGCTGTTCTGGAACAACATGAGCCCCGAGGGCGGTGACAAGCCCGACGGCGACCTCGCGGCCGCCATCGACGAGTCCTTCGGCACGTTCGAGGGATTCCGGAACCAGCTCAGCGAGGCGTCGCTCAATGTGCAGGGCTCGGGCTGGGGCGCGCTCACGTGGGAGCCGGTCGCGCAGCGCCTCATCGTCGAGCAGGTCTACGACCACCAGAGCAACGTCGGCCAGGGCGCCCCACCGCTGCTCGTGCTCGACATGTGGGAGCACGCGTACTACCTGCAGTACAAGAACGTGAAGGCCGATTGGGTCGACGCGTTCTGGAACATCGTCAACTGGCCCGACGTCGCCAACCGCTTCGACAACGCCCGCGCGCTCAAGTTGCTGTAGCCGTACCGGGCGACAGGGGCCGCTATGACGGGCGGTCGAGCCGGAACAGCTCGATCGGCCCGTCGAAGCCGTCGAGGTGTTGCGCGCCGATCGGCGCGAAGTGGTAGTCGGGCGCGCACGCCTCGGCGAGTGCGCGTGACGCGAGCGTCGCGCCGGGCTCTGCCAGCTTGACCGACCGGGCGGCGAGGTTCACGACCGGCCCGAAGTAGTCGCCGTCGCGCGTGAGCACCTCGCCCGAGGCCAGCCCTCCCCGGCCGTCGGGGAGGGACGGGTGCCGGTGCACTCCTTCCACGATCTCGAGCGCGATGTCGCATGCCGCCGAGGGATCGGCGGCGACGAACATCACCTCGTCCCCGATCAGCTTCACGAACCGGCCGCCGCCCGCCAGGATGGCGTCCGACGCGAGCTCGTCGAAGCTCGTGAGCATGGCCCCGAGCTCGGACATCGACAGCCGCTGCGCGAGCGCCGTGGATCCGACGAGGTCCACGAACCCGACCGCCAGCGCCTGGGTCTCCTGCACGCCCATGACGATCGGGCGCTGCGCGAGGTCGATGTGCCGACGCAGAAGCATGTCGATCCCGGCGCCGCTTGCCCGCAACAGCGCCCCCGCGTCGGCGTTCGCCCGCGCCAGCGCGAGCCCGGCCGGGTCCTCGTCGAGCGACGGCGCCACGACGTTGACGACGAACGCCGAGACCATCGCGTCGGCGACCCGCGCGAGCGCCGACCCGACGACGCGCGTCAGTTGGATCATCTCCTCGCGACCCAACAGGTCCATCCCCCCGCGCAGGGTGCGCAGGACGTCGACGTCCTCCTCGTTGCCGACGAGGGCGTCGGCGTCGGGATCGGGGAAGCCCGCGGCCCGGTAGACGCGCAGCGCGAGCTCCTCCGACATGCCGGCGCGCGCCGCCACCTCGGCCATCGTCATCGTCGGCCGGGCGCGAATGGCGAGCATCGCTGCCACGCCGGGGAGCTCTCCCTCCCGGGATCGTCGGAGGTCCTCGACCGTCGCGCCCAGCTCGAACAGGTAGCGGAGGAGGGCGAGCCGGTCGGCGCCGTGCTCGTCGTCGGGGTCATAGAGGCCGAGCCGCTGCAGCTCGCCCGGGTCGACCGGTTGCTCAGCCACCGCTGACGGGCGGGATCACCGCGACCTCGTCGTCGTCGTGCAGAGGCGTGTCGTCGCCGCGGTCGGGCTCGTCGCCGTTGACCCAGACACGCGCCGACTCGAGCACAGCGCGGAACGGCGCTCCGTACGCCGATCCTGCCGCCGCCAGCAGCTCGCCGAGCGTCGCAGCTTCGAAGGTGTCGTCCGCGCGCCCTGCCGCCTCGCGCGCCTGGGCGAACAGCCGCAGCCTGACGCTCAGATCGCGATCTCCGCCACGCCGTCCTTGATGACGGCGTCGCCGGCCGGGTTGGTGCTCTCGAACGCGTACACGGTGTTGCCGCCGCGCTCGCCCGCGCTCCAGAAGCGTGTGGTCATCGTCTCCCCCGGGAGCACCGGCTTGGAGAACCGCACCGCCAGCCGCTTCAGCAACGCCGGCTCACCGGCGGCGAGCTCGCCGATCGCCGCCCAACTCGTGAACGCCATCGTGCAGAGCCCGTGGATGATGATGCCGGGCAGCCCGACCGACTTGGCGAACTCCTCGTCGAGGTGGATCGGCACGGTGTCCCCGGATGCGGCCGAATACCGGTACGTCTGGTCCAGGTCGAAGGTCTGATCCGCCTCCGCCGCGGGCTGGTTGCCCCGAAGCTCGTCGGGGAAGCGGTGCTCGGGGGCGGTCTCGCCCGTGCCGTCACCGCCGGTCACGCCGCGGAAGAACGTCACCGTGTACTGCTCGTTGACGAGCTCGCCCGACGCGTCGCGTGTCTCGATGCGGCTGACGACGGTGGTGCCCGACTGCTTCACGTGGATGCCGATCGGCGCGGCGCGGGAGCGCAGCACCATGCCGGGGACGATCGGTTGGTGGAAGTACATGTCCTGCTCGCCGTGGACGACGAACGGGAACGCTTCGGCCGGCGTCACCTGGCCGACGGCGCCACCCATGACGTCCCAGACCGGCACGACCGAGAAGACCGGCGGCGCGAGCTCACCGTTCGAGTGCGCGGGGATCGGGTCGTTCGTCGCCGCCGCGTACTGCTTGATCCGCTCCGCGTCGACCTTGAACTCCTGTTCTTCGGACCACTGCCCGACCTTGTCGATCGCGAACTGCATCAGTACTCCTCGGGGTCCCCGGCACCGGTGGGGCGAAGCCTATCGTCGCCTCCTCGCGGCGCTTCGGTGTCGACATTGGTGCGGGCGGTGGGGAACGCCGCCAGGCGCTCGGGCGCGATGGGCTCGCCCGTCACCTCGTCGACGCCGTACGTCCCGTCGTCGATGCGCTCGAGCGCGGCCTGCAGCTGGGCGAGCTCCTCTTCGAGCTGCTCGAGGATCGAGACGTCCTTCTCGCGCTCGAACGTCTCGCTCGCCGTGTCGGCGGGATGCTGGTCGTAGTCCGAGAGCTCGGAGAGCTCGTCGTTCTCGGGCCCGTCGCCGAGCTCGTCCTTGAGGTTGTGGATCAGCCCCTCGACGCGGGACTTCTCCTCCATCACGCGCTTGCGCGCGTCATCCGGGTCGACACTCATACGGGAAGGATAAATCGCCGGGAACGGCCTACGCCCCGGACAGCCGGAGCTCGAGCGTCGACGCGCACTCCACGAGCAGCGACTCCAGCTGGGCGAGGCGCTCGCCCGGGTCGTCCAGCTCGAGCAGGCGCTGGGCGTCGAGGGGCCCGATGGGTGCGGCCGCGGCCGCCTCGAACGCCGCCTGCGCCGGGTCGTCGTCGAGGGTGACGTCGATGGACTGCGGCGCGTCGCCCAGCTCTGCCGACATCGCCAGCACGCGCTTCAGCAGCCGGTCCACGTCGTCGCGGGCGGAGCGGGCGTCGGCGGGCGGGCCCGGCTCGTCGAGCAGCTCGACGTCGGCGCGGGGGAACGGGTCGTCGGGCAACCACTCGCGCACGCGTAGGCGGCGGGTGCCCTCGGCGGCGAGGAGGTACCGCCCGTCGGGGAGCCGTCCGGCGGCGAGGATGCGCGCCACGGTCCCGACCGCGAAGCGGGTGTCGCCACCGCCGACCTCGCTGCCGCGCTCGATGAGCACGACGCCGAACTCGCCGTCGCCGGAGAGGCACGCCTCGGCCAGGGCGCGATACCGCGGCTCGAACACGTGCAGCGGCAGTTGCGCGTGCGGGAACAGCACGGTGCCGAGGGGGAACATGGGCAGCATCCGTCCGCCTCGCATGCACGGCACCGTACCGCCGGGCGGCCCGTCAATTCGCGCGTGATCGCAGCGTGGTCGCGTCGCGCTTCACCTGCTCGGCCTCGTCGCCCTCGAGGTCGGCGGCGACGGCGTCGAGCTCGGACGCGGCCTCGACGAAGCGGCCCACACCGCCGAGCAAGCCGGCGAGCTGGCGCCGCTCGCCCGGGAGAAGGTCGGGGATGCGCAGCTTCAGCCGGACCGCCCACACGAGCGACGACGGGTCGCGGCGCATGAACGTCTGCTGGAGGTTCGCCAGCATCCGGCCGACGATCGCGCGGGTGTCGACGGCGCGCAGCAGGTCGATCGTGAACGGCGGGTCGAGGCGCATCGCCTCGTACAGCTCGCGGCACCCCGCTTCGTCGAGTCGCCGTCCGCGGTGGAACGGGTCGAACCAGACGTCGGGCTCGCCGGCGGGTTGCACCAGGAAGTGCCCCGGCATGCCGACGCCGTGCAGCCGCAGCCCCA
>Ga0066388_100000644_pt1 | contig 17311 bp, 9 predicted proteins | sample PanSoiMetaGPlot6_FD_64539 | JGI IMG/M metagenome (GOLD analysis project Ga0066388, IMG submission 64539) | Tropical forest soil microbial communities from Panama analyzed to predict greenhouse gas emissions - Panama Soil - Plot 6 (Hybrid Assembly) | ecosystem: Environmental > Terrestrial > Soil... | reverse complement strand
GGGACGATTTCATTGCGTTGACACGAGGGGCGAGGAAGATAGAATGAAATCCTCGATGAAATTCCCACGATTTCACTTTGGTGCGATGGCGCGTTGCGGTTTTCAGATGGGGTTTCTTGTGCTGCTCGTGTCGTTTCCGGCTTCCCTCCATGCTCAGAACCGCGGGCAAGCAGGCGGTGATGATGAGCGGGTGCAGGAATTGTACGCAGAAGCGAAGAGCGCACAGGCGGCGGGAAATCTTGCTGAAGCGGCGGGCCGGTATGAAGCGATTCTTAAAATTGCGCCTCGGCTTGCGGCTGCGTACAACAATCTGGGATCTATCTATTTACAGCAGCACGAATTCAAGAAAGCCGCACAAGTCTTGCAGCGCGGGCTCGAAATCAATCGCGATATGCCGTCGGCTTCGGCACTATTGGGTATCGCTTTGTACGAAATGGCCGAATACGCTGCTGCCAAGCCGCGACTGGAAACCGCACTTCGCGCGAACCCCAGTGACGGCAATGCAGAAATCTACCTGGCGAATGATCTAATCCATCTGAACGAATATGAGAAGGCCGCGGAGCATCTGCGGACTCTTGCGCATCGCGAGCCGAAAAATCAGGAGGTCTGGTATTTGCTCGGCAAAGTGTACTTGCAACTTTCGCAGACATCGCTGGCGAAGCTGAATGAAATTGATCCGAATTCCTATTTGACGCATCAGGTTTCCGGCGAAGTCATGGAGAGCATGAACAATTTGGACGGCGCTCTGCTCGAATACAAGAAAGCCGTGGAACTCGCCCCCGACCGGCATGGTACGCACTATCATTTGGGAAATGCGTATTGGTTGCTGCTGATGTGGGAGCCGGCGAAGAAAGAGTTTTTGGCGGAACTCGCGAACGATCCGCAGAATTGCCAGGCTCAGTGGAAATTGGGAGACATCCTGCTCGAACAACAAGCAGGACCGCAGAGCGCACTGGAGCAATTGGATAGAGCTTTGGCGCTGTGCCCGGAATCGCCGGAAGCGCATGAGGATCGTGGACGCGCGTTGCTTAAGCTCGAACGCTATGAGGAAGCAGCAAAAGACTTGCAAAAGGCTGCTGCGGCCGATCCCGCTGAGCCACGGCCACATTTTCTTTTGTCGCAGGCTTATCGCGCGCTGGGGCGCGCGCAAGAAGCTCAAGCAGAGATGCGCACCTTCAGCAAGCTGGAAGAAGCTTCGCAAGCTGCAAAAGCGAACCGGGCGAAACAAATCCTAGAGAACAAGGGAACCACCCCTACGCCTTAAAGTGGGAGTTCTAGAGGTCAAGTCCTGTCGCGTCAGTCATCTTTGGAGGTTCAAAGCTAACTTGCAGGGTTGAACCTTCCAGTTTGCAAGCGAAAGAGACGCTTTTTTCATCAGAGGCTATGACTGGGTCACCGGAAGAAGTCTTCTTCGGGAAATAAAAGACTGCTGCAGTAACCAAGATGCCTTGCGTGTTGCGCTCATAACGAACATGACTGGGAGCCAGCTTCAGCTTGTTTTTCTTCGTCTGCAGCGAAGCGACGGTTTGAAAATACTTTTCATCGTGGCGGAAGAAAGGAGCCATGTCCGCAGATTGCACGATGATTTGATATTCCTCTTGGGTTTCGCTAGCGTATTTGGCTATTTCAATGTCCTTCTTGCCGTCAATAAGCTCGGACTTACGCGCAGACGCGGCGCGCATCACACGTGACGAAGCCCAATAAACGTTTATATTCAGGTCGCCGCCAACTGTGCCTTCGTTCGCACGCTCTAGTTCCGCGGGGAGCTGTCTCCCGGAACCAGAAATTATCTTGTCGTGTGCATCTTTTTCTGAAATCGGCAACCAACTGCGCGTCACCATTACAACGCGAGACCAAGGCGAATCAGTAAAGATTCGCTCCAGATCCTTGCGATCCCATTCGTTGTAGGGCTTGCCTTTCCATGGTTCGTCCTTGGCCCAGGCAAAAGTTGCGAGAAACAAAACGCAGGCGAGAAACGCCACGGTCCTCTTTAGCGTTGTATGCATGCAATCGGCTCCTTCTTGATTTGAATTCCTAAATTGCCTTCGCTCAAAATAGAGTGAATCTGTTCTGTTCAGTGCTAAACGAAATGAAGGCCGTTCGCAAATTTCACAAGCGGGCGCAGGCTCTTTTTCCCTTCGGTAATTTCAATTCTCTGACCGGCTGGAATGCGGCGAAAAGATTGGCGAAGGCCGCTGGGCCACAAGACTTCCAACAAATCGACTTTTTGCTCGCGACCTAACCCGATATGAACAATTTTCGAATTGACGACCCCGAAGCCGTTGCCGCCATTCACCCATTTGTGGATTCTGTGCCTTCCGGCGACTGCAGAAACTTTTGCGCCGATAGCATCGCGATTCGAGCGGGTACCGATTAAGCGAACCTCGAGCGACGCATCGCCTGAGCCCAAGTTGCGGTAGAGCTTGGTGGATTCACGTGTTCCCCAATAGAAACCGCCGAACGATCCGAACAAACTAAGATTTCCGCTGTTGTCGTAATCGGCCAACGCAGTTCCGTGGAGCATCCCAAAGTGAATGAGTCCCGCAGATTGCGCAATATCGGTGAATTGTCCCTTTCCATTGTTACGAAATAAGGGCTTCGGCTCGGTCCAATCAAGCGCCGGATTCCCGGTTCCGATCGTGATTTCATCGAAACCGTCGTTGTCAAAATCGCCCACTTGCGAAGACATTCCCCCGTACCAACCAGTGATACCCGCTTCCTCGGAAATGTTGCGGAACGTTCCGTCACCGTTGTTTCGGAACAGGAGTTGCCGCTGCGGGCGCGGCGTCGGCCGCCCCAGATTGCCTTCGATCATGTCCTCGACCTTGAGATACGCGGACGGATAGGTGGAAACAAACGCGTCCAGCTTGCCGTCGTTGTCGAAGTCGAAGAATTCAGGCGTGTATGCTGCACACTCGGTTCGAATCCCAGCCTTGAAACTTACGTCCTCAAAGCGCCCGTCGCCGAGGTTGCGGAACAGAAATGGCCCCGCGTCAAAACTCGCCGCCAGCAAATCCTGTCGCCCATCGCCGTCATAATCTCCCCAGCAAAGGGAAATCCATCTGGCTTTCTGCGTTAGTCCGGCTTGATCGCCGACTTCGCGGAACTTGCCGTTTCCTTCGTTGTGATAGAGCCGAATACGGTCGCCGCCGTCCGGATCGACAATTCCGGCAGCTACAGCGAGATCTAAGCGCCCGTCGTTGTCGTAGTCCGCCCAGGAGGCGCCGAAGGCATTCACAGGAGCCCCGAGACCAGATGCTTCCGTGACGTCTATGAAGCGCTTGCCACCTTCGTTGTGGAAAAGGAATAAACGTCCTCCCCCACCCCAGCCGTTGCTCGTAAGGAAGGCGTCTTGGAAGCCGTCGTTGTCATAGTCAATGAACTGAGAAGCGTAGCAACCTAGGCCTACTGGGTCGTGAAGCCCCAGACGATCTGCGACGTCTTCGAAAGTCCCATCGCCACGATTGTGAAAGAGGCAGAATGGGGCCCGTTCAGCGCCTACAAGAATATCTTCCCTACCGTCGTTGTCGGAATCGCCCCACGACGCCCCACGACCAAGTGCGAACCTTCCCGCTCCCGAATTATTCGTGACGTCGCTAAATTGAAATCTGGAGTGGTCTCCAGCGGGGATTCTTAGCCGGAACTCCTCGGGAATTTTGCTTTCCGGTCGTCCCGCGTGGAGCATGAGCGTGCGCAACATCCATCGAAACCGAACATCACCAGGAATGTCGCGGCAAGCCTGCAAAGCGAAAGGAATGCCTTCCTCATAGCGTTCCAGCCGCAGATAGATCGCTGCAATGGTGTACGGAACAATTCCGGGCCGCTCTTTCACAGCCGGGATTAGGACTCTGAGGCCTTCTTCAAAATGGCCCGCAAGCAAGGGGTGCTGTGCTTCGTCATATTGCGCGAGGTCGGGAAACCGAAGTTGAGACGGGAGTAGATGTTCCTGAACGCAACAACCACCAGAAGCGAGGGTGAGATCAAAGAAGGAGGAAGGTCTCGCAAAGAATCCTACGGTCGCAAAGGCTTCGAAAATGAAATCGCGACGTTGCAAGCATGCCTCTTGGAGCTGCGCAATTCGTTGCGCATCCTACACGCGTAAATCCGCGCGAGCTATAACTACTGCCCGTCAGTGCCGAAGGAACGAATTATGCTCTCGGCCTTCCCAAATGCAAGAACCGGGGCTTGTTCAGCCCCGGTTCTGGGGGTGCTTGCACGGGTACTCAGCCCGCGCAGGCTTAGAAACTGACTTTGAAGTAGGCCTGGCCGCGCCTTGGACTATTGCCCTGACAAGGCGAGCCGCCATTGATGATTCCAAAGTTGGTGTCGTCCACGTTCGTACTTGGGCCACATGGCTGGGGACGGTTGAACAGATTGAAGAAATCCATTCTAAGTTCTGCGGTAACGCGCTCGCCGAAGAAGAACTTCTTTGCAAAGCCGCTGTCTAAGTTATTGTACGACGCTGAGCGAAGTCCGCTGATGTTTCGAGGCGTGTTCCCCGGGAAGAAGCCGGGATCAGAGAAAGCCGCCGGATTAAACACAGGAAGACCCTTGTAGTAGTTGTTGTAATTTACGCTGAATCGCTGCCCGGAAACGAAATCGGCACGATTGAAGCCGTTGCCGAGAGGATCGTTGTTATTGGCAAGGATAGATAGAGGTGACCCGCTTGAAGCGCTAAATACACCGCTCCACTGCCAGCCGCCTATCAAGTTCTTAGCAAGCGTTCCTCCCTTGTTCAGGAATTTCTTTCCGGGGCCGATAGGGAGTTCGTAAACATAGCTAATATTCAGCAGGTGTGTTTGGTCAGCCGAGCCCACGGTCCACTCTGACTTTGGATTGAACTTATTCAAGGCCCCAAAGTTGAACGTAGAGAAACCGCTGTCGGTATTGGACATTTGCCTGGACAAGGTGTATGCAACCAGAAAGCTGACACCGTTTGAGAATCTCTTCTGTGTAGTTACTTGCAGAGCGTTGTACAGAGAAGAGCCGTCGACGTCAAAGTTATTGCAAATCCCTCCGCAGGAGCCGCTGGGGTTGTACTGTGGGAAAGGCAACAAAGCTTGGAACACAGTGCCAGTGGGATAGTTAGTTGCGAAATTGGCGTAAGGGCTAAAGAAACCACTCGGATCCTTTGAAAACCCAGCAGCTGCCAGTGCAGTCTGGCCCGCCGGGGAATTCCACTGTGCCTCCAGGGGGCATCCCGGACTGCTTCCGTCACCGCTGTGGTCAGGGCAGAACTGCGTGAGAAAAGTCGGATCAAGTTGGTTGATGGGTGTCAGCGCGGGAAGGTGAAGAGCCCGGTTCCCCACATAGGATGCGGAAAGGAATACGTTCCAAGGAAGTTCGCGCTGGATACCCGCGCTCCACTGTTGAACGTACCCAATGGGACCAAGGTCTTTCTTGAATTGGCGCAACACGCCTGTGCCGTTGAAGAGATCCGGAGTAAACGCGATGGCGGGCGGCACGGCAAGGGGCTGTGCATCCCAAGTACAATCCGGAGAAGCGTTGCAATACCCTGGCACGTTTGTCAGGTTTCCATTTACTTGCTTGAGTCCGGCCAACAAGTTGCCGTAATTCACTGCAACCTTATTGTTGCCGTATTCATAGGCTCCTGTGTCCAGACGGTTGATGGAAAAGCCGCCCAAAACTACGGTTTTGCTATTCAATTTATAAGCAAAACCAATTCTTGGACTGAATTCGTGCCAATGCGTGTCCGCCTGGCTAAACCCAGTGCAAGTCGAGCAGGTTCCGAGTACGGCGGCCGCGCCGAGCAACGGCTGGCCGGTGCTGTTACTGAGAGCGCCTGGGTTAGGTGTCGTCGGATTGAAGAATGTAACCTGGTCGGCCGGCTGGCCCTTAACGGACTCGGTTGTGAACGGGCGAAGAATATCCCACCGAACACCCACGTCAACCGTGAGACGAGGAGTAATCTTAATGTTGTCCTGAATGTACGGGGCAAAATAGAGATTACGAAGCTTGGTTTCCAGCGCAAATTCGCGGAAGGCGCCATTGGGTTCGCCGAGCAAGAAGCTAGCAAAGGCATTCCCTGTCGTGTTCAAGTTCGTGTTGTCGCTCGTAGAACGACTGCTAAAAGAGAAGCTCCCGCCGCAATTCTGGCACTCGTGATCGTCCTGATAAGACCGGCGAATCTCCAAGCCAAAGTTAAACGTGTGGCGGCCATGGACCCACAGCAGGTTATTGTCAAGACTAATCCCGAGTTTCCGGTTGATGGAAAATGTTTCGCCATTGTTTTGAGGGCCGAAGTGATCAACCGCAAACGGAGCCGGTCCCGTGAAATAAATGGAAGGCAGAACCCCTGCTCCAGGGTTAGCGGGAAAGTTTATGCCTGTATGGGTGGGAAATTCATTGTTCAGCTCGCCCATCCAGCCAAAGCCGACGCTCAGAACCAGATTTGGACTAAATGTTTTCGAATAGGTTGGGAAAAACCCGGTGCCGAGTCTCGGCTCTGCTTGGATCGAAGAAAGCTCGTTACCGTATACGCTGATCGCTGCCGGAGTGTTAAAACTGTCTCTCCAGTAGCTCACGTGCAATTTTTGTGTGTTCGTCAGATTGTGATCGATCGAAAAGCCCCAAGACGTTTGCCGAGTCGGTAGAACTCCAGCCTGCGACTCAAAATTGCCTTGGAACGGGGTAACAGGATTGTTGAAGTCGGGGTCAGGAATCAGGGAGATTAGGCTTGCAGAAGCTGCGCTAAAGCACCCTTGCGGAATCTTGTTACCCGGGAACTGCATGCCTGGGGTTACTCCAGGCAGAGCCGCCTGACAGGCTGCACTGATTTGTGCGGGAACAAAGATCTTAATTGGATTGCCGGAAGTATCCGTCAGGGCGCCAAAATCACCCTGCTTCATCGCAGCCGTCGGTACAGTTCCCGTTCCGGAGGCTCCTTGGTTCTGTCTGTACCATTCCGCGCTCACGTGAAAGAACGTTTTGTTTTTCCCATTGTAGGCTCTTGGAATCCAAACTGGCCCACCGACCGAAAATCCATAGTTGTGCTCTTTGTCTGTCGGCACGGGGTTGCCCGCCGCGGCAACATCAGTGGGGCGAGCATCAAAGTAATCATTCCTCATGATTTCAAAAACGTCCGCGTGGAGACTATTGCCACCGGAAGCGAACTGATAGTACGCCACGCCTTGTGCGAGACCATATTGGGCCGAGAAATTGCTGGTCAGCACTCGGAATTCACTGATCATCTCGTAAGGCGGATTGATATTTGACTGGAAGCCCTGCGTCTCAGATTGGTTTGCGTCAACTCCATTGAACACAACTTCATTCTGAAAACTTACGCCTCCATTGATGCGATGTTCGAAGTTTCCACCTTGGACACCAGGCGTGAGAAAAAGGAAATTATCGATCTGCCTGCCCCGACCGCCAAAAATGATGGGAAGCTCCTCTACCATTTTGGTTTCGACGACCGTCCCAACATCTGGCTGACTCGTTTCTAGCGCTATGGGGCTAGCGACAACTTCTATAACTTCCGTTTCCGTCCCTGCTTTAAGGACCGTGTCTGCCGTTGCCTGTTTTCCTCCGGCTTCGACGACCACATCGTTGCTTTGCGATACTCGGAATCCCTGCTTCTCAACTTTCACAGTGTAGGTACCGGGAATAAGGTCTGTGACGGTGTAAGTCCCAGCAGAGCTAGTGACAGTGCTGGTGACGACGCCAGTTGCATTGTTGCGAACACTCACCTTCGCGTCCGGGATCACTGCCCCAGACTCGTCCGTGACAGTTCCTTGGATTCCGCTCAAAGCTTGCGCTCGAGCTGTGGGAACGTTGATCAGGAAATTGGTTGCGATTGCAAAGCTTAATGCGAGGACTGCATAAAAAGGCAGTCTAAACCTTTGTCCAAGAGAACTCTTGTTCAGATTCATTGCACGCCCCCTGCTCGACTTTAGCGATACAGACAAAAAGAAATGCACCCCAATGGCGCTCACTTTTGTGCAGAAGGCTGTAGGCGTCAATACACCCCGGTGTCATCTGTCCATTCCCATCCAAGCCACTGAAATTTAAGTGGATAAATCGGAATGCTCCCGCACTTTCAGAGCAAGGAAGGGGTGTTACATCCATGAAACAAATGAAAAATTACATCTGGAACCAGGACGGTAAGGCGACTCTTCACGAGGGGTTGCATGCTCTTAGGGCGACTAAATGCTTCCATACGGCTTCGGTTGTTCCCCCTCGGTGATGCGATAGATAGCATCTACATGCGGTAGTTCGACGATTTGTCGGAAACCGCTGGGCCAATCAATTTCCATTTTGTCGGCTTTCGTTGCGGGCCCGAGGCCAAAATGCACTCGCGGATCGGAACTTGAACCATAACTTCCACCACTTAGCACGTCAGCCCGCTGACGAACTCCTCCTGCAGTCAAGAAAACTTTAGCGCCGGTGGCGTCGCGTGGACTCCTTGGTCCGCCAATCAATTTAAGCTCAACCCAGTGATTGGAGTTTTTCACAACGTTTCGCAAAAGCGTGGGAGCAGAATCGATATTGTTCAGCACAACATCGATTTTGCCGTCGTTAAAAAGGTCGCCGAACGCAGCGCCGCGTGCCGAAACCACCGCCGCCAATCCACTTTCTGTTGCAGGCGGTACTTCTTCGAACTTTGTGCCGTCAATGTTTCGAAAAAGCTGGGGGCGTTGCGCCCATGTTGTACCCCAATCGAGGCTATCAGCAACGGGGTAGACGTGGCCGTTCGCCACAAAAAGGTCGAGCAGACCGCTGTTGCCAAAGTCCAAAAATCCAACGCCCCAGCCCAAGAACGGGATCGTGGGCCGCACAAGCCCAGCCTTGGCGGTGACATCCGTGAATCCGACTCCGCCATCATTACGAAATAAGATGTTGTAGTCGTCGGAAAACGCCGAAATGTAGAAATCAAGCTTGCCGTCGCGGTTGTAATCTCCTGCGGCAATGCCCATGCTGGCGTGAGCGCGGCCTTCTCCATCCACGGCAAAACCCGAGAGATAGCTCTGATCCTCAAATGTTCCATCGTGGCGATTGCGGTAGAGAAAATTGGGTACGGAATCGTTGGCTACAAGCAGGTCAAGCCAGCCGTCGTCGTCCACATCTACAAATAAGGATGCGAAACCATAAGCACCATTTGGATCGGAAACCCCTGCCTTTGCGCTGACGTCCGTAAACGTTCCATCGCCATTGTTGTGAAATAAGTGGTCGCGTTCACCCACAAGCCCTATTGGCCCACAGAAAACGTCCACGCCGCGGAATTTACATGCGCCTTGCGGTATAGGACGGTGGCCTGCAATGGGCGGATTGTCCGCGTTGAAATGGACGTATCCCGGAACAAACAAATCGAGCCGGCCATCGTGATCGTAATCGCCCCAGGTCGGACCTGTTGACCAGCCGCCGAGTGCAACTCCCGCTTTCTCTGCGACATCGGTGAAAGTTCCGTCATGGTTGTTGTGATAGAGCCGATTCTTGCCAAAGTTCGAAACGTAAATGTCTGGCCAACCATCGTTGTCGAAGTCGGCCACGGCCACGCCGAATCCCCACCGTTCGTTTGCAACCCCCGCTTTGTCGGTTACGTCGGTGAAAGTCCCATCGTGATTGTTGTGCAGCAACATAGCGCGTGGCGGTTTTTCCTTCCCCTGTAGCGCCTCAAGAGTAGAACCATTCAGCAGGTAAATGTCGAGCCAGCCGTCATTGTCATAGTCAATGAGGGCGACGCCGGAACCAGGCACTTCTAGAATGGTGCCTTTCGCCGCCGTACCTGAAACGTGGTGAAACTTGTCGAGCCCAGCCGATTTTGTGACGTCCACAAAAACGACCGAAGCGCCATCTACGAATCCTCCCGCCGTAATGGGGCGATTCTTCGAATCGCGAATTGGAGCGTAGATACCTCCAGTTTGTACGCCCGATTGATTTCCGGGATTCTGCGCGGGTGCCTGAGCGCAAGGGATAGAAACCATCCCCGACAAAACTAGCCCGGTAGTTCCCGCAAACAGTAGCCTCTTGAGCAGTAATTTCATAACGAAGCAGAGTTGAGATGTCTTAACGCGGGCAGAGTATTGTGTCAATTCCCTGAAAACTCGCATCGAGAAGCTGTGCGCGACCGCGTGGGAAGGATGTTTAGCATGTCGCGCTAAATGAGTCAGTTACGCGGGAATAGAAAGATGACACCCGAATGCATTGACAGGAAGAAGACTGACCGGAAAATGGAGAACTCGACGGACTTTTGTCAGTGACAGCGCTCGCCTTCACTCGGAGTGAAACCAAATGAAACGTATCATTCTAAGCTGCCTGGCGCTCTTGGCGATGCTCGCTTTGCCATCTTGGGCTCAGGAGAAATCGACGCTGCCCGAGTCCTACAAGTCCGCGCTGAATCGTTTGCAATCCTTGGTGGTCTATCCCGAAACCGAATGGCGCTTTCACGCCGATGTGGCCCACCCCGAGGATCCCTCACTAAATGATCCCGATTGGGAACAAATGAAAGAGGGCGATTCCTGGAAAAACGGCGCGCGTGTGCTGCGGCGCTGGATCGAAATTCCAAAATCCATCAACGGCTACGATATCAGCGGGGCGCGCGTGGAACTGGACCTGCGCTTCGAGAGCCAGGACGCGATCATTGTCACGGTGTTTTCCAACCATTCGCAAGTCGCTCGGACTGATGAAGACATGCAGCAGCCGATACCGCTGACTGAATCGGCGGTTCCGGGAGAGAAATTCCTGGTGGCCGTTCGCGTAGACGCCAATGCAGTGAATACGCGGCTTGCCGAGAGCAAGCTGCGGATCATATCGGCCCTAAACCGCCCCGACCCTGGTCTTGTGCGAACAGAAATCCTGGCCGCGCGAGTTTTGATTGAAGCGTATCCGGAAGGCCGGACCGACCGTGAAAACAAGCTCGATAATGCCGTGGCTGCAATTGATTTTGCCACGCTCGATAAAGGCGATCAGGCCGGATTCGATGGGAGCTTGCGGCGCGCACAGTCTCATCTGGAGGAGCTAAAGCCGTGGTTGCAGCAATTCGTAATTCGCGCGGATGGCAATTCGCACATTGATATGGCCTGGCTTTGGCCCTGGACTGAGACTGTGGAGGTCGTTCGAAATACCTTTCGCAGCGCGCTTGACTTGATGCGGGAATACCCGGACTTCAAATTCAGCGTTTCGGCTGCGCAGGCCTATTCCTGGATGGAAGAGAAATACCCAGGTCTATTTCAAGAAATTGAGCAACGTGTGAGGGAAGGACGCTGGGAGATCGTCGGCGGCATGTGGGTCGAGCCCGATCTGAATATGCCTGGCGGCGAATCCCTAGTGCGGCAACTGCTGACCGGGAAAAACTACTTCCACAAGAAATTCGGAGTGGACGTAAGAATAGGCTGGAATCCTGATTCTTTCGGTTATAACTGGCAACTGCCCCAAATCTACAAAAGATCGGGCATCGATTATTTCCTCACGCAAAAACTGCTTTGGGCGGATGAGTTCACAAAGTTTCCGTACCGACTGTTCTGGTGGGAATCTCCAGATGGCAGCCGCATTCTCACCTATTTCCCACACAACTATGCTGCAGATACGGACGCGCTGTACATGGCTCGGGATCTCGCCTTCTGGTCGAAATCCATCTATGGCGAAGACACCTCGAATCATCCAACGATGCTTCATCTGTATGGCGTCGGCGATCATGGCGGCGGCCCGACACGCACGATGCTCGACAACGCAATTCGCTTGATGAAATCGGACGTTGTCTATCCCAGATTTCAATTCAGCACAGCGGCCAGCTTCTTCAATGAATTAGAACCGAAATTGCAGACGCTGAAGGTTCCGGTCTGGAAGGACGAACTCTATTTTGAATATCACCGGGGCGTATTGACCACCCAATCTGAAACAAAACGCCGCATTCGTACAACCGAAGAACTACTACTTAACGCGGAGAAATTCTCCTCAATAGCTTCTCTCTATGGTCGTCCCTATCCTTCAGAGGATCTCGACCAATCCTGGAAACGCCTGCTGTTTGATGATTTTCACGACATCTTTCCCGGCTCCGGCATTGCGATGAACTATCTCGATGCGAAAAGAAATCTTGAAGAAGTGGGGCGAACGGGCAACGGAATTTTGGGTGGCTCACTAAATGAGTTGGCTAGTCACATTCGTACGACAAACCCCGGCGTGCCTGTTGTCATTTTCAATCCGCTCTCTTGGCCACGCGCCGAAGTCATTGAGCTTGAAGCACAGCTCCCTGCCAGTGCAAAAACAGTCGAAGTTGTGAATGAAACTGGAAAAGTTGTCCCATCGCAGCTCATCGCGCAAGATAAAGAAACGAATCGGGTCCGCATCCTTGCCCTTACCAACGTTCCTTCCCTCGGATACAAAACGTACTTTGTCCGAGGTGCAACGCAAACCGCGGCCACAACTCCTCGAATAAAGACCACCGCCAATTCCCTGGAGAACGAGTACCTGCGTTTGAAAATTGATCCATCAACCGGATGCATAACTAGCCTTTTCGACAAGAAGACGATGTCCGAATCTCTTGGGCTGCCAGAAACGGATTCTGGCGGTCCAAAATCGATGATTTGTGGAAATCTCCTGCAAGCCTTCCAGGACAAGCCCAAAGCCTGGGATGCGTGGAACATTGATGCAGATTTCGAAAAGGTTCATTGGGACATCACCACTGCGGACGAAGTCAAGCTGATCGAATCAGGACCTCTGCGCGCAATCGTTCGCGTGAAACAGCATTTTCAAAAGTCCACTTTCGTCCGTGACATCATCGTCGCGGCCGGTTCTCACCGTGTTGACGTAAAGACTTCGGTTGAGTGGAACGAAAAACACATCTTGTTGAAAGTCGCATTCCCTCTCAGCGCCCACAACGACAAAGCGACCTTCGAAATCCCCTACGGCTCCATCGAGCGTCCTACAACGCGCAATACTCCTGCAGAACAAGCCAAATTCGAAGTGCCGGCGCTCCAGTGGGCGGATATTTCCGACGCTAAACACGGGCTCAGCCTTTTGAATGATTGCAAGTACGGTTACGACTCAAAGGGAAATGTGCTCCGACTTTCCTTATTGCGTTCGCCCGAATGGCCCGATCCTCACGCAGATGAAGGCCACCATGAGTTTACATACTCCATCTATCCGCACTCGGGGACGTGGCGCGAAGCTCTGACCGTCCGCGAGGGATACAATCTTAACTATCCGCTTTTGACGCACCAGGCCGAGAAGCACACCGGCTCGCTTCCAGAAACGCGTTCCTTCCTGCAGACCGAACAATCAAACATAGTTGTCACCGCTTTAAAAAAAGCGGAGGACAGCGAAGATTTGGTAGTTCGATTCTACGAATGGGCGGGGAAGCCCGGAGATGTCCGGTTGCAATTCTCCATGCCCGTCCAATCCGCTATGGACATAAATCTCATGGAGAAGCCGGGCGGCGCCCTCGCTGTTCAGGGTGGGGTTGTTGTCGTACCAACGAGACCTTTCGAAATTCGGACCGTACAAGTCCACGTAAGCGGCGAAAGGAAGCAATGAACAACCTCCGGTCCACGAAAGGTATACGGTCCTGAACACTTACCTGTGGAGATGCGCGATTGTTGGTGCCCTTGGCGGCTTGCTGTTTGGCTTTGACACCGCCGTCATCGCCGGTACGACTCATTCCCTGACTCTCCAGTTCCTACTTTCGCCGGGCACGCTTGGTCTTACGGTTTCGATCGCCCTTTGGGGCACGGTCGTCGGAGCGACTTGCGCTGGCGTGGTCGGCCAACATCTGGGAGGAAGAGAGACTCTGCGATTAATGGCCGTGCTCTATCTTGTCTCATCGTTGGGCTGTGCGTTCTCGTGGAACTGGTATGCATTGCTCGCGGCTCGCTTTATCGGAGGATTGGCAATCGGCGGTTCGTCCGTCTTGGGCCCAGTCTACATCGCGGAAGTTTCACCTGCGCCGAGACGCGGCAGGCTGGTTGGACTCTTTCAAATCAACATCGTTGTAGGAATCCTGCTCGCGTACTTCTCGAACTATTGCATTGCCAGAATGGGGCTCGGCAATGACGAATGGCGCTGGCAACTCGGCATCGCAAGCGCGCCCGCCCTTCTTTTTCTTTTTTTGCTCTTTGGAATTCCGCGCAGTCCACGCTGGTTGGCAACTAAAGGACGTCTCGATGAGGCGCGACGCGTTCTGGAAATGACGGGCTCGCCTTACCCAGATGCGGAACTTCGCGAAATCGTCGAGTCCATTGACCTAGAGAAGTTACAGGCTTCTGAACCCGTTTTCTCTCACAAGTATCGCTATCCCATTTTTCTGGCTATTACGATCGGCATGTTCAACCAGCTGTCTGGGATTAATGCAATTCTCTACTATTTGAATGACATTTTCGCCGCAGCAGGTTTCAGCAAAATTTCCGGAGAGCTTCAGGCGGTGGCGGTTGGCTGCATGAATCTGGCGGCCACACTCTTCGCGATGAGTCTGATTGACAAGTTGGGCCGCAAAACACTTCTACTCATTGGATCCATTGGAACTGCAATCTGCCTAGCGGGCGTATCGGCAATCTTTTTCGTGAACCGGCACCAAGATCTTCTTTTGTGGCTGCTGCTCTTCTACATCGGATTCTTTGCGATTTCCCAGGGTGCCGTCATTTGGGTCTATTTAAGCGAAGTTTTTCCAACGCGTGTGCGCGCCAAAGGACAAAGCCTGGGCAGTTCAACGCACTGGATCATGAATGCGCTTATCTCGGGAGCATTTCCGCTGTGGGCTAACTCGTCTGGTGGGTTTCCATTCCTGTTCTTTGCGGCGATGATGGCGCTCCAATTCATCGTCGTGCTCTATCTGTATCCGGAGACCAAACAAATAACACTGGAACAGCTTCAAACGCGCCTGGGCATCGAGTAATTCGAATCGATTCAAGAAGCTTGCCCACTGGTTATTGCATTCCAGATTTTGCGGGCGGTTCTTTCGCTTTAAGCGACTGGAATCGGTCCATTTCCGATTTGGCCTTTTCCATCTGGCCTTGCTTCCGATAAATCTGTCCTAACAAATAGTGCAAAGCTGCTTGGTCAGGATCGATGGAAATAGCCGCCTCCAGCTCTCGCTGTGCATCGGGCAGCTGGTTCAGGTTCAGGAAGGTCTTGCCGAGTACTTCATGAGCACGAATATTTCGGGGAGCAATGGCCACCGCTTTCTGCAGAACCGGCAGTGCCTCGTCAAACCGCGCCTGCTGGTTGAAGAGATCGCCCAAGTCAACATAGGGCTCTGGAGTCTTTTGAGCTGCGTTCTCTTGCCATGTGATGGCGTTTTGGAGCCATGCAATTGCATCCGCGGGCCGATTAAGTCCGGCGTAAGAGAGTCCTTGTCCATCTGCCGCAAGCACATGGCGCGGATGCAATTCCAGACACTTTTGGAAAGCCTGTATGGCCTCTTCAAACCGGTTCTCGTTGTATTTCGCGCGGCCCAGGTAATACCACCCTTCTTCGTCGGCAGGATCCCATTGCAGTGACAGCGTTAGCCATCTATCGGCATCCGCGTAGTCACCCAGCAAAACGTAGTTCAATGACACAATCTTCAAGTCGAACGCAGATGGCCGGCCGAATTTTGCACCCTCGGTGAAGGCGGCCAGAGAAGCACGAATCTTCGCGTCGCGCGCTTGCAAATCTATCGCACCTGTAGGAAGCTCGCCCGGCGCCAAATAGCTTCCGCTCGCGCGCGCTTGCGCCTGAACCTGGCGAAAGTAAATTAGGCCGAGCAGAAAATGCCCGTTGGCTGCTTGTGGATGTGAGGCGATGTATTGGTGCGCGACAGTCTCCGCTGCGGTGAAGTCCGATTTCTCCAACAGTTCTCTGGCCTTCTCAAGTTCGAGGTTGCCCGGCACGCTTTGTACCCTAGCGGACTCTTGTGCCGGAGAAGCTGTAAGAGCACCTAGCAAGGAAATTGTGATGGCCACAACTCGAAAGCGCATAGCGTTAGCTCAAACAATTTGACGCATTATTGTTGAGGCGTAATTCCCTTTCCCTCTGTCACGGTGTAGATGCGATCCACGCCGGGAACGGTGATCTCCTGTTTTAGTCCGCTTGGCCACTGAATCTCAATCTTGTCGATTTCTGTGTTCGGGCCCACACCAAAATGAACTCTTTGATCCGAACTTGATCCGTAGCTTCCTCCGGAAAAAACTTCGCCGCGCTGCCGAATCGCACCTGTTGTCACAAACACTTTTGCACCAATCGCGTCGCGCGGGCTTTTTGGCCCCCCGATCAAACGAAAAGTAACCCAATGATTGTCGTTCTTCAGCACATTTCGCATTAGCGCTGGGTTGGAGTCTATATTATTGATGACGACGTCCAAGTGGCCGTCGTTGAAAAGGTCCCCAACGGCCGCGCCTCGCCCAGCCAGTAGTTCGGCAAGTCCGCTACCAGTGGCTGGAGGTACTTCCGCGAATTTTTTTCCGTCCAGATTCCGGAAAAGCTGGGGCCGCTGCAACCATGTCGTTCCCCAGTCCTGTTTATCCACGCCCGGATAGACGTGGCCATTGGCAACGAACAGATCCGTCAAACTATCGTTGTCAAAATCAAGCGCGACCGTTCCCCAGCCCAAAAAAGGGATAGTCGGATCACCAAGACCCGCGGAATAGGTCTTGTCGGTAAAGTTTCCATCCCCATCATTGATATAGAGCGTGTTGTAATCGTCGGAAAAGGCCGTGACGTAGAAATCCGCCTTGCCATCGCGATTGAAGTCGCCAACGGCAATTCCCATCGAAGCTTGTTCGCGACCGTCTTCGCTCAATGCAAAACCCGAAAGGTAACTCACATCTTCAAACGTTCCATCGTGCCGGTTTCGATAGAGATAATTGGGCGTGGAATCGTTCGCTACGAGGAGATCCACCCAGCCGTCATCGTCCACATCAACAAAGACGGATGCGAACCCATAATAACCGGGCTTATCGGAAACTCCCGCCTTTTCGCTCACGTCCGTGAAAGTCCCGTCGCCATTGTTGTGAAAAAGATGATCGCGTTCTCCCTGCAACCCGCGAGGCCCGCACATCACCTGAACGCCGCGGAATTGGCACGCTCCTGCGGGAAGAGATCCTTTGCCTGCGACCGGGGGATTGGCGGGGTCATATTTCACATATCCCGGCACGAACAAGTCCAAGAGCCCATCATGATCGTAGTCGCCCCAAGTAGGACCAGCCGACCAACCGCCCAGGGCAACTCCGGCTTTCTCCGCAACGTCCGTGAAAGTGCCGTCATGATTATTGTGATAAAGCCGATTCTTGCCGTAATTTGCGACATAGATGTCGGGCCAACCATCATTGTCGTAGTCACCGACTGCCACGCCAAAGCCCCAACGGTCGTTGGCTACACCCGCTTT
>Ga0066388_100000642_pt1 | contig 17343 bp, 10 predicted proteins | sample PanSoiMetaGPlot6_FD_64539 | JGI IMG/M metagenome (GOLD analysis project Ga0066388, IMG submission 64539) | Tropical forest soil microbial communities from Panama analyzed to predict greenhouse gas emissions - Panama Soil - Plot 6 (Hybrid Assembly) | ecosystem: Environmental > Terrestrial >... | reverse complement strand
CTTCCTCACGACGAATCTGCGCGAGAACTTCAAGCTGACCGTGCCCGAGCTTAACCTGGGCGGTGGCATCGGAGCCGGCGAGAGGCACTTGGCGCCGGGATCCTTGCTTGCTCTAAAACTGACGTCCGGCGTACGCACGATCAAAGCGCAAGCGATTGTGCGCGGCGCGCGGCCTCAGGCCATGGCGTTCGAATTCGTCGATATGGATCTGGAAGATCGTGGAAGATTGCGTAGGCTGCTCCTCGAACTCGGTGGTCTGCCGCAAGTTTCGAACGCAGGAAACCGTGCGAAACGCCGCGGTCGAATCGCTGTTACAAGGTGAGCGCGTTCCGAACTCCAGCGTCTCCATAATGTTTTAGCGGGTCGTCCCGCTGTTGCGCCTGTCACACCACAAATTTGACCTGTCCCGGAGTGCAGTGGCTCACCCGGCCTAATGACGGTTAAATCGCTGAACACATGGAACCTCTGTACCATTGCGACGGACAAGGACCGGGCCTAGGGTACTAGTGGAGGAGTCCTATTTAGGCTCCCAGCGCCTACAATGAAGCCGGATCCAAAACTTGCCGCCGGCCGAGCCTTCGTTCGAAGCCTCAATATCCTTCTGAAGTTTGCCCGCTTATATGGCTACGAGCATAGCCGCACAACGGAACAGCTTGCCATCGCATGCAATGAATTGCGGGCGGCAATTCCTTTAGGCACGGAATCGACCCTGCTGCTAGGCGCAACGGGTTCCGAGCTGTTGCTCGACGGCGTTCCGCTGGAGGGTTCGCCCGCGGAAAAGCAGTTCGCGCAGCTTCTTTCCGCGGCTGGACTCGCCAGCGTGCAGTTTTTTTCGAATGTGACAGAGGAAGAAATCGCGAAATTTGCGCGGGCCTTTCCTACTGGGAAATCAAAACCATCAGAGTTGGCGCAGCAACTGAAAAGTGCGCTCGTGGGAGTGAACGGCATTCGCATCAACGAAATCTGTTTCGTCGCGACCGATTCTCGTTTGAAAGACGCGACGAGCGTTGCCGCGCAATTGGCTGCGGCTTCGTTCGGCGATGAAAATGAACAGGTCAAACAATGGCTGAACGATCCGCAAAAACTGCTGGAGTTAATAGCGGCGGCCGAGGGTACCAAGGGGGGGCCGGGAAGGACTGAAGAGACAGGACCAGGTTTCACCGCAAGTCCGGAGGCGGAAACGAAAAAAACAGCAATAGAACCACAAGGCGGCGGTTCCGCGTACTCCGGAGACAAGCCCGAGGCTCTTGCAGCTTCAGGAGCGGACATTGAACCGGTTGCCCCTGCAGCCGGCGCGACTGGAACAGAAACTGGCGGCGGAAGCGGAGCCGGTGCAGGGAATTTCGGCGTGGTCGGTGGTGGCGGGTTTGGCTCTGGGAACTCAAACCGGCCAATTGATGTGACTCCTACTGGCGGCAAAGGCGGCCCTGGTGGGTACGTGAAAACACCAAGACAGGGAACTCCCCTGCGGCCGGGCGAAGTCTCCGAAGAAGAGATTCTGAGAATTTTGAGCGCACTGACTAGTTTTGGAAATATCAGTACGGGCCAAGCCGGCATGGCAGGCGCTGCAGCGTTTCAAATGCAAGTCGCAGAACTTCCCGGCCGCGCACAAACCACTTTGCGCGAAGCGCTAGCGACTATTGCCGCCCAGCCTGGGGTGAAAACCGACCAATCTGTTCTCATTCGGCTTGCGGAACACCTTGCCATTCGCTTCGCCCTAGAACGCTATGAAAAGGGCGAAGTGAAAGTAAACGCGGTCCGGCAAATGCTCGATCGCATGAATCAAGAGATTGAGAACCTAAGAAAAATTCTCGGCACACACGAAGACAAAATGACGGAAGCCGGCCTCATCGTCGAGACGCACCGGGAAATCCTCGACCGGCAGTTCTGGGCCGCTGTCCCGGAGGCAGGGAAGCGCGCGGTTCTGCTTTCCGAAGAAGCGTGGTGTATTCCGGCAAAAAACGTAAAGTCGTTTGTGTCCGACCTGATCAAACGTGGTGAGGTCGCGGAAGCGAACAGCATTTTGCTGAATTACGCGTCCTGTGCCGAAAGCGAAGACCCTGATGCGCGAAAACGTACTGCAGCCGGATTGTCCCAGCTAGCGGAACTTTATGCCAAGGCCGACCCACGGCTTTTGAACCAGGCGTTGCGAAGCTTGGGAATCCGTTTGAGCGTCGAACAGGACGCGGAGCTGCAAGGATTGGTCAGCGCGGCATTTGTGCGGCTATGCCAGGAAGCCGCTGCCAATCGTTGCTTCGGCGCAATGGAGCAGGCGCTGGACCTTGTCACCGGCATTGAATCGCAACGCCCGGGGATTGCGCGCGAGCTTCGGGGGAAAATGGGAATCGAGCAGCGCGTGCCTGAATTCGTTGAAGAAGCTCTGCGGGCGCGGCAAGTCGCCGCTGGCTTGACGAATGTATTGCGCCTTGTTCCGCATCAATCCATGGAGCATCTTGCCGCGCGCTTCAATCGCTGCCAGTTGCGGGAGGACGCGGAGCATGTCGCTAATCTGGCGCACGATCTCGGTGAAGAAGTTGTGCAATATATGCGAAGCGCCGTGCGCGGCGGCACGATCACCGAGTCTGTGGAGATGATCGGCCTGCTTTGCCGGCTCGATCCGCAAGCGGTGGAGGTTTTCCTTCCTGCTCGTGTGAAGAATTTTCAGCGCGCGGCGCAAGACCGCATTATCCGCCAAATTTCCGCAAGCGGCGCTCCTTCGCGCTGCGCCATTTTGCTCAAGCTCGTCGACCATGTTGACCCAATCTTGCTGCCGCTTGTCATTGACGAAATCGGCGTGACCGGGGATCGCGAAGCACTGGGCCGCCTGCAAAACCTGGTAGACGGCGACTTGCCCGAGGGCGGCGGCCCATTTCTTCAGGTGAAGGCAATTGAGGCCATAGGCAGATTGCATGCGCCGGAATCCGCGCGCAGCTTAATGCGAATTCTGGAGGCGAAAAAGGTTTTCGGGTGGCAGCATCCGCAGGAAATCCGCATTGCGGCTTTGCAGGCACTTGAAAAATTGAATCCGGAAATGGCTGCTCAATACAAACCGGCCAGTGGCCTCGATCAAGCTGATTTGGCGCTGTCACCGCTTGACGTGCCGGCAAATAGCAAATTTGTGCGGCAGCGCCGCCACACGCGTGTGCGTCTGCGCAAGCCGGTGACCGCCATCAGCACCAATCTTAAGGAAAATTGCCGCATGGAGATTAGAACGGCGAGCCTTTCGGGGGGAATTGCCACGATTGACCGTCACATGCATCCCGGTACGCCGGTGCAGTTGAGGCTCCAACTGGGCATTCGCAGCCTGCAGGCCACGGCTCTGCTGCGTGATTATCGCGCGCAGGATATGGCGTTCGAAATCGTGGATATGCCGCTCGACGAGCGCGTCAAGTTCCGCCGTCTGCTGGCTGACAGTCTTTCCTCTGGGCCCACCGAGTTGGAACCTGCTCCCGAGGTTTTAGAACCTAGCGGGAAGCAGTGAATTGTGAATTCTCGACAAATCTTGGCTTTCCTAGCCGCGGCCAATCGTGATTGGCGCGGCAACGCTTAAACCGCTAAAATAGATAGATTGCGCTTGTGACGTGTTTTGCGTTGGCGTCGCAGGCTTGTACGCATCTAAGCACTAAGAAACGGCGACTCGTTCCATGGATGCAGCCAAAATAATGGACAGCGTTCTTGCCCGCTTCATTGGCACGAAGCACGAACGCGACATCAAGAAACTTCAGCCTCTCGTGGCGCAAATCAACGCGCTTGAGCCGGAAGTCCAGCGGCTTGGCGAAGACGAATTGAAAACGCGATTCGCTGCTCTCAAAACGGAAGTGCTGGAGCGCTTGAAAGACGCGGATCCAACGGAATCGAATTATAAAGACTTGCTGCAATCCGCGCTGGAGCCGGCCATTGTTCCTGCATTTGCCCTGGCGCGCGAGGCAGGCCGGCGCTTCCTTAACATGCGCCATTTCGATGTACAGCTCATCGGCGGCCTCGTGCTGCACGACGGCAAAATTGCGGAAATGAAGACGGGCGAAGGTAAAACACTTGTCGCTACGCTTCCCGCAGTTTTGAATTCGCTTGCCGGACGCGGGGTTCACATTGTTACCGTCAACGATTATCTGGCACGCCGCGACGCCGAGTGGATGAGCCCGCTCTATCGCGGCCTCGGTCTGACCATCGGTGTCATCGTTCACGATCTGGACGACACGCAACGCCGGGCAGCGTACGGTGCGGACATCACCTACGGCACCAACAACGAATATGGTTTCGACTATCTGCGCGACAACATGAAATACGATTTGTCCCACTGCGTGCAGCGCGGCCACCAATTCTCAATTGTGGACGAAGTCGACTCCATCCTGATTGACGAAGCGCGCACACCGCTGATTATTTCCGGCCCCGCCGAAGAATCGACGGACAAGTATTACCGCATCGACAAAATCATCCCGAAGCTGATCAAGGAAATTGATTACACGCTTGACGAAAAACATCGTACAGCGACGCTGACCGAAGAAGGCGTCAGCAAGTGCGAACGGTTGCTCGGACTCGGCAATATGTACGATCCCGCGCACATGGAAACGATTCACCACGTCTACCAGGCTTTGCGTGCGCACACCCTATACAAGAACGATGTGGATTACGTCGTGAAAGACGGCGAAGTCATCATTGTGGATGAATTCACCGGGCGACAGATGCCCGGCCGTCGTTGGTCGGACGGTTTGCACCAGGCCGTCGAAGCCAAAGAAGGCGTGAAAATCGAGCGCGAAAACCAGACGCTCGCGACCATCACGTTTCAGAATTATTTCCGCATGTACAAAAAGCTTTCTGGCATGACTGGAACCGCGGAGACGGAAGCCGCTGAGTTCGCGAAAATCTACAATCTCGACGTCGTCGTAATTCCAACCAACCGGCCGCTCATTCGCAAAGAACATCAAGACGTTGTCTACCGCACAGAAAAAGAAAAATTCGAAGCGGTCGTAAATGGGATTCTGCAGGAAGACAATGCCTTGGCGAACGGTTTGCGCCACTATTACGAGCGTGGCCAACCGGTGCTGGTTGGCACAATCTCTATCGAAAAATCGGAGCTTATCTCCGACCTCCTAAAAAAGAACGGCATTCCGCACCAGGTTTTGAACGCAAAACAGCACGAACGTGAGTCGCGCGTGGTTTCGCAAGCGGGCCGCAAGGGTGCCATCACTGTTGCTACGAATATGGCCGGCCGCGGAACGGACATTTTGCTTGGTGGCAATCCGGAATTCTTGACCCGGGAGCATTTCCTGAAGAACAAGCTCGCCATGCCGTACGCCCAAGCGCCCGCCGTTATCGGAGCGGAGCCTGCCGATGGTCAGAACGGCGCGTCTGCTACTGCCGCGGCGCCGATGGTGCTCTTCCAATACGAAGGGAAAATTTTTCAGGTGCCGGCCGATCAGTGGAAACCGGTTTACGATCAATTTGCCGAGCAATGCAAAGCCGAACATGACGAAGTAATCGCGCTCGGCGGCTTGCACATCCTCGGTACCGAACGCCACGAGGCGCGCCGCATTGATAATCAGCTTCGCGGCCGCGCTGGCCGCCAGGGCGATCCTGGTTCTTCGCGCTTTTTCCTCTCGCTCGAAGACGATTTGATGCGCATTTTCGGCGGCGAACGCGTGAAAGCATTGATGTACCGCCTCGGCATGACCGAAGGCGTGCCCATCGAGTCGGGCCTCATCTCACGAAAAATCGAAGGCGCGCAAAAATCTGTCGAAGCGCAGAACTTTGATGCGCGCAAGCACCTGCTCGAATACGACGACGTGATGAACAAGCAGCGCGAAACGATTTACGCCATTCGCCGTTCCGCGCTCGAAGGCAAAGACCAGCGAGATTATGTGCTCGGCATCGCAGAAGATGTTGCACGCGAACTTGTTGACACATACTGCGGGAAGGAGGTTCATCCCGACGATTGGAACGCTGCGCAATTCCTCGCCGAAGTGAACAGCCAGTTCGGCATTGACGCGAAAGCTTCGGGCGCCGACCCTGGCTCGCTCAATCACGATCAGCTTTCGGACGCGACCGTCGAAGCCATCAATACAAAATACGCCGACAAAGAAAAACAGCTCTCGCCCGAATTGATGCGCTGGCTCGAGCGCCGCATCATCCTCGACGTTGTAGATTCGCAGTGGAAGGACCACCTTCTTTCTCTCGACCACTTGAAGGAAGCGATCGGCCTCCGTGGCTATGCGCAAAAAGATCCGCTGGTCGAATTCAAGAAAGAAGCCTTCACGCTCTTTGAAGACATGATGGCGCGCATTGACAACGAAACTGTGCGCTATCTCTTCCATGTGCAAGTCCAGATCGAAGGCGGCCAGCAGCCCGGTGGAGAGGGCACTCCGCAGCCACGACCGCCCGCGCCACCTCCTTCGCGTCCGCTTGCTGCCGCAGCCAGCGCCGCCGCGAGAGTCTCGGAAACTCCCGCGCAACTTCCAGCGTTCGCAAAGGAAATGGAACGCAAACAGCAGCGTCAGGAAAAAGAGATGCAGTATCAAACCGGCGCGGCGCAAGCCGAAGCACCGAAGCCCGTTCGCGCCGGCGCGAAAGTCGGCCGCAACGATCCTTGCCCCTGTGGCTCCGGAAAGAAATACAAGAAGTGCCACGGCGCCAGTGCGTAGCTTCGTGAACTAAACAGGAAAACCGATGCCTCCAGGTCCAGCACCACAACAAATGCCGCAACGCTATCCGATTCCCGGCGTAAAAAATCTGATCGCCGTGGCTAGCGGTAAAGGTGGCGTCGGAAAAACGACTGTCGCCGTCAATCTGGCTCTCGCGCTCGCAAAGCTCGGTCACAAAGTCGGCTTGCTCGATGCTGACGTCTACGGCCCGAACGTGCCTATCATGCTCGGTTCGCATCAAGAACCCGCTGCGACGCCGGACCAGCGCATCATTCCCGTCCAGGCACAGGGCATCAAGATGATTTCGATGGGTTTGCTCAATCCCGGAGACAAGCCGGTGATTTGGCGCGGCCCGATGTTGCATAGCATCATCACGCAATTCCTGCGCAGTGTGGAGTGGGGCGATCTCGATTATCTCGTCATTGACCTTCCACCCGGCACCGGCGACGTGCAGTTAACCCTGATTCAAACCGTTGCAGTGACTGGCGCTGTTGTCGTTACGACGCCTTCCACAGTTGCGCTCGCCGACGTTCGAAAGGCCATCGAAATGTTTCGCCAGGTGAACGTGGACGTGCTCGGCGTCGTGGAAAATATGAGCACATTCGCCTGCCCGCATTGCAGCAAGCCTGTGGACATTTTCGGCCACGGAGAAGGGTCGAAAACCGCGATCGCCTACGGCGTTCCGGTGCTTGGCGAAATTGAAATCGATCCGCGCATTCGAATTGGCGGCGACTCTGGTCAACCAGTCGCGACCGCCGGTGAAGCAGGTCCCGCCGCGCAAAGTCTCTACAAAGTCGCGCGCGCCGTCAGCGCGCGCGTCGAAGAAGTTCGCTCCGCTGGCGCGACTCCTTCCGTGCAAATCGATTGAAGCCCGGAGCTTCGGCACGTTCCTTGTCATGGCAAGCGGCGCAGTGTAATCTTTCAGAGATTCCTTGGCGTCATTTTCCTGGCGGAGCGCGGTATATCGTTCCCCTGCAATAAGTTACAGGCGGTGCCGTTTCTCCGCCGGTAGGTGGGACTTCAGTCTTGAACAGAAAGCCCGACATTCGGCCCTACAAGGGGAAGTGGCCAGAGATTGCCGCATCAGCGTATGTTGACGCGGCAGCGGTGCTCGTTGGCGACATCGTCATCGGCGAAGACTCGAGCATCTGGCCGATGGTCGTCGCGCGCGGCGACGTAAACTACATTCGTATCGGTGCGCGCACCAATGTGCAGGACGGCTCCGTGCTCCACGTGATGAAGGACGAATGGCCGCTGATTTTGGGCGACGACATTACCGTCGGCCACGCGGTCGTGTTGCACGGCTGTACGATCGAGTCGCGCTGCCTCATCGGCATGCGCGCCACGATTTTGAATGGCGCGGTGATTGGCGCGGGCAGCATCGTTGCTGCGGGGACGCTTGTTCCGGAAGGCATGATGGTTCCGCCGGGCAGTTTGGTCATGGGCTCGCCCGGCAAAGTGAAGGGAGCCTTGAGCGACGGCGACCAGGAGTCGATCGATCGCTACGCGCAGCGTTACGTCGAGTACAAAAACATCTATCAGCAAGAAGTGGCCGAGCAGCAAGTCACAGACGGGCTATTGTAGAGTCGACAGGTTCTGGATTTTGTAGTGGCCGATCTTCAGATCGGTGCTTTTTGTGGCTGTTGTAGGGGCTGACTTCTGAGTCGTCCCACTTTTGAGTAGCGGCGACTTCACGCGGTCATCTTGGTTTTGGATTTTGGAGGGCCGGCTTTCAGAAGCCGGCCGTTTGATGTGAGGGATTGAGGGCTCAAATAGTGACCGAAGCCGCACCAAAAAAAGAACCGCGCCGCAAATTTCAAGCCATCCGCGGCACGCGCGATCTTCTCCCTCCCGACACCGCCCTCTGGAACCACGTCGAAGAAACCGCCCACTCCGTCTTCAGCACCTTCGGTTTCGGCGAAATTCGTCCGCCCGTCTTCGAGCCAACTGAACTCTTCGCCCGAGCCGTCGGCGGCGAAACCGACATCGTTTCGAAGGAGATGTACACGTTTGCTGCTTCCCCTGAGTCGGAATCCGACGAATCATCGAACGAAACGATTTCTTTGCGCCCTGAGGCTACGGCGTCTATCTGTCGCGCTTACATCGAACACAACATGCAACAGCTTCCCCAACCGGTGAAGTTGTACTGCATGGGTCCGATGTTCCGGCGCGAACGTCCGCAAAAGGGAAGGTATCGTCAGTTCTATCAAATTGACGCAGAAGTGCTCGAAACGGTTCGCCCCGATGCGTCGAAAGATGCTGCTAAGGAATTGACAAAAGATGCGATTGTCGATGCGGAAGTCATCGAAATGGTGATGACGATCTTCGATCGCTTGAAGCTTCCCGGCGCGCAACTCGAAATCAACTCCATCGGCCATGCTGCGGAAAACTGTCGTCGCGGCTACGTCGAAAAACTCCGTACCGAGCTGCTCAAAATAAAAGACAAACTGGGCACCGACTCACAACGGCGCATTGAAACGAATCCTTTGCGCGTCCTCGATTCGAAACTCGAACACGAGCAGCCCATCATCGCCACGCTTCCCAAAATCGCCGATCACCTTTGCGACGATTGCAAAACGCATTACGCCGCGGTCAAGCGCGAACTTGAACTGCGCGGGGTCTTCTACAAGGAAAATTGGCGGCTCGTCCGCGGTCTTGACTACTATATGCGCACGACGTTCGAAATCACCGCGCAGGGCCTCGGCTCGCAAAACGCCGTCTGCGGCGGCGGCCGCTACGACGGCCTCGTCGAACTTCTCGGTGGCCCGCCGACCAAGGGCATCGGCTTCGCCATTGGCGAAGACCGTTTGATTCTTTCGCTTCAGGAAGCGGGTCGCTCGTCACTCGTCCGCCGCGGCGGACCACTCGTCTACGTTGCTTGGATGTGCGCCAACGCGTACGCTGCAGCTGTCCACGCCACGAAAGATCTTCGCGCCGTCGGCGTCCGTGTCGAGCTGCCGCCTGTTGAACAAAAACTCGGCAAAGCCCTCGAGCGGGCCGACAAGCTCGGCGCGCATTACGCCCTCATTCTCGGCGATAATGAAGTAGCCGAAGGCAAGTGGACGCTCAAGACGCTTGCCGACGGCACGCAGCAAAAATTCACCGAGACGCAACTGCTCGACTTCTTGAAGAAATTGTAGTCGCGGCTCTTTAGATCCGTTCTTTTGATTTTTCTTTTGCCTACGTCCGAAGGGGACTGAATCGTGCTCGATTTTCTTGGCAACCTGAAACGCACACACTACTGCGGCGCGCTGCGCGCCACTGACGCTGACCGCGACGCCATCGTGATGGGCTGGGTGCATCGCCGGCGCGACCTCGGCAATTTGCTCTTCCTTGACATGCGTGACCGCACCGGCATCGTCCAGGTTGTCTTCAACAAGGAAACGCAGCCCGAAGCGCACGGGAAAGCCGAGCACGTGCGCAGTGAATACGTCGTCGCTGTCGAAGGCAAAGTTGTAAAACGCCAAAAAGCAAACCCCGAAATCGCTACCGGCGAAGTCGAGCTCATCGCCTCGAAACTGCACGTCCTGAACAATTCCAAAACTCCCCCGTTTCATGTCGAAGACCAGATCAACGTCGCCGAAGAAACGCGTCTGCGCTATCGCTATCTCGATCTGCGCCGCACGAAGCCGCATCAGAATCTCGCTCTGCGCCACAAAGTCATTCTCGAAATTCGCCGCACCATGGACGAAATGGGCTTCCTCGAAGTCGAAACGCCCATGCTCACGCGTTCAACGCCCGAGGGCGCGCGCGACTTCCTCGTGCCCAGCCGCGTGCATCACGGCCAGTTCTACGCGCTGCCGCAATCGCCGCAAATCTTCAAACAAATCCTTATGATCGGCGGCCTCGACCGCTACTTTCAAATCGTCAAATGTTTCCGCGACGAGGACCAGCGCGCCGACCGTCAGCTCGAATTCACCCAGCTCGATCTCGAAATGTCTTTTCCGCGCCAGGAAGACATTTTTGGCGTCATCGAAAAAGTGATGGTGAAAGCTTGCGCTGTCGCGGGAATCAAAGCTACCGCTCCGTTCCCGCACATGCTGCACAAAGACGTGATTCGCAAGTACGGCAGCGACAAGCCCGACTTGCGCTTCGGCATGGAACTTCACGAAGTCACGGACTGCTTCCCTGCGGAAGCGAAAACGAAATTGCAAATCGAAGGCAATGTCTTCGCGCTCGCCGCGCCCGGCGGAGCGGCGTATTCGCGCAAACAGCTCGACGAGCTCACCGAAAAAGCAAAATCGCTTGGCGCTCGCGGCGCTTATTTCGTCAAGGTCGCGCCCGAAGGCACGACTTCCACCGTCGAAAAACTCATTGGCGCGGAAAGTGTAAAGAATCTCGCCGAAGCTTGCGGTGCAAAACCGGGCGACCTCGTCGTTGCCGTTTCTGCTAAAGAGCAAATCGAAGGCACCGAAGCTGCCGCGCTCATCGCCGGCCAGCTTCGTTTGCAACTCGGCGAAGCGCTCGACGTCATTGACAAAACACAGTGGAAATTTCTCTGGATCACGGGCTTCCCGCTCTTTGAATGGAGCGAAACCGACAAAGCCTGGGTCAGCGCGCAGCATCCCTTCACTGGCATCGTGGACGAAGATCTCGAAAAGCTCGAATCCGCGCCTTGGGAAGTTCGTTCGAAAGGCTACGACCTCGTTCTCAACGGCTATGAACTCGGCTCCGGCAGCATTCGAATCCATCGCCAGGACATTCAGGAACGCCTCTTCAAAGCGCTCGGCCTTTCGGAAGAACAGCTTCGCCGCCGCTTCGGCTTTTTCCTGGATGCGCTCACATACGGCACGCCGCCCCACGGTGGCATCGCTCTTGGCATTGACCGCGTCGTCATGCTCCTCGCCGGCGAAACTTCCATCCGCGAAGTCATCGCCTTCGCCAAAACCACCAAAGCCCAAGATTTAATGGCAGAATCGCCCAGCGAGGTCGACGAAGCGCAGCTAGAGCAGTTGCATATCCGCATCACGTCCCACGAATGGAGTTTCTCTTGCGTATGTGGAGGTGAGTGGAAAGTGATGTATGAAAAAGGCTCTCGAAGTGCCGGCGCCGAGTCCTCAACAACATGTCCAACGACTGGTGAACGTGTTGGGTTGGCTCGAATCGACACGAGCGGTGCCTGGGAAACTAGGCATAGAGATCGCGGCTCTGATAACTGGACAGTTGTAGATCCTCTGGCGAGCTGAAGCCCTTGCTCATAGAATGAAACCGACATGAGTCGAATACGCATATTGCCGGAGGCAGTGGCGAATAAGATCGCTGCGGGCGAAGTCGTCGAACGTCCCGCTTCCGTCGTGAAAGAGATTCTTGAAAATGCGCTTGATGCTGGCGCCAAAACGATCCGTGTCGAAACCGAAGCCGGTGGAAGGCGGATGATTCGCGTCATTGACGACGGCCACGGCATGACACACGATGACGCGCTTCTTGCGTTCGAGCGTCACGCTACAAGCAAACTCCGCAGCGCCGACGATCTTCTCTCCATCTCCACGCTTGGTTTTCGTGGGGAAGCATTGCCGACCATCGCCGCCGTCTCGCGATTGCTTGTCGAAACGCGCGACGCTGCCGAAGCCGAAGGTACCCGAGTCGAATTCGCTGGAGGAAAACTCGTCGGCGTCAAACCCGCCGGGCTTCCCGCAGGAACCGCAGTCAGCGTCGCCGACCTCTTTTATTCAGTCCCCGCTCGTCGCAAATTCCTGAAGTCAGACACCACTGAGCTTGGCCACATCGCCTCGCTCGTTACACACTACGCTCTCGCCAATCCGGACAAGCAATTCGTTCTCACCACCCCAACACAGACGATCATTGATTGCCCGCCGGCCGAGAAACTCGCCGACCGCGTCTACCAACTCTTTGGCCGCCAGGCCCTCGAGGAACTCGTCGAACTGCCCGCGGTCTCCGCTCCGTTCCGTTCCGCCATCACCGAACCCGAACTCGATCCCACCGAAGTAAAATCCACACTCACGATTACTGGCTTCACTTCGCGCCCCGACATTCAACGCCCGAATCGCAACGGAATCTACATTTTCGTCAATCGCCGCCTCGTTCGCGATCGCCTGATTCTTCACGCAATTCACGAAGCTTACCGCAACATTCTTCCTTCCAACGTTTTTCCTGCCACCCTTTTGTTTCTCGAAATGCCCTACGACGAAGTGGACGTTAACGTTCATCCCGCGAAAATCGAAGTCCGCTTCCGGCGCTCGCAATTCGTTCACGACTTCACGCGCGACGCCATCCGTCAGGCCCTCATGAACGCGCGGCCCGTCGCCAGCTTTGCAACTGCTGCTGGAGCGACGACCGCTTCGCAACTTGGTGCTCCCTTCGTTCAGCCATGCAAACCCGCCAACGGCACAACGTTCGCGGGCGGAATTACCCCTGCGCCGGTCGAATCAGGCATTCCGCGCGCCATGATTCCCGCGATCGAAGAAATAGGCCTTGGTTCAGGAGTAGGCTCCGACGGCGGCTTCGATCTTTCGAACGCGCACTTGCGCCCCCTCGCTCAGCGTTTCACCTTCGAATCTTCCGGCGGTTTTGTGGGAGGGGCAGCGCTTGCTCCCGAACCCACCGCTCCTGCCGCAACTTGGGCCGCGAACTTCGCGCCCGCAAATGCAGCTGCTCCTGGGTCGCTTCCTCATCCCGAGCAAATCGCCGACCTGAAACCTCTCGGCCAGGTCAGTGCTAGCTTTATTATCGCGGTAAACGGCGAAGGCCTCTGGGTTGTCGATCAGCACGTCGCTCATGAACGCGTCCTCTTCGAACAGCACCTCGCTGCGCGCCGTGCCGGAAAAGTTGAATCGCAACGCATGCTCATGCCGCTCGTCCTCGAACTTTCGCCGCGCCAAATCGTGGTCTTCGAGAAAATCGCAGAAGAAATGGCCGCCAACGGTTTCGAAGTCGTGCCCATGGGCCCGCGCAGCGTCGCGATTCAAGCCGTTCCGGCCGGTGTGCAAACCACCGACGCCGAAAAACTCCTCACTGAAATTCTTGACGGTCTCGAACGCGAAAACGCCGCCATCTCCATCGAAACGCTTCAAGCGAAAATCGCCGCCTCCACCGCCTGCCACGCCGCCATTAAGGTCAACATGCCGCTGGACCACGCAAAAATGGAATGGTTGCTCGACGCGCTTGCAAAAACCGACTGTCCGATGAGTTGCCCGCACGGCCGCCCTGTGGTTTTGCGCTATTCCGTCAAGGAAATCGAGCGCGCCTTTCATCGGATTTAGTTCACGGAGACGAAACGGATGACCGATTCGCAAAAAACTGCGGTAATTTTCGGCCTCGCCAACAAGCGCAGTATCGCTTGGGCCATCGCGCAAAAGTTGCACGCTGACGGTTGGCAACTCGCTATCACCTATCAAAACGAACGCCTTGAGCAGGAAGCCAAAGGCCTCATCACCGATCTTCCGGGCTCTGCGGGCTTCATGTGCGACGTTTCTAGCGACGAGCAGATTACGGCGCTCTTCGAACAATTGAAAGCGCGCTACGGCACATTGCAAGGCCTCGTTCACAGCGTTGCTTACGCGCTTGCCGACGACCTTAAAGGCGAATTCGTCAATACTTCGCGCGAAGGCTTTCGCATCGCACACGACGTCAGCGTTTATTCGCTCGTCGCTGTCACTCGCGCAGCCGCTCCGCTAATGACTGCGGGCGGCAGCGTTGTCACCCTCAGTTACTTCGGCGCCGAAAAGGTTGTTCCGAAATACAACGTGATGGGGGTAGCCAAAGCCGCTCTTGAAGCAAGCGTCCGATATCTCGCGAGCGATCTTGGCCCAAAGGGTATTCGCCTCAACGCCATTTCCGCCGGCCCGATCAAAACGCTCGCGGCGCGCGGAATCTCCGGCCTCGGCGACATGTTGAAGGGCCACGCCGAACGCTCACCGCTTCGCCGCAACGTGGACCCGGGCGAGGTCGGCGCTACTGCCGCGTTCCTTCTTTCTCCTGGAGGCTCTGGCATCACCGGCGAAACGATTTACGTCGATTGTGGCTACAACATCATGGGTTTTTGAGTAGCACAGACACTCTTGCCTGTGCTCTGACGAAGATGGCTTACAATATTTGTGTCAATCGATGACAGACCAGAACGCATCCGGAAACCGTTCCCTCACACTAAACTCGCGCAAACTCATTATCGCCATTGATGGCCCCGCCGGCTCAGGCAAAAGCAGCGTCGCCCAGCGCGTCGCGCAAGTCCTTGACTATCTGTATCTCGATAGTGGCGCGATGTACCGCGCTCTTGCCCTCAAAGCGCTTCAAAACAATGGCCGCGCTCTCTCTTCTCACGCGGAACTCGAAACACTTGCCGCCAACACACGCATCGAACTCAAACCAACGCCGCCCGACCTCGTTTCGGAAGGCGTGAAGAACCAGGTCATCCTTGACGGCGACGATGTCACGCAGGCAATTCGCACATCGGAAGTTGCCCAGGCCGCATCGCAAGTCGCCACTGTTGCTAAAGTTCGTGAACTGCTTGTCGTGCAGCAACAGCGCGCAGGCGCGGGCGGCGGCATCGTTATGGAAGGCCGCGACATTGGTACCGTCGTTTTTCCGAATGCCGAACTGAAGGTTTTTCTCGAAGCTTCGCCGGAAGTTCGTGCCGAGCGTCGCTGGAAAGAGCACGAACAAAAAGGCGAACATCTTAAGCTCGAACAAGTCGTGGAAGAAGTCCGCCAACGCGACAAGCGCGACCGAGAACGAAAAGTTTCGCCCCTTATCCGCGCGAGAGACGCCGTGCTTGTAGATAACACCGCCATGGATGTGGAAGAAACTGCGCGCCTCATCGTGATGCTCGCGCGCGAGCGCGAAAAGGAATCAGCCAAATTCGTTGAGAGGGAAGTGTAATGCGAACAATCCTACTGATGTTGCTCGCGTCCGCGGGAGGCTTACTTCTCGCCCCGCTCGGAATTGTCGCCCAATCTGTCCCTTCCGCAGCGCAGGCGGAAGCAAAGAAAGCTTTTCGAGGCTATCTCGATGCGGACTGGAAGCGCTGGCTCTCCGAGTATCCGGAACTCGCAACTGGAGTCGGCGAACGAAGCTTCAATCGCGGGTGGTCGGACAATTCTCCCGCGGGCATCGAGGCTCGCCGCAAGCATCTCCATGAAAGCTTGGCAACGCTAAAGAAGATCGATCGCGCTGCGCTGCCGGCCTCCGAACAGTTGAATTACGACCTCTATCTCGACCTTTTGCAAACCTCGGAAGAAGGCCTGCAATTTGGCGACGATCCCATGCCTTTCCGCAATGTCGTCCCGGGAAATGTCTGGCTTCCGCTTAATCAAATGGGCGGCGTTCCGCAAGGCGCCGCAGAAACCCTCGCCAGCATGCCGCACGAAACTGTCGCCGATTACGAAGACATCCTTGCGCGCCTCGAAGCGTTGCCAAAAGCGTTTGAACAGGATACGGCCCTGCTAAAAGAAGGCCTAAAGGCTGGCTACTCCCATCCCAAAATTATTTTGCGCGACGTTCCAAAGCAGATCGCAGATCTTGCTCCTGCCGATCCTTCGAAAAGCGCGCTTCTCGATCCTTTCAACAATTTTCCAAACTCCATTCCACAATCCGAGCGCACTCGCCTCAAACTCCGCGCCGAAGAGATCTACGCCAAATCCGTTCTGCCCGCCGTCACGCGTTTCCACGACTACGTCGCGAATACGTACATCCCCGCTTGCCGCGATGCTATCGCAACCATCGCGCTCCCTAATGGCGCTGCCACCTACGCATTTCACATCCGTTGGCAGACCACCACGAATCTTACCGCGCAACAAATCCACGAAATTGGACTCTCCGAAGTCAAACGCATCCGCGCGGAGATGGAAAAGCTCATCGCGTCCGCCGGCTTCAAAGGTAGCTTCGGCGAATTCACGGAATTTCTTCGCACTGATCCACGTTTCTATTTCGAAGAGCCGGAAGATCTCATCAACGCCTACAAAGTCATCGCGAAGTCCATCGATCCAGAACTCGTAAAAGAATTCGGCAAGCTGCCGCGCAATCAGTACGGGGTCATCCCTATTCCTGACTTCAAAGCGCCTTCGCAGACGACCGCTTACTATCAACCTGGCGCTCCGGTTGCCGGCCGTCCGGGCTACTATTTTGTGAACACGTACAATCTCAAGGCGCGGCCCAAGTGGGAAATGGAAGCGCTCTCGCTCCACGAATCTGTTCCCGGCCACCACCTCCAAATTTCACTCGGCCAGGAACTCGAAGATGTTCCCGAGTTCCGTCGCCATGTCGGCTACTCGGCGTTTGTCGAGGGCTGGGGACTCTACGCGGAGAGCCTTGGCGAAGATCTCGGCCTTTATAAAGATCCCTATTCGAAATTCGGCCAGCTTACTTACGAAATGTGGCGTGCGGTTCGGCTTGTTGTGGACACCGGCATGCACTCCATGGGCTGGACGCGGGATCAAGCCATTCAATTCTTCAAGGACAACACGGGAAAAACCGATCAGGACATCACCGTTGAAATCGACCGCTACATCGCATGGCCCGGCCAGGCCCTCGCATACAAAATCGGCCAGCTCAAGATTCGTGAGCTTCGCACCTTGGCCGAAAAAGAGCTCGGTCCGAAATTCGACCAGCGCAAGTTCCACGACGCCGTTCTCGAAAATGGGGCCATTCCATTGAAGCTTTTGGAGACGCACGTCAAAACTTGGATAACTCAAGAAAAATAACCCTGAGCAAGTCAATAAAATCAATCACTTAGCGAAAATCCTCTTTTTTT
>Ga0066388_100000641_pt1 | contig 17346 bp, 13 predicted proteins | sample PanSoiMetaGPlot6_FD_64539 | JGI IMG/M metagenome (GOLD analysis project Ga0066388, IMG submission 64539) | Tropical forest soil microbial communities from Panama analyzed to predict greenhouse gas emissions - Panama Soil - Plot 6 (Hybrid Assembly) | ecosystem: Environmental > Terrestrial >... | reverse complement strand
TCCGAATTCAGAATGGACGTCTGCCGGGACGAAGTAAATAAACCGATATCGGTTGAGCCTCCGAATTCAGAATGGACGTCTGCTGGGCGGAGCAAATAAGCCGATATCGGTTGAGCGTCCAAATTCAGAATGGACGTCTGCTGGGTCGGAGCAAATAAACCGATAACGGTTGAGCCGCCAAATTCAGAATGGACGTCTGCTCAGCGGAGTAGATAGATCGACGCTGAAATATATGTACGTCACTTCCCGAAACGTAGAACGGGCCGGGTTAAACTCCCGCCATGCCCCCACGGCAGTGCACGTCCGATAAGACCAGTTGATGCCTAAGCATGGCGCCAGATGGGCGTTTGGTGTGTCGATACCGGGTTTCCCATGGATCTACTCAGGTAATTCCGTAGTACTTGTAGGCATATCCTCGATAAGCCAGGCAAGTCCTGGGCTTTGGGAACTCAACATTTCTTCACAATTTGTTAAGGATTCAAAGAATTAACTGGGCAAGCTAGGATCCGACGGATAAAATGAAATGTAGATCGACTGGATCGACAGCTCAACAGTTCGGGCGGGCCACCACAGGTTGGACCCCGAAGAAGTATCGACACAATCGAGCGACGTCGAATTGGTTTGATCATTGGGAATCGGTAGTTCGCAAAACATTGCGATAGGAGCAGGCCCCTTTGGGTCCGGTGGGTGAACCGGCAAGGGGGCCTGGTTTTTTGTGTCTGCTCCGCGGAGCCGTCAACCGCGCGGGCGATAAGCAGTGCAGCTAATAGCCGTCGGCCGCTCCGGCTTGAGACATGATTCCGGGTCATTAAAGCGACAATCGTCACAGAGGTAACGATCGCCCTGCCACAGGGCGGCGGCCTTCAAAGTCAAAAGGATGGCGGTGATACCCACCAGGGTGAGAACGACGATTTCTGTCATGGGCTCGATGATGCCTACTTGTCCTTATTTTGCGGTCGTACGAGCGTCAAGTAAAACAGGGAGGCGATTATCGCTACAACGGTGCCCAAGAAGACCCAATCGTGCATGATATCAAACCCCATCTGACTTGCTCGTGATCCGTGCCGGCCAGGGTCCCGAGCATTTAGCAGCCCTAACCCGTGCCCTGTGTCTTGGGATCAAGAACGTCGCGTAGCACGTCGCCCACGGTATTGAAGCACAATATTGTGATGAAAATGAGAACGCCCGGTGCAATGAGCCACGGCTGGTTCAATAAATCGTTGACGTTATCTAATGCCGCCTTCAGCATGTTGCCCCAACTGGCGTCAGGTTGTTGAATGCCCAGCCCGATAAAGCTCAAGCCGGATTCGGAGAGTATGAAGCTCGGCACCTGCAAGGTTGCGGCGACGATCAGGAAGCTGGCGGTCTGCGGAATTACGTGTTTGACAATGTTGACGAACTCAGGCAGCCCAGCGGCTCGGGCAGCCAGTACGAATTCCTCCTCGCGGATCGACAGGACCATGCCGCGTATTACGCGAGCCAATCCCGCCCAGCCGATTAACGACAGGATAACGGTAATCAGTGCAAATCGTTCTGAGCTGGTCATGCCGGCCGGCAGAATAGCAGCCAGTCCAATCAGCAGGTAGAAGCTGGGGATAGACATCACGGCCTCAGCAACTCGCATCATCATATTGTCCACCAAGCCGCCGACGAAGCCGGATATTCCACCGTATACGATACCAATGGGAAAGGCGATGAATAAGCCGAGGAAGCCTATTGTCAGGCTTTTCTGGGCGCCGAAAAAGAGACGTGAAAGGTTATCACGCCCGTTGATGTCGGAGCCGAGAAGGAACAACCTTGCCGGTGCTTCTACTCCGAAAAGGTGGATGTCGCCCGGTATGATTCCTAGAATGCGGTAGTCCTCGCCCTTGATGAATAGCCTTATTGGCAAGGACTGATCGGTCTTTTCAAAGTACGTCTGGCGGAAGGTCATCGGGTCAAAGTGCCTCTCCACCGGATGTACATACGGCCATGTTTGATGACCGTTGTCGTCTTGCCAGTGGACCGGGGTCGGCGGCGCATTGGCGACATCGGGATCGTTGAAGTACATGCTGTAGGGGGCGATCGGATCGGCAAGCCCCGAGGAGATATAAAGGATCGCAAGTACGATCAAACCGGCACGCGCGAGCGGATCGCGCCAGAGTCTTTGCCACGGCGTCTTCCGTGTCCTGGGCGCCACCGTCGGCGGTGCAAAGCCTGGAGCTTCCTGGATCATTCCAGCGTGATCCTCGGGTCGACTAACTTCAACAAGATATCGGCCAACAGGTTGCCCATGATCAGCATGACCGCGCCGAGCATCAGTGCAGCCATGACCAAATTCATGTCCTTGGTGAGCACAGCCTCCAGCGTAAGCCTGCCCAGCCCCGGATACGCCAGCACAGTCTCGGTGAGGGCTGCGCCGCTTAGCAACGCTGCGAATTCGAAGCCGAACAGAGTAATGAGCGGATTTATGGCGTTTCGCAGCGCGTGCCGGTAAATCACTTTGTCTTCGGGCAGCCCCTTGGCCCGGGCAGTACGCACGTATTCCGCCCGCAGAACGTCTAGCAAGTTTCCGCGCACTTGCCTCTGAATGCCGGCCAGTCCGATGAAGGTGAGCACTGTAACAGGAATTACCAGGTGCTGGGCCAGATCCAGCGCCTGTCCTAAAAAATCCCGCTCAAAAAAATCGGGGCTGGTCAGTCCTCCGATCGGTAGAAGCCTGGTTGCCAGTGCAGCCATCAATAGCAACAGAGCCATGAGAAAGGTGGGCATCGACATGCCGATGGTGGTGAAGATTCCAAAGAACTTGTCTACCCATTGGCCGCGGTTGACGGCTGCCCACACGCCGGCCGGCAGCGCAATCATCCATGTGAAGAAGATGGTGAGGATGCTCAGCAGCAAGGTATTGCCTGCCCGCTGCATGAGCAGCAGGAAGACAGAACCACCGGTAGTTGATACGCCCAGATCACCGCGAACGAGGTTGGATAGCCAAATGAAGTACTGCACCACCGGTGGTTTGTTGAGGCCGAGGCGCTCCTCCTCGGCTTTGATAGCTTGCGCAGAGATAGCCGGGTTGGCTCTCAAGTAGGCCAGCGGATCAATCGGTGCCAGCTTCAGCATTATGAAGCTCATGATCGAAATGATGATCAGCAGGGGAATTGCCTGCAATACGCGCTTGAGAATGTAGACGGGTATAGACATAAGCGGCTATTGCCTGGCCTTCTTGAAATAGATTTCTTCGAGATTGTGTAGGCTGCCGAGAGGAGTATAAAAGACGCCGAGCGGTGTCGGCGTGTAGTTTCCGATCGTGTTGCGTGCGGCGGTGATGTCGAGAATAGAATACAAGTAGATGAAGGGCAGCTGGTTATAGACGATCTCTTCGAACTCGTCGAAGTATTCATGCCTCTTCTTCTCGTCGAAGGAGGTTGCCGCCAGGTCGAATAATCGATCGATACGCTTCTCCCACTCGCGCGCATCAGTAACGATCACTTTCCCCTGCTCATTCGGGAGTCGTTGATCGAACATGTGCAGCCGTCCATCCGACTTCCAGACATTTGCGCCATCTTGAGGCTCCGTCTTGGATCCCGAGAGTCCCATGACGATTGCTTCCCAATCGAGGCTTTGATTGGTCTTGTCGATCAATGTGTTGAAATCAATGGCCTGATAATTCACTTTCATGCCTAACTTCTTGAGCTCGTCGGCAATCATGACGCACACGCCGTCGCGCGTGCTGTTACCCGCGTTGGTGTGTAGTGTGAACTCGACGGGATGTCCTTCGGAGTCATATAATCGATCGCCGCGCTTCGTGAATCCGCCCTGCTCGAGCAGTTTCGCGGCCGTGTCCAGCTCCTGGGGATAGGGCTTCAATTTCTTATTGAAGTAAAGGGATGCAATGGTCTCCGGCGTGTAGAGCGGAATTCCGACGCCTCGCAAGACGTTGTCGATCATGCGCTGCCGGTTTATGGCGTGGCTGACTGCTTGCCGAAAGTACTGGTTGTTGAACCATTTTTGCTTGAGGGGATTGACGTACGGTTTCTTACTCTTGGGGTCCTCCCGGCGAGTCATGTTCAGGATCAAGAAAGTGGTTCCATCGTCGGGACCGAGGTTGTAGAGTCGGAAATTGCCGGATTGTTCCTTCTGCTTCATAAAGGCCGCGTCCGATCCGCGAACCGCACGCACGTCCAGAAAGTCCAGCTCGTTGCCGAGGAATTTCAAGATCATAGTGTTTTGATCCGGGACGATCGCGTAAACGAACCTGTCCAGGTAAGGGAGACGGCGCCCTTGTTTGTCCACCATCGCATAATTCGGATTGCGCACCAGCTCGATTCTCTGCCCGGGCACATATCGGTCCAGCATGAATCGCCCGCTTACCACCAGAGATTTCGGATCTGAATTGATATCCCAGAACCCCTGGAATGCTTCCATTGGTCGCTTTGTGATCGGCTCGACCACGTGCTTGGGAGCAATGGGTACGTTGGGCAGCATTTTGAGGAAGGGCGAAAATGGGACAGCGGTGCGAAACTTCACCGTCAGGTCGTCGACCTTTGAGACCTCCGGGTACTTGCCATACACGGACAGCGTGTCACGCAGGCTCGAATTGCCATAACCCCTGGCGACAATGGTCGCAAAAGTGAACACGACATCGTCGGCGGTTATCGGTTTGCCGTCTGACCATTTCAAACCCTGCCTCAGCGTAATTGTGTATTCTCGTTTGTCCGGACTGATCGAGATGGACTTGGCCAGCCTCGGATAAGGTTGGCCTGTCCAGGCATCTATATCGACCAACTTCTCGAATAAGAGAAGACCGAGACCGCTACTTTCTACATCGCTGGCTACCCATGGATTGAAGGTCTTGGGTCCGCCACCGAAGGTGGAGACTCGAAAGGTTCCACCAAACTGGCCCGACTCTCCCCGCCCCTGCCAGCACTCCATCTTTCCGTACCGCGGATCATTTACTTCGACCAGCTTGAACGGACCAGGGTTGGGAAAGTTGACAATGGCAGTGGCAGCCACACCGCCGTTCTGCGCGCCGGCCACCATTGTGGTCGGGGATGCTTGGGGAGGTCCGGCAGTATCTCGCTGAGTGCAAGCCGCCAGAGAGAAGGCAAGAAGACAGAGCAGCAGTGCTCGCATCACTTCTTGTACAACTCCTCGAGGTTGTGCAGACCGTTGACGGACTGAGACAATTGCGTTGGTTGATAGTTGCCGAGCGTATTGCGCACCCCGACTATGACCATCGGACTGACCAGGTAAATGAAAGGGGCCTGGTCATATATGATCTGCTGGTACTCGTTGTAGAGCTGGTGGCGCTTGGCTTTGTCCAATGTCTGCGCGCCGGCGTTGAATATCTCGTCGAGACGTGTTTCCCACGGCCGCGCATCGGTGACGGCAATAACGCCGTCCTTATCGGCGAGGCGCTGGTCGAAAACATGCAAGCGCCCGTTCGACTTGTAGACGTTGGCGCCATCGTTCGGCTCCAGGGGGTCACCGGGGCTCAATGCCATGATGCAGGCTTGCCAGTCAAGGGAATGATCGATCTTGTCGGACAAGATATTGAAGTTGATCATCTGGAAATTGACTTTCATGCCCAGCTTCTTCAAGTCTTCCTTGATCATGCCGCCGATCGCTTCGTAGAATGTTCCGCCCGAGGCAGCCAGCATGTCGAATTCGACTTTGTTTCCACCCTTGTCGTAAAGGAATCCGTCGGGTTTCTTTGTAAATCCCGATTTCTCGAGCAGCGACATGGAGTAATTGACGTCCTGTGGGAAGCCGTGCAGGGCCGAATTGTAATAGGGGCTGGCCGGTGGTTCGGACGTGAACAGCGGGAATCCTATGCCCTTGAAATAGTTGGCGACCATGTTGTCACGGTTAAGCACATGATTGACAGCCTGCCTGAAATTGACATCGTTGAACCATGCCGACTTGACGGGATCTACGTAGGGTTTGCCGGTCTTGGGATTCTTGCGCTGATTCATGTTTAACATCAAAAACGTCGTGCCAATACTCTGCCCGAGGTTGTATAGCTTGAAGTTCTCGGGTTGTTGCGCGCTCATGAGCTCGACCACGTCGCGCGCGCGCACCTGCGTCAGGTCGAGCTCTTGGGACTTGAACTTGAGCAGGTTGGTGTTGACGTCGGGCACGATTTGATAGATGAGTCTTCCCAGATATGGCAAGCGTCTCTTTTGCTTATCCACCATATAGAAATTCTTGGTGGGCACAAACTCGACGCGTTGTGCAGGCACGTAACGAGATAGAACGTATGGACCGCTGGTGACTAGTGACTTTGGATCGGTGTTTGCGGCCCACAACTGCTGAAATGCGTCCCTGCCGTTTTTCTGTTTGATGATCGGCTCAACGATGTGTTTAGGTGCAATCGAAATGCTGAGCAGGCGGGCAAAGGGCGCAAAGGGCTTGGGCGTGACGAATTTGTTGGTCAGTTCATCGACAACCGTAACTACCGGGGACTTTCCGTCGATGGTCGTTACGTCGCGCAGGGAGGAGTTGCCGTAGCCTCCCTTGACGATAGTGTTCCAGGTGAAGGCCACGTCCTCGGCGGTGATCGGTTTGCCGTCAGACCACTTCAAGCCCTTGCGTAGCCTGGTGATGTAGGTGACGCCGTCAGGCTCGATCTTCAATGATTCGGCCATGTCCGGAATGACATCGCCGGTGTACGGATCGACGCCGACAGGCGACATGAACATCAGACCACCGAGCTCTCTGGATTGCGTATCAGATGCTGACCACGGATTGAAGACTTTAGGATCACTGCCGACTATCGACCGCACTAGCGTTCCGCCGGGGACACCCACCTCGAATCGCCCTTGCTTCATTTCGGCGCCTTCGACCATCACTGTTTGGTATGGTCCCGGATAAGTGGGGTTGACGGGCGGAAGAGCACTATTTGCAGCAGAGCCTCCGGTTGGTGAGACCGTGCTGCCGGTGCCGGTCGTCGCACCGGTGGTGGTGGATGGCTGATTTGCTGGCGGCGTGATCTGCGTCGTCGGCGACGTACAACCAGTTGCCACTGTCAGCGATACCAGCATCGCTGCCACCATTTTTCTCGATAGTTGCATTGTGAACCTCAACTCGCCCTGATTCATCTAGAATGTCCATTCTATAGCACCTGGCAAGCCAAGAGCAGCACAACAGGCGGCTGGCAAGCCGCCCCTACCGCCATCCGGCGTTCGGCACACAACGAAAAACTGACAACGCCAGCAGTATCTGGCAAGCCGCCTGCGGGCGAACCTGGACGGCTGTCGGTCGCGATGGTTGTGGTTTGATACGTTGGCTAGGCGGAGAGCTTGGCGGCGACGGTTTGAGAGGGGATTGCTATGTGCAGTTTGCAACCAGGCTCCAGCTCCACGTGATCAGGATGGAAGGCTCCGAGCGCTTCGGCGATGCCCAGGGCGACGCGGCGAGTATCCTGACGACGAACTTCCAGGTCGAAGAGGCAATCAGCATTGGCTTCCACAATCTTGCGGGCGATGCTCCAGATACTATCGCCGTCCTTGACCACGTAGAAGTCTGCGGGTTCTTCCTTGGGTGCCGGGGGCACAAGGATGGGCTGGCAGGCTTCCGCCTCGAACTTGACGTCGTCCAGTTGCTGGAAAACGGGCATGTAGCGCGCCAGATGCGCCTTGGCAAATTGTTTCGGAGAGATCCAGGTCCATTCCTGCAGATGCTCCGGGTTGAAGGTGTCTCCCGATTCAAAAGCTGAGCACGTCATTCTGCTAATCTCCCGCCAGATTGTTAGTAAAAAGTTCCGGATACCCTGTGGCCATAGGCATGCCACTCCCATCTCCTGAAAGCTCTACTGGCAATCTGCTCCGATTAGGAGGGATATGATTCAGCGGGCGCTGATTTCGTCAAAAAGCTCTGGGGCGAACGTTTGCACCGATTGCACTGTAACGGCCCCTCCGAAATTGGGCAGCTCGCCGCCGCGAGCGGAAATAGCCCGCACGGCTACAACACCTACGACCTTTCCGCGTTGATTGACCACCGGCCCGCCGCTATTGCCGGTTGTGACCGGGGCGTCTACCTGAAGAATTCTCGGAGCGACTCGGCTGATTCGGCCGGTATTGAAGGTGGGAGCATAGTACTTTGCTGAGTCGAGGTCTATTTGCTCCGAGGCTGTCGGGTATCCGATCACTTGAATCTCCTGTCCTTCCGCCGGTGCTTCCAGGTCCAGCTCCAGGGGGTTGAGCTCGGAGCTGGCGACGGTCAGGATGGCCAGGTCGGGATCAGTAGCCGCTCTTGCCACTTTGTAGATTTGCGCTTGCAACGGCGTTTGCGTTACCGGCCCCGGTGCATGTAGAAAATAAGACACGTCCGGCTGCACGCCTGCCTGGGCAAGATACTTCTGAAACAGAATCCGTGACGGGTCGGACTTTGCCGACAGGTAAGTCTCGTAGGTATCCCAGATTCCATCTACCGTGCTCTGGTATACACTTCTCTCAGCAGTGCTCCAGTCCTTTTTCGTGGACAGATTGACGATTGCCAGCAGCTCCCGATAACGCTTGTCGGTATCTCCAGCGGTGGCAGTCTGCTCAGCGTAAAGTCTCATCGCCGCGTAGAATCGCTGGCACTCTTTGACGATTTGCTCAGCGCTGTCGGCCACGTGCCGGTTCGTCAAGAAATAGCAGCGGTCGGTTTTCCGGGTCCTGACCGGGAAAGACGTGCCGAAGCCGACCACTCGAAATCCCTTGTCGTCGGCAGTCGTGCTGTAGACAGGAAAGTGGTACTTGGGCGACAGGTCGGCCAGATATGCGAACAGGTCGCCCTTCAGGCGCAGTTTGAGGCCGACGTTGAGCTGATACACCTGTCCCTTGAAGCGCTTGTCAAGCTGCTCCCATGTTTCCAGGGCCTGCGCCGGCACGGAGGCGGGCACGGTGACGACAGCCACCAGCGCCAGAGCGGCGGCCCGCCGCCAGACGGAGCGGAGGCCATCAACAAGCGACTGGCCCAACGCGTGGCCGGCCTTTGCAAGCGAGATGCCGGTAGGAAGCTCTGGTCTCAAAACGTGTCAGAATCCCGCGGGAATCGTTCCTGACTTGCATTATAACCAGTGCGAGTCAGGGTCCACTTCTATTTCGAAGGTTCTGTTCCAGGGGTGCCTCACCCGGAGCTGCGAGGGGTAGCAGTCGAGGACGCCGGCAATTCTCTTCACGTGCGGCTCCATGATTCCGGCGAGCGAATTGGCGTCCAGGGCTGATTCCAGTGAGCCCCTCACCCGCGACTGGTAGGCCCAGTCGTCGGCGAAGCGCACAAACAGGCAACGGCGCAAGCACTCGTCGGCAATTTTATCGGGTACACCGGTTTCGCGGGCAAACCAGCGCGCCGATGCCTGGGCAAGCGCCGAACCCGTGCTGTTGCCCGTGGTATTCCAGCCGGCATAACCCCATAGTTTGGCGACCAGATCTTTCCTTTCCAGAAGCTTTTCTACCAGGAGCGGATCGGAGCCATTGGCATAGGCGACGTCGCAAATCACGCAGGGGGCTTTGGCTGCGTCCAAGACTTCCAGCGTGTTCCTGACGCTGCGCGCCGTGTCCGCCTGCCTGAGATCGGGCTGCTCCGGAAGTTTGATGTGGTCTGCCTGTCGCTCGTTGCCGTGAACGATCACGATAAAATCAGCGTCAGCCGGCTTGCTCTCTTTGTCCATGCCGCAAGCAATTAGCTGGGCGCGTACCGTATCGCCAACCGGTTGCCCCTCGTAGCGGCTCGGGCAGAGAGCGGTTTGCGCCGGCGAAAACTCAATGGCCACGCGCGGTTGCTTGCCGGCTTTGGCCACCAGCCAGCGGGCTAATAGCGAGCACAAGACCTCGTCGGCTCCAGGGTAGCAAAGGACCCGGCCGGCTAGTCCCCGGCTGGTGATGTCGGCCAGCAGGCGTTCCTTCTCGAGCATGTTGAGACCGAACTCGCCCGAATCGTCGAGACTGAAGGCAAGCACGTCAATGACGCCGGCTTCCGCCTTGTCGACCAGGACGCGGTTGACTTGAAAGTTGCGCCTGCGGGTGCCCAGGTAGTCCTCCCGCACTTCCGCCGGCACTTTCAACTCGGCGGCAGCCAGGATTCCTTGGGCCAGCTTGTCGCCGCGAGAGAGCCTGTGCAAAAGCGACGACCAGGCAAAGATATCGCGGCCGTACCTTGCCCAGTAACTCTTTTCTTCGCTGGCGTCATAGCTGTCTGCGATGCGCATGATGCTGGACTGAGCCAGGATTGGAACTGCCGTCCCCACCGTGGTCTTCCACTTGTCCAGGCGCGCAACCCGTTCCAGTACTTGCTGCGGTGTGTCAAGACAGCGACGCGAGTTGATCAAGCCACCATAAAAGACGCTGTCAAGGCAGAGCAGCAGGGCTTCCGGGGCACCGTCGCCGATGTTTGCGTCTACCCACTCCATAAGCGGGGTAGGTTGCGCGGGTCTCTCGAGCGATCCCAACAACGACCGCGGCGGCATGAGCACGTTCAACCCTGCGACTTGACCGACCATGCGAGGGAAGCTGTAGGTAACCGGACGATTGTCCAGAGGGAGCAGTAGTGCTTTCACGGCCTTCCGGATTCTAGACGCGAGGCTTCCGAATTTTGCCTCTGCTGGAGGGGAATCGGCGAGTCGGCGGCAAACTTGAGACCTCTTTTGTGGTCCGACTCAGCTGATACCATAACACCGTTTTCGATACCCTCCTGCCCTTCGGAAGTAACGGGAACGGCTATGTCGAGGTCGCTGAAGTCCGGGCGTGACCAGACGACGGCTTGGAAAAACCAGTGCTGACCGACAAGATCGCCCTGGATCGGCGTGTCCACCGTCAGGGTGAGGACGCCCGAATCAGGGATGCGCCCGACGGATACTACCTTGCGGTCAGGCCCCAGCTTTAAGGTATGTCCGTAGATTGGCTTGGCTCCGGAGTCTCGATCAGCCATCGCCAGGGCAACCAGGCTGCCGGGCCGACCCTTGACGGTAAACTCGGCAGGCTTGCCAAGTACCATCCGCCCCGGCAGGTAGAGTCGGGAGGAAACCAGGCGATCAGCAAGGCTGCGAGGAGCCGACCTGAGCAGCCGGGAGCTCATCCCGCTCGGGCTGACGCCCAGAGGTGACAGCCTGTCCGCATCCGCTCCGCCAGCCCCTGGTGTTGGGCTACCGAAGGGCGTGGGCATAGTTTTGAGCAGGTTCTCGGGGCCGAAGGTATCCTGGGCGCATGCCGCCAGCGTGGTCGCAGCCACGGTCAGGGGCAGGAGAGCGGCGAAGATTGTGCCAAAGCGACGAGTTTGCATATCCGATGTATGTTAAAAGTAGTCAAATAGTACCATTGGAACGCAAGGAAACGAAAGTGAGCGCCCCCACCTCCGAAAAGACTAAGCTGGCGGTCGATGCGCTCTTCTCGTTCAAGGCGTTAAAAAAACTCGTAACATTTTGGGCTTCCGAACAAGTTCCCCTTATGGAAGCGCTCTGTATTGCGACGACCTTTCATGTCTTGATGTTTCCGGTCGTCTGGACTATGGGCTGGGCACTGCCCTGGCCTAAGTCGCCCGTGACCACAACCGTCATCGAGATAGACCTCCGCAACTGGCCGCGTGAAGCGAAGCCAGATAAAGTTTTCAATTATCGCGACCCGAAATTGAACCAATAGGACCCGCCGTTCGTATTAATGAAGCAGGGGGGCACCAGCTCGCCGAACGAAGCGCAAGCCGATGACCTCTTCGAGAACCGACATTCCGAAAGCAGGGTGCGCAGTCACCCTCGCGTTTATGACACAGGTTGATTGCTGAATCGCGGGGCACGTTCCCAGCGATTTGACAGTGGACGCCCATGCCCAAATGGCGGGCGCAACGCGCGCGCTCATAAATGGGCCGCGCTCCCGCTGTTCGTGTGTCCGACTGTGCCCTGCATGCGGAAAACGCGATGTTGCCATGGGTCAATTTTAATGAGGTACTCGCCATGAATTCCAGTATCCTAGCGCTCGATGATGCCCCGACCGCGGGAACTAATGGCATCGCCACTGGTGGCAATGCTTCCATATACACAAGCCCCCGGGTTGATATCCCCGGTGGGGACGAGAATATATCGAGGACTGCTGTGACACTATCGATAAGCGGTAAAGAGTGGAGATTTCCCGAGTATTGCCAACCGGATTCAAGACTCACCGAAGCAGCCGGCAACTCCGATCTGCTTGCCCAACTCCTGATCCGGCGGGGGATCACGACGGCTGAAGAAGCGGCGGTATTTCTTGACCCATCAACATATGTGCCCACCAGTCCCATGGAATTTGCGGACATGGCTAAGGCAATTGTTCGCATCGCACAAGCGATTGCGCAACAGGAGAAAATCACCATATATGGTGACTACGACGTCGATGGTATCACCGGCACGGCCGTGCTACTAACGGTCTTGCGAAAACTCGGCGCCCACGTTGATTATTACATTCCCAACCGCACGTCGGAGGGCTACGGGCTCAACCTGAAAGCAGTCAGCGTTCTGGCCAGCAAACATCGCAGTAAGCTGATCATCACTTGCGACTGCGGGATTTCCAACTTTGCTGAAATCAACTTCGCTCGTTCGCTTGGTGTCGATACGATCATCGTCGACCATCACAGCATGCCGGAATTGTTACCTCCGGCCGTGGCAACACTGCACCCCAAGCAGCTTCCCGACGATCACCCGCTCCAGCATCTGTCAGGCGTAGGCGTGGCCTACAAGCTCGGAGAAGCCTTGCTCATGGATCGCGGGGTCGCCGAGCAGTCGCTTGAGCTGCTGGATTTTGTCACCCTTGGCTTGATAGCCGACATGGTTCCGCTCGTTCAAGAAAATCGCTATCTGGTGCACACCGGGCTGTCAAGGCTGGCCCAGTCAACAAAACCGGGCATGCAGGCGCTACTGGCGCGAGTGCGGGGCGGCAACGGCGCAGACCTCGTCGGCTTTGGGCTGGCTCCCAGAATCAACGCCGTCGGCAGGCTGGCTGATGCGAACCTTGCAGTTGAGTTGATGACCACGGAAGACAGTACCATCGCCGAAAAATTGGCCGGGCAGCTCGACCTCGAAAATGCCCGGCGGCAAGAGCTTTGCGAGCAGATCATGATCGAAGCCGATCTCGAGGCCTCTAAGAAGAAGGGACCGGGCGATCGGGCACTGGTGTTATACAAAGAAGGCTGGCACCATGGTGTTGTCGGTATCGTCGCTTCCCGGCTCGTCGAGAAGTACCACTGCGCCGTCTTCGTTGGCGAGCTCGATGCCGATGAGGGAATCGTGAAGGGTTCGGCACGGGGCATTGAAGGGCTCGACCTCTATGCCGTCCTCAAGGCCAACGAGCAACTCATGATTAAGTGGGGCGGCCACAAAGCCGCAGCCGGTTTCAGTTTAGAGGCCAACAAGGCAGAGGCGTTTTCGCGGGCGATCACCCAGACGTGCAACGCTATGCTTGGCGAAAACGCGCCAGCCCAGGGGCTCGACATAGATCTGGTCGTCAGACCTGATCAAGTTTCAATCGAGCTGGCCCGGTTGATTACAAGACTGGCGCCCTTCGGCATGTCCAATCGCAAGCCGGTTCTGGTCATGTACGGTCTTCACTGCCGGGGCACGCGTTTGCTCGGCAAGGAGGGCAAGCACAGCCGGATCATGTTGGCTGATGCTGCCACCGGCAGGACGTTTGAGAGCGTGCTGTGGAACAGCAAAGGCAAAGTCCCTGTTGAAGGCGCCCACATAGACGTGGCCTGCACGCCGGAGATAAATTCTTACAATGGGGCCGACAGGTTGCAGCTCTTGATGTCGGATTGGAGACAGGCTGCCAGCGAGAGTGCCACCGGGCTCAAGACTGATGCGGAGACCCCGTTGCCGCTGGTGAGCTCGCCTGCCTTGCGGGCAGTGCCCGTTGCCACCGTGGCAGCGGCGGTGCGGCAGTCTACAGAGAACAGGGCTGGCAGCGGCGTCTCAGCGATGTCCCCGCGATCGGACGATAACGATGGAGTCGCGCCGGCGAACGGCAATGGCGAACGGCTGGCGGGCGTCACCTCGGCCAGCCAGCAATGGCGTGATATCCGCGATCACGGCGATGCCGACGCCGTGCTCGCAGCCGCCGTCAAGAAGCTCGGGTCGAAGCTCGAGGTCTTTGCCGAAACATCCAATCGCGTGCCGGCGGCAACTTTCGCCGACCGCAGCACGCTCGGTGCCGGAGGGCACCTGCTCATCTGGCAGTATCCCCCCAGCCTCCAGGTGTTCCAATCTCTGCTTGGGCGCACGCAAGCCCGGCACGTTTACCTGGTCGGCGGCTGCCGGCTGGAAGGTGATGACGCGCCCGCCTTCCTGCGTCGATTGCTTGGAGTGGTCCGCTTCGCCGTCAACAAGCGGGAAGGAAAGGCCGAAGGGCACCGCGTGGCGGCCGCACTCGGTACGACAACTCTGGCCGTGGCCCTTGGGCTCACGATCTTGAGAAAGGTGAACCTGGTCGACTGGTTCGCCGAGGACAATGTGCTTTATCTTGATATCCTCGATCAGCCGTGTGGGCGCATGGAAGAGCTTCCTGAGTTTCGCCAGCTCTCCAATTCACTGCGAGAAATCGCCGAATTCAGAAAGTGGTGTTCAGCTGCCAGTCTTAAAGAGATACAATTAGCCCTTGTGCCAAATCACATTGAGCTTGCGCCGGAAGGCGAGATGCTAAGGAGGCAGAATGAGCTCTACGCCTGCGAGGACGGAACAGTTGACCGAAGAGACGACCCGCTTCACTCAGTTTCCACTTACGCCGACCCAATCTGAGTGGCTGCAGAGCACTATTCGCGACATTCCTGACTTTCCGAAGCCCGGGATCATTTTTAAGGATCTGACCACGCTTCTCAAGAATCCGGATGCCCTTCGCTTTGTGATCGAGGCAATGTCCGAGCATTTTCGTCAATTGCGTCCCGACTATATAGCGGCAATCGAGGCGCGCGGTTTCATCATCGGGCCGGCAATTGCCCTCAATCTCGGAGCTGGATTCGTTCCCATTCGCAAGCCGGGCAAGCTTCCTTACTCGGTAGAAAGAGAGTCATATGCTCTCGAATATGGCACCGACTCCATTGAAATCCACATAGATGCCATCGAGAAAGGTAAACGCGCCGTGCTCATAGACGATCTTCTGGCGACCGGCGGCACAGCCCTTGCCGCGTACAACCTGCTCACCAGACTGGGCGCGCAGGTATCCGGAATTGGTTTCGTTGTCGAGCTCGGCTTTCTAAATGGGCGCAGCAAGCTGCCCGCCGCTGCCGACGTGTTTGCGTTGGTGAAATACGACTAGTACTCTGTCCGGACCATGTAAAATAAGATCCATTGGCGCGTTGCGGCCCTGACGATCTGCTTCGGTACAGCAGTTCAAATAGTTTTGTCAAGTTGAGGAGATCCGCCGAGATGACTCTGCCACTTGCGATTGACCTGGATCCTCGCTATCACGGGCGTCTTGTTGATATCGAAACACCTAAGCACGTTCCTGAGTACTGGAAGGGGACGCCAGTAGAGAACCTTTTGCTCGCGCAAAACTTCAACAAGAAAATCGATGCCGCCGGTAGACCGGAGCTCTTGATTGCTACCTGTATCGAGTTCAGGTATGCGCTGCCGATTCCGAGCATGTACGCCTATGTAATCAGGCGGGCCAGCGGCCGTTTGATTGGCTCGGAGTTCAGCCTGGCATATGTCCTGTCCCGCGGCGTCGACTACGTCGTTATGATCGGACACAACGACTGCGGGATGACGAAAGTCCCGGAAGCTGCGTCGGCCATGGCCGACGCACTTGTGCGAGAAGGATGGCATCGCGATCGCGCCGAAGAATTCATTCGCTATCAATCCGCTCGCTACAAGATGGAGGACGAGCTGTCCGCGCTCGAGCACGAGTACATCAGGTTGCGGCGACTCTTCAAGAGAGTGCGCTTCGCGCCCCTGTTCGTGTGCCTGGCCGACCAGAAGCTCTACATACCAAAGTGGTTCCACGATCGCATGCTGAGCGGCAAAGACGAATACATCGATTCAGGTGAACCAGATGTCCGCGACGAAGAATTGCTGACCTTGATGTAACTTGCACAACGGGCGCATACGATGCGCCCCTACCGCCGTTCGGCGAATGATTGAAGGCGTCGATCGTTTGGCGGCCGTTCGGCGATCAATCACGTGTAACTGCCGTCGGCACCGCGGATGGTGACTTCACCGGCGTGGAGGGTTACTGTTCCGCGATCGTTGGTTTCTACAATCAGTCCGCCGGACTCCGACAGGTCGACGGCCAGGCCCTCAATGATCGCGGTCCCCGACGTGGCTCGAATAGCGCGCCCCAGCGTCACTGAATATTGTTTCCACCAGTCGATCAATTCCGTAGTTTGACCGGCTGCCAGGGCGTCACATTCCTCTTCGAGATACTTGGCCAAAAACGCCAGGAGCTGATTCGGATCGACAGGTTGCCCGGCAAGTTGCTCCAGCCAGTCAATGCGATTGCGGAGATCGTCCGGCAGGTCCGCAGCTGCAAAACGAACATTGATTCCAATACCAAGCACCAGCGGCGCAGGCCAGGCACTGGCAGTGGTGGCAGCCGAAGCAACGCTCGGCATTTCTGCGAGAATTCCGCCCACCTTTTTACCGTTGTATACAAGATCATTCACCCACTTGAGTCCAATGCGAACACCGGCGCAGCTCTCGATCGCACGGGCGGCAGCGACTCCGCAGGCGATAGTGTGCATCGGCATTTGCGTCGCCGGCAAGCGAGGTCTCAACAAAAAGCTGACATAGATGCCGGAGTCGGGCGGAGACACCCAGCTGCGGCCCTGGCGACCGCGACCGGCGGTTTGCTGGCGTGCGATCACCAGCACGCCTTCGGGCGCTCCCGAGCCGGCCAGTTCAGCCGCCCGGTTATTTGTCGAGTCTAGGCAATCCCACAACTCGTTGGACCAACCAGGCGCTTTTCCAAAACGCCTGCTCGACAATTGCGATTGAAGGGCAGCGAGGCTGACCACCGGCGGGCAGTCATAACCACCAGAGGCTGCCATTAGCGGGCAGCGGCGACTGTTGTCTCCACCTGTTTGGGGCCGGTGATCAGCTTGTGAATCAGACACTTGTCAGCCGCCATTTTGAGCGCGTCGATTTGCTCCTGGTTCAAGTCGCCCTTCACTTCCACGTTGCGGGTGATGCGGGACAGCTGCCGGCCTGGCTCATTGGGATCGTCTACCTTGTCTTCCATCAGCTTGACCGTGACTTGCTTGAGGTCCCATCCCCGCCGCTTGGCGAACATCTGGATTGTCATGGATGTGCACGCGCCCAGTGCGCCCAGGAGCAACTCGTGCGGATCAGGACCGGTTTCGCCGCCGCCGACCGATGCCGCGGCATCGGCAACCAGGGTGTAAGAGCCTGCCTTGATTTCCTGCTTGTACTGC
>Ga0066388_100000640_pt1 | contig 17351 bp, 15 predicted proteins | sample PanSoiMetaGPlot6_FD_64539 | JGI IMG/M metagenome (GOLD analysis project Ga0066388, IMG submission 64539) | Tropical forest soil microbial communities from Panama analyzed to predict greenhouse gas emissions - Panama Soil - Plot 6 (Hybrid Assembly) | ecosystem: Environmental > Terrestrial >... | reverse complement strand
TCGGCGGTGCGCGCTGGCCGTGTGAAAGCGACTGTCGCGGCTGATTCGACTGATTGAGACCGAGAACACCGGCACAAGCTGGCCTCCTGGCTTAAACAATCAAGTTGAGATCTCCGAACTCATGCCAGAGGTAGCGGCGCTCGATCGCTTCCGCATAAGCGCTGCGAATCCTTTCAGCAGGCAAGAGTGCCGTGAGCAGATCGAGGTGGCTGGCTTCTGGCTCGTGCAATCCGGTCAGCAACCCGTCTACTGCACGGAGATTGTGATCGGCAGTAATCCGCAGCCTCGTATAACCGTGACCGCAGGCAATTCGACCGTGAGCGTCAGCCACCGTCTCTAGTGCCCGCACGACCGTTGTGCCTACAGCAATTACCCGGCCGCCACGTTCACGCGTACGATTGATCTTTTGAGCCTCCGCTTCGCTGATCAAGTACTCCTCTTCGGAGGCCAGGTGCAGCTTGTCCAGATCATCATCCATGTAAGAGGACAGCCCGGTATGAAGGAGTATCTGTGCCGTGCCAATGCCGTGCTTCTTCAAATCGAACAGCAGCTTCCATGTGATGGCACGCCCGGCCGAGGGCATTTCGGCCGAACCTGGTTCCCTGGCATAAACGGTTTGATAATAGTCCAGATCCCAGGCCGCCGCCGCGTACTCATATCGAATCGGCTGTCCGATGCGATAGAGCGTATCGATCAGAGCCGAACCGGCTTGCGAGAAGCGGAGACGCCAGAGGCGGGGTATCAGCTCATCCCGATTGCCCACTGTGGCCATCAAGCCCTCCCCGAACTGGATCTTCATGCCGGCTCTCAGTCCGCAGGCGAATGGCTCTCCGCCCTGACAAACAAGCAGTGCCAGCCAGTCGCCGTCGGCAAGGTGTTCGGCCAGTCGCACCTCCAGGCAGGGACCCTGCGGCTTTTCACAGCCAGCAAGGGAGGCAGGCAGGGTGCGGCTGGCGTTGAAGACGAGCAGATCGCCGGACTGCAGGAAGTCACCGATGTGATCGAACCGACTGTGTTTCACGGCGAAGGTCGTGCGGTCGATTACCATCAGGCGCACCTGATCTCGTGGTACTCCCCGACTTTCGGGCGGTTCTACTGCAGCCAGCTCGTCTGGCAGGGTGAAGGTGAATGGAGAAGTCATTGTCTTATTACCTCGTAGTGGATGCTGCGCTCTCGCTTGCCTCGCTCCACGATTCGGCCTCGGCACCAGCTTCTTGAGCCCGGAACCGTTGTCCGTTTATCTCCCTCGCTTGATCGGAGGACAGGAAGAGGAACACGTCGGTCACAGCAGAGGGATCGGCCCATTCGCTAGGGTCCTCATCTGGTTCGGCTGCCCGGTGCATGGCCGTGTTCATGCTGCCCGGATCTACCCAGTTGACGCGAACGCCGCTGCCGTCTAACTCGCTTGCCCATGTCTGAGACAGCCCTTCAATCCCAAATTTGGAGATGCCGTATGCTCCCCAGCCCTTGTAACCGACTATGCCGGCGTCGCTGGTGACGTTGATGATCGATCCGGCGCTGGCCATGAGAGCCGGCAAGAGCTTCTTGATCAGCAGAAAAGGGGCGATGAGATTGGTGTTGATCACCTGGCGGAAGGCCTCAAGCGGGTAATCGACCAAGAGCGGCATCGGTGACGGCCCCACGGTTGAGGCGTTGTTAACAAGCACATCAAGCTGCCCATTGAATTCCGTGAGGGCGGTGGCGACCAGCCGCTCGACCTGGCTCTCCTGGCTGATATCGACAACCACGGCCAGAACATCGGTCTCCGGTGCGCGCGCGCGTACCAGTTCGACAGTCTCATTCAAGCTGTCCTGGTGGCGGGCGACAATGCAGATGCCTGCGGCTCCTTCGCGGGCAAATGCCAGTGCAAGTTGGCGGCCCAGTCCCTGCGAGCCGCCTGTGATCAGCGCATACTTACCTTTTAGCCTGTTCATTGTAAATACCTCCACATCTGGGGAGCGAGTGACAGCGTGCGCTGCCTGGGACATGGACTCTTTAGAGTTCCTGTTGGCTCGGGCAGCTCAGGCTAATTTTGTTAGCTTGCTTAGGGCGTTTTGGTAGCGCTTCGCATGGAATGCTTCTACCATCGCCAAGGCATGGAAACGCTTGGCTGCTTGCTGAAAGATCTCTGCATGCACTTTTGACTCGAGCGCCTGCTCCCGAAACTCCTCAACGGCTGCCTGATCCCCTTCTTGCAAAGCGATGCGCTCGAACTCCGGATACATCTGGTTCGTTTCGTAAAGCTCTCCTTCTATGGCAGTTTCCAGCAGCTTTTCGATCGTCATTTCCTTTTCCGGGTAGATCAGGTCCAGATGAGCAAATGCGTGTCCAGTTTCCTGATGCGCAGTCTCCTCGAACAGGCTGGCGATCTCCTCGTTGCCAAGCCTGCGGGCAATGCGCGCGAAGTAGAGATACTTGCGATTGGCCATCGATTCGCCGGCAAAAGCAGCCTGCAAATTCTGGGATGTTCTGGTGGTTTTTGGGTCGCTCATGGCGTTCTCTCCTTGGTTGTATCTGATCTATCTATAGAACTAGTCTAAGTAATGGGTATAGCAAATCTAAAGTTGGAGCGAATCTAATCCGGCCCCAAAAAAATTTCCTATCCCGAGTCCTCTTCGCCGAAGAAGGTAATTTGATAGCCGTGCACCTTGTACTTGCCGTGCAGGCTCTTCGGCAGCTGAGGAACCTCCTCCCAGGGGATATCGAAAATCTTCCCGGTCTTGGTATCAACAAAGTGGCGATGCTTCGACATGTTAGCGTCGTAGCGAGCCGGGCCTGGCTCTGTAAAAACCTCTCTGATTACACCTGCCTGCACGAGTGTGTTCAGCGTGTTATAGACGGTCGCCCGCGACAGGCACACTGGCAGTCTGTTGGCCACAGCCTGCAGAACGTCTTCAGCGGTCGGGTGAGCGTGGGTGTCCATGAGGAACTCAGTAATTACCACCCGCTGGGGGGTTGGTTTGACCCCGTGAGATAAGAGCATTTCGTCGACCGCACTCATCCAGTTTTTCTCCACTTGAATTGGCTCTGATATTAGAATAAGTCTAAGAGTTGATCCTGTCAAGGCCAAATTTTCGGGCATCCGCTTGTTTTCACCGGATGTAGCTGGCTGGGTAGACTAATTGTCGAGGACAACTGCTTGTCAGATTTGTGGACGTTTTTCTGACAGGAGCCAAGCGCTGGAGCCTGGACTCACCGGACAGGACCCCCAACTTCGGCTATCGGCTCATGACAACCAGGGCAGAATCTGGAGCAAATGAGGTAACGTAGGTCCAAGTGTCCCCCAATCTCGAGTGCTTGCAGAACCGGATCAATGAAATTCGTGTGGTTGGTTGCAAAGGTTGGCGCTTGCATCGTATTAGTGCTGGCTGCAGCCGGTGCTGGATTCTGGTTCTGGCTGAATCAAGCAGTCAGGGAACCGCACATCCATGGGAACACGGCCGAGATCATCAGCATCGAGCCGCACGAGGGCACAACCGATATTGCCGCCCAGCTTCGCCGCCAGGGTGTTCTCGCTCAAGAATGGCCTCTGCTTTGCTGGATGAAACTGGTCAATCGCGGTCAAAGCCTGAAAGCCGGCGATTATCAATTCCAGTCGCCGATCACACCGCTTCAAGTACTGGACAAGCTGATTAAGGGCGAGGTGGTTTCCTTCCGCTTCACCATACCGGAGGGCTATAACCGCTTCGAAATCGCAGACATACTCGCATCGCTACCCGGGCTTAAGGAAGCAGCGGCTGATGATCAAACGGTGCTCAACCTGCTCAGCAACTCGCAACTGATAGCTGATCTTGCCCCAGATGCCACCACGCTGGAAGGATTTCTCTTCCCCGATACCTACGAATACACCCCGCGGACCACCCGAAATCAGCTGGTTGGGGAAATGGTCGACCGCTTTCGCAAGATTTACTCAGCGAAGATGAGGCAGCAAGCAAAAAGTCTGGGCATGACAACCAAACAGGTCGTCACCTTCGCCTCGCTAATTGAAAAGGAAGCCAAAGTTGATTCCGAACGTGAGCTCATATCCTCTGTCTATCATCGCCGCTTGAAAAAGGGCATGCTGCTCGCCTGCGACCCGACCGTCGTTTATGCGGCCATCCTCGAGCGACGCTATCGGGGCACAATTTACCAGAGCGATCTCGATCGAAACTCCCCCTACAACACATACAAATTTGTTGGCCTGCCCCCAGGTCCTATCGCCTCGCCCGGTCGCCGCTCACTTCAGGCTGCGCTCGCACCAGCGGACACGGACTATCTCTACTTTGTGGTTGACGTCTCGCACAACAACGGCAGTCACAGGTTCTCAGCCAATCCTGCAGACCACGATCGGGCAGTAGCCGCGCTCCGGGAGTGGGAGAAGAAACATGCGCCGAGATAAGTCCGCTGGTTCGGCTCTTCCTAGTCGTCTGACTGGTCGCCAAGCCAGGTAAAATTGCCGACCACATAAATCGGGGTGCCGGTCAAGCTGTCACGCAGCGGGCGCCCATCCTTGTCCGCTCCCCAGACCAGAAACATATCGTGCAGATTTGAGACGATTGTGATTGTTCCCGGGTTTGCCTGCCAGCTGTCCGGTGGATTCTTCAGATAGTCCCTCAGGTTTGTTTTGTTGACCCCGATATCCTGTGCCCATTGAATCTTTCCGGAATTGATCGCGGCATTCTCCGCCTTGTCCTCGTCCCAGGGCAACATTTGATTCATGGCCTGCGGGCTGAGTGACATCCCGGAAGCCGGTCCCGGAAAGCTGGCTTGCTCGACGCTGCTGAGCACAGATGCGTAGGGATTCATGGGCACCAGTTGGACTAGCTGGGCCGTGCACCAGCGCACATCATTGCTGGCCATCGGCCAGCGTTGATTTCTGGTCGTATAGTCGTTGAGCCAGGAGGCCACCAGCTGCATCTGCCGCTCCAGCGCTCGGTTGCCGGCCAGGGTGGCCGTGTCTTGCTGCTGGCTCCGCCCCTGCTCGCCGTCGTCAGCCAGAGCCGGTCCCGTGCAGGCGAGTACAAATCCGCTGAAAAGAGCTAACCTGACCAGCGCTCCAGACGTTCCTGGACTGAACTTGCTCACGACAACGGCCCTCCGCACGCTCTTGACTTGCCTTGTTTACCACCATCAGTTTATCCGAGTGAAGAGATGGCTGGCAGGCAGGCCCGGTTTTTCCCGGCGCATAGACTGAAGCCGCTTTTCGATTTTAGTCGCCTCGGCCGGGCAGTTCATTTTGCGCAGAAGCTGGGAGTACTGTTCGAGCGCGGTTGCCAGCTCCGCACTTTTGTCTCCCAGCACTCTTTCGCCGGTCCTCAAAGCCTGCTCCAAGCAACTGCGCGCGTCGGCATACTTACCTGCTCTGGCGTAGGCTGTGCTCAGGTCCAGCATGATGTCGAAGATAACCAGGCTATCCTCACTGCCGCCGCTTCTGGCTTTCTCCAGAGCGTCGCCGAGGACGACCTCTGCCCGGTGCCAATCGCCCCTGGCCAGATCGATTTTGGCCAGGCGATCGAGTGTGGAGGCGATCTGGGAGTTTCGGGGCTCTTCGGATCGATCCAGCACTTGCAGCGCGCGCTCAAATATTGGTTCAGCCTCGTTTAGCTTGCCGAGCTTGCGGTAGTGCTCACCGAGGCAGATCAGGCATCGAGCCAGATCGACATCCAGCGGCCCGAGTGTCTTTTCGGCGGTAGCCAGAGCGCTCTTCAGCAATGCTTCCGCTTCGGCAGACTTACCTTGTTCATCGCAGACCTGGGACAGGGTGGTCAGGTACTCGATCCTGAGCCTGCCTTCCGGGCCCTGGGACTTCTCCACGATCCTGACTACCTCTCTGAGCATCTGCTCGGCGTCCGCGTACCTTTTTTCCTGGCTATAGAGCCGCGCCAGGTTGGCGCGGCACATGGCAGCAGCCGGACTGTCCTTTCCAGCAAGTCTTTCCGTATTGTCGAGGGCACGCTTGAGCACCGGCTCGGCCTCGCCAAGCCTGGCCTGAAGCCGTAAGATTTCCCCCAGATCGTAGAGGGCAACAGGCAGCTGTTCATCCTTTCCTGCCGGATTGCGTTGCAGGATGGCGATAAGGCGCTTGTAGCTTGTCTCTGCCTCGCTGTATTTCCCTTCCTGAGTGTAAAAGCGGGCAAGCATATGCAGTCTTTGCTTGAAGTTCTGGTCGCCCTCCCCAAGTGACTCGGCTTCCTTGACCGCCTGCACAAGCTTGCCTTCCCTCTCGGCCTGCCTGGCCGCCTCGCTGGTCGACGAATCCGCCTCCTCCCGACTCGGGCGCAGCTCCGGCCCGGAGCAGCCAGCGCAAAGCACGGGCATAAGTGTGGCAGCAATTAGGAGTGTGGCCAGGCTTGGCTGAAAAGGCAAGCCAGATCGGTGCTCAATCAATCGCAGGGACGGCATGCTGAAAGCTCTGACAGACACGTTACGGACCGACGCCACTGAATAGGCTCAGGCCGGAGGGTAAGAGCACGGACTCCAAGACCGCTGCTCCAGCTCCCTGCGCTTGAGTATATCCTTTCGCTTGTCGAGAAGAGTCGGATCGCGATAGGCAATGCCGGACGCGGACATGATTTTTTTTACTTCCGAATCGGTGAGAGGAAATGCCCAGGCTTCCTCTACCTGGCAGCCCGGGATTACGGCCATGGTGCCACCGGACTTGCCACCAACGGCAATCGTCCGCCAGACCTCAAATCCTGCCTCTCGAAGACCGCCGCGAACGGCAGCGGCAGAGCTGTAGGTGAGGAGTTTGCCTTTGTTCTGGCTCAGCAGTCGGTAATAGTTTCTGAAGAGATCCGCTGTCCAGAGCTCCGGTACTTTGGCAGGTGAGAATGGGTCGTGAAAGACCAGATCGAATTGCTGATTCAGGGCCGGCAGCTTATGTCTGAGGTCTTCCTGGCAGATTTCCAGGGACAGCGTCAGCCCGGGTCTCACGGTCAGCTTGCGCTTGCCCGGCACCAGCGACACATGCGCTGCCAGCGCCCGGGCGGTCAGCGCCAATCTCTGATCGTCCAAAATGCGACCGACCAGATTCAGGATCTTCAGATCTATATCCAGAGCAAGAACTGAGATATTTCCCTGACTGAGAGGATCTGCGAGGATCTGTTCAAGCAAAACCAGAGTGTTGTAACCGAGCCCGAAGCAAGCATCGAGGATGGCCAGCCTGCTGTGCTCCCTTAAGATCCTCGAGGCACGCGAGGGCTCTACATAATTCTCCAGCGCCTCTCTGTACGCACCGGCACGGTTGTGGTAGAGTTCGCCGGTTTCGGGGTCGCGGCAGGACAGGGAGCCATCTTCAGTTGTCACAAACAGATCCGTCACAGCAGGTCACCGGCAGCCAGCCTGATCGCCAAGCTATTAATTCTTACCAGCAATTCTAGTTTCAAACAAGCGGGAGCAGGGTGAACTCACGCTTTCCCGGCAGGTTGGCCGGTCCTTAGCCTGGACAACTTGGATTCCGCTTCAGCAACCAGCAGGAGAGTCTTTATTGCCACATCCGGGTTCAGCGAGATGCTGTCAATGCCCTGCTCGACAAGAAAGCTAACCACCTCCGGGTAGTCGCTCGGTGCCTGGCCGCAGATGCCAATCTTCCGGCCAGCGCGCTTGGCTTCCCTGATGGCATGGACGATGGCGCGTTTGACCGCCTCATTTCGCTCGTCGAACAGGTGGGCAACAATCTCCGAGTCTCGGTCCAATCCAAGCACAAGCTGCGTCAAGTCGTTCGAGCCGATTGAGAATCCATCAAAGATCTCGGCAAACAGGTCTGCAGCTATTACATTTGCCGGCAGCTCGCACATCACATAGATCTCCAGTCCCTTTTCTCCACGTGTCAATCCGTTCTTCTGCATCTCGGCTACAACCAGGCGTCCTTCCTCAGGCGTTCGGCAGAAGGGGACCACCACCTTCAGATTTGTCAGGCCCATGACCTCCCGCACAAGCTTGATTGCCCGGCACTCCAGAGCAAAGCCATCCCGGTAGCGCTCATCGTAATAGCGGGAAGCACCGCGAAATCCGATCATCGGATTGTCTTCCAGCGGCTCGAATTGCCTCCCGCCCAGAAGATTGGCATATTCGTTGGTCTTGAAGTCGGACAGGCGAACGATTACTTCTCTCGGATAGAAGGCAGCCGCAATCATGCCGATACCTTCGCCAAGCTTTTCCACGAAGTAATCTTCGCGTGGTGTATATGCTCGACTCAGCCTGGCTACCGCCTCCTTAGCTGCAACATCCTTGATCGAGTCAAAGCGGGTGAGAGCAAGCGGATGTATCTTTACCTCGTTGGCGATGATGAACTCTTCTCGGGCCAAACCGACGCCATCGACCGGCAGTGATGAGAGCGCGAACGCTTGCTCGGGATTGCCGAGATTCAGGAGGATGCCGGTGCGTGTGCGCGGCAACTCACCAAGGTTTAGCTCGGACCGGCTGTAGGCCAGACAGCCATCATACACGTAGCCGGTGTCCCCATTGGCACAGCTTACGGTGATGTCCTGACCGGTAGCTACCAGCTCGGTTGCGCGCTCGGTCCCCACCACACAGGGCACGCCAATCTCCCTGCTGACGATGGCAGCATGGCAGGTTCGACCGCCCCGGTTGGTCACGATCGCCTGCGCCCTTTTCATCACCGGCTCCCAGTCCGGGTCGGTCATGTCGGCAACCAGGATCTCACCCTCCTTGAACGTTCCCAACTCATGCGCGGATTTGATCACGCGCGCCGGTCCGTTGCCAATCTTGCTGCCAACAGCACGTCCTACGAGGAGGACCGGACCCTGACCTTCAAGTTGATACGACTCCAGGACCTGGGTTGCCCGCCGAGCATGCACCGTCTCCGGCCTGGCTTGCACAATGTAGAGACGCTTGTCGATTCCGTCTTTAGCCCACTCAATGTCCATAGGCACGGCCCGACCATGGCGAGCCGAGTAGTAGTCCTCAATCACGCATGCCCACCTGGCGAGCTGCAAGACCTCCTCATCGGTGAGACTCAAGCGTTCGCGCTCCTCAGGGAGAACTTCCGTGTTCTTGGTGCTGTGTGCTCCATGTTTAGCGTAAATCATGCGATATTGCTTAGCGCCAATCTTCCGCCGAAGAATCGGCCGCAGGCCCAACTTCAGCGTAGGCTTGAATACCACAAACTCATCCGGGTCCACTCTGCCGGCTACCACGTTTTCGCCAAGCCCATATGCAGAGGTAACTAGCACGGCGTCACGGAAGCCGCTCTCCGGATCGAGCGAGAAGATTACCCCGGCCACCGCCCGGTCAGAGCGGACCATCTTCTGAACGCCGATCGATAGTCGAACCAGCATGTGGTTGAAGCCATGGTCGATGCGATAGGCGATCGCTCGATCGGTGAAAAGCGATGCGAAACAGTTCAGGCAGGCGTCGACTAGCGCTCCCTCTCCGGTGATATTGAGGAATGACTCCTGCTGGCCGGCAAATGATGCCTCGGGCAGGTCTTCGGCGGTAGCGCTGGAGCGTACTGCCACATCCAAATTGTCGCCAAATCGCCTTGACAGCTCCCGGTAAGCATCTCTGATCTCCTGGGCAACGGCCGGCGGCAGGCCGGCACGCTTGATCAGCATGCGCACGCTTTGAGCGCGCCCCGCCAGATCATCGAGGTCTCTTCTATCCACACCGGCAAGCAGAGCACGCATCTGATCAGCAATCCGTCCACGCTCGATCAGCTCCGAATAGGCATCTGCCGTGACCACAAACCCACCCGGGATGTTAATCCCCGTGGACGATAGCTTCTGGATCATCTCTCCCAGAGAGGCGTTCTTACCGCCTACGGAGCCGAGGTCATCAAGCCCGATCTCTTCAAACCAGCGTATGAACTTAGACACGACCAGTCTCCTTGGATCGCTCAGCCGCTCCTCTCATGCCACTGCCCCAATGTAAGCTGTTCCAGGAAGAATCGCTCTCTATACCGGAATTCCCTGTCACTAATCTTGCCCAAATTGTGAAGCGGTTACATCAGCCTGGTTGCGTATCCATACATCCCGAGACAGCAGAATCTCCGGCCATTGATCGACCGATAGGATGAGGCAGGCGTTACTTGAAGGCCCTGCAGTAGTGATAGAGAGCCTTGAGCGCCGCGTCGTCCTCGACCAGATGCTGATAATAGGGCATGTGGCCAAGCGGGGCAGAGAGATAGGCCTTGAAGGTAGCAAAGGTAGCCAGTGTCTTGGAGTCCTTTACCGGCTTGCTAGGCTTGACTAGATTTGCCCCGCCGGGATGACAACTGAAGCAATGTTGCTTATAAATTGTCTGCCCAGTCGGAGCAGGCGGTGACTTCGGTGTCCCGGACAGTACGGCCGCGGGAAGCAGGGCAAGCACCAGGCCGGCGAGCAGCCAGCTTGCCAGTTGCAGCCATGATCGATTGATAATGGAGTTCATGGTAATCTCTCCCCCTCGTGGTCGTTAATCGCGTCTAGTGGGCCGGTGGCAAGGTCATCAGGAAATCGGCTATCTTTTCAATATCTTGGGCTGTTGCGTGAGCCGGCGGCATCACAGAAAGTATGCCCTCAACCGGATTGGCAGTCTGCTGCTCGTGAATTACCGGATTGGTGATATGCATGACAATGTACTCGCGGCTGCGCCGGCCGGCAACTCCATCTAGTCGCGGCGCCAGATGACCCCCCACCTGTCCGATTGAGTGACAGGCAGCACAGCCCAGGTCGTAATAAAGCTTCTGCCCGGCCCGGCTCGATGCGGAGTCACTAGTGGCCGGAGCAGCCTGGCTGTCCGTTTTGAATTGCAGCTTGTCGCTGGTTCCGTGTCCGGGAACCTGGAAACCACCAGCAGGCGCCGGCAGCGTTAAGAGGTAATCTACAACCAGCCTGGCCTTGTCCGCTGCGATGCGCGGATGGGGCATGAGCTCGGGTTGACCGCCCGAAAGCTCCCGAAAACGGCGAGACTCAGCCGCTGAGTTGCAAAGGCGGGTGTACATGTACTCTTCGCTACGGAAGGCAGCCACACCGTCGAGCGGCGGGCCGAGACAGCCGCCGTTGCCGCTGATAGAGTGGCAGGTTGCGCATGTCAATTGCTCGAAAAGCGCCTTTCCCAGCTTGCTTGTCGCCCTCGCATCCTGGCGTCCAGATCGAATATCGGGAGCTTGGTTGGGCTCTGTTTGCTTCCCCGAGTCTACTTCGCTAGCTTTTGCCTGCAAACCTGGATTGCTGAGAGCATTACAAAGGACCGATGTCAGGACCACGGCGGCAACCAGGGCAACGCACAAGCCAAGGGCTGGCGCGGCCTGGCTTCTCTGCAAGAACTGCTGGCTCATGATCTACCTTCCGAGCTTGATTCTGGCGGTCTCGTAATCATACTGGCTTGGCGGTGCCTGCATGTGCACCGTGCCGGCGGTCGATTAAGGTCAACCGTGAGATGGATCTGGCGTCCATTGGCCAGCCCAGGAGTCTAGAGGAAAGCTGGCTGCTCCTCTTCCAACCTGACCGGCCTGATAAGACCCCAGATTCGAACCGTTTTCAATAACAGCCGGCAAAAGCGGCCATGAGCGAGCGGCGGCTCGCTCATGGTACTTTCGTGGTGCGCAATAAAACTTTCGGGATGCAGCCAGCCGGCGTTGCATTTGTTCCGGTCCTAATGAAGGACCTGCAGAGGTAGATAGGCTGCCAACTAGATCATGGCCTGGAACGCAGCTGGCCGCTAGCAGGAGACCGGATAACTTTGTAAGGGATTCCTATAGAGGGTCAATCATTAGTATGGGATCATCGGCATGAGCGCGCCGATTGCCTCAGCGCACCTGATTCTACGACCCACTACCGTAGCGGTCCTTCAGAGCTCTTTTGTAAATTTTTCCGCTACCAGTTTTCGGCAACTCACTGACAAAATCGATGCTCCTGGGTGCCTTGTAATGCGCGATTCGCTCCTTGACGAAAGCGATGAGCTCCGCCTCGGCCGGTGGATCAGCGGTCCGGGGAACGACTACCGCTTTCACCGCCTCACCCCAGGTCGGATCTGGCACCGCGATCACAGCGCACTCCAGCACGCCCGGATGCTCGTAGAGAACATGCTCCACCTCCGTGGAATAAACGTTCTCGCCACCAGTCAGGATCATGTCCTTCTTTCGATCCACGATGTTTACATAACCTTCATCATCGATCACGGCCAGGTCGCCGGTGTGCAGCCAACCATCCTGGATGGACTCAGCAGTGGCCTCGGGCTGGTTCCAGTATCCTGGTGTTACCGTGGGCCCGCGCACGATGATCTCCCCGACCTCCTGATTGTCCTTTGCTACCTCTGTCCCATCCGCTCTCACTACCTTAAGCTCAACGCCCAGCAAGGGACGACCGGTCCGGCTCTTGATCTCCAACTGCTTGTCCATGGGCAGGCCACGAAGATGCGCCTTGAGCAAGCTCACGGTCAGATACGGGCTCGTCTCGGTCATGCCATAAGTCTGCACATAGTCACAGCCAAAGGTAGAAATTATGCGACGCACCATATCAGGTGCAATGGGCGCTCCTCCGCTCAGGAGGACTCGCAAGCTTGTGTAATCATGCTCCTTTACTGAAGGGTCGTTGATCATTGCATTGAGCATGGTCGGAATTAGATTGGTGATCGTAATTCTTTCTCGTTCGATAGTCTCCAGGACCTGGCTGCTCTGGAAGTAGGGCACAAAGACATGCTTGCCTCCAACCGCCGTAACAGCAAAAGTTGCCCAGGCATCGGCAAGGTGAAACATGGGGGCGACATGAACCCAGGTATCAGAGTCAGTCAAGGACAGCTCCGCTATAGCCGCCAGGGCATGAAAGGTCACATTGCCGTGGGTGAGCATTACCCCTTTGGGCTTCCCGGTGGTACCGCTCGTGTAATAAAGATGGGCGAGAGCATCCGCTGTGGGCTGTGGGTGTACCGGTGCCGCACCATTGCATTCAGCGAGCGCCTCCTCGAATCCACAAGAGTCCTGGTCAAGCGCCGGACTCTTGTCCGTTCGCAGCCAGATAACCTGGCGGACGGTCTGACAGTTCTCCAGGGCAACTTTTACAGCCTGGAGAAAGTCGATGTGAGCAAGAAGCACAGTCGAGCGGCAGTCCTGGAGAATGTGAGCAATCTCCGCCGGTGACAGGCGAAAGTTGATCGGATTGAGTACTGCACCGAGCAATGCACAGGCGTAATAGGCCTCCATGAACTCGTGTCCCTTCGGCGCGATTATCGAAACAAGCCGGCCACTGGCCACACCTCGCATCTCCAGAGTCCGAGCCAATCTGGTTACCCGTTCGCCAAATTGCCGATAGGTAAAACGCCTGTCCCCCTCGACCAGCGCCTCCCTCTCCGGAAAGATGGTCAGAGCCCTATTCAATGAGAGCAATATGTTCACAGCAACTGGCTTCCTGAACCCGGATTGCCGCACTACAGGGATCGTGAACTGGCCAAAGCTAGCCAGAGCAGCGCGACACTTCGATTTTACCTGGAGCTCTTGGCCGGGCGGATGCGTGCGCCAGAAAGCCTGCTTTACCTGGGCTTTACATGGGCACCGTGAATTTTTTACACTGGCATGAATCGCGCCTGCCGGAAGCTACGGCCGGAGGCGGACGAGACAAAGACCGCCGATCTGTCTGCTCTTTGCAGGCGATTCAAGTTAGAATCACTGAGGAGCCGGGTTGGATGGCAATCCGGTCCCCAAATCTTTGTGATCCAGGCACTGGCTTGCCAAATTTTCATCGCATCAGACAAGTTGCAATTAGAGGAGACCATCATGCAATTTCGAAGTTTCCGGTGCTTTGCGGTCATCCCACTCGCTGTGGCACTGATGGTCACTGGGGCAACGCAGGCTTCCCTGGCCAAAAAGCACCACGCCCGAGCTGGGCATGGCAAGGACATCGTCCAGACAACGATGTCAGCAGGTTCTTTTAAGACCCTGACCCAGGCCCTGCAGAAAGCCGGTCTGGTGAGAACCCTGAAGGGCAGGGGCCCCTTCACCGTCTTTGCTCCAGATGATGCTGCCTTCGGGCATCTGCCCAAGGGCTCGCTTGATGCTCTTCTCAACGACAAGAAGAAGCTTGCAAAAGTTCTCAGCTATCATGTGGTTCCCAAGAAGCTCATGGCCAGCGATCTCACCAACATGCGATCGGCAAAAACGCTCGAGGGAGAATCGCTGATGCTCAATGCCAAGGATGGCAAGAACATCGTTGATGGTGCGATCGTCACCAAGCCGGATATCACCTGCAGCAACGGTGTCATCCAGGTGATTGATCAGGTACTCATGCCGGAGCGCGGAAAGTAGATTTCCCCGGTTGCCCTTAAGGGTAATCTTTGAAGCCATAGTACGGCGGCCACTGATGCTGGTCATTGATGGCGCGCCAGACTGTGTCTTTGACTTCACGCATGAACTCGTCCTTTTCCTCTGGCCGGGAGTTGAACACCACCGCCCAGGCGATGCCGTCGTACCGGCGAATCAGGAATGCCATACTTCCGGGCATGCCGCCATCCTTAGAGCGGGTAGCACTCCTACCATCCGCCTGGGGGCGTACCTCCCAGCCCATGGCGAAATAGGCATCGGTGTCCTTCCAGCGGGGGATTGCCGGCCGTGCGGTCATCGTCGCCATGGTCTCCGCTGAGAGCGGGCTTGGGCTCATACCTTCGCCAGCCAGGCAAGCGGCAAAGCGCAGAAGGTCAACAGCGGTGGCAATCCAGCCGCCGCTGGCCGCGTGTGCTTCCAGGTTAAAGCAGCCGTAGGGTGCTGGCACCAGGCCTTTATCGCCGGGGAATGGGCTGGCCACTGGCGGCTGACCAGGGAACGGGTAGTAGCAAACCTCGCCGGGCGCACGCGCGCTCACACGTGTGCGCGCGCACTGCATTCTGGTGATGCCCGCAGGCGCCAGGATCTGTTTCCTGACATACTCCTCGTAGCTCTGCCCGCTGGCCTTTTCAATAATCCGACCGAGCATGGTGTAAGCGAAGTTGGAGTAGGCGAAGTCCGTGCCCGGGCCAAAATCGAGCGTCCGTCCCAGCATGTACCTGATCGTTGTATCCACATCGGCTGGCGGTGCTATCTTGCAATCCCTGGCGGCCAGGAAGATATACGGCTTCTCCCCCGGATCACCGCTAACCTTGCTGTTCCACCCGCCTGACATCTGCAAGAGCTGTTGAATGGTAATCAGCTCAAAGCGCTTATCAGCAATGGAGCCCTGGCAAGGCTGAAGGTCTTGAAAGAGGTCCAGCGCCTTTTGTTCGAGCGTTAACTTGCCATCCTGAACCAGCCTGAGCACGGCGACCGCAGTTAGCGGTATGGAGACACCAGCGATGCGAAAAAGTGACGAGGGCTCCACCTTCTCTTGCTTTTCAACGTCTGACCAGCCGTAGCCCCGGACAAAAACCGGCCGCCCGTTAGTCATTATGGCTATGGATGCACCGGGCACCTTCCACCTGTTCAGTAGCTCTGAGAACTGCCGGTCGAACTCCTCCATGCCAGAGACCGTGGCCCCGGTCGCTGGCCAACTGCTCGAGCCGGTCGCACTTGGCTGGGCAGGTGATCCTGGCGTAACGACAGTTTCCACTGGCGCTGCCGGTGGCTGCGAGCTGGAGGTTGCCGCCTCAACCCTGGCCACGCCGGAAAGCAAAGCGCAGCCTATCAATGTGGCCAGCAGACGAGCAGTCGGTGGTTTCAACATGAGAAAGTTCTGGATAAAACTGGGTAACGCTTGGCCGTGCCAGGCGGACCTGAGGGTAGGTCTTTGTACCGGCCGGATCAGCATGGACTGCCGCCTGCTGGCAAGCTTGTTGGGGGTATCGTCACACCGGGAAGGCGAGCTCGACTTTGGGAAAGTCCACTTCCGTTTGTGCGATGTGGTTGAAGTAATTGGTGAAGATGTTGAGGGCGACGTTGGCCACGATTTCGCAGATCTCCCCATCTGTGAAACCAGCCTCGCGCAGAAGCTCGAGATCGTCGTTCGGGAGATCTGCTCTTCGCAAAATCAGGTTGCGGACAAAGGTAAGAGCCGCCGTTGTCTTCGGATCAGCTGAGCGGATCTCTCTTGCCCTGGTCAGCTCATCGTCGCTGAGGCCAACCGCTTTGCCGATGGCAACATGAGCGGACAGGCAGTACTGGCAATGGTTGGTTTCGGCACAGACGATGGCAATTCTCTCGCGGACCTGTGGATCGAGAAGCCCCTTTGACAGGGCTTCGCTGAAGTTCAGGTAGCCCTGGACCGCAGCCGGCGAGTTGGCCATAAGTTGAAAGATGTTCGGCACCCGGCCCATCTTCTGTTGGACTGCATCCAGAGTTTTTTTTGCTTCACCGGTGGCCGTTGCCGGATCGACTGCTTTGATTCGTGGCATATTCAGTTGCTCCCCGACGGTGGTCAATCGACTTTCCTGACAGTCTTAAGCAGCAGGGATAAGCGTAAGTGGATATAGTAGCAGGTGAGCCACTACACTGTATCTGGCTTCGCACCGCCAGATCTATTTGCGCCAGGAGTCCTGATCTGTGACTACCATCTCTAACAGCGCCATCGCCCCGGTTAAGCTGGAGCCGGGCTCGCGCAGTGGCAGCGGAGTGAGTCAGCGGAAGCCCCTGCTTGTGCTGCTCCTGGCTGCTTTCCTGGTCGCCAGCCACATCTGGCCCCATGGCGCTTGTGCTCAGCCGGAAGCCGCTTCTGTGCAGAGCTTCATGCCACCCGAGCAGCCCACCGTCCATGACATGGAGAGCGAGCTGAAGGCAGCAGTTGATGATCTGCAGAAGTCAGGAGCTGACAGGGCGCGCCTGGCAACTCTGTTTGAGAAACAGGCAGACCTCTACCATGCCACTAATCGTCTGAGCCAGGCTGTCTCACCCTTGAGGCAAGCGCTGGCGGTAAGAGAACGCCTCCCTGGGGAAAGCTACAGAGACCTGGTCAGAGCGTTGGACAAGCTCGCCTTTTGCTATCAGGACCAAGGCCGCTATCAGGATGCTGGGAAACTATCCAGGCGTGCGCTCAATTTGCGTCAAAAGCAAGCGGATGCCACAGATCTTGAGATCGCTTATAACCAGGCGGATTTGGCGGACTGTCTCTATCACCAGGGCTTGCCTGCGCTCGCTCTGCCGCTTTATCGGGCAGCAGTGCTTACTATTGAGAACAACTTGGGGCGGGATCACATCGACCTTGGCGACCTCTACGAGAATCTTGCCGGCTGCTATTACAGGCAAAAGCGGTTTGCTCAAGCCGAGCCGTTCTATAGGCGCTCGCAGGAGGTAGACATCAAGTACTTCGGCCCGGACAGCATACATGTCGGTTGGGATTACTCCAATCTGGCTGATGTGTACTACAAGATGGGCGATTACGCTAAGGCCAAAGACCCGGAAGCAAGGTCGCTCGAGATATTTCGCAAGGCTAACGTCGACCGGATTATCAGGGATCACCGGCTGCAAACCGGTCCGG
>Ga0066388_100000639_pt1 | contig 17359 bp, 14 predicted proteins | sample PanSoiMetaGPlot6_FD_64539 | JGI IMG/M metagenome (GOLD analysis project Ga0066388, IMG submission 64539) | Tropical forest soil microbial communities from Panama analyzed to predict greenhouse gas emissions - Panama Soil - Plot 6 (Hybrid Assembly) | ecosystem: Environmental > Terrestrial >... | reverse complement strand
CCAGCACGGCGCCTGCATCCGCCCACATGAGCTTCCCTCCCACAAGGCATCCCTCGATAGCGTAATTAACGAAATTCGCCCTATTATGGCATCTCTGGCGGCAGCTTGCCTAAAGGTCGTTCAAGCCAATCTCCCAGCGAGTCCCTCAGCAAACAAGCGGCTCTGTGTTTACACAGCGCGGCCGCCATGGTAAAACTGGTCCCCATTACGGTTTCCGAGCCAAGGAGCATTCCCATCATGCGTATGCTTAATTCTTTCAGTGCCGGTGCGCTTTCGCTTTCGATTGCGCTTTCAGTCTTTGCTGCGCTGCCTGCGGAAGTACGCGCTCAAGCGCCAGGCTCCCCGACTGTGTCGGTGGTGACATTGCAAGTGTTGCCGGGACAGGGCGGGGGCGAGCAAGTGGTGACACCGAGAGGGATGGTCGTGCCGCTTCCGGGAGCCGGCGTCAACGGCAATGTAGTCCAGATCTACATAGGCTCTCAGGGCGGTTACTGGTATGTGGATCGCTACGGGCAAACAGTAGATCTCACGGCAGCCGTACAGCAGTTTCGGGCAATGAGCGGTCAGGCGCCGCCCCAGACGGCACAGCCCCCACAGTACGCGCCCCAACCATCCGTCCAGGTCGTCAACGAGCAGCCACAATCTTCCGGCGGAGGAGGCGGCGTCGGCTCCTCACTGATGACCGCAACAGCGGCTGGTTTGGGGGCCATGGCCGGGTCGGCGCTGACAAACAATTCTTATTGGAATAACGTGCCCTACGGCACGCCCCTCTATTATGGGCAAGGAGCCCATCCGTATTATCGGGGCCCGCAGGGCAACAACGTCAACATCGACAGCAACCGGACCGTCAACGCCAGCGCCAACGTAAACGAAAACCAGATCCACGCCAACAACCTGCAGAAACAGCAGGAATGGTACAACCAGCAAGCTCGCAGCGGCTCCGAGCAATTTAAGAACTGGCAGAATCAAACCGAGAATCCGTTCGTGCGCTCAGATGCGGGACCGATGGCAAACACCGGCGCCGGCGGATCAGGGAGGTCCGGACGGAGAGGCCGGTTCGGCGGTGGCGGTGGCGCCGCCGATGCCGGTGGCAGAGACTTTGGCGGCGGTGGCGCCGGCGATGCCGGTGGTAGAGACCTTGGCGGTGGTGGCGCCGGCGATGCCGGTGGCAGATTCCGAAACCGCGGAGACGGCGGCGGAGGCGGCGGCGGACTGCGCAGGCGGGGGCGCTAAGATCGCCAGTCCTTTCTCGTTCGTAGCTTGTAGCAAACGAACGTGCGTAATTCTTCGGTGGTCAGCTCTCTGGACAACGTTTTCCACAGCGTCTTCCGCGGCTTGTCGCGCATGCCGCGCGCCAGACCGAAGTACTCCAGGAGCTCGATCGCCTCGTCACGCCAGAGAAGCTGTGCAAGCGCCGACCTGTCCAAATCTACGTTTCGCATCGCAGGCCAGATCTCGTTGGCATGCGGCTTGCCGTTCTTGATCCCGACGGCAATCAATCCCCAGCATCGGGGAAGGAGTTTGACCGCGTGCTCTACGTGTCGCTCATCGGCGACCAGAGTCATTCTGTCAAATACTTTTCCGTAGGCAGCTTGTTGCGCAAACAATCGATCGAGATTATCAGATGCACTCTTGATCTCATATCCGTGCAGGCTGTCGTTGATCGCTGCCAGGTCGACTCTGGCCTTGCCCCGCAGCACTACCAGTTCTTCAACAACGCGCGTGGCCGGTTTTTCGCTTAAGATCCTCTGGATCTCTGTCTGATATAAAAGGCTCAGCACATCGTGTTCTTTCATGAACATAGTGGCTCATTCGGTGGCGAGCCCATTGTACAAGAAAGTGTTAAGAGGTCAGGCGCTCACATCCGGTAGAGAGACGTTGGCAGCGCCGCCGAGGCAGACCGGTCAAGCTCGTGCGTTCCGGGCCCTGGCCGTCCGATTGCGCAAGCGCGGATGCTCGGCAGCCATTAGACCTTCAACTTGGACAAATTCTTGCCTGGCCGCGCTGTACACATGCAGTCCGCTAGCATTGATCGACCAACCGTGCAGTCTCAGCCCTCCCCGGACAACGAGAGCCTTCAACTCGGGAATTAAAGACAGCTCTTCCAGCTGGTGCAAGACGAATTCGCGATCGGCCACGTCCATGAGTGTCCCTTTAGGCGCATTGCCATAATGACGTTGCAACACCTTCTGGAACTCCCGGTGACTGCGTAGCCAGGCGTCAGTATAGGCGCAGCTGCTCAGCTCGCCCACCAGCCACTCCTCCGGAAAAACAAGCAGGTTGAGAGCACTGCAGGGAGCGTGGCCGCAAATCACCATGTCGGTCAGCTCGCCACCTTTCAGTAGCAGCTTGATCGAAGCAAGGTCGCTGCCGGCTACGTCTTCCAGCGAGAGCATGCCTCCCATGTTTTGAATGGTCGCCAGAGCATCTACGAAAGGAAGGTGAGCGGACAGTGGATACATACCCAGCTCGCTGCAGGCCACCAGAAGCACTCCCCCAACATCCCCCCCGTTCATGCGCTTGAGAAGCGAGATCGGATCAGGCGACACCATTGCCCCCAGATCATGAATGCCTTTTGCAAGACGTTCCATCGTTGCACTCTTACTCCTTCTCCGATGCACTCTGACGCTGGGGGCTGGGGAGCAACCCACTATTGCGCGCCTTCACTCTTCCCATGGCCAGAAGCACACCGTGAATGATGCTCCACGGATGGGGTGGGCAGCCTGGAATATAGACATCGACCGGAAGAATCTTGTCGGCGCCGTTTGCTTCTGCGTAGCCACCGCGGTGCACACCACCCGAAATTGCGCAGGTACCGGCGGCAATTACTGCCCGCGGCTCGGCCATCGCATCGTAACAACGCCGGAGAGCGGTTTGCATACCCTTGCCCACCGGGCCGGTTACAACCAGAGCATCGGCAAAGCGGGGCGAGGCGACCACATGAATCCCAAATCGATCAATGTCGAAAATGGGATTTCCGGAAGCACCAATCTCCGCGTCGCAAGCGCTGCAGCCCGTAGACACCACCCGGGCATGTACAGATTTCGCGAATGGATTAGGCTCGCTCCTGGCTGCGGCTCGCTCACTTTCCCTCGCCTGAATCTCGGCAGGGTCATTGGTCAACACCAGATCCTCGCGCCTGGTGGCCGCTACTGTTGTTGAACGATCTGCGACGATCGTGGCGGTCGGGCAAGTTTCAACGCACAGACCGCAGCCAATGCACGCTCCCAGATCGAGGGCCACGGACGCAGCCCCCCCGTCCCCCCGTACGGTGATTGCCGAGGTCGGGCAAACTTCTTCGCAGGCCTGGCATCCGGATCCTTCGCAGGGCGCATCCGTAAGCGCGGGCATGCCGCGGGCGTCGTCTTCGAGAGGCGGGCAGATGCGCTTGACTGTGGTCACGCCTCGATCAATTAAATATGACAATAGCTTGAGCGTAGGCATGGGTACCTCAGAGGTCGTTGCCACTGTACGAGAGGCTGAGGCTCTTGTTGCACAGTGGGAAATCTGCAATCAGGTTGTTGCGAATGGCTATCGAGATTCCAGTCCAGTTGTTAAAGCTTGGATCTTTAATGGCGTAGCGCCGGATGGCCCCTGCCTCGTCCGTCAGGATCAAATGGATGAGCTCGCCACGAAAGGCTTCAACCACAGCAGCGCTGGCTGCCCCGCCTGGCAGCGAATCCGGCAGTTCAACCAGCGGCTCTCCGGAGGGTATGTCTGACAACACGCGCTCGATTACGTCGAGACTCGTCCAGATTTCCCGAATTCTTACCCGGGTTCTGGACAATATGTCACCGCCCTGCTCGACAGCAATTGGTGGCGCATAGGCTGGATAGAGTCCATGCGGGAAGCTGGACCTGGCATCATATTCGATACCGCTGGCTCGGGCGGCTACACCGACCAGACCGAACTCGGCAGCCAGCGACTTGGAGATTTTCCCTACACCTTCAAAGCGGCCGCGCGCAATTGGATGCCTTTCAAAAATGCTTATCACCGGCTGCAAATCTTTCCTTAATTGGCTGGCCGCCTCTTTCATACGCCCGAGCCGACCAGCAGGGACGGGATTGGTGCCTCCGGGCCTGATGAACCCCCTCAAAAACCGTGACCCGCTCAGCATCTGGCCCATACCGAGGGCTTGACCGCGCAGCCTACCCATAGAACTGGATACACCGAGGAAACCGACGTCGGTGCCCATGCCGCCTACGTCAATAATGTGCATGGCCAGACGCTCTATCTCCAGGGCAAGAGTTCTCATCGCTTGCGCAAATGGAGACGGCTGGATACCTAATAGCGATTCGATGGCAATGGCGTGAGCCAACGCATTGGCCGCCGCTGTGTCGCTGGCAGCAGCCTCAGCTACAAACCGGGCCTTCGGCCAGGGCACCTCGGTCAAGCGCTTTTCTACGCCTCTGTGCACGTAGCCCAGCTTGATCTCGAGATTCATTATCGTTTCGCCGAGACAACTAAAGCGAAAGTGCCCGGGTTCGATTACTCCTGCGTGGATCGGGCCGACGGCAAGCTCGTAGATTCCCTCTCCTTTTACCTCGAGAAAACGGTATGTGCGATCGTCAACCCTGTCCGGCACCTGGAGGTGCGGCGAGCGCAGGGGAAAACAGGCTGGATCATAGGGCTCATGCAAGAGCAAGTGTTTCAGGCGGGGATGTCCGTCCGGGTACAGCCCGAACAGATCGTGAATCGCCCTTTCGAACCAGTGGGCCTGCGGCAGCACGGATGTGAAGGAACGGTAGACATCCTGGTCGACCGCGCTCGCCCAGATTTCGGCCAGTCCTGATGCTGGATCGAGGACCAGCGCTATCAGCTCGCGACCGTCGATCGAGGTGATCAGCCCAAGCCGCCCGCGCTTCCGGCCCTCGATCCAGGACCTGATCAGGGGAAGGAGGTGGTCCACTGGCACCGTCCTGCGAGTGATCCGCACTTACAAGCCCTCCCAGAAACGTGGATGGGCGAACACACCCATCACCAGCGAGCCAATAACCAGCGCTCCCGGCACCAGACTGGCCAAAACCGGCTTGAAAGCACGGAAGTCCGCCTTGGCGCCGCCCAACAGGATGCGCCCGACATGGGTCATGACCGCGACGAAGGCGATTGCTACAGCCACGACAAGCAGGGTGGCTACAAGCCAGTGCGCCGGAGTAGCACTGGACTGAAATATGAGCATCTCGCTGACGAAGGCGCCGAATGGTGGCGCACCGGTTACTGCCAACGCGGCCAACGCCAGTAGGAGTCCGAGGGGAGGCGAGGCCTTCCATACCCCATGCAGGTCATGCAGCCTCTTGCTTCCGGCCGCTTGCGCGATATTTCCGGATAAAAGGAAAAGCGCTACCTTGGCCAGGCTGTGATTGAGCGCCTGCAAGAAAAAGAGGGCACCAGAGCCGATACCAATGGCCACGAGGATCAAGCCCACGTTTTCTATGCTGGAATAGGCCCACATGCGCTTGAAACTATGTTGGCGGATGAGAAAAATGGCGGCCGCCACAACTGTCAAAGTGCCGAGAACAGTAACCATCTCATAGGCAAACGCATGATGGTGCGAGGCAACGACTATGCGAGACACGCGCCAGATCCCAAACAGGGCGCAGTTGAGCAGCGCACCGGACAGCATGGCTGATGCGGGGGCAGGAGCCTCGGAGTGCGCATCCGGCAACCAACTATGCAGCGGGAAGATGCCGGCTTTGGTACCGTAGCCCAGCAGGCAGAAGATAAAGCCCAGGCGCAAAAGCGAGTAGTCGAGCTCGGAGGCATGTGCCACAAGCTTCGTGATGTTCAAGGATCCTTGCACAATCGCGCCGTGCTGGCTGGAGGCGAATACGAAGACGGTACCAAGCAGCGCAAATGCAATGCCCACGCTGCAGATGATTAAATACTTCCAGGTTGCCTCCAGCGCGTTTTTGGTGCGGTCGAAATATACCAGCGGTGCGGAGAAGAGTGTTGTTGCCTCGACGCTGATCCAGATGTAGCCGAGGTTGTCGCAGATAAAAACTGCCGACATTGCTAGCAGGAACATATTCAAGCAGGCATAAAAGATCTTGAAATGCGCGGGGTTGTGGATATGTCCATGCTCGGCTTCACCAGCGAAAAAGGTGTCGGCATGAGTTGCCGCGCAGGCAACCACGGTGGTGGTCAACATGACGAAGCAGGCTCCCAGCCTGTCCAGGCAGAAATCCGGCGCGAAGCTCAGCAATGTCTGTGCTCCCAGTAACAGTGGAGCCACGAACCAGCCAACGACGGCAATCTGCGCCCACAGCATGGCAGCGACGATGCGGCGGACCGATCGCTCGTCGGCCGCAGCCAGGCTCAGGAAGGCCAGTATCAAGGGGATAGCGCTTAAGAGCAGTAGCTGGCCCATGTCAATCCTTCAGTTGCGTTAATTGGGAAGCGTCTATGTGCTCGAAGCTCTTCTTGATCCTGAAAAGAAGCAGGCCGGCGATCATCACGCCAACGAGAACGTCGAGCAGAATGCCCATCTCCACCATCATCGGCATGCCGTGGGTCTGAGTGAGCGCAAACAAGTAGATGCCGTTTTCGATCATGAGAAACCCGATTATTTGGCTGATAGCAATCCTGCGTGTGAGCATCACCAGGATGCCGCTGAACAAAAGGGACATGGCAGCCGTAGCACCGATTCTGCTGCTGCCCTGGCCATGGCCAAGCATCATCGGCAGTTCTGACGACAGGATATAGCTTGCACCGAGCAAGAGAATGCCCAGGTGCATGGACAGAGGAGCCGGCAAATATGTGCCGGCGTCGGTTTGCGCGTCTATGCGGTCGGCTATCCAGATGAGAAAGACCGGAATACCAACGGCCTTGAGCAGAAGAATGATGAGGGCGATGACGTACAGGTGCGGCTCTCGCTGCGATCCGGCCAGCATGGTGGCGGCGGCAATTGCCATGGTCTGCGCCGAGTAGAAGCCCAGATTGGTCCGTATGTAAGTGGTCCCGAGCAAGAAAATCGCCAGAATCGATGCGCTTAACACCGCCAATTCATAGATGCTCAGAGTCATGATCCCAGTCTCCCTGCTATCGCAACCAGCACGGACAGAAGCGCCATAGTCACCGCATAGGCGATAAACTCCGGCAGCCTGGTCCATCTCAGCTTCACGGACAGGCCTTCCTGAACGCCAACCAGAGCCAAAGTAATCAGAACTGCACCGCCGCTTGCTGCCGAGATCAAAACCGCCGGCAACTGCCAAACCGGTGCAATGGCATGCAGAAAGCACTGAGCGGAAAGCCCGAAAAGCACGAGCAGCTTGAGCGCGTGCGTGTATTCCACCAACAGGAGATTCCTGCCGGAGTTCTCGAGAATCATCGCCTCGTGCACCATGGTCAGTTCAAGATGTGTGGTGGGATCGTCTACCGGCATGCGAGACAGTTCGACCAGGCTGGTCAGGAACAGTCCAGAACCGGCAAGAAGCCAGAGCCCCGGCTGATTTGAAAGGGCGAGGTTGGCAAAAGAAAAAATCTGCTCGAGATCGCTGGTACGAGACACGACTCCAAGCGAAGCCAGACACAAAACCAGCGCCGGCTCGATCAACAGCGCCAGCGTAACTTCGCGACTGGCACCGAATCCGCCGAAAGCAGAGCCGGCATCGAGCGCGGCCAGTACAGTCATCATGCGCATAAAAGCAAAGAGATAAATGACGAGGAAAATATCTGCACTGGCGACATGGGGTTTGAACTGCACCCAGGGAACCAGCAGGGCAATGATCAGCACCAGCGCAAAATTGATGCCGGCTGAGCTCCTGAATATCCAGCTTGTAACCTCGCTTACCGTCTCCCCCTTGCTGTAAAATTTAAGGAGATCGAACAAGGGTTGAAAGATAGAAGCACCTATCCGGTTTTGCAACCTGGCTTTTACCTTTCTGATTATGCCGACACTCACCGGCGGTGCCAGCACCACAAACATCAGAAAGACAAGCCAGCGGAAAAACTCGGTCATAGCCTGACTCCTACCCAAACGAGCACCAGCAAAGTCAAAAACACATACAGCAGGTAAAGGTGAATGCTGCCGGTTTGCACTCTGACGAGCGCTTTGCTCATTTCCTCGAATGCCGCCACGGCAGGTTGATACAGGTGACGCTCGAGGAAGGGCACCATAAGAACTTTCACTTCGATCACTTCCGGAAAATGCCGCTTGTCCTTGCCCTTGATTTCGGTCCACACGTTGTACTGCAGCAGCGGCGCAAAGATACTGGCTATCGGCTGGGAGAAACTCGATCCCGTCTCCTCCGTTCTGGCCGGAAGGTCTCCGTAGCCGCATTCCCACGTAACATAGCTCCTGAGGCTCGGGCCCTGCGCACGAAGAACGACACTGCGCGCCAGGCCAAAGAGCGCAACACCGGCAGCGAGGATTACCAACTGAGGAATCGTGAAGAAGCCTGCGGTGACGACCGGCTCGGCGACAGCCTCACTCAAGACTGGTGCCAGGCACTCGAGAATCTGCGGCACCAGTAATCCCAGCCCCAGACAGCAGCCGGCCAGCAGTGCCTGTGCGGCAATCATGCCTGCTGACGCTTCATGGGCACGGGCAGCTGCGTCCGAACGCGGTTTACCCAGGAAGGCGATGCCCACGGCTTTGGCAAAGCAGGCAAGGGAGAGCGCCCCGACCAGGGACAGAACACCAACCAGTCCGAGAGCGATTGCCCGCTCGGGGGTGGTTGCTGCCTGGAACGCTGTGTGAAACAAGGTCTGGTAAAGCAGCCACTTGCTGGCAAATCCATTGAGCGGCGGCAGCGCGCAGATGGCCACTGCGCCCGTAAAAAAGCAGGCCATGGTCCAGGGCATATTGCGCGCCAGGCCGCCCAGAAAGCTGAGGTCGCGTGTGTGGGTTGAAGAGTCGAGGGCTCCTGCCCCCAGGAACAACAGTGACTTGAATGTGCCATGGTTGAGTGCGTGGAACAACGCAGCCGCCAGCGAGAGAGCAGCCAGCTCCGGCAAATGTGCGGCGCGTAGCAACACAGACAGCGCCGTTGCCATCAGAATCAATCCCACGTTTTCCACAGTGCTGTGCGCGAGCAGGCGCTTGAGATCGCGCTCCATTAAGGCGAAGAGGACACCCCAGACGGCGGAGACGGTGGCGAGACAGAGAGCCGCGTAGGCGAGTATCTGGCTGCCGGAGCCGCCCAGCACAATCAGCCTCACCATTGCGTACAGGGCAACCTTGACCATGACACCGCTCATCAGCGCCGACACCGGTGCCGGCGCTTCCGGGTGGGCGTATGGCAGCCAGACATGAAACGGCCAGATGCCTGCCTTTATGCATAAACCGAGAAAGAGGAGCGCTGCAGGCCAAAGTGCAGCCGCTGAGGAGAGATGCCAATCGGAAAAGCGCCAGCTTCCGGACAAGTAGTTGAGCCAGAGGAAGCCGCCTACCAGCAGAGCCGTGGAAATCCTTGTAGCGCCCATGTAGATGAGCGCCGACAGGCGAGCGGAGTGCCTGGCGTGGTCCGTAGCTACCAGAAGAACGGAGCTGACCGCCATGATTTCCCAAAAGACCAGAAAGGTGATGGCGTTGGCGCTGAGAATCACCTGCCCCATCGAGAGCATAAATAGAAACAGGCAAGCCCAGTAAAAGCCCGGATGCAAGCGCTGGCCCAGATGAGCAAGATAGCCCGGCGAAAAGAGAGCGACGGCCGAACCTGACACCGCCAGGAGGGCAAGAAACACCGACGCCAGTGGATCAACCCTTCCAGCCAGGGGAGCCAATCCGAAAAAGACGAAGTCCGACGTCCAGGACGTGTTGGCCGGCCAGCAGCCGATCAAGCCGCCCAGGAGCAGCAAACAGCCGCTAAGCAGAACCCCGGAATACAGCTTGTGGTATTGCTTTTGTCCTGTCAGGACCGCGCCTGCGGCTCCAGCACCCCAGACGCCGAAGGCCGACCACAAAAGATAGACAGAATGCGGAATTAAGACTCCGGCCATGTGATTCCAGTTTCGCCCGGCTCAGGAGATGCAGTCCACAAAGAGACAAGATGTCTTTCGACTTGATGTAACGACATACTATTAGGCATAAGACATCCTCGACACGGTAACAATAGATTGTGATCGTTTTGTGACCATACAGGCCGGGCTAGCTGTTCACTTGCTCAGCGGCGACTTCTGGGAATCAAGCGGCCGAGATGCCCGAGTGGCCGGCCGCCGCCTCATAGACAACGGATGAGTGCTACGGGGCTGGTGGTCATCCAGTCCGACCAGTACCAGCTCGCCACCGGCCCGCTTGCGCTCCTCGGCATACTGGTGCAGCCTGTCCATGACCGTGTGGTCTACCAGCTTTGTACCGCTCAAGTCGATCGTGATGATCTTGTCTTTGGGAATTTTGTCGAGCTTGCTCTTGATCGAGATGTAGTTGGAGAAGATGGCTGCATCTCCAACCGAAACCAGATACTGAGCATCCTTTTGTTCGACGGTGACCGGGGCCTTGAAGAGGCTGGATACGGGAACGCCGTGGTAGATGTGCAGGAGAAATTTGGTGATTATGCCGATCGTGACTCCGATCAACAGATCAGTGGCCAGCGTTGCCACAATTGTGGTCACGAAGATAATCGTCTGTTCGCCGCCGATAGCATGCGTCTCCTTGAACACCTTTGGCGACGACAGCTTGTAACCGGTGACGATAAGGAGGGCAGCCAGCGCTGACAGGGGAATTCGGTCGATCAGCGCGGCTGCCAAAATTACAAAGAGAAGCATGAACAGCCCGTGGAAAAAATTAGACCAGCGCGTCTTGGCGCCGTTGACGACATTCGCCGTGCTGCGGACGATCTCGGCGATCATCGGCAATCCGCCAATCAGGCTGGATATAGCCGATCCAAGCCCGACTGCCGACAGGTCGCGGGACAAGTTGCAGGGTCTTCTGTAGGGGTCGAGTTTGTCGGCCACAGCCGAGGCGCTCAACAAGGTTTCAATTCCCTGCACGAGCAGGATGGAGATCGCCGACACCCAGAAGGCAGCCGTGCCGATCTTGCCAAAATCCGGGTGGGCGATGCCTTCCAGCGGGTTGTTGGGAATAACCACCAGACACTTCTGGGGATCGATTGGGAAGGGGTGGCTGCAAAATGAATACGTATGCGCATGGTTGACGTCGAAAAAAGCCCCCAGTGCGATTGCCAGCACGACCACAGCAATCGGTGCCGGCACTGTCTTCACAATCGGATTTTTCGAAAGCGTGTGAAGGATGAGCAAGATCAGGCTGAGCACGCCGATAAGCGCGATCTCCGGATTCAAGTTCATGACCATCTCCGGGATCTTTGCCACCAGCATCAGGGGCTCTTTCGCCGCTGGCTTAGCCCCGATCATGATGGGAATTTCCTTGATGATGATGATGAAACCGATCGCGGCCAGCATGCCGTGCACTACAGACGTGGGGAAGAAGTGACCGAGCTCGCCAGCCTTGCACAAGCCGAGCACAAACATCAACAAGCCGGCAACGAATGCAGCTGCCAGCGCGTAGTGATAGCCCTCAATACCGCCACCGAGGCGTTCGACTGCTGCCAGTATTACGACGATGAGACCAGCGGCGGGGCCGTTGATCACCACGTGCGAACCACTGACCATGGAGACGAACATCCCGCCGACAATGGCCGCAATGATGCCCGCTAAGGGCGGCACCCCGGAGGCCATTGCGATCCCGAGCGAGAGGGGTAAGGCGATCAGAAAGAGAATGAAACCTGAGACGATATCGGACTTCCAGTTTTCTTTGAGTCCGGCAAGCCAGTCTTTGGGGAGAACGCGTGTTTCGTGAACCATGTCGGCGGGAATTCCACTTTCCTCGAGTTATCGAGAAGCGCATAACGAGTGATGAAAAGACCACAACTGCGTCAGAGCAGGAGATGGCGTTGAGTGTTGCATCGGTTAGCCTTGCGCAGCCGCACACCACGCCAGGTGTGCTGTCAGACGGTAGCTTATCAACCAATTGTGACCGTCATGTGATCGCGGTCAGCCCCTGGTATCAAGCCGTCCGCGGGCTATGCACACGCTTGTCGGCGATCGGCCGATCACGACCTAAACCAGGGAGGGTTGGACGGATTGCCCCACTGAGATAGAATTTTGCTATGGCAAAAATTCTGGTTGTTGAAGACGAGCAGGACCTGGCGACGCTCATGCGGAACTGGCTGGAGCGCGAACACTATCTGGTCGAGGTAGTGGATGACGGGCTGGCTGCCCTGCACCAGATGCGAGTGAGCAAATTCGACCTGATCATATTGGACTTGATGCTGCCGGGGCTCAACGGCATGGATGTCTGCAGGCTCTTCCGCCAATCGCACGGCACCACGCCTATCCTCATGCTGACGGCCAAGGATTCCATAGAAGAAACCGAAGCAGGCTTAGATGCCGGAGCTGACGACTACCTGACGAAACCGTTTCACTTCAAAGTGCTTGCTGCTCGGCTGCGGGCGCTTCTGAGAAGGGGAGCCAATGCCACTGACTATAGGCTGCGTGTAGACGACATCGTTGTCGACACTTCCGAGTACAAAGTGACCAAGGGAGGGCAAGAAGTTCATCTTTTGCCCAAGGAATTTCGCCTGCTCGAATTCTTGCTTCGGCACCGCAACCAGGTGTTCAACGCGGAAGAGCTGCTGACGAGCGTATGGGAATCAGACAGTGATGCGCTTGTCGACACCGTGCGCGGCCATATTAAGAGGTTGAGGAAAAAGCTCGATACGCCGGGACGCCGCTCGATTATCTCAACTGTGTACGGATTGGGCTACAAGCTAGAGGGTTCCGATGCTTAAGAGCCTGCACGCCGGGCTGACCGCATGGTACGTAGGGCTGACCATGATTCTGTATGCTCTGGGCAGCATGTGCGCCATGGTCGTTTTTGCATCTGGTTTGACCTCGTCGCTCATTGAAGGATTGAAAGAGTCACTCGTCGAAATCAGACCATCAATAGAGTTCTCCGACGGGCATCCGACTTTGGTCAGGTGGGCGCAGGCAGCACGAACAGCAAAGTTGAATCTTTCGTCGTCGGTGCAAATATTTGATCTGCAACATCGCATTCTCGAGGAGTATGGACCCCAGGGCATTCCCGAGCTCGCTGCCGGTCACATCTCCTCCGGTAGCGGTCCAAATGCGCAGTCGCTATCCTCTCGCTACGAAGCCGTTGACGAGCACGGGGTGCCACGTGGTTTTCTGCAGGTGCAGGTATCGACCAAGCACCGCGATGAAGCCGTCCGTCACTTCGGATTTACCCTGCTCGTCATTGCGCCATTCCTGGCTGTCGGCGTCGGTGTCGCCGGCTATTTGTTTGCCGGAAAGGCAGTCAAGCCGACTGAAGAATCACTGGATTTGCTGCGGCGCTTCGTTGCCGACGCCGGTCACGAATTCAACACACCAATCACGATCATCGAGGCTAGTTTGCAGACGCTAAGAGAGCTCCTGTCGGAGAAATCAGTCGAAAGGGAAGTCGTCGATATCATAGAGAGAGCCAGCGAGCGTATGAAAAATCTTTCCGCCAACTTGATCTTGCTGGCAAAAATGGAGACCCCGCAGGCCGCCTTCCCGAAAGTGCCGATTGCCCTGCGTGAGGTCATCGAGCCGCTGGTTGAAGAATTCGAAGAGCTGGCCAGGTCAAAGGAAATCACCCTGGCCTTTGAGCCGGTGCCACCACTGACAGTGGTCGGCCACGCCAACTCGCTCAGGCGAATGTTCAGCAATCTTTTGAATAACGCGATCAGGTACACAGAACCTGGGGGCACTGTTCGCCTGGCTGCGCGAGCACAAGACAGCGAGGTGATCGTCAGTGTTGAGGACACAGGGATCGGCATTCCGCCCGAGAGCATGCCGAGGATTTTCGACCGCTTCTATCGCGTCGATAAGTCCAGATCCCGTAGTGCCGGCGGATCCGGGCTCGGACTCTCGATCGTGAAGGCGGTAGTCGACTCGCACCAGGGGACGATCAAGGCCGAAAGCAAAGTCGGACAGGGCTCTAAATTCACAGTCATTTTGCCAGGCCGAGCATAACAGCTGGCGCCATGCAGCTGGCCAAGCCTGTGTACTTGAAGTTGAACATTACGCCTACTGCTTTAAGAATTCTGTCAACAGCCTGTGGAAATGGTGAACGCCTCGCTCGCGCTCCGGGCTGTATCTGCCGCGGTTATAGAAGCGCGAGCGCACGCCCTTTTGGACCTTTTCGACGATGTCTTCGTCCTCCCGCTCCACTCGGTCTATGGAAGCGCCGGCTCCCTGGTCCAGCTTGGTAGCATCCCAGACATAGGTTATGAAAGAGACCCTGGTGCGGTCAGGAGCAAGCGGCATGACAATGTTTATGCTTAGACCCCATGGGTAAAAATTGAACATCGTATTCGGGAAAAGCCAGAAATAATAAGCGCCGATTTTCTCGCCATGATCAGGTGAAGAGTCCGGCAACTCGAAGGACTCTTCCACATGCGAGGCAACACCGACTTGCAGATTTGCATAATCGAAGATTTCGGTTCGATAGGCTCTCACATCCAATGCGGTGGCCAGGCCAGGATGCACATAGGGAATGTGAAAGCCCTCGAGATAGTTATCACAATAGAGAGCCCAGTTGGCACGCACCAGGTAATCTCTGGAGCGCGTCGGGTCGAACGTAAACTGCTCGAAAGGAAGCCAATCAAGGCGCTCGCGCAACGGTGACATCAACTGATCAAATGGGAAGGCAGGATCAACGCCAGCGAAGATGAACTTGCCCCAGAGCCCGTAGGCGACCCTGGCAAGATTGTCGGCATCCCTCGGAAAGTCGGCGGCCTCATCGAATCCAGGAGCAGAGACAAAACGCCCGTCCATGGCAAAGCACCGCCCGTGGTAGCGGCACCGCAGTTGCTGTCCATGGCATTCACCCTCGACCAGAAGGTTGCCCCGGTGCGTGCAAACATTGGAGAAGCAATTGAGCCGGTCCTGTGCGTCGCGCGTCAGCAAGAGGGGCTCATTCAGGTATCCCTCTAGAACCGTAAGCGGCAGAGCATGCCCAGGTCCCTTGAGACGATCGAGGTCAGCCACAAACTGCCAGCTCCGCGCAAACACGCGCTCGCGGGCAGCCTCAACATACGCCGCCTCCCTGTAAACTGCCGCAGGCAGGGTCTCTGCCCTCGTGATATCGGGATCGATCTCAATGGTTTGCGTGGTGGGCACGACTACGTTGCGCTCTTATCCTCATCAACTGGGTAATCCAAAGGCTGCCCGTTGTGGACTGTCTCAACCGAGTGATGCTCCAGCGACAGCCAACCTTTGACTGTGCGTGCAAGCTGCACGTCGTCTTCTTCTAAGAGCAAAATCTTGGCCATTTCTTGCGCTTACCACCAAAGCCGGGTCCAGCTTAAGACTACTTAGTAATCTTAGCTTAAGGTTAAAGTTGGAAGCCGCCGCCCACCGCTACGGTCTAAACAGTGGGTTGCCGGCGACGCCGTTTTTGGCCAACCAGTACTTGCCGAGGGCTCCGAGCACGCCCAGCCCGTATTTGACGCTATTCCAGAAATTAATGGACGAAGCTTCCGGGAAATAGCGCGTCTCGACTGGAATCTCCGAAATCTTGAAGCCGAAATACACCGCCTGGCAAAGTATTTCGGCATCGAAGACAAACTGTATGGAGTTGCGCAGGAATGGCACTTTCTCCAGAAACTTGCGGCTGTATGCGCGGTAGCCGGTATGAAACTCGGACAGATTTGTGCCCAGTACAAGATTTTGCGCGGTGGTCAAGAAACGGTTAGCGATGAATTTGTACATGGGCATGCCGCCCTTGAGCGCTCCGCCTCCCAGAAAGCGCGAGCCGAGCACGATGTCCGCCTCGCCGGCGAGAATGGGCGCCACCATGTCCGGAACCTTGCGTGGATCGTATTGATAGTCAGGATGCAGCATGATGACGACGTCAGCGCCATCTCTGAGAGCCTCCAGATAGCAGGTCTTCTGATTGCCGCCATAGCCGACATTGTGAGGATGGCGAATGACCTTTATATCCAGCGTGCCACCGATTGCCACAGTGTCATCCTGGCTGCAGTCATCTACCAGAATGATTTCCGAGACTATTCCCTTGTCTATTTCTTCGAAGGTTTTGATTAGCGTTTTGGCGGCATTGTACGCCGGCATGGTGACAATCACCTTTGCCTGCTTGGCTTCTCCTGCCGGCTTTTGATCGCTGGCTAAAGCGTGGGCACTGCCCTGATAATTAGACGTTGGACCAGCCACTTTGGTCTCCTTGAATTCCAGCATGTTAAGAGGTTAGGCGTCTAAAAGTCAATCGCGAGCGGGGAACTTAAAAATTATGAACTTGCCACCGCCCGACAATCCTCCGCCCGGGGATTCCGCCCCCGCCGCTCGATCAGCGGCAGGCGCCAGCCATGCCACAGCCAATCTGCCTCGGACTGGAATTCTGCCGACCTCCATGGGCCATCGCCTGTTTGCCGGCATTGGAATCGGGTTTGTCATCTTTGAAATGTTCTTTCTGACCTTTTACGGCTCGGACTTCTGGTTCGACTATGACATTTCCTTGTGGGGGCTGGGCTTCGTGGTCATAGCCCTGACCATCGCCCATTTTCTTTTGACCTGGTTGGAAACCCCGGCCGGCTGTCGATTTGTGGAGCCGATCTGGAAGGGGCGTCCACCGGTTGTTTACGGCCGGTGGATAACCCTGGACGAGTCTGGCATTACCTTCGGGAATAGGCATGTGGTGTGGAATGCCGTCGACGGGGTCGCCTTGACCATCTGGGGGAACGTGCTGGTTAGATCGCGAGCTGTTTGTGGTCCGTCCGCTCTTCAGCCGGACCTGGTGCTGAAGTTTCCGCTCGGTGTTGCTCCCGCCGATTGTCAAACAGCGTTCATAGACTCAGTGAAAGCCATGCGTCCGGATTGCCCGATCAATCAAAGGCTGCTCAAACGGCTGACCGGTCGCAATGCAACGGTAAAGGGAACGGCAATTGTTCAATCGCTCGGCGGTATCTTCATGCTGGTGATTCTATTTGACGTCGGGAATTCCACCTTTACATTTCTCCAAATGATGAAGGAATACTACCTGGCTCAAACAAGCGCCAGAGACGGAGAGTCCGCTCGGGCGGTCGAGCATTTCAAGAGCGCCGAGGCGATTTTCGATCATCCGCTGCCGGTCTCCTGGGTAACCAACAAATTTCTCAGCAAAGGTGTTGTCGGCGCCGGAGTTCACCAGGCCCGCTCCGAGGCTCTATGGCGAATGGGCAGGAAAGAGGAGGCCATTGAAGCAGCAAGAAAACCCGTGGAGTTTGCCCCCGATCATTTCCGCTTCAATTTACGCCTGGCCAGACTCTTAGCCGAGACTGGCAACTTGAAGGAGGCACGCCAGCAAATTCGACTGGCTGTCGACAATCACGAAGACACTTTGCTGCCCCGTCTGTATATGATT
>Ga0066388_100000638_pt1 | contig 17371 bp, 12 predicted proteins | sample PanSoiMetaGPlot6_FD_64539 | JGI IMG/M metagenome (GOLD analysis project Ga0066388, IMG submission 64539) | Tropical forest soil microbial communities from Panama analyzed to predict greenhouse gas emissions - Panama Soil - Plot 6 (Hybrid Assembly) | ecosystem: Environmental > Terrestrial >... | reverse complement strand
GTTGACTGTTTTGATGGTGCCGACGCTGTCTAATGCGCAGGGTGTCGTCGCTTCAACCCCTGGTGCCGAGAACCGCATCACCATCCTCTACGACGCAATCGGCAATGATCCCTCAATGCGAAAGGACTGGGGCTTCTCGGCACTCGTTGAGGTTGGCGGCAAACGCATACTATTCGATACCGGCGACAATCGCGATATTTTCGCAGCGAACGTGAAAGCAAAAAACGTTGATCTAACCAAGCTGGATTTCGTTGTCCTGTCGCACCGACATGGAGATCACATGGCCGGGCTCGCTCATGTGTTGAGCGTCAATCCCACAGTGAAGATCTACGCGCCCAAGGAGAGTTTCGGTATCTTCGGCTCATCGCTGCCGTCGAGCTTCTATCGCAAGGCTGAGGCCTTGCCAGCGGACATGCGCTACTTTGATGGCAAGCCGCCTGAGGTAATGACCTTCGGTACAGCTTGGCAAGGCGCCAACTTCGAACTTATCGACAAGACGACTGAAATTGCACCCGGCATTACTTTGATCGCCCTTGTGTCGGAAGCTCCGGGCACCCGAGAACTCAAGGAATTGTCGCTTGCAATCAACACATCGGATGGAATTGTACTGGTTGTTGGCTGCTCACACCCCGGGATCGACAAGATCGTCGAGGCTGCCGCAACCATAAATCCCAAAATTCACCTGATCGCGGGCGGCTTCCATCTGGTTGTCGCGTCGGATGAGGCCATTTCTAAAATCGTGACGACGCTCAAGGATACTTTCAAGGTGGAGAACATCGCGCCCGGTCATTGCACTGGTGAGCCGACGTTCGCCGCGTTGAAGCAAGCCTTCGGAGATCACTACATTTATGCGGGGGTCGGCACGTCGCTCGTGGCTTCCGGAGAGGGCACTGCGCAACGACGCGGTGAGGCACCAGCGCTCGATTCAGACGATATCGTTAGCTATCGCAAGCTGGCTGTCCGCGAAGATCCGTTCGGGCTTGCCACATTTCGTAAGAGACTTGCCAATAGAGAGCAGTGACGCCGCGAGCGCGTGCGGACCATGTCCGCTATTGGCCATAGCGGACATGAGCTGTTGCACCGCACATGTCCGCTTTCAGGCGGTAAAGCAGACATGACCGGTTGCCAGAATCCGCATTCGCGGTCGCTATTGGGGGTAAAGCGGACATGGCCTATCGCAGTGCACGTGTCCGCTTATGACCCAAAGCGGACATCACTCGATCAGACATCCCTTACCGCTGCTCCCCAATCTGCTATGCTTGGTTAGCGTCGTCCCTAGCCCTTCGATTGGGATGGTCGCATGCACCGGCGAGATTTCATCAAAGTTGTTGCTGGCTCAGCAGCCGCATGGCCGGTCATGGTGCGCGCGCAGCAGTTGGAGCGGATGCGGCGCATCGGCGTGATACTGCCCGCGGCCGCAAACGATGCTGAATTTCAGACCTGGGTCGGGGCATTCCTGCAAGCGCTGGGACAATTGGGCTGGACCATCGGCCGCAACGTGCGCATCGACATACGCTGGGCCACGGTCAATCACGCCGAAATTCGCAAACAAGCAACGGAACTTGTCGCGCTTGCACCGGACGTCATCCTGGCTTCTGGCACCTCGACCGTGGGGCCGGTCCTGCAGGCGACACGCACCGTTCCAGTCGTGTTTCCAATCGTCGTCGATCCGGTCGGTGCCGGCTTCGTCGATAGTCTGGCGCGGCCGGGCGGCAATGCCACCGGTTTCCTCACGTTCGAATACAGTTTGAGCGGGAAATGGTTGGAGCTGCTCAAGGAGATTGCGCCGGGCGTGACGCGAGTGGCGGTGTTTCGGGATCCCGCCTCACCCTCGGGCACCGGCCAGTTCGGCGCAATCCAGGCCGTAGCGCCGTCGCTCGGGCTTGAGGTTAGCCCGCTCAATGCGCAGCGCGACGCCGGCGAGATCGAGCGCGCCATCGCGGCGTTCGCGCGCGGGGCGAATGGCGGTTTGATCGTGTCGGCGACCGGGATGTCGATTCTTCATCACGATCTGTTCGTCTCGCTGGCGGCCCGACACAAGCTGCCCGCAGTCTACTACGAACGCCTCTTCGTCGCTGCCGGCGGCCTGATCTCCTATGGACCCGATCGGACCGACCAGTATCGGCGCGCGGCAGGCTACGTCGACCGCATCCTCAAAGGTGAGAAACCGGCCGACCTTCCGGTGGAAGCACCAACCAAGTATGAGCTGATAATCAATCTCAAAACGGCCAAGGCACTCGGCCTTGCGATGCCCCCTGCAGTGCTTGGCCGCGCCGACGAGGTGATCGAGTAAGAGCGCCGATGTCCGCTATTGGCCCAAAGCAGACACGCGCTTGTGCGCTGCATGAGTCCGCTTTTGGGGGTAAAGCAGACATGGCCGTTTGCGTGAATCCGCTTTCGCGGTCGCTATTGGGGGTAAAGCGGACATCCTTTGCACTGCATATGTCTGCTTTTGACCCAAAGCGGACATGGGCCGCGGGTCGACCATCGCCAAATTGTCCCGGGTCGATTACCGCTGGGCGAGCGGCGTATAGGTGTAAGCTGATCCAAGACTGACTTGAGGAATGGTCACCGTGATCAAACAAGGTCCCGAGGGTCCTGCGCCGGTCACCGAAATCGTCGGCGTTGTCTATAAAGACAACTCCGGGTTTGTGTATGTCGAACCGCTGCCACCGCAGCCGCTAAACTGCCTGGGATCGGTGCCGGCAGGCGAGGTCGGCTGTCCGGTGGCGCGGGTCTGGTACGGTATGGCCAACGTCACGCCACAGCAGGAAGCCAACGCCGAGTTTTTATACCGTGGCCCCGACCTCGGATATAACTTTGTGCTCGTCGTGGGACACTTTGCGACAGTGACGGTGAGGGATCATAGGGACGGCGGCGACCCCGTCGAGCAAATTTGGTTCATGGTCAGGAAGCTCTATACGACCTTCCACGGCGGACGTTACCTCGAGCGTCACTCGCCGCAGTTCTTCTACACCACAGGAACCGCGAACAACGCTCAGGTCCTCGCAATCAGCCGCGGCGAGCAGTTGCCCCGCGCTGCAAATATCACCTGGACCGGACTGGCAACGTACAAAGGCAGCCCTGGCCCCAGCAGTGTCGAAGACATGTTCGTGACGGGGGAGGCCGATTTCACGCGCTCTCCCCTGCCCATCACGGCAGATGAGTACTTCGTCCGGCAAATTGCCCCTCTACAACACCCCCACGGCTTGCCAGGCACGTACTCCAATATTTGATTGCGGCCACTTCCGCTATTGGCCCTTAGCAGACGTTCCGTTATGTCGCATTTGATGTCACTTTCAGGAGTAAAGCGGACATGCTGTTTTGCGCTGCACATGTCTGCTTATGACCCAAAGCGGACATGGCCCAACTAGTATGCCAAGTTTATATTGCACTAACCGATTTCACGATCAGTTCATGCTCAAGCTTCCTCCGCCCATTTGGACGCTGATTTATATTATTATCTCCGCAACGATTAGCTGGTTGCTTGACTGGCCTACGCCCCCGGGCCTGCCGCTTCCGCCGCTCGGAATAACTTTGGTGGCGGTTGCGTTCATCGCACCGGTGTGGGCTTTTGTTCTGTTTCGTCGTGAGGGTACCGAAATCGACCCAACTTCGTCCACCAATCGCAAACTGATTACTAGCGGTCCTTACCAGTTCACTCGCAATCCAATGTATCTGGGCCTCGTGATCCTTACTCTGGGCGTGGCGCTATGGGTTGGCGCTTGGCCAATGTTCATTGCACCCGTCGCCATCTTCGCAACCGCTAATTGGGTCCACATCCCCTTCGAGGAAGCCAAGATGCGCCGTCAGTTCGGAGCAACCTACGAAAACTACGTTGAGCGGGTGCGGCGCTGGGTGTGAGACCGACATAAATACCTGTGGTAAAGCAGCCATGCCGATTGCAGTGCGATATGTCCGCTTTTGGCCCAAAGCGGACATGTTATGGCCCCTTCCAATATCCCAATCTAAGTCGTTACGATGGCCCCTTGGGGTTTTGGGGGAATCATGAGGCGACGCGAGTTCATCAAATTTCTTGGCGGGGCGGCGACAGCATGGCCGCTCATGGCGCTTTCCCAGCCGGGTGAGCGCCGGCGCATCGGCGTGTTCGTCGGATATGATGAGAGCGACCCAGAGGCCCAATCGTTTCTAAAGGCGTTCGTGCATGAGCTTCAAGTTCTGGGATGGACCGATGGCGGTAACTTGCGCATCGACGTTCGCTGGGCAGGCGCTGATGCCGCTCGAATACCAGCGCTTGCAAAAGAGCTCGTAGAACTCAAACCGGACGTAATCCTCGGCAACTCGACTCCTGTCACAGATGCTCTCGTGCGAGCGACACAGACGATCCCGATTGTGTTTACCATCGTCTCAGATCCGGTCGGTGCAGGCTTTGTGGCAAGCCTTGCGCGCCCCGGGGGAAATGTCACCGGGTTTATCAACGTCGAGTCGTCGATGGCAGGCAAGTGGCTTGAGCTGCTGAAAGAGATCGCGCCCGGCGTGAAGCGGGTGGCGATTATGTTTAACCCCGAGACGGCTCCTGGCCGCGGATTGTATTTCCAGCGTCCATTCGAGGCCGCCGCTCCGTCGTTCACAGTCGAGCCAATCGCAGCACCGGTTCACAACGATGGCGACATCGAAAAAGTCATAACCTCTCTGGGTCGTGAGCCCGGCGGAGGTCTCGTTGTCGAGACGGACACTTTTCTGGTTGTTCATCGAGCGACGGTAATCACCCAAGCCGCTCGCAACAAGGTTCCGGCGATGTACCCGCTTCGCATTCATGCCAGAGACGGCGGACTACTGTCATACGGAGCAAGTAATATCGACTTATTTCGCCGAGCCGCGCCCTACGTCGATCGCATCTTGCGGGGCGCAAAGCCGGCTGAATTACCGGTCCAAGTACCGACCAAATATGAGATGACTCTTAACCTCAAGACCGCCAAGGCGCTCGGCATCGACGTATCTCTATCGCTCCAGCAACGCGCAGACGAAGTGATCGAGTGATAGCTGCTGATGTCTGCTTTTGGCCCAAAGCGGACATCCCTAGCTGCACTGCACCTGTCCGCTTTCGGGGGTAAAGCAGACATGACCTTTTGCGGGGAATCCGCTTTCGCGGTCGGTAAAGCGGACATGGCTTTTGCAGCGCACAGTCCGCTTCTGACCCAAAGCGGACAAAATCTCACGAATAATCTCCGCAGCTCCTTCAGCTGACGCGTTCGGGGAGGGCTCCACCGTCGAACAATATTTTGGTTTTGGCGCGAGTCATCGTTCTGCCTTTTTGCTCATCTCGACCGATATGGAGACAAATCTTTCGAACAACCTTTTCGGCGTCGTGCTGCGGGGCATCGTGAGCAAGGTTCCGGCAGAACCGGACGCGATTCTTGTTGGGCTTCATCACCACTTTGTCCGGATTTAGGTTTTCGGCACACGGAGGTATGGTAGCGCTGCGTTTCAGGGCAAAACCGGCAAATCTCGGAACGCGTGCTGGCCTTGCACGCACAACCATGAGGCAGACTTCATGCCGTTCAAGGTTCAGGTTGGTGCACCACAGATTGCCATCCACCAGGGCCAGACTGTGCTCGTCAGCGAGCCGGACGGGCAGATCCATTGGCCGAGCGACAAGGGCCTGTACTTCCTTGACACGCGGATTGTCAGCAGCTGGTCGATTTACGCCAATGGCGAACCTTGGGAGCTGCTAAACGGCGGCCCTGTTAGCTATTACGCGGCACTAATCTTCCTCACTAATAAGTCTATCCTCACCGAAGGCGGCACGATTCCCCCGCGCACCCTCGGCCTCACTATCGGCCGATCGATCGACGGTGGCGTGCACGAAGATCTCGACATCACCAACAATAGCATGAGACCGGTAAGGTTCCAGCTCGAGATCGCCTTCCGATGTGACTTCGCCGACGTCTTCGAGGTGAAGTCGGGTCACATCGTGCGCCGTGGCCAGATCACCACTGAATGGTCGGAGGCAGAGCAACGACTCCGCACCGCGTATTCGAACCAGGATTTTTACCGCGCCGTGATATTATCTGTATCGCGCGCACCGTGCAAAGCTGTCTCTGCTAACGGACGGCTCAGCTTCGAGGTCGCGCTTCAGCCGAACGAGGCTTGGCACGCCTGCTTGCTCTACACGCTTGAGGATGGCGAGCAACATTTGTACGCGCCGCAGGATTGCATCCAGCAGAGCGACAAGTCTCATCATGCTGGGGCGATGGCGGAGTGGCTGAAGACCGTGGTCAAGATTGAGACCAGCAATGAAGAATTCTACCGTCTGTTCCGCCAAGCGCTCGAGGACATGGCCGCGCTCCGTCTGCCTATCAAGGGCACAGACCATGTAGTCTTCCTTCCTGCTGCCGGCCTGCCCTGGTTCGTTGCTCCGTTTGGGCGCGACAGCCTGATCGTTTCGCTGCAGAATATTCTCATCTATCCGGATTTCGCCTGCGGGGCGCTGGAGATCCTCGGCTCTCTGCAAGCCAAGGAGGACGATCCCTACCGTGATGCCGAACCGGGCAAGATCCTCCATGAATTGCGCTACGGCGAACTGGCTCATTTCAAGCTGATCCCTCACACTCCCTATTACGGCACCGCGGATGCCACACCGCTTTATCTCACTACCCTGCACGCCGCGTGGCGCGCGACCGGCGACCCAGAGTTGTTGGAACGGCATCTGCAAACGGCTGAGGGTTGCCTCTCTTGGATCGACGAATACGGCGACCGCGACCGCGATGGGTTTCAGGAGTATCAGACACGGTCGTCGGTTGGCTACGAGAATATGGCCTGGAAGGATTCCGGCGATGCTGTCATGTATCCAGACGGCTCGCTGGTTAAGGGACCCAAGGCGCTCTGCGAGCTGCAGGGCTACGTTTACAATGCTTGGGTCCGCATGGCGGAGGTTTTTGACGCGCTCGGCAAGCCGGAGCGCGCGCGGGACTTGCGCGCTAAGGCAGCTGTCCTGTTCGCGCGGTTCAATGAAGTCTTCTGGGACGAAGAGCTCGGGTTTTATGCCCTAGCTCTCGACGGCGACAAGAACAAGGTCCTAACTGTGGCATCCAATGCCGGGCATTGCCTGTGGTCCGGCATCGTGCCTCCCGAGCGTGCGAAGAGGGTAGTTGACCGCTTAATGGCGCCGGACATGTGGACAGGATGGGGCATTCGCACGCTGTCAGCCAATCACCCAGCGTTCAATCCCTACAACTATCAGACCGGTTCAGTCTGGCCGCACGATAACGCTATCATTGCGATGGGCTTTAAATACTATGGCTTTGGCGCGGAGGCGGCTCAAATCGCCTACGACGTTAGCATCGCGGCGACCCACTTCCTACTCAATCAGTTGCCGGAACTTTACACCGCTTCCGAACGCAACGAGTCAAATTTCCCCGTGCAATACATCGGCGCGAACGTGCCCCAGGCTTGGGCGGCTGGCTCAGCATTCATGCTGACACAGGCCCTGTTAGGATTCCTACCCGACGCACCGCGCAATAAGTTGTATGTCGACCCGTTCCTTCCAGCATGGTTACCCGACCTGACGGTGCGCAATCTGCGGATCGGCAAGCACAAGGTTGACATTCGCTTCTGGCGCGAGAGCGCACAGACTGCGTTTGAGGTGATCAAGGGAGACCCTAAGCTCGTCGAACGCTGCGAGGTCGCGTCTAAGGTCGCGCAACTGAGGATTGCCTCCGATCTTTTGGCCGGCTTAAGCTCCAGCGAGCTGTTATGAACACCCTCGGGAACGAGTGAGGTAAAAATCAAAGCTTCAGGGAAGACCAGACAGATTGAATGCCGTGCGGGAGGAGTTGATAGCGGCGAGAGTGTGGAAGCTTGGCGACGAGTGGCGCGGATTTGTTACAAAGCGGCACCGCCTTGCAACCTTGCCGATTTTTCATAGTCGCACGTGGCACTCTGGTACGCGAGTGCCGCTTAAGCGCTGATCGCCGCGGCGCCAACTGAGACCCCGAAAGTACCGCTACCGTTGTGGGACGAGAGGGCGTATGGTTTTGCAGATCTCTTCACGCCGGACGCACCCTGTGCGCGGCCGACCGGTTCCATACCTCCGATTGGCAGCGTCTGCAGCAACAGCGATGCGGTGGGACTTCTGATGGTCCGCACAGCGCTTTCTCGCACTCTATCGCGATCTGACTTCCGCGCGGGCGGGCCAGCTTAGACCGCGTCACAGAGGGCGTCGCATGACCGCTAATAGAGAGTCAGTATGTACCGTACGGAGCGCAAACGAGCCCTCGCGAATCCGCTGCAACGCTCGGTAAGCGTCGTTAGGCTGCGGGATGAGTAAGATGGCGACTATCCCACCGCCACCCGCCGCAGCCATGGCAGCAGCGGCCGTTTCCGGTCGCCAGGCGCCGCCTGCGATCATGACGATTTTTGGCGCCGCTGGCGATCTGACCAAGCGTCTTGTGGTACCTGCGCTCTACAACCTTGTGCGGGCCCGCAAGCTTCCTGACGAGTTCGCAATCATCGGCGTCGATATTGCCGACCTGACCACTGAGGGTTGGCGCCAGAGCCTGACCGAGACGATAGATGCATTCGCAGGCGGAGCGGGCAATTTCCATGAAGCGATCGATGAGCAAGCCTGGTCATGGCTTACTCGCCGAATGCACTATCTGAGAGGAGATTTCGCTCAGCCCGAGACTTTTAGTCGGCTAGTGATGGTGTTGGACGAGCAGCGCGAGCGCCAAGACAATACGGCCAACGTATTGTTCTACCTGGCCGTCGCCGACCGATTCTTCGGTCCGGTGATAGAGCAACTCGGCCGTGCGGCACTCACGCGACAATCGGACCATGCTTGGCGGCGGGTGATCGTCGAAAAACCATTCGGGCACGATTTCGCATCGGCCGAGGCCCTTAACGCACAGATCCTCAGGGTTCTCTCCGAAGACCAGATCTACCGGATCGATCACTTCCTGGGCAAGGAAACGGTGCAGAATATTTTGGTGCTGCGCTTTGCGAACGGCATCTTCGAGCCGCTCTGGAACCGCGACCATGTCGACCACGTGCAGATTACTGCTGCGGAAACCGTGGGCGTCGAGGGTCGGGGTCGCTTCTACGAAAAAACCGGTGCACTGCGAGACATGGTGCCGAACCATCTGTTCCAACTCGTCGCCATGATAGGCATGGAGCCACCGATCTCATTCGACGCCGACGCGGTGCGCGCAAAAAAGACCGAACTCTTCCAGGCGATTCATACTGTCTCGGCGGAGAACGCCGTACGTGGCCAGTACAGCGGCGGGGTGGTGCTCGGTCGAAAAGTGGTGGATTACCGGCACGAGCCTAACGTCGCGCCGGATTCGGCAACTGAAACTTATGTGGCGCTCAAGATTGGCATCGACAATTGGCGGTGGGCCGGCGTGCCGTTCTATCTGCGCACCGGGAAACGCTTGTCGGCTCGCACGACCGAGATTGCGGTGCAATTCCGGCGAGCGCCCTACGCACTGTTCCGCGACACCCCCGTCGACCGACTACCCGCCAATATTCTGACGCTCCGCATTCAACCGGACGAAGGACTGTCCGTCAGTTTCAGCGCCAAGCGGCCCGGCTCCGAGATCGAGATCGACGGTGTAGAAATGGACTTTGCTTACCGTGACTATTTCGAGCGGCTCGCAGCAGTGGGCTACGAGACACTGATCTATGATTGTCTGATCGGCGATGCGACTTTGTTCCAGCGGGCCGATACGGTCCAGGCAGCTTGGCACGCGGTGCAAGGCCTGCTCGATTCCTGGGCACGCGATCCCGCCAAGGACTTTCCCAATTACGCCGCCGGCAGCGCGGGCCCATACACCGCCGACCGGCTAATCGCACGCGACGGGCGTGCCTGGCTGCCGATCAGGGCTGACCACCCACACACTGCCGTTCGCCCTTGAAATCGTCGCACCAACCAACGCAATGGTGACGCCATGAAACCCACTCAAGCAATCCACGATCTGGGCCAAAGCCTTTGGCTCGACAACATTACGCGCAACTTGTTGAGAACGGGCGAGCTCCGGCGTTACATTGATGAGTTGTCGATTACCGGGTTGACATCCAACCCGACCATCTTCGATCACGCGATTAAGAACAGCGCAGATTATGATGAGGCGGTCGAACGCAAACTCGCAGAAGGAAAGTCGGGAGAGAAGCTGTTCTTCGAGCTTGCGCTGGAGGACCTCACCGAGGCTGCGGACCTGTTCCGGCCTGTTTTCGACCGAACATGCGGCGTGGATGGTTGGGTTTCGATGGAAGTCTCGCCTTTGCTGGCGCACGACACCAAATCGACCGTCGCCGAGGCAAAGGATCTGCACGCCCGAGCTCACCGTCCCAATTTGTTCATCAAGATCCCCGGCACCAGGGAAGGGATACCCGCGATCGAAGAAGCGATCTTCACCGGCATACCTGTCAACGTCACTCTGTTGTTCTCCGACGACCAATACATTGCCGCGGCTGAAGCATTCATGCGCGGCGTCGAGCGCCGCATCGACTCAGGACTGAAGCCCGATGTGGCGTCAGTGGCATCGATCTTCGTCAGCCGCTGGGACGTCGCAGTCACCGGCAAGGTGCCGCCGACGCTCAACAATCAGCTCGGCATTGCCGTCGCTAAACGAGTCTACAAGGCCTACCTCGGCTTGCTGACCTCGCCGCGCTGGATGCGTGCTTACAATGCGGGCGCCCGTCCGCAACGACTGTTGTGGGCCAGCACCGGCACCAAGGATCCGAAGGCTTCGGACGTGCTTTACATCAAGGCACTGGCCGCGCCATTCACGGTGAACACGACCCCGGAGAGCACTCTGAAAGCGTTCGCTGAACATGGAACCGTCGGCACGACAATGCCAACGGATGGCGGCGACTCTGAAGAGGTCCTGGCGCGGTTCGCCGCAGCGAAGATCAACGTCCAAGCGCTGTCAGCCCAGCTGCAAGAGGACGGAGCCAAGTCGTTTGTCAATTCATGGAACGACTTGATGGGCGTGATCAGGTCCAAATCCGCCCTCCTCAAGCGGGCAAGTTAGAAGCCGTGAGCGCGAGATCGATGTTCAACGCCGAGCGCATTACGATGCGACGGGGTCGAGCTGCTGTCGCGTGCAACTCTCTCGTCAAGAGCGTTCTGGTCGTGGACATCGGCGGGACCTCAGTCAAGGTCATGGCCAGCGGCCACCAAACACACCGATCGTTTCCATCCGGGCCGAAGATGACCGCCAAAGAGATGGTCTCCGGCGTGAAGAAGCTCGCGGCCGATTGGGCTTACGACGTCGTGTCGATCGGCTATCCGGGCCCGGTGCTCCGGGGCCGACCGATCGCTGAACCCCATAACCTCGGGCGGGGATGGGTTGGCTTCGATTTCGCGCGGGCATTCGGTCGCCCCGTGAAAATCGTCAATGACGCCGCCATGCAAGCCTTGGGGAGCTATCGTGGTGGCAAGATGCTCTTTCTTGGACTTGGCACCGGGCTCGGATCGACCATGATCGTTGACGGCATCGTTGAACCCATGGAACTCGGCCACCTGCCCTATAAAAAGGGCACTTATGAGGACTACGTCGGCCACGCGGGGTTGGAACGGCATGGCAAGAAGAAGTGGCGGCGACATGTCGCCGACGTCGTGAAACGGCTTATCGCCGCGCTGGAGCCCGACGAAACGGTGATCGGAGGCGGCAACGTCTTGAAGCTCGCGGCTCTTCCGCAACACGCTCGCGCGGGCGACAATGCCAACGCCTTCCGCGGCGGGTTTCGATTGTGGCCAGAAGCGAAACCCCACGCCGCGACGCGATCGAGGCGACGCGCCTGAGTGAATTCAGAAAGGATGCCGCAAGTGGCTGCACGATCGGGTACGGGTCGCACGCAATCAAGAGGGATACGTGCCGTATGGCGCAATCTCCAAGACCACTATATGACTATGCAGGGCCTGCACCTGCGAAACCTGTTTGCCGATGACCCGGCGCGCGGCGAGCGGATGACCGCGGAGGCCGCTGGCGTCTATCTGGATTACTCGAAAAATCGCATCAACGACGACACGCTCAAACTACTCATTGAGCTCGCCGAACAATCGGGGCTACGCGCCAGGATCGACGCGATGTTTCGGGGCGAGAAAATTAACACGACGGAAAATCGCGCCGTCTTGCATGTGGCGCTGCGTGCGCCAAAGGGCGCGTCCATTATCGTTGACAGCAAGAACGTCGTGCCAGAGGTCCACGCCGTGCTCGACAAGATGGCCGAGTTTGCCAACCGCGTCCGAAGCGGCCAATGGAAAGGTCACAGCGGCAAACCCATCTGCAACGTCGTCAATATCGGCATTGGCGGCTCCGACCTCGGGCCAGTAATGGCATACGAGGCGCTCAAGTATTATAGCGACCGTGCCATGACGTTTCGCTTCGTCTCCAACGTTGATGGCACCGATTTCGTCGAGGCGACGCGCGATCTCGATCCGGGAGAAACACTCTTCGTCGTCTCCTCCAAGACCTTTACGACGCTGGAGACCATGACGAACGCGCAAAGCGCGCGCGAATGGTCGCTCCGGGGCCTTGGTGGCGATGCCAGAGCAGTCGCAAAGCATTTCGTTGCTGTCTCTACGAATGCCGAAAGAGTCGCAGAATTCGGCATTGACATCGCCAACATGTTCGAGTTCTGGGACTGGGTGGGCGGGCGCTACTCGATGGATTCCGCAATCGGTCTTTCGACCATGCTTGCGATCGGCCCCGATCACTTCCGAGCCATGTTGGCAGGCTTCCATGCGACCGACGAGCATTTCCGAACCGCGCCGTTTGAGCGCAACCTGCCGGTGCTCATGGGCCTTCTCAGCATCTGGTATAACGACTTTTTCGGCGCGCAGACCGTCGCAGTACTGCCCTACGACCAGTACCTAAAGCGCTTCCCGGCCTATCTCCAGCAACTGACGATGGAGAGCAATGGCAAACACGTGAAGTTCGACGGAACGGCGGTAGATTGTCAGACTGGTCCAATTTACTGGGGCGAGCCGGGAACCAATGGCCAGCACTCCTTCTATCAATTGATCCATCAGGGCACCCGGCTAATCCCCTGTGACTTTATTGCGTTTGGACAGCCCCTTAATGCGCTCGGCCGACATCACGACATTCTGATGGCGAACGTATTTGCACAGGCCGAAGCGCTCGCCTTCGGGAAAACGCGCGAGCAAGTGAAGGCCGAAGGCTCGCCCGATTGGCTGGTTCCTCACCGGGCGTTCGAAGGTAATCGCCCGTCCAACACCATTCTGATGGATCGCTTGACCCCGGCTGCACTGGGGAAGCTGGTCGCGTTGTATGAGCATTGTGTGTTTACGCAGGGCGCCATTTGGGAGATCGACTCGTTCGATCAATGGGGCGTCGAACTCGGTAAGGTTCTGGCTCAGCGCATCATCCCGGAGCTCGAGACCAAGACCGAGCCTAAGCTCGGCCACGACAGCTCGACCGACAACCTGATCCTCCGATACCGCAAGCTCAGAGGCGTAACGTGATCCACGGGGTGAAGCTCGCTCCGTCGATCCTCTCGGCCGATTTCGCCCGCTTGGGCGATCAGGTGGACGAGGCTGACCGTGCGGGCGCGGATCGCATCCACGTTGACGTGATGGATGGGCATTTCGTGCCCAACATTTCCATGGGCGCACCAATAATTCGATCGCTGCGAAAGGCGACGCGCCTGCCACTCGAGGCGCACCTGATGATTTCAGATCCCGATTTTTTCGTCGACGAATTTGCGCAGGCCGGAACCGATTCATTTCTGGTCCACTGGGAAGGCAACCACGATCTGTCGCGCACCGTGCAACGCATCAAGGCGTTGGGAAAACGGGTTGGCGTCGCTATCAACCCGGCGACTCCGGCGACCTTTCTGGAAGAAATCATGCAAGACCTCGACCAGGTGCTGATCATGACGGTGAACCCGGGATTCGGGCATCAACATTTCCTCCACACGACGCTTCAGAAAATCGGTCGTGCGCGCCAGCTGATTGATCGAATCAATCCGGGGTGCGACCTCGAGGTGGATGGTGGGGTCGATGTAGCAACTGCTCCGCTTGCGGTTGCCGCGGGCGCCAACGTCCTGGTGGCCGGGTCGGCAATTTTCAATGACAGCGAACGCGTCGCCACCGCCATGGAACGGCTGCGGACCGCAGCTCGGCTCTAACGGAGAAGCATGTCATGCAGCTCGCAATGATCGGATTAGGCAGAATGGGCGCCAATATGGTGCGGCGACTCATCAAGGGCGGCCATCAGTGCGTGGTGTTCGACATGTCGTCGAAGGCTGTCGAAGATTTGGCACTGGAGAGGGCAGTCGCGACCTCCTCACTTGCGGACCTCGTCCGCAAGTTGGAGAAGCCGAGGGCGATCTGGTTGATGGTCCCGGCGGCGGTCGTGGACGAGACCATTGTCGACCTCGTACCTCACCTCGAGAGTGGCGACATCCTCATCGACGGCGGCAACTCGTACTACGTCGATGACATCCGCCGCGCCAATGCACTGGCGTCGAAGGGGATCAACTACGTCGATGTCGGAACTAGTGGCGGTGTCTGGGGCCTGGAGCGCGGTTACTGCATGATGATCGGCGGACCGGAGGCGGCCGTGCGACATCTCGATCCGATTTTCAAGACGCTAGCGCCAGGTACCGGCGACATCGCGCCTACACCTGGGCACGAGATCGGCGGCACTGCCGAGCTCGGTTACCTGAATTGCGGGGAGAGCGGCGCAGGTCACTTTGTAAAGATGGTTCATAACGGAATCGAGTACGGCCTCATGGCCGCATATGCGGAAGGGATGAACATTTTGCGCCACGCCAACGTCGGTAAGCGGCAGCACGCGATCGACGCCGAAACGACGCCGCTGCGCAACCGTGAGCTCTATCAATACGACTTCAATCTGCGCGACATCGCCGAAGTGTGGCGGCGCGGCAGCGTTATCGCGTCATGGTTGCTCGATCTCACCGCAACCGCGCTGGCGAAAGATCCCGCACTCACCAACTTTGCTGGCAAGGTCTCCGATTCCGGCGAAGGGCGCTGGACGATCAAGGCCGCGATCGACGAGGCCGTGCCGGCGTCCGTGCTTTCGACCGCCCTCTACGAACGTTTCAGCTCGCGCGGCGAGGCGGATTTCGCAGACAAGCTGCTGTCGGCCATGCGTTATGAATTCGGTGGACATCTGGAGAGACTCAAGGGCTGAGCGCGGGCACGAAACAGCCAAGCGCGGCCCAGCACGATCAACGTTTTCCAATCGCTATGCCAGGTGACCGCCGACCGGAGTTGGTCACATGAAAATCGAAGTCGAGCCTGATGATGATGGGGTGGCGCGCAAGGCAGCGGCGATAATCGCCGCCGAGGCGCGAGCGGCAATTGCTGCGCGCGGGCGCTTTATCGTGGCGGTCAGCGGCGGCCGCACACCGTGGTTGATGCTGCGTGCGTTTGCCAACGAACAACTCCCCTGGGAGAATGTGCATGTCGTTCAAGTGGACGAGCGAGCAGCGCCGGCCGGCGATCCGGAGCGCAATCTTGCTCATCTCCGCGAAAGTCTGCTCGATCGTGCGCCACTGCTCGGCGATAACATCCACGCAATGCCGGTAGAAGCACGCGACCTCAATCGCGCGGCTCAGCAATATGCGGCAACATTGCAGGCCGTTGCAGGTTCTCCGCCGGTGCTTGATCTCGTTCATCTCGGCCTCGGAGCAGACGGCCACACCGCATCGCTGGTGCCTGGAGATCCTGTCCTCGATGTCACTGACGCAGACATCGCCATAGTCAACCGCTACCAAGGCAGACGCCGGATGACGCTGACCTTTCCAATTATCAACCGGTCCCGGCGCGTCCTCTGGTTGGTGACTGGCTGCGAGAAGGCCGCAACACTCGTGCGCCTGCGCGACGGCGATCCGTCCATTCCGGCCTCTCGCGTACGTCAGGACCAGGCGATGGTGCTTGCTGACCGTGCGGCAGCAGAGAAGCTCTGCACGAGTGAGAAGTTGGAGAAGCAAAAATGAGTACAATCACAGTCGCCGCACCGGGATCGCCCCGACCAATGACCAACACGCAATTGGACCAATTGTCGATCAATTGCATTCGCACGTTGTCGATGGACGCGGTCCAACAGGCGCAATCCGGGCATCCTGGCACCCCAATGGCGCTGGCGCCGCTCGTGTACACGCTGTGGAACCGCGTCATGCGTTTCGATCCGCAGGACCCAATTTGGCCGAACCGCGATCGGTTCGTGCTCTCCAATGGTCATGCCTCCATGTTGCTGTGGTCGGTGCTCCACCTCAGCGGCACCCGAGCGGTGAATGCCGAATACGAACGGCTTGGGCAATCCGCGGTTTCGCTCGACGATATTCGTCACTTCCGCCAACTCGGCAGCAAGGCCCCAGGTCATCCCGAATATCATTGGGTCTCAGGGGTTGAGGCCACGACGGGACCACTTGGTCAGGGTGTCGCCACCAGCGTAGGCATGGCTATTGCCGGGGTTTGGCTCGCCAACCGATACAACCGGCCCGATTTTAAGATCTTCGACTACGACGTCTACGCGGTTTGCGGCGATGGCTGCATGATGGAGGGTGTGGCATCGGAAGCAGCGTCGCTGGCGGGCCATCTCTCCTTAGACAATCTCTGCTGGATCTATGACAACAATCACATCACGATTGAAGGTAACACGCGCATTACCTTTACGGAGGACATCGCGGCCAGATTTCTGGGTTACGGTTGGAACGTTCTGCGCGTGGGCGACGCCAATGACATCAGCCGGATCGAGCACGCGTTGGCCGTTTTTCGCGAGACGAAGGGTCGCCCAACCTTCATCATACTGGACAGTCACATCGGCTACGGCTCGCCGCATAAGCAGGATACTGCCGAAGCGCATGGCGAGCCTTTGGGCGAGCAGGAAATTCGGCTCGCGAAGCGCTATTATGGATGGCCTGAGGACGCGAAATTTCTAGTTCCCGAGGCCGTGCGCGAGCACTTCGCCGCTGGTATTGGCGCGCGCGGAGGGCGGGCCCGCAGCCGTTGGGCCGAACTCTTCGCGGCTTACCACTCGAAATATCCGGATCTCGCAACCGAGATTGACCTGATGCAGCGACGTGAACTGCCGGCCGGGTGGGATTCTGAGCTTCCCGTTTTTCCGCCCGATCCGAAGGGCGTCGCTGGGCGGGATGCCTCGGGCAAGGTTCTTAATGTTCTTGCGCAGAATATCCCCTGGCTACTCGGCGGATCGGCGGATCTCGGGCCGTCGAACAGAACGACCCTTACGTTTGATGGCGCCGGAGACTTCCAACCGGGCACTCCCGGCGGCAGGAATCTTCATTTTGGCATCCGCGAACACGCGATGGCGGCTGTAGTCAACGGGCTCTCCTTGTCGAAACTTCGCGCCTTCGGCGCCACCTTCTTCATCTTCAGTGACTATGCGAGGCCGGC
>Ga0066388_100000637_pt1 | contig 17375 bp, 13 predicted proteins | sample PanSoiMetaGPlot6_FD_64539 | JGI IMG/M metagenome (GOLD analysis project Ga0066388, IMG submission 64539) | Tropical forest soil microbial communities from Panama analyzed to predict greenhouse gas emissions - Panama Soil - Plot 6 (Hybrid Assembly) | ecosystem: Environmental > Terrestrial >... | reverse complement strand
CAGGCGCAGACCGTGCAGATCACGCCGGAGCTCGCCAAGGTGATCGAAGCAGCGAAGAAGGAAGGCAGGCTGCAGCTGCGCTCGACCACCAGCGTCAACGGCGCCGCGGAGGGCGCCAAGGTCGCGCAGGACGGCATCAAGAAGATGTTCGGCGTCGACCTCGCGGTGGAGTGGGTGCCGGGTCCCGCCTATGCGCCGCTCGCGGCGGCGCTGTTCCAGGAGAAGCAGGCCGGCCAGCCGGCCTCGACCGACGTGTTCATCGCCACCGCGATCCAGATCACGCCCTATCTCGACCGCGGGCTCTATCAGCCGATCGAGTGGACGAAGCTGCTGCCCGATCGCATCCGTCCGGAACTGGTCGAAGGCGACGGCAAGGCGCTGCGCTTCATGACGTTCCTGCCGGGCATCAACTACAACGTAAAGGTCGCGACCTGGGTGCCGCAGATCAAGCAGCTCGAGGACATCCTCAAGCCTGAGTACAAGGGCAAATTCGTTACCACGCCGTTCCTCGCCGGCTTCGACGTGCTGCTGGCCGAGCCGAAATGGGGCCCGCAGAAGACCGAGGACTTCGTGAAGAAGATGTCCGGCCAGATCGGAGGGCTACTCGGCTGCGAGGGCGAGGACCGCATCGCCTCGGGCGAGACGCCGGCACTGGTGATCGACTGCAGCGGCGGCTCGCAGAACCGGCTGCGCTATCGCGACAAGGGAATTCTCGATACGCACATCGTCAGCGACATGGCACAGCGGCGCTATGCCTATATGACGGTGCCGGCGCATGCGCCGCACCCGAACGCAGGCATCCTCTACACGCTCTACATCTCCTCTCCGGAGGGCCAGGAGAACGTGGTCTGGGATCTCTACGGCTGGGACCTCGACAACTATGCGGGCTCGCACGCGGCGAAGCGCGTCGCCGACCAGAGCGCCAAGGGCGTGAAGTTCACCGAGGTCAATATCGACTGGTGGAAAACCAACCAGGGCGTCGCCAAGGCGCATCTCGAGCTGACCAAGATCATTCGGGACAAGTGAGAGAAGGAATGGGAGTCGGCGAGATCGTGCCGCGGGCCATCCTTCGAGACGCGGTCCTGCGGACCGCTCCTCAGGATGAGGTCAGATATGTGGGCGGCGCCGCGGAGGCCTCATGGTGAGGAGCGCCGCGATTGCATCGGCTGCCACCGGCGCTCCCCTCGAAGGGCGGCGCGTCTCGCACCATGAGGCCGGGCGCCGTCATTTCGACACGGCGCGCGCCGCCGCAATCACGATCGCGACGCTGGCATGCGTCGCTGTCGCCGTGTTGCTCGCCACCATCCTGTGGCTGAGCTTCACCGATGGCACGCCGGGCGATCCGCAGCTCGGCTACACGCTGGCGCACTATCAGGAGATTTTCTTCGACGCCTTCACCTACCGCGTGCTTGGCAACACGCTCGTCTTCCTCGTCGTCACCCTGATTGTCGCCTTCGCACTGGCGCTGCCGATGGCGTGGCTGGTCGAGCGCACCGACTTTCCCGGCAGGTCGGTGGTGTTCACCTTGATGACGGTCGCGCTGCTGATCCCTGGCTTCGCCGTCGCGCTCGGCTGGTTGTTTCTGCTGCATCCGCGCATCGGGCTGGTCAACCAGGCGCTGATGGCGCTGTTCGGCCTCTCCGCCGCGCCGTTCAACATCGCGACGATCGTCGGCATGGGGATCATTGAAGGGCTGAGCCTGACACCGATCACCTTCATTATGACCTCGGTCGTGCTGCGCTCGATGGACCCGGCCCTGGAAGAGGCGGCAGCGATGAGCGGCGCCAGGCCGTGGCAGGCGGTGCTGCGCGTGACGCTGCGCGTGTTGTGGCCGGGCCTGCTGGCCGCCGCGATCTATGTGTCGGCAATCTGCTTTGCGGCGTTCGACGTGCCGGCGATCCTCGGCCTGACCAACCGCATCTACACGTTCTCCACCTACGTGTTCCGCCAGCTCACGCCCACCGAAGGGCCGCCCGAATACGGCGGCGTCGCGACGCTGAGCATGATCATGCTGGCAATCGCGATCGGCATGAGCTGGGCCTATCGCGTCGTGCAGCGGCAGGCGCCGCGCTACGCGGTGGTGACCGGCAAGGCCTACCGGCCACGCACGTTCGCGCTCGGCCGCGCCAAGACGCCCGCCATCGCCTTCGTCGTGGCATACTTCCTGGTCAGCCAGGCGCTACCGCTCATGATGCTCGGCTGGGCTGCCGCGCTGCCGTTCCTGCAGACGCCGTCCACGGAAGCCTTCGCGCAACTCTCGCTCGGCAACTTCCGCAGCATCCCGACCGAGCTCCTGCTGCGCTCGGTGGTCAACACCGCGATCCTCATGGTCACGGTCCCGACCGCCACGCTGGTCGCGAGCCTCGCCATCTCCTGGGTGGTGCTGCGCGCCAAGGCGCGCGGCGCTGCCTTGTTCGACTTCTTCGCGTTTCTGCCGGTGACGGTGCCGCCAATCGTGTTCAGCGTCGCGGCGCTGCTGCTCGCGCTGTTCGCGTTGCGTGGCATCCTGCCGATCTACGGCACGATCTGGATCCTGATCCTGGTCTATGCCATCGCCCGGCTGAGCTACGGCACGCGTATGACCAACTCGGCGCTGATCCAAATCCACCGCGAGCTCGACGAGGCGGCGCAAGTGAGCGGCGCCGGCACTTTCGGCGTCATCCGCTCGGTGCTGCTGCCGCTCCTCGCGCCGACCGTGCTCTACGCCTGGATCTGGATCGCGCTCCTGAGCTTTCGCGAGCTGACCTTGCCCGTCGTGCTCTCGACCGGCAACAATCTGCCGTTCTCCATGCTGGTGTGGAGCTACGCGCAGTCGTCGTCCTACGGCCGCGCTTCCGCCGCTGCCCTGATCATGCTGGCACTCATGACGCCCATCCTGCTTTTGTACTGGCTTGTCGCCCGCCGCGTAGGGATACTCTCACCCCGATGATCCGTATCCGCGATCTCCGCATGAGCTACCACACAGCGCAGGCCGAGCAGCAGGCCGTCAAGGGCGTGTCGCTCGACGTGCCGGAGGGCGCGTTCTACACGCTGCTAGGGCCGTCGGGCTGCGGCAAGACCACGACGCTGCGCTGCGTCGCCGGACTGGAACGTCCCGACGAAGGCGAGATCGCGATTGGCGACCAGATCGTGTTCTCCTCCGAACGCAACATTTTCGTCCCGCCGCACGAGCGCAACATCGGCATGGTGTTCCAGTCCTACGCGATCTGGCCGCACATGTCGGTGTTCGAGAACATCGCATTCCCGCTTCGCTACAAGCGGCCGAAGCCGTCGTCCTCCGAAATCCGCGAGCGGGTGATGCGGGCGCTTGCGCTGGTGCGGCTCGACGGACTGCAGGACCGGCCGGCACCGTATCTTTCGGGTGGCCAGCAGCAGCGGCTCGCGGTCGCCCGTGCGCTGGTGGCAGAGCCGCGTGTCCTGCTGCTCGATGAACCGCTGTCCAACCTCGATGCCAAGCTGCGCGACGAGATGCGGCTCGAGCTGCGCGAGGTAGTCGCGCGCCTCAAGGTGACGACGCTGTTCGTAACCCACGAGCAGATCGAGGCGCTGACCATGTCCGACACCATCGCCGTCATGCGTGACGGCGTGATCGTGCAACAGGGCGCGCCGGCCGACATCTATGCCCGGCCATCGCAGCCTTTCGTGGCCGACTTCATCGGCCGTACCAATATGATCGCCGGTCGCGTCGTGGCGCTGAGCGGCAGCAATGGTGCGCGCCAGGCGAGCGTCGAGACGCCGTTCGGCACATTGCAGTGCCGAGCCCAGGACGGCGTCGCGAGCGGCGATGCCGTCTCGGTGACGGTGCGGCCGGAGAACGTCGCCGTTGCCGAAGCCGGGCAAGGCGAAGCGAACACCGTCGCCGGCACCGTCGAGGCCACGGTATTCCTCGGCAACATGCTCGACTGCATTGTCGCGGTCGGCGGCGAGCGCCTGCACATCCAGCTGCACCCGTCCGCCGCGCCCGCGTGCGGCGCGCGCGTCAGTCTGCGGCTGCCGGCCGAGCATTGCCTCGCCATGCGCCGCTGACATCCGTTGAAAATCCCCACGAGAAACATCGGACATCATGGACGCCAAAGTCAGCTCACGCTCCCGCAACGCCGGCGCAACCTCGAAGCTGCGGCTTTCCGCCGATATCGGCGGCACCTTCACCGACATCGCGGTGTTCGACGACAGGACCGGCAAGCTCACCTTCGGCAAGGCGCTGTCGACGCCGCATCACTTGGTCGAGGGAATCAGCGCCGGCGTCGACAAGACCGGCACCACCTATGCGGATGCCGGGCTGTTCCTGCACGGCTCCACGATCGCGATCAACACGATCCTGGAGCGAAATGGTGCGCGCACGGCGTTGCTCACGACCCAGGGCTTCCGCGACGTCTACGAGATCGGTCGTATCAATCGTCCGGATGCCTACAACCTGTTCTTCCAGAAGCACGAACCGTTGGTCGAGCGCGCGCTGCGGTTCGAGGTCGAGGAGCGCATGCTGGCCGAAGGCGATGTCGAGATGCCGCTTGACCACAACGAGATCGAGACGCTCGCCGCGAAGCTTGATGCGCTCGGCATCGAGGCCGCGGCGATCATGTTCATCAACAGCTATCGCAACCCGGAGCACGAGGCGCGGGCGAAGCAGCTGATCGAAGCGAAATTCCCCGGCATGTTCGTCTCGGCGTCGCACGAGCTGTCGCAGGAATATCGCGAGTTCGAGCGCTCCTCGACCGTGGTCGCCAACGCCTATATCGGCCCGAAGGTCCGCCGCTATCTCGGTGAAATCGACGATCACATCCGCTCAGCCGGGTTCGGCGGCTCGTTCCTGATCGTGCAGTCGACCGGGGGGCTCTACGAGTCCGAGCAGGCGAAGTCGCACTGCATCCGGATGTTGGAATCGGGGCCGGCAGCCGGCGTGATCGGCACCCAGGCGCTGTGCCGCACGCTCGGGCTCGATAATGCCATCGCCTTCGACATGGGCGGCACCACGGCGAAGGCCGGCGTCATCTACAAAGGCGAGCCGCTGACCACCGGCGCGGCGCTGATCGGCGGCTACGAGAAGGCGCTGCCGGTGCAGATAGCCATGATGGACATTTTCGAGGTCGGCACCGGCGGCGGCTCGATCGCGCGGGTCGAGGACGGCGCACTGCGCGTCGGCCCGCAAAGCGCGGGCGCTGCGCCGGGGCCCGCCTGCTACGGGCTCGGCGGGACTGAGCCGACGGTTACCGATGCCAACCTCGTGCTCGGCCGGCTCGGCGCTGATCGCTTCCTCGGCGGCGAGATGCGACTCGACGTCAAGGCGGCGAAGCAGGCGCTGCAGGACAAGGTCGGCACGCCGCTCGGCATGTCCGTCACCGCCGCGGCCGACGGCATCTTGCGTATCGCCGCGACGGCGATGTCCTATGCGGTCAAGGCAGTCACCACCGAGCGCGGCCTCGACGCCGGCGACTTCGCGCTGGTCGCCTATGGCGGCGCCGGGCCGCTGCACGCCGTGCAGGTCGCGCGCGAGATCGGCATCCGCAAGGTGATCATCCCCGGCGCGCCCGGCGTCTTCTCGGCCTTTGGCATGCTGTTCTCCGACCTGCGCTACGACTACGTGCGCACCTGGCCGACCAAGTTGGACGACGCGCCGTTCGACGCGATCGAGCGCGTCTACCGCGAGCTCGAGGACGAGGGCCGCCGCGCCATCGCCGGCACCTCGGTGTCGCCGCATAAAATCGCGGTCAAGCGGGCCGCCGACATGCGTTACGTCGGCCAGGAGCACGCGGTGACGGTCGACCTGCCGATGGTCGTGTTCGAGAACCAGGACCGTACGGCGATCAAGCGGCATTTCGACGAGATGCACGAGCTGCGCTACGGCACCTGCGCGCCGGCCGAGCGCGCCGAGATCGTCAGCCTGCGCACCACCGTGACCGGCCTGATGCGCAAGCCGCCGCAGGAGAAAGTCAAAAAAGGCTCGGCCGCGCCGCCGAAAGCGGCGTTCACCGGCAAGCGGCCGGTGTTTTTTGGCGCCAAGTTCGCCGATACGCCGACGTATTCGCGCGCGGCGCTCGCTGCGGGCAATCGGATCAAGGGTCCGGCGCTGATCGAGGAGCATGCCTCGACCACGGTGCTGCTGCACGGCGATATGCTGCAGGTCGACGCTTACGGAAATCTGGTGATCGCAGTCGGAAAGGGACAGTGACCATGGCGAAGGCTGCGAAGACCACGGCGAAAAAGACGACGCGGCGCAAGGTCGATCCGGTGATTACCGAGATCGTGCGCAACGGCGTCATTGCGGTGACTGAGGAAATGAAGACCAACCTCATGCGCACCGCCTACAACATGATCATCTACGAGGCGCTCGACTTCACCACCGGCCTGTTCACGGCCGAGGGCGAGACGGTCTCGATCGGCATCGGACTGCCGAGCTTCATCCGCGGCATGTCGGAGACGGTGAGGGCGAAGATCAGACACTTCGGCGTGGAGAACATGAAGCCGGGCGACATCTACGTCACCAACGACGCCTACACGACCGGCAGCCACCTCTACCACATGACCTTCACGCTACCGATCTTCCATCAGCGCAAGCTGGTCGGCTTCTCCTGCTGCATGGCGCACTGGATCGACATCGGCGGCACGCTCGGCGGCATGACCACCGACATCTATTCGGAAGGCCTGCAGGTGCCGATCCTGAAGTATCAGGATCGCGGCAAGGTCAATGAGGACCTGGTCGAGATCATCCGCATGAACGTGCGCATCCCGAACCGCGCAATGGGCGACCTGCGCGCGCAGGTGATCGCGGTGAAGACCGGCGAGCGGCGCTTCCTGCAACTGCTCGACCGCTACGGCCAGAAGCCGGTGCTCGATGCCATCGCCGAGATCATGGACCGCTCGGAGGCGCAGGCGCGCGCCCGCACGCGCTCGATTCCCGACGGCGTCTACGAGGCCGAGTCGTTCATGGACGACGACGGCGTCGATGTCGGCAAGCGCGTGCCGATCAAGGTTCGCGTTGAGATCAAGGGCGACGAGGCGACGATCGATCTGACGCATGTCTCGCGGCAAGTGCGCGGCTTCTACAATTCCGGCATTTCGACCGCGTTCGGCTGCGCGCAAATGGCCTACAAGTGCATCACCTCGCCGCGCGACTATCCGATCAACGACGGCTCGTTCCGCAGCCTCAAGGTGGTCGTGCCGAAGGGCACGGTAGTGAGCGCGACGCGCCCGGCGCCGATGCGGCTGTGGATGACCTATCCGATGACCGTCGTCGACACCGTGTTCAAGGCGCTGGCGCCGGCGATCCCCGACCGCGTCATCAGCGGCCACCACGCCGACCTGCTGACCTCGCCGTTCCACGGCATCAATCCGAAGACGTCCGAGTTCTTCATCGGCAACTTCGGCCCGCTCGGCGGCGGTTGGGGCGCCAAGAAGACCGAGGACGGCGTGTCGGCGACCGTGTGCATGAACGACGGCGACACCCACAACAGCCCGAACGAGCAGATTGAGGCGAAGTTTCCGCTGCTGATCGAGAGCTACAAACTGGCCGAGGACTCCGGGGGCGCCGGGCGCCATCGCGGCGGGCTCGGCATCGAGCGCGTCGTGCGCGCGCGCACCAACCTCACGGTCAACACGCAGGTCGACCGCGCGCATTGCAAGCCGTGGGGCCTCGAGGGTGGGCATGACGGCACGGGCAACGCGGTCGCGGTGCGGCTTGGCGGCAACTGGAAGACCGATTTCCCGAACGCAAAGGTGCTGGTCGCGCAGCTCAAGGCCGGCGATGCCTACCTGATGCGCTCGGGCGGCGGCGGCGGTCACGGCTCGCCGCTCGAGCGGCCGGTCGACGCGGTGCAGGACGACGTGAAGCAGGGCTATGTGTCGGTCGAGGCCGCGGCGGAGCTTTATGGCGTGGCGGTCGATCCGCGGACGCTCGAGGTCGACCGGGCGGCGACCGAGCGGCTGCGGGCGCAAATGCAGGCGCGCAGTGAGCCCGCGGCGCGCGCGGGATAGAGTCTTGCGTTGGCGCATATCCTTTTCGGAAAACCGGTGCCCACCCTCGGATTAAGTCCGAGGGCAAGCTTTATCCGGGATATGCGCTAGCGCTTCAGTTTCACGGTATAGGAAAGGCCGCCGGCGCCACAGCACGGGCAGCTCATCGCGACGAGGATGCTCTGCTTCTGCTCCTCGTCCATATCGGCGCGCTCCAGCATCTCGCGCGCCTGCTGCTCGAACAGCTGGTGCAGCGACAGATTGCTGACGCTGATCTGATCCTCGGCATCGATGTTGGCGTAGTCGGGCGCGGCATCGCCGGCCGGCGGTGTTGCCGGCTCCGGCGCTTGACGTTTGCCGCGCTTCGCCATGGCTCTACTGGTCGAACGCTGGATCGATCGGCACGCGATAACCGTTGGCGAGACGGTTAGTCTCGTTCGCCATCCCCACGATGGCGATCACCTCACCGAACATGGCGTCGGTCATGCCGGCCTTGCGGGCCGCCGCGGTGTGGCTGGCAATGCAGTAGCCGCAGCCGTTGGTGACGCTGACCGCGAGATAGATCATCTCCTTGGTGAGCGGGTCGAGGGCGCCGGGCGCCATCACCTGCTTTACGCTCTCCCAGGTGCGCTTGAGGCCGACCGGATCGGCGGCGAGGTATTTCCAGAAATTGTTCACGTCCGGCACGTTGCGCGTCTTCTTGATGTCGTCGAACACGGCGCGCACGGCCGGCGAAGCGTCCGCGTATTCGACCAGTCGCGGTTTGCTCATTGGCGTCTCCCTGGCTGTCGCTACATAGATAGCACAGGGCCCGGATGTCAGGCTCGGGCGATCCGTTGCACGATCTCTGCCGCGAGCCCGGCGTTGTCGGGCACACCGAGCGCCTTGGCCAGCAGGGCGCGCGCCTCGGTCTCGCCGAGGACCGGTGCGGCGAAACGGACGAATTTGCCGGTCACCGTCGGCTGGTCGAACGGCCGCTCCGGGTCGCCGGGCACATGCGAGACGATGTTGTCCCGCTCGCCGGCCGCAGTCGTTACGGTCACGCGCGCGCTCCAGCTGTCCGGATAGCCCGCGGCAAGCAAGGCCTCGCTGGCTGTCACATTGATGCGCTGCATGAACGGCTGCAGCGCGTCGACGTTACCCCTCGTCTGGCTGAGGTCGTCGAGCGCCGCCGGCGTAAGCGCCGCCGCCGCCATCTGGTAGGGCAGGCTGGTGAGGAACGACGCGCGGTCGCCGGCTGCTACGCCGTGGTCGATCATCTTGAGATGTGGCGGCAGCACGGCGACGCGGATCTCGCGGATGTCACCCGGCCCGGCGCCGGCCGCCATGATCTCGCGCAGCGCCTGGACCGCCGCCATGGTCTGCCGCGCCGCGCACCACGGCTTGAACGACAGCCGTGCAATGGACACCGGTTGATCGAGCCCGTCGAGCAGCGCCGGCAGCTTCGGCGTGATGTTGAACACGCTCTGCAAGAATGGACCGTCGAGCAGATTGAGATCGGACGTGAATCCGGACTGCGCGCCGAGCGCCGCGGTCAGTCCGCCGCGCGCCGCATTGCCGATCGCGAACCAGCGCGACGTGGTCGGCGCATTGTGGTGTCCGACGCCCGGCGCCGCCAGCGTCAGCGCCGAGGCGAGCGCGTGCCCGGTCTGCGTCTCGTCAAGCTTGAACAGTCGCGCGGCGACCGCGGCGACGCCGAGTGGCGCGCCGACATAAGTCGGCCAGATGCCGCGATAAAGGACGCTTGGGCCGTCGATGGCGAGGCCTAGTCGGATCATTGCCTCGTAGCCGCCGACGATCGCGGCTTCGAGATCGGCAGCGGTAGTCGCCGGCAGCGACGCTGCGATGGTCAGCGCGGCGGGAACGACGATCGCGCCCGGCGTGGTCATCGAGGCGAGATGAATGTCGTCGATCTCGGAGAGCCGCGCCAGGGCGCAGTTGGCGACGACGTCGTCGGCGAGACCGCCGCTGGTCCGCGCGCGATGTGCGATCAGCGCCTTGCCCTCGGTCGTCGCCGTCGCCGCGACCCAGGCGCCGACCACGTCGGCGATGTGCAGCCGCAGCTTCTGCCGCAACGTGTCCGGCAGCGCCCTAGCCTCATGGCGCGCGACGAAGCGGCCGAGCTGTTCCAGCGATGTCATGCGATCAGGTCTTCGGCGGAATGACAGGCAGCAGCAGATAGCACGAATGCTTGCCGCCGAAATGCAGGGTGTTCTTGCCATCGAAGATTTCGGCGGGACGGTCCTGCGGGTTGGTGTGCGTGAATGGGCCCACGCCCTTCATTGGATAGGGCGCGTGCGGCAGCGCCGCGTCGGTGCCGTCATATTCGTAGTCCTTGCCGCGCACCGACAGTGCGAGACGGTATCCTTTCGGCACCACGATCGAGGTCGGCAGGATCTCGACGTCGACCGCGACCGGATCGCCCGGCGTGAGCGGCTGCACCTCGTCGTGGGTGTGCCATGGCCGGTATGGCAGGCTCAGCCTCGGGTCGGTCTTGCGATGCGACGCGCGCAGCCAGCCGAGCCCGACCGGCACGCGCGGGTCGTTCGAGCCGATGAACACGACCTCCTTGTCGTCCGGATCGAACACGCGCAGCACCAGGAACAGGTCGGCGTCGGTCGTGTCGGACGATACCGCGAGCTTCGCCGCGACCGGCCCGGTGATCTCGATCTCGTGCTCCAGCGGCGGCGTCGAGAACATCAGGCCGTCGCCGGTCGTGGCGTAGGTCAGCGTCATCTGGCCGGACGGAAGCTCTGTGGTCAGCTCGCCAGTCGCCGGATTGAGGTGGTACTTGGTCCATAGGGTGCGCGCGAGCGGCCATTCGTTCTCGGCGCGCTGCACGAATTTTTCGCCGGGATGGCGCACGTTGAGCAGCACCTTCGGCTGCTCGTCCCAGCCGTTGTTCTCGCCCTTGAGGAAATGATCGAAGAACTTGCGCTGCAGGTCCTGGCCGTATTTGGCGTAGAACAGCGTGAAGTGCGTGTCGCCGTGCACCTCGAGCCATTTCTGCTTTGAACCGGCGCGCAGGAAGCCTTCGAAATTGCCGCGCGGATGCAGGCCCATGCCGCCCCAGTTGGCGGCCGAGAACAGCGGGGTTTCGATCTGTTCGAAGCGCGGCAGCCGCGCCTTGTAGTAGTCGTCGATGAGCCGGTGGCGTAGCGCGTCGCCGTCGCAGTCGGCACGGTTCTTCTTGAGCTCGGCGTCCGACAAGGTCGGCGGCCCGGCGACCGGCTCGCTGGTCACGGCGCTCTTCGCGCCGCGGTCGCCGACGCCGTGCTGCACGGCGGTGACCTGGCGCGGATACCAGCTCGAGAAAAAGTCGCTCAGGATGCCGCCGTGGCGGCACAGCTCGCGGTAATAGTCCGACGAGCCCTCCCAGATGCACAGCGCCGCGAGATGCTTCGGCTTGAGCGGCGCCGCCTGCCACTGATTCATCGAATAGTAGGAGATCCCGTGCAGGCCGACCTTGCCGCTCGACCACGGCTGCGTGCCGGCCCATTCGACGCAGGCGGCGATGTCCTGCGACTCGCGCGGCGACCATACGTCGAGGTAGCCGGGCGAGCGGCCGGCGCCGCGTGAGTCGACGCGCACCAGCACGTAGCCGTGCGGCACCCACTTCTCCGGATCGAACAGCTCCCAGTTTTGATATTTGTTGCTGGAGCCTTCCAGCACTTCGGGCGCCGCTTTGACGATGCGCATCCACTGGCTCTTGTAACCCTCCTGCATCGCCAGGCCCTTGGCATACGGCCCGTAGCTCAGGATCACCGGGTATTGCCCGTCCTCGATAGGACGAAACACGTCGGCGCGCAGCACGATGCCGTCGTCCATCTCGATCGGGGCATCCCAATCGATGGTCATCCCGTCGCGCGTTTCGGTGCGATGCTGGGTCATGTGCCCTTGCTCATGCCTCTCAGCCCATGGACGGGGCATAGAGGGGCGTCGTCGTTCAGCTCCCGGCTTTCAGCGTGTCGGCGATCCAGTCCCACATGTAGTGGACGCCGATGGTGACGTTATCCACCTGGCAATGGTGAAAGCCGCCTTCCTCGCGGTGGAACACCTTGAGCTCCTTCTGCTGTGAGCCGACGGCCGCGAACAGCTTCTCGGCGGTGGCGAGCGAAATCTGCTCGTCGCCGGCGCCGTGCAGCAGCAGGAACGGGCACTTCATTTTCTGTACGATGCCGTCGAGCCGGAAGCCTTCGAGCTTCTTCAGCGCAGCCTCATTGGAGGTGACGCCGAGCACCCACTGCAGGTGCTCCGGCGGCACCGACAGCGACAGGACTTTGCCGGTTGCAAGCTGCTCGAGCCGCTTCGACCACACCTCATGATAATCCCATTGCGCGCCCCAGGCGACGCAGCAGGCAAAGCGCGGCTCGAGCGAGGCGGCACGCGGCGCGTAATAGCCGCCGAGCGACAGCGCCATCACGCCGATACGCTTCGGATCAAACTCCTTGCGGCTGGCCAGGTACTCGTAGACTGGCGTTGCGTAGTGCTCGGTCTCGGCGATCAGCGGCAGGTCGCGCATGCGAACGCTCTCGCCGTTGCCCGGGCCGTCGACGATCAGGCAGCCGATGCCGCGCGCGGCCAGGTCGGCGACGCCGTAGCCGAACTGCAGTTCCTTGGTGACGTCGAAGCCGTCGAAGAAAACCATGCAGGGTGCGGGCTTCGTGCCGGCGACCTTCGGGTCGGGATGCACCAGCAGGCCAGGCAGGTTCGTCTTGCCGTAGGGAATTTCGACCGGCTCGACGCGCGGTGTGTTGATGATCGCCATCGCCTCCTGGAAGATCTTCACCGACTTGGTGTAGACGTCGTTGGTCTGCTTGGTACGCGGATGGATGAAACGCTCGCCGGTCTGGTAGTAGCGCGTTGCACGCTGGAAGCAGGCTGCGGCGGTGAACTTGTGACCCTTGGCGAGCGCGGCGCGGCCGCGCGCCTCGATCTTGTCGCCCATGCGCACCCACTCGTCGTACCAGGCGCGGTCGTCGCCTACCTTGTCGTCAAGCGCGCGGCCGACCCGGTGCACCTCGTCGATCTCCGCGCCGCCCCACGGCGCGCCGGACAGGCAGATCAGCAGGCCCATGGACCAGCGGTAATTGGTCGGAAAATACAAAAACGTCGGGTCGTCCTTGCGGCCTATCACGGGCGCTCACTCCTGTTGCTTGGCGTCTTTCTATATGTCGAACTTACTTGTACTCGTAGATCTGGACCATTTGCTCGCGCACGAACTTGGCAAGCTCGGCGAGGTCGCCGCTGCCGGCGCCGCCCGCGACCGCCGCCGAGAACGAGGCGAGTGCGCCCGCCGTGAGCGGCATCGGCACGCCAGTGAGCGCGCCGGTCGTGACCGCGGACATCAGGTCCTTGCGCATGGTGCGGATGTCGAGCGTGACGGCGTCCTTGCCGCCGAGTAGCACCGGGATCTTGCTGTTGAGCCAGCCGGTCGCGGTCGGCGCCTCCTTCAGCACGTCGAGCATCTGCTCCAGCCCGAGCCCCTGCCTGGCGCCGAGCGCGAGCGATTCCGACAGCGCCTGGATGTAGCCGCCGAGTCCGAGATTGACCGCGAGCTTCATGGCATAGCCGGCGCCGTTCGGCCCCATGTGGACGACGCGGCGGGCGAGCTTATCGAGCACTTGCCGGGCGCGCTCGACGTCCTCGGCGCGGCCGCCGGCGAGTGACAGGAGCTTGCCCTCGCGCACGCTCGGAATGGTGCCGAGCACCGGCGACTCGATCAACCGCGCGCCCTTCGCTTCGACGATCGGCGCCAGCTCGCGGCCGGTCATCGGCTGCAAGGTGCTCATCTCGATGAACAGCTTGCCCTTGACGTCGGCTTCGAGCAGGCCGTTCGGCCCGGTGAACACCTTCCGGACGCCGTTGTCCTCGGTGATGATCGAGACGACGATCTCGCCCTCGGCTGCGACCGCCTTGGCGCTGGCGACTGTGCGGATGCCTCGGTCAGCCGCTGCTGTGGTCGCCTTGGCGTCGTGGTCCCAGGCGGCCACGTCGAGGCCCTGCTCGGTGAGACGCTGGGATATGGCGCTGCCCATGCGGCCAAGCCCGACCAGTCCGACTTTCATGGCTTCCTCCCTCTGCCGGCGGGCATCTCCGTGCCCGCTCTTCCAATCTCAATGGGGCAACTTTGCGAACCGCGGAAACAGCGCGCGGGCATTTTCACAGGTTACGTTGCGGCGCGTCGGGGCGTCGAAGCCCGGAAAACCGGCGACCGCCGCGATGGTGTCCTTCATGACTTTCTCGGCGTTACGCGCAAACGGGTAGTCGGTGCCGAACAGGATGCGCGTCGGGTCGGCGACGTCGAGCAGGGCGTTGAGCGCGCCGGGCGAGGTCGACTGCGTGACGTCGTAGTAGAAGCGCTTGAGGTACGCGGCGACGCCGTCGGGCAGGCGGTCGGCGAGCTTCGGCTCGTCGTCGAGCCCGCTCAGCCGGAATTTCAAGAACGGCGTTACCCCGCCCATGTGCGCCATGATGAAGCGAATGTTCGGGTACTTCGCCAGCGTGCCGGTGCACAGTAGGTTGACGATCGCGCGGGTCGTGTCGAACACCAGCTCGGTATAGCCGGCCGGATAGTTGAACGCCGGCATCGATTTCAGCGGCGGCCGCACCGGGTGCACGAACACGATCGCGTTGCGGCGGTCGAGCTCGGCGTAGAGCGCGTCCTCGTCCGGGTGGCCGAGATAGCGCTCGCCGGTGTGGCTCAAGAGATTGATGCCGTCGAGCCCGAGCTCGTCGAGCGCGTATGTGATCTCGCGGATCGAGGCATCGACGTCCGGCAGCGGCACGAATGCCATGGCGCCGAACTTGCCGGAATGGTCCTCGACCATGCGCGCCACCGCCTCGTTGCATTCGCGCGCCAGGCGGCGCGTGAAATCAATGTCGCCGAAATAGACCCCGGGCGACGCGATCGAGATCATCACCGCGGCGATGGCGTTTTCGTCCATCAATTCGAGCATGCGCGCCATGCTCCATTGCGGCCACGGATTCTCGCCGCTGCCCGTCACGCCGATGCCGGCGAGCGCGGTGCGATAGACGTCGGGGATCACGTGCTGATGGATATCGATGAGTGGCGTGCGGGTCATTCGAACTCTCGGAGGGCGGCATTCTACGTCCTGGGTGGGCGCGAACAACCGGCGGGTCGACAATCTCCGCGCGAACTGCGCGCATGGAAGCCGATGTCCGCGCCGCTGCGCGGCGATGCCAATTGACACCCTGTGCGCCCCCCCGGATAGTTGTCGAACCAACAAGCGGCCGGCGCGCGGCTTCCGCGACATCAATGTCCGGCCCCAAGATCGATAGGATCGACAGGGGAGGTTACGATGTCATTCCGCGGATTTTCTGCAACGACAACGTTTGCGACTGCAGCCCTGCTGCTGGCGCCGTGCCTTGCCGCGCCGGCCGGCGCTGCTGACTTCACGCTGAAATACGGCGTCGTCACGCAGGGCGACATGCAGCATCTTTACGGCCTCAAGCTGAAAGAGGTGATCGAGAAGGCGACCAACGGCCGCGTCGAGGTCAAGGTGTTTCCGGGCGGGCAGCTCGGCGCGCCGCAGGCGCATATCGAAGGCCTGCAGCTCGGCACCATCGAGGGCTACTCGAACCCGGCGGACTTCTTTGCCGGTGTCGACTCGCGGTTCGGCACGTTCAGCATTCCGTACCTGTTCAAGGACCGCGATCACGCCAACCGGACGCTCGCCGATCCCGAGCTGAAGGCCTACATCCTGAGCATGGCGGAGTCGAAGGGCCTCGTCGGCGTCAACATCGCCGGCCAGGCAGAGTCGCACTACTTCGCGAAAAATCCGATCCGCCGCCTCGCCGACTTCAACGGCAAGAAGCTGCGCGTCAACGCGACGGCGGCCGAGCGCGCGCGCATGCAGGCGTTCGGCGCGACCGCGGTCCCGATGGGCCTCGGCGAGATGATCACCTCGCTACAGAACGGCGTCATTGACGGCACCATGAGCGGCATTTCGATCTACGTGAACTTCAACCTGCAGAACGTCAGCAAGACCATCACCGAGACCAATGACACGCTGCTCGTCTCGTTCGGCGCACTGAGCAAGCCGTGGCTCGACACGCTGCCGGCCGACCTGCGCAAGACAGTGGTCGACGAGGCACGCGGCCTGCAGGCCTGGGCGATCAAGCAGGCCGACGACGAGAAGGTGGCACTGCGCGCCAAGTGGATCGAACGCGGCGGCGAGATCGTCACGCTGCCGCCGGAGGACATGGTCGAGCTGCAGAAGCGCCTCAAGCCGATCGGCGCCGAGATCACCAAGTCCGACCCGAACCTGAAGGCCTTCTACGACAAGGTGCTGGCGACCGCCGCCAAGTACTGACGGTTCGCCGCGTGTAAATGTGACCGACGCCCCGGATCGCTGACGCCTCCGGGGCGTCTGTTTTGAACAGCGAGGCCCGTATGGCGGAACAGCCTTCTCCGTCGAAGCCGCACCCGACGCTGCAGTTCCTGTTCGTGCAGCTGCCGTACCTGATCACCGGTGTGATCTTCCTGCTCGCCACGCTGATCAACATCGTCAACGTCATCGGCCGCTACGTATTCGCACACGCGATCTTCTGGGCCGAGGAGGTGCTGGTGTTCATGGTGATCTGGGCCGTGTTCCTCTCTGCCGTGTCGATCACGTTCAGCGGCGGCCACCTGAACATGGACCTGTTCTACGCCAAGCTCAAAAGCCCGTGGAAGCAGATCATCAACGGCGCGATCGTGGTGGCGCTGCTGGTCTGCACGCTGTTCACCGCGGCGCAGTCCTACAAGGTGGTCACGCTCTACCTTCGCAATGGCAGCGTCAGCACGGCGGCCGAGATTCCGCTCTACATTCCGCACGCCGCGCTGCTGGTCGGCTTCAGCCTGATGGCGGTCGCAGTGATGGTGCGCTTCAAGGACTACATGAACGGTACGTTCGATTAGGCGAGGCAGCGAGCATGTACTGGACAATGGCGCTGCTTCCGTTCGGCCTGCTGATGCTGGGCTTTCCGATCTTCCTGCTGCTGCTCGTCACGTCGTTCGTGGTGATGATCTTCTTCTTTCCGGTGCCGCTGACCGCCATCCATCTGACCATCTTCAACAGTCTCAACAAATATGCGCTGCTGGCAGTGCCTTTCTTCATCTTTGCCGGCGATCTGATGTCGCGCGGCGGGATCTCGACGCGGCTGCTGCGCTGGGTGGCGTCGCTGGTCGGCGGCTTCCGCGGCAGCATCCCGATGACGTCGCTCGGCTTTGCCGCGCTGTTCGGCGCGATCTCCGGCGTCACCACCGCGGCGACCGCGGCGATCGGTACGCTGACTTATCCGCGCATGCGCGAGGCCGGCTACAGCGAGCGGTTCGCCGCAGCACTGATCACGGCGGAGGGCGCGATCGACAACCTCATTCCACCGTCGATCGCCTTCATCATCTACGGCATCGCCTCCGACAC
>Ga0066388_100000636_pt1 | contig 17379 bp, 14 predicted proteins | sample PanSoiMetaGPlot6_FD_64539 | JGI IMG/M metagenome (GOLD analysis project Ga0066388, IMG submission 64539) | Tropical forest soil microbial communities from Panama analyzed to predict greenhouse gas emissions - Panama Soil - Plot 6 (Hybrid Assembly) | ecosystem: Environmental > Terrestrial >... | reverse complement strand
CGCTTCTTGGCGGCGCTGCTGCCTGGACGTCCTGAGGGCCCTGCATCGGGCGTCGCGAGCTGGAGGCACTTTGAGGGCCGGCTAACGTCTCGATTTCAGAACAATTCAGGTCTGCCCCAAAGACGGTTGAGACCTCCATCGCAAGCTGGAGGCGCGGCAAACCGACTGAGCCAAGACAACCGGTGGCAGGCGTATGATGGCGGTGGCACCTGGGGAGGAAGCCGCATGCTCAACCTGAGACGGCGGGAATTCATCACCGTTCTTGGCGGAGCGGCGGTGTGGCCGCTTGCAGTAGATGCAGAGCAGGCGGAGCGAATGCGGCGCGCCCTTGCCCAAACCCGGACTGCACAAATGACGACAACTTCCGACGTTACCGGTCTTTCTTCATCGATTAGCGTAATCACCTCGGCCGATGGCGGAAGCATCGTCCAGGGTGCTGCCCTCACGATCTCCTGGCAGACCAGCAATGCGCCTGCCGGCTCGGCAGTTGCGCTGATGCCACAGAAGGCGCTGACCGGACACATCTTCGACCCGTTCGGCGTTTCTGATTTTCGGCCCCGGGGAGCGCCCGGGCTTTAGGTGCTGATGCGCTGCGGCAACAAGGCGCCGAACTTCAAGTTCCTCGTCACGAATATTCTGAGCCGACGGTGGCGGTGCCATCGCTGGGGTGGTAGGAATTGAGTGTGGCGTAGTCTCCGGGGTGATCCACCTCGAATCGTCCGGCGTTGGTGCGTTGGACTGGAGACCACGCCATGAAGAGAGCATTACCAGGAAGTCTGATCCGGGCGAGCACGGTGGGAGTGGGGCCGTGGTCGAGCATGCGTATGCCGCCCTGCTTGGGACGAGCGCGGCCATGGCGCGGTTGCGCGGCTGGCTCCCAAAGGTGGCGCGTTCCGACGCCAGCGTGCTGATCACTGGCGAAACCGGAACCGGGAAAGAGCGGGTCGCACACACCATCCATAGCGGGAGCGCGCGCGCCGACCGCCCCTTCGTTGCCATCAATTGCGCCACCATTCCCGACAGCCTTTTCGAAAGCGAGCTATTCGGTTTCGAGCGCGGCGCCTTTACCGGCGCTGCAATCGCCCATCCGGGCAAGCTGCGCATCGCCCATGGCGGAACGGTATTCCTCGATGAGATTGGCGAACTGTCGCCCTATGCCCAGTCCAAGCTCCTGCGCGTGCTGGAAAGTTGCGAATTCTTTCCGCTTGGCGCAACCAAGACGGTGACCGTTGACGTGCGCGTCATTACCGCGACCAGCCGGCCGCTCGAATTGCTCGTTGCCGAGCGTGGTTTCCGTTCCGACCTGTTCTACCGGCTCAACGTGGCACGCATCGAATTGCCGCCACTCAAGGAGCGCAAGGAAGATATCATCGTCTTCCTGACCCACTACTTGAAGGAGTTCGGCATCAAGAAAGCCCGGCTGCCGCCGGTTCCGACGCCCGAGTTTCTCGAATGCTTGCTGGCGCACGACTGGCCGGGCAATGTGCGCGAGCTGCGGAACCTGGTCGAGTCGGTTTTCATCGACCCGCCGGAGCGCAGCCTTGGCCTTGACGATTTACCCGAGTATTTCCGCGCCATCTTCGGTCGTTACCGTTCGGTCGAGAGCTCGGAGCGCGACCGCATTCTCAAGGCCCTGGCGGCGACCGACTGGAACGTCAGTCATGCGGCGGCCTCGCTGTCCTGGTCGCGCATGACGCTCTATCGCAAGCTGGCGAAGTACGACATTGCAAAGAATCTGTGAGCGGCGGCGGTTCCTCATCGCTGGACGACCTGCGCAACGGAATCGTCGAGGCGGTCGCTATGAGCGTTCTCCGGAAGAACCGAATCCGGTGTCACAGGGGCTGCCGCCGTGTGGCACCGGCAGTGACAGTTTTCCGCAGTAATTCCCTACCGGGTGTCACAGGCGCGCGTGCAGCGATCCACGGCACGGCACGCGGTTCTCCACGATAAATCGCGCCCGATCAGCGGTTTACACCCGAGCCGTAAGCCTGGCACGGCCCTTGCTGTCTGTACGATGAATGTGGTGCGCAAGCGATGGATGAACATCGGGATCAAGGGCCGACGCGTACGCGCGCACCGGACGGGCGCTACGTCAACTTCTTCGACGTGGGCCACAACGCCTTGGAGTTTCTCTTGGATTTCGGGCAATTCCATCCCGAGGACAGCGAGGTGCGTCTGCACACGCGCATCGTCACCGGGCCGGTCTACGCCAAGCTGCTCGCTTCGATGCTGCAGCGCTCGATCGAGCGTTACGAGGCCGACCACGGCCCGATCGAGAAGCTTTCCGACGACATCGATCCTCTCGAAATGGTGAAGGAGTCGATCGCCGGTTACGAGCGGCTCGATCCTTCCCGAAACGGGTGAGATGGGGCGCCCGCCCTTGACAGCTGGAGATTGTGATGCCGAGCCAGATCCGCGCAACCCGACTTGAGGTGAACGACCGCTTTCCGATGTTGGGCTTCACCATCCGCACCGACGCCGCCCCGCGCATGGCCGAGATAGCGATCGGTTCCGATCTGCATGCGTTCACGGCGAAAGAGGCGCGCACGACCCAGAATTTCTGGTCGAGCCACGGCCAGGGACCGCTGTCGGTCAATCGCGGCGAGGCCGTCTACGTGGTCCCACCGGAAGTGCTTGCCCGCTTTATCGGTCAGGACAAGCTCTACTTCGCGGTCGCGACCTGGGGCGAAAACGGCCAGACAAAACCGGAGATCGCGAATTTACCGACCGAGGGCAGCCCCTACATCAATCTGAAGGGCTTTACTGGCCGCAGCCTGCGGCGACTACCGATTCTGCCGACCCGGCGCGTGGGCGCGACCTACGGGCCCGGCAATGGTCACGATCTCGAATGGGCCGGCGACACGGCCCGGCCGGGGATGACGCCCGTCACCAGTGGCGGCAGTCCGCCGAAGGCGGCCGCGCCGACCGGCAGGCAGACTCCCGCCGGCGCCGTAACGGCGCCGGCCTCGGGCGGCAATGGCCATGCGGGCACGGCCGCCTCGGAGGGCAATGGCCATGCGAAGGCCGCGGCCCTCGAATACGACGACGGATACGGGCAGCTTCCCCCGTCTCCGTCTCCAGTCATGCCGCCAGCTCCGCGATACGCGCGCCGGGTCCGTCCGGGTCATGGGATCGCCGGCGCCACCGAGCTTGCCGACGACGGTGCACGCGCACTGGACGTTGGAGCAAATGTGGTCGAGGCCAAGCTGCGGGTATTCATTCCCGCCCCGGTGGTCACAATGGACCTGCCGCCGGTCGGCGTCGTGAAGGCATTCGGCGGCGACGGGCGTGGCTTCTCCTACGACACCGGCACCCATCGCGGCCAGATCATCGCGCGCGTGCAAATCGCCGAAACGGGGATTCCCCAGCAGATCTCGGGGATCGACCGGAATTGGGGCGAAAGCACCGAATACAATACGGATGACGTCGTCGACGTGCCGGGCAAGCCGTCGTGGTTCAAGGCTCTAAAGCAAGGTGCGGCGCCGATCCGGCGCAAAACGCTCGAGCTTACCGACTCCAACCTGCGGGCTCGAATGGGCTCGAACAGCTTGACCGAGAACCTGGCATCGATCGCGCTCCGTTCGACCCTTACCCAATATGATGTCGCGGGCGCGCTTCCACTCATCACCCCATCCCCGGACATCGATGCGGAACTGTACCTCCATTTATGGATCGACGACGGACGGATCAAGGCCGCGCTGCACGGCAGTCATGACGGTTTTCCCGCCTACGAGTTCTATGTCGCCGGCACGCGTATCTACAGCTACGACCCGGTAGCCGCAGGAGCGAGTCCGACCGCGCTGCTAGGCACCAGCAGCGTGACGGTGAATACCAGCTCCATCGACGTCGGGCCGGCGGTCGGCGCGGCGGCCACCGCGCCTGTCACTGCGCCGGTCGACGTCGTGCCGGTAGGCACCGGGGAGGCGCTCGCTTACGGGCCTGTTCACGCACGCGACGTTCCGGGCTCGACCCGCCACGTCGCGCGCGCGTGGGCGATGTCGGGGGAAGCGTTTTCCCTCAACTGGGACGACGTCGAGGTGATCCGCCAGCCGACCGACATGAGCTGCTGGGCCGCCGCCGCCGCCATGGTCATCGGCTGGCGTGATCGCGTCTCGATCACGCCGCAGGCGATGGCCGAAATTTGGGGGCGCGTGCAGGATCTTCAGACCGGCCTGGCGCCGGAGGTAGTTCAAAAATTTGCGGCCGCGCTGGATCTCAAATTCGAACCTCCGCAATCGTACACGATCGAGGGCTTCCGCAATCTGCTTGAGACCAGAGGTCCGTTGTGGGTGGGCGCAGCCGTCCCGACGCTGCATGCCATCGTTGTCACCGGACTCTACTCCGACGCCGGCAATATCTACGTACGCATCGCCGATCCGTGGGATCGCGTCGTTGGCACGCCGGGAAGTCCGGGCAATTATCTCGATACCCACAACAGCGGCAGCCGCTACATCCTCGTCTGGGACGATTTCGTTGCCGAATATGAACGTGCGGCGACCGACTTCACCCGCGTGAACATACAGATACTACACAGCGCCGGCACCGACGGCCGGCAGCCGAACACGGGCAAGCCGGCCGAATATGCGATGGCGCTGAAGACGGCGGGCGAGCAGGCTCCCGGCGCGTCCGGCGCTCGCCGTCGCAAACCGAAGCTCGCCCCGGTGCCGCAAGCGCACGGCTTCGCCGACCCGTTATCGCTGTCGCCGGAGGTCACGGTCGAGCGTGTCACCGGGGCTGACGGATCCGTCAGCTGGGACTTCGACCAGGTCCGCGGTCTGAAGCAGCCGGCCGGAGCAACGCCCGCCATCGTACGCACGCCGCCGCGCGACGCCAAGACCTTGCAGCTCGAGGGCTGGCCCTATGTCGAGCCCCCGGAGGGCGGGCGCGTCGCCGCCGGCTTCAAAGTCGATTGGCAGTACGACGGCGCGGCGGTGGGAAATGTGCGCATCGCGCCGACCGGCAACAGCCAGGCAAACGGTTGGACGCTCACCGTCACCGCGCGGGCCGATCTTGATCCGCCTGCCCACCCGCCGAGCGACCCGGCCGCGCCGGCGTGCATTGCCATCATCGTCCGCTGGACCTTCCACGGACCTGACAGCGAGGCCGTGGCACGCCTCCACCTGCGGCTGCTGGGCGACGGACACGTCGACCAGCAGGTCTGCTGGGAACATGAGGCGCAGTGAGGATATGTGGCCGTGCCCGCACCCCGCACCCCGCCCAATCTGCCGCCGCCGCCAGAGCATCGGTTCGGTCACGCCGAGACGCTCGCGGCAACCGACATCCTGCGGCGCAGGCTGCAGGCCGATGGGGCGGACGGTCAGGGCCGGCCCCCGGCTGCCCCGGACCAGTCTGCGACCGACTCGGGCCAGCCGGTTCCGGCGGCGTCCGGCGGGAATGGGGCCCCGAGCCCGCGCCGGGAACAGGCGACCGAATCCATTGCGCGGCGCGCCGGCGCGCTCAGCGACGAGATCGATTTTCCCGATTTCGTCGCGGGTCTCGTCCACGGCACGTTCGACGCGGTCGTCAATGCCACGATCCGGCAGATGGAAACGTTCGGCGATCTCATCGCTGCCGTGGCCAAGCATGCCCACAACTTCACCGAGGAAAACGTCAGCCTGAATCAGGCACGGGATTGGCTCGTCCAACAGCATCACGACGATCTCATGCTCTCGTTGGAAAGCGGCCCAACGATCGTCCCCAAGCCCGTCGCCGGCTTGACGGAGGACGCGCCGCGCTCACCGGCCTGGCTCGGCGATTACGGTCTGGCGGACCAGGAGCTGACGCCGGAGCTGATCGAAGAGCAACTCGTTCCGGCGGCGCGCCGGCGTCTCGGCCGCTCGCGGCTGCAGACCCTCGCCACCATGGTCATGCTGGGCATGAACCGGGTCGTCGTGCGCGACGGCACGATCTCCGCCCGCTTGCGCTTTCGCGCCAACGCCGCCGACCAGACCAAGGTCGATTATGCGGTCAGCGACGATCCGACCAAGAGCGCGAGATGGGGCGCGCGCGGGAGCAATACGTACGATCTGCCCACCACGCGCGTCTCCACGGTCGGCGTCAACGTGCAGTCCGACGCGGAGCTCAAGGCCGAGCTATTCGGCGAGGTGAAGATCAATTTTGCCAGTGAGACGTTGCCGCTCGACCGCTTCGTCGATGACGCGCGCCGCACGCTACTCGAACGCAATGCCCGCTCCACCGCGCCGGCGGCGCCGGCGCACACGCCGCCGCCGGCCGCGGCGCAGCTGCAGCCGATCGCACCGCAGACCGCGACCGTCGGGCCCGCCGCGCCGGCGCAACCGCAACCGCGTTAGGCCGAGGCCCGCCATGCGACGCTCGCTGTCCAACATGATCGCGGAAATCGGCTCCGGCCTGCTCGGGGCCAATGCGCAGGGCACGCGGATTCGCGTGCGCTCGATCGTGCTCGATCTGCCGATCGAAGTCCGCTTCGACATGGTTCCGGGCGGGCTCGACGTCTTTGCCGACGTTCCGGTCTGGCGCTGGCGCACCGATTTCGATCATCCGCTGTCGCGCCTCGCGCTGACCCTCGCCGAGGAAGAGCCGGCATGACCAGCAATACCCAACCGATCCAGGAGTTCATCCAGGCCCTGTCGAGTCAGCTCGACGCGGCGCAGCGGGCGCTGTCGCTCAAGGCCAGCAACCTCAATCTGCCGCTGAGCTTTGCCCTGAAGGAGATCGCCTTCGACCTGCGCGCCCAGGTCGAGTTCGCGGGCGCGGAGGTTCGCATCCGTCCGGCCGGGCCCGGGGATCCGTCCGCCAGCACCATCCGTTTCGGACTGACAACGATCACCCGTCCGATGATCGAGGAGAACGCACCGCCCCCCGTGATCGACAAGGGCGAAGAGACGCTCGACCACGTCGACCTCACGGCCGAGGAAAAGAGGCGCCTCGAATGGGCCGGCGTGCGCAGCGTCGATCAGCTTCGCGACCTGCAGGCCAGGGGTACCGACCGCGAGGTCGGCCGCATCGCCAGCCTGCCGGTCGACCGGCTGCGCGCCGCGCTGGTGCGCGCCGCCGCGCACCCGATGGTGCTCCACGTGCTGCCGGTCGCGCCGGCTGCCGGCGACGCCGACGGGCCGCCGCTCTTGCGGGTGCGCGGGCACAATCTCCTGCAGGACGATCCGCCGCGCGTCACGATTGCGGGAGAGCCGGTCAAGGTCGTGAGCGCGGCCGCCCAGGAGCTGGTGATCGCGCCGCTCGCGCATCAATTGAGCGGCCGGCTCGTGGTCGAGACCGCGCCGGGCGCCACGGCCGGCACGGTGTTCGACCTCTCCGGCCCGACCGCCCGGCCGGTATCGAATGGAGGCGCGTCATGACCGCGCCGACGCTCGCGACACCGTGGCATCGGCGCGGCCGGCTCTACGGCTTGCCGACCAGCCTCGTCGTCAAGCTCGCCGCTGGCGAAGTATCGGAGTCCATTCCGACCACACTCGACGTTCGCAGCCGCGCTCAAGCCCCAGCCGCGAGCGTCGACGGCGGTGTCGTCGATCGGCTCATCCGCCACCACGCGGAAGGCGCCCGCGTTGCGCGCCTCTATTCCGCCGCGGCCTCGCTCGGCCACGTCGGCCAGCGCCACACCCGCTATGACGATCTCGAGCACGTGCTCGGCTTGTCGCGCACCCTGCGGATCGAGGTGCCGCTCGGCACTCCGATCGACCATCTCATCGACGCATTGTCGCAATCCCCGACCGTCGAAGCGGCCGGTGCGAACCATTTGTGCACGGCGCCGTTCGAAATGTCGTCTCCCGGCGTCGAACCGGAGCTCGCATGGGCGAGCCGCGCGCAGATCAAGGCGCCCGCCGCGATGGCTTACGAGCCGGGGGATCCGGCGATGATCGTCGCCATCGTCGACAGCGGGATTCCCGAGCAACACTCGGAGTTCGAGGATCGTTTCCGTACCGGCTACAATGCCGTGCAGCTGCACGGCGGCGATCTCGCCCCGGGGCTGCGTCTGCTCAACGACGACGCCGGGCTGCGCACGCGGCCGATCGATCACCATGTCGGCCACGGCACCGGGTGCGCCGGCATCATCGGCGCGCGCGGCAACAGCTTGCCGCCCGGCCTTGCCGGCGAGTGCCCGATGCTGCCCATCCGTGTGCTCGGTGCCGCGAACCTGCCGGGCAAGACGGGCGCGATCGGCATCGGTGCACTCGCGGACATCGATCACGGCGTCAAGATGGCGGTCGATCTCGACGCCAGGGTGCTCAACATGAGCTTCGGCACCGCGGATTCGGCGCTCGACGCGACCGCGCCGAAGCCGCATCGGGACGTCATCCAATATGCGCTCGCGCGCGGCTGCGTGCTGGTGGCCGCGAGCGGCAATTCCGGCGTCGAGGAGATTTTCTGGCCGGCGGCGTTCGACGGGGTCATTGCCGTGGCCGCCGTAGACGCGAGCGGCCGGCCGACCGCATTCTCGACCCGCGGCGCCCATGTGGCGCTGGCGGCGCCCGGCGAGAACATCATCACCACTGGGCTCGTCGGCCTGCAGGTCGCGACCGGCACGAGCTTTGCGGCTCCGTTCGTCGCGGCCGCAGCGGCGCTCCTGGTGAGCCGTGCAGGCCGCCGCTCATTTCCAATCGATGGCGCGCAGGTGCGTCAACTGCTCATCGAAAGCGCCGCACCGTTTCCCGGGCGCTCGGTGCCCGGCTGCGGCGCCGGCCTGCTCGACGCCCAAGCTGCGCTCGTCACGCTCGATCGGGCGATCGACGCGGCATCCGACGCCAAACCTGATGATGGAGACGAGCGATGAACCCCGGTGCGAGAAGAATTGGGCCGAAGATCCCGCGCCGGTCAGCAACTGGAGGCGGTCGCGGACGCGGTCGCGGCGGCCCGCCCGGCATGGAGGAAAACATGGCAATTCCATTCAACAGAATCCACTTCGTCGATCTGGTTGAGCGAGATGACGCGGCCCGCAACAAGCTCGCTGTCGAAAAGTCGGGCCTCGAGCGCGCAAAGAAAGACCGCGGGGAGCTTCTGGACTTCGAGCAGCGTCGGCTCGATACGCTGATAGACTTGGTCGACCCCAAGACCACCCCGATTGTCGATCCGCTCTTCATCGCTGTCCGCGATCTGTTCGTCGACGGCCTGAAAAAATCTGTGCCTGACCATGATGTCGGACACTTCAAGGACGACAAGGAGGACGTCTGGAGGGAGATCATCCTTCCGGCGATGACCGTCTATGGCCAGCTTGCTGCCGACAATGTCATTCCGCCGCGCATAGCGATTATCGGCGGCGACGCGCATATGGATCGCACCGATCCGACGACCGACAAATTCTCCGGTGCGCTGTTCGAGGCGTACGGGAAGATCGTGCGCGAGACGAAGCTGATCTTCGCGATCTTCAACATCCTGGCGACGCTCGGCATGCCGCTGAGCCGGGATCAGGATATCAAGCTCCGCGCGATGGAGCTCGGCAAGGTCTCGCGCAGCCTCATCGGCCGTGGGCTCGACGAGAACGCCGAGCAGCTCCCACGCGAGGTCAACGCTGCGCTCGACGCCATCCAGCGTCGCGGCAGCGATCTCCCGCCGTCGCAAATCGAGATCAATCTTCCTGAGCTCGATCAGATCGCTGAGGACGAGATCGTCACCAGCAACATCTGGGCGCTCCAGCCGATCCACTTCAGCGCGATGCTGGAGCAGCTCAAGTTCTTCCAGGTGGTGGACAAGCTCGCCGAGCTGTTCAGCAAGGGCGTGCTGCCGATCGGGCGCGGCAACGGTGGCTACAGCGCCGGCAACTTCCTGTACAAATACTGGCGCGACGCCGCCAATCGCATCTCGGAGGCGGAGCGCCGCGGTTTCTATGCCCGCTGCTTCGGGATTCCCGGCGGCGACGACGGCGGTGCACCGAACACCTATTTCAATTCGCTGCAGATCGGCTTCGCTTCGACCGTCTCCAGCTACGTCCGCCAGTCCAACCTGGACGATCTGCTGCGGGCCCGCGTTCCCGGCGCGGTGAGCCAGCAGCAGGTGCGAAAGGCGGCGCGCGATCTCGCCTCGAATTTGTCGCTGCACGGCTACGGCATGACCTGGTTCGTCGCGACCGAGCTGCAGAAGCAGGTCACCGACATGCTCGAGCTTCTGTCGTCTCCCGAGATCATGGGCGCCTACGGGGCACGCGATCCTTGGCAGGTGGTCGACCAGGTGGCCACGCTTGAGCTTGGGGGCGCGAAGAACAGCGTGAAGTACCGCACGTTGGCGACCGCCTCGGCAGTGATCATGGCTTGGCTCGCCACCAACACGAGCAAGATCTCCGGATCCTCCTACGATCAGCTCATCGACGTCAGCCAGATCTTCAACCCGCAGCCGCGCAGACCGGGCACCAAGGCGACGGTCGAGCCGACCGACTACGACCTCGTCAATGCCTGTGAGCAATTGATCGCGGTGATGGCGGTGGATGAGACGAAAGTCGAGGAGCTGTCGCAGCCGCGCGAGTCGCCGATGATGACCACCAAGCCGATCGCGGTGCCGCAGGTCGTGCGCGATGCTCTCGGCGGCACCGATCTCGCCGCGCTCGGTCTAGGTCGAGCGCGGGCGATATGAGGAGGCGATCATGGCACTACGCCCCATGGCCGAGACCGTGGCCGAGCGCCTTCGGCGCGCTGCGCAGAAGCTCGGCACGCCCGATCCGGTCAACCCCATCGCCCCGCTACTGTCGCGCACCTTCGCGCTTCCCGAGGGCGATCCGCGTTACGCCCGCAATGCGCTCACCCCGGGCGCCGCGCCAATCGAGCCGTCCTATTCGGAGCTGCGGCCGGGCGACTTGCGGTTCACGGTCGAGCCGCTCGGTCCCGATGCCCTGCCTCAGGATCGTCGCGATGAGGCCACCCGCGAGATGCGGCGGCTCGTCCGCGACATGTTCGGCCGCGATGCGGTGAACTGGTTCGACGCGCGCAGCGAAGCCTGGCGCGGCGTCGCAACCGGCTCGCGCCTGACGTACGGCGCATTCTTCGGCAACGCCTATGACCGCGACGGCCTGTACAGCTCGAAGGTCTATTACGAGACTCTTCCCGAGCATATCGACGCGCTGCCGATTGGCTTGTTCGGCCTCGTGAGCGCGGCACTGCGCCTGATGCCGTCGCTCAAGCCGGTCTTCACCACGATCGCCTGCCATCGCCGTCAGGGAGGGCAGCGGATCACCTTCGCCTATCGCGGCGGATTGAAGCTCACCGAGCTGCAGCCGTTGCTCGACGAGCTCGATCTTGGTCACCAGCTGCCCGGGATCATGCAGATCATGGGGCTTGCGTTGGGTGGACGATTCGATCTGCCGGAGCGGTCCGTGCTGCTCGCATTGGGGCAGACCGACGACGGCCCGGAATTCGAGCTTTACGTGCTGCTCGGCGCCTTATCCGACGTGCCCGGAAATTTCCTCGACCTACTCGCCATGGGTCTCGGCGAGCGGCCGCGCGAGCTCAACGCGCTGTTGCGCTGGCTCAACGCGTTCACGCCGGACGATGCCGATTGGCCGGGCCGCTTCTCCGTGCTCAGCGTGCGAACGACGCGCAATTCGCCGCCGCGGGTGAGCCTCTATCTCCGCCCGGTCGAATTCGAGGTCCAGGCGCCGGTCATCGGCAACGGCAACGGGTCCGAGGTGCCGGTGGCCGCTTGAGCGGCGCCGAGATGGAGGAATCCCATGCAGGGAACACAGCCCCGCCGGCAAACCGGATCTGGCCTCAAGCTGCCGCCGCGCGACGGCGTGCCGCGCCCGGAAGTCCGCCATGCCGTGCAACACCTGTTGACGCGGAGCGAGGCGTTCGCCGCGCTTGATCCCGACAAGCGGCGCCAGATCGCCAACGACATGGTGAAGATCGCCGACTATCTGGCGATGCCCGAAGGCATCATGGGCACCAGTCTGCCGACCGCGCAGGGCATGGCTCCATTGGCGCAAGCCCAGGCCGGCACAGACACGAGCACCTATTCGACTGACGTCCAGCAGGTCGACAAGATCGGCCAAGCCGACTTCAAGGCCGGATCGGCACGCGAAGGCGCCGAGGTTGCGGGGCTGTTCCTGAGCAAGATCAACTTTCCGGTTTTTGTCTCGAGCCTCATTGAAGGGGTCTTCCACGCCATCGTCAAAGCCACGATCGAACAGATGGAAGCCTACGCCAAGCTCGTCAGCAGCGTGGCCATGTCGCTCAACGATTTCCGCGACCACAACACGACGGACAACCAGGGTCGCGATCATCTCATCGAGCAGCATCCCGACATTTTCCAGCTCGACGAGAGCGGCGACACTCCCAAGCTTGCCGTCAAGGACAGCGTCGACGAGAGCAGCGCCCTCAAGCGCCTCAACAGCTCGATGCAGTTCGACGACGGCAAGCCGCTGTCGAGCCTCGATCTCAGCGATGAGGAGACCGAGAACAAGCTGACCCAGGCTGCGCGCACCCAGCTGGCCACCGGCCGCCAGCAATTGCTCGCCACCATGGTGATGATGGGCATCAACAGGATCGTCGTCACCGACGGCAAGATCTCGGCCAAGATCATGTACGATTTCCAGGCGCGCGATACGCGCAGCATGCGCCGCTCCGCGTCCGCCTACGACTACGCCCGCGACAAGGGCGGCGGTCTGCAGAAACTCGGCGCCTATTCGGGCAGCTACGAAAGCAAGACGGAAGGCGGCTCGGGCAAGTATAGCTACGACAAGGATTCGGGCTACCAGGGCGATTATCGCGGCGCCAACTACTACGCCAAGGGCGACTACAAATATTCCGAGCAGCCGGTGATGACCGCCATGAGCGTCGCCTCCGAAACGACCGACGCGGCTTTGACTACGCGCGCCCAGCTCGCCGGCAATGTCGAGGTCAACTTCAAGAGCGACTACCTGCCGCTCGAGAAAATGGTCGACCCGGCGCAGATCGCGCAGCTGCAGCTCGCCGCGCGGCCCGGTGCCGCAAAAGCAACCCCCACCGGCGCTCCGGCGCCGGCCGGGCAGACGCCCGCCGCGGCCACCACCCCGGCCCAGGGCGGCGCTCCCGCCGCGGCACCCGCCCGTTAAGCGGTGGAGCGATGGCCGACATTGCCTCACCCTCGACCAATCCGGGCACCGTTGCGCTCGTACGGCCCGAGGTGCGCGAATTCCTCCTCGGCGTGCCGGCCTACCGCCAGCTCGCGCCGGACGAGCAGCGGCAGATCGCCAACGCGATGGTCAAGGTGGCGTCCTACATGGCCGACCCGCACGGCGTAGTGTCCCATGTCGAAGCCAAGGACGCGGCGCAGGTCCCCGCGCCGGTGGCGCGGGCACAGACCGACGACCCGGTAACGGCCACGCAGCGCCGGCTCGCCCAGGCGCCCGGCCAGGTCGGCCAGGACTTCCAGGCCGGCGCGGTGCGGCAAGGCGTCGAGCAGTTCGGGGCGCTGGTTCAGAAGGTCGATTTTCCGAACTTCGTGTCGGGGCTGATCAAGAACGTGTTCCAGGCGATTGTCGACAGCTCGATCCAGCAGATGCGCGCGTACGGGGAACTCCTGGCCAATGTCGCCAAGACGGTGGACGAGTTCGCCCGCGACAATATCAGCGAGAACAACGCGCGCGACTGGCTGGCGGGCAAATATCCGGACGCGCTCGACGTGCAGGTCGACCGGACGGCGGGCGCGATGGCGGCGGGCGACGCCGCCGCGCCGCAGCCCACCCCGCAGCTCGCCGCGAAGGGAGAAGACCCGCAACGCGACCTCACTCGCATCTCCGCCGACCTCAAGCTCGCGCAGCCGGTGACCGATGTGTCCGACCCGGAACAGGAGCAAAAGCTCGTCGATGCGGCGCGGCTGGAAATGGCGCGGTCGCGCCAGCAACTGCTTGCCTCAATGGTGATGCTCGGCATCAACCGCATCGTCGTCACCGACGGGCTGATCCACGCCAAGGTGATCTTCGACATGCGCGCCGAGGACACCGCCGCGCGCCGAGCCACCGCGTCGATGTACGATCAGAAACGTGACGCATCGAGCGCGGGCATCGCGGCCGCCGGCTGGGGTTTGTCCGGCGGCGTAGCGGCGGGAGCCCAGACGAGCTCCGAGCACGTGGCGACCGTGCAGTCGGCGGTCGAGGACACCTCGGAGTCGAAGGCGCAGGTGAAGGCGAACCTGACGGGCGAAGTCCGCGTCAACTTCAAGAGCGATTATTTCCCCATGGACAAGATGGCGACCCCGCAAATGATCGCGGCGATCCAGGGCAATTCCAAGCCGCTCGATCCCAACGCGCCGGCGCGGCCCCAGCAACCGGCGGCACGGTGAGGCAACGATGGCACGGCGTGATCCCAGTGACGGCCCGGACAAGCCCGCGATCGACGCCGTGCTGACGCGGGCACGCCACCTCGTCGCCAAGGCGACGGCGATGACCGTCGCGCTCGCCGACCTGCCAGAGCTGCCGGCGCTCGATCCGGTTCCGGCTGGCGCCGACCAGGCGCAGCTGCACGCCATCGCGGTGCTCTATCTCGCCGCCGAGCTCGAGAATGCCAAGGTCGTGCCGGTGGTCGAGACGCTGGCGTCCCTCGGCATGTCGGGCGGCCTGCCGTTCGACCTCGGCACGGCGGCCGAGCCGCTCGCTGCGTTCTGGCGCACCCGCAACGAGCGTTACGCCGCGGCCGAACGGCAGGCGGTGTTCGACCGGCTGTTCGGCGCGCCGAAGACGGATTCCGGCGACGGCTTCGATCTCCTGTTCGTCGACCTGTGCTCCGTCCTCTATCATTCGCATGACGGCTTCGTGCAGCAGGGGGCGGTGTCGGTGCAGCGCGCAGTCGGCATCCGCACTCATGCGTTGAGCCTCATCGAGTACTTCGCTTCGCGCGGCAGCGCGACCGCCGCATTCGCGGCCAACGAGATGCTGGCGGCCATCCACCAGGCGCTCGGGATTCTCGATCATCCGGAGATCAAGGTCGCGTTCGGCGCGCGCAATCTCTGGGACGTGGTGCGCATTGTCTCGCTGCGCTATTCGCGCGAGCAGCCGGTGACGGCGCCGCACGTGCGCCGCGGCCGTGCCGGGCTCGAGATCCTGTCGTGGGTCGGCGATAACCTGCCGCTGTTCAACAGCGGCGGCGCCCTGCAGCTCACCGCCGACGATCCGATCATCGGCGCCGCCGGCGAATGGATCGAGGACAGTCTCGCGCTGACCGAGGCGCCGATGCGCGCGGCGGCCGCATGAGATGGCCGGGCCGGCACCTTCCTCCGGCTTAGCGGGAAGTCCGCCGCCCCCCGAGTTGCGCGCCGCCGTGCGCGACGTGCTGAGTAGCGTCGCCGGTTTCAACGATCTTGCGCCGGACCGGCGCAAGGCAATCGCGCAGGGCCTGGTGCGGGTGTGCCGCACGGCCATGGCGCTCGCCGAGGAGGCCGGACCGACCGGCGCGACCGCCGGCGGGACGGCGCAGCCGCCGGGACCGGCGCCGCGGCCTGCTCTTGCGCGCGCGCAATCCGCCGGCAGCCAGTTCAGCGGCATCGCGGCCGACCGCATGGTCGACACGACGCGCCGCGTGCTCAACGCGGTCTCGTTCCCCCGTTTCGTCACCGACCTGATCAACGGGGTGTTCAAGGCGCTGATCGACAGCAATCAGACCCAGCTCCAATCCTTCGTCGATCTCATCCAGAACGTCGCCGCCTCGACCGACGGTTTCGCCGACGCCAATCTGGCGCCGGTGCGCGCGCGGCAATGGCTGATCGACCGGTTCCCTGGCAGCTTCGTGCTCGAAGGCGGGCCCGACCCGTCGGATCCGGAGGCGCGGGCGGATCCCGAGGCGCTGGCCGAGGCCCGCGTGCAGCTCAAGGACGGGGCAAGCATGCCGAGCGAGGAGGCGTTGCGGACGGGTCTCGGGCTCGATCCGGAAGAGAGCGTTCCGTCCGGCGATCCGGAGACGTCGCTGCTGCCGTTCGCGCGCCGCGCGCTCGCGCGCCAGCGCCAGCAGATGCTCGGCACGATGGTGATGCTGGGGCTGCAGCGCATCGTCATCGAGAGCGGGCGGCTCAACGCCGCCATGCGCTTCCATATCGACACGCGCAGCGCGGCGGCCTCCGACAGCGCGAGCCGCTTCGATTTCCAGAATCAGCTCGAAGCGAAAGGCAGCTTCGGCTACGGCCCATGGGGCGCCGAAGCGAAGATGACCAACACGATCGGCTACGTGTCGACCCAGCGCGACCAGACCACCGAGGAGATGAACACCGATCTCGATCTAAATTCCTCGGTCGAGCTCTACTTCAAGACCGATTATCTGCCGCTCGACCGGCTTGCCGGCAAGGGCCAGGTCGACCGCATCAAGGTCAATACCCTCAATCCCGACGCGGAGATGAAGGCCATAGACGAGGCGCGCACCGCGCGCATTCGCGATGCGCGCGAGAGCGAGGCAAAACGCGCGCAGGCGATCGATCTGCAGCCGCGGCCGCCGGCTGGCAAGCTGTCAGGCAGTCCTGGCGGAGGGGCCGCGAGCGGTAGTGGCGGCGCCACCGCCGGGAGCGGCGGGCCGGCATCGAAGCCGGCGGGCGCCGGGGCGAGTTCACAGCCGGGTGGTGGCGGCGCGGCGCCGTCCGTTTGACCGGTGGTGACGGGCTCACAGCGGCGGATTGGAGAATCCACACCTCTTCGGTGAGGGGAGCCGGCGCTTCATTTGAACCCCGGCTTCCGCCGCTGTTTGTCATCATCTGGCTGGTCGCCATGCGTTCGCCGAGGCCAAGATGCGCAATGCAGTGCCCAAGTGGCAGCTGCGCAAGGCCCAGCGCGAGGTCATGGCGTCGCCGCTCGCGTGTGCGACCGCGAGCATTGAGAGCCGCTGCAATGGCCCCGCCCCTCCCACGCGATTGCCGATCCATCATGGGGATGGCCTTCACGATCCATACGCTCCCCGAGCCCGACCGCGCGCAGCAGATCGACTGTTCCGGCTTCCAACACCCCGGCCCGAATTCGCAGCAGGACATGCTGGCGGCTCTGCCGTTCCAGCACGATGCTATCGATGCCGTTTCGATCAAGGATATGGGACAGAAGCAATCCAGCCGGCCCGCCGCCGATGATTGCCACTTGGGTTCGCATCGCCAGTTGCATCATCATTTGAGCCAAACAGGATGCGACTATAAGCAAGGCGGCCCCGATCTGCTGGTTGCCGTTTTTGGGCGTCCTTCACGAGTTAGGTGGTGGAGACCGAACTGGCTGGCTGGGCATGTGAGATTCGAAGTGCGCCGGGAGACCGGCAAGGAGTAGGTGGTGCAAGTCCACTACGATGAAGGTGTAGCGGTCCACATCGGCCCCGAGCCGTGCGTTGGCGTCCGTAAGGACGCCGACGAAGCGTCGGTAGGGGAGAGCATAGGCCAGCCATTGAGCCGCGAAAGCTTAAACCCGGGTGCCGACGCTGTTTCGAACGCGGAAGGCAACACGAACAGGCGCATCATCGCGAGCGC
>Ga0066388_100000635_pt1 | contig 17393 bp, 14 predicted proteins | sample PanSoiMetaGPlot6_FD_64539 | JGI IMG/M metagenome (GOLD analysis project Ga0066388, IMG submission 64539) | Tropical forest soil microbial communities from Panama analyzed to predict greenhouse gas emissions - Panama Soil - Plot 6 (Hybrid Assembly) | ecosystem: Environmental > Terrestrial >... | reverse complement strand
AATGAGGACGTGATCAGAAAAACGAAGCCGATGAGCCAAAGGGACTGGCCATTGAAAACGAGGTTATAACCCGGCCCTTTGTCGGCGATCGCCGCCAGCGGGACGTACGATGTCCAGCCGCTCTTGGCCGCGCCGCCCGGAACGAAAAAGCTCGTGAACATGATCGCACCGCCGACCGCGAACGCCCAGAAACTGGCCGCATTCACTTTTGGAAAGGTCATGTCCGGCGCGCCGATTTGCAGTGGAACGACGAAATTTCCAAACGCGGCGAACGCCACCGGCACGACGCCGAGAAAGATCATGATCGTACCGTGCATCGCGCCGAGTGAGTTGTAGAACTCGGGCGTCATCTTGCCGTCCGGCATGCTTCCCGCGCCAAAGAAATACGGCAGCCATTTCCCGATCACGGGCAAGGCCTGGCCCGGATAGGCCAACTGCCAGCGCATGATCATCATCAGCGTGAAACCAAAAAAGAGAAAAACCAGGCCGCAGAGCCCGTACTGAATGCCGATCACTTTATGGTCGGTCGAAAAAATGTATTTTCGCCAAAAACCGAGCTCGTGGTGCTCGTGTTCATGGCCTGCCTCGTGATGATGTCGATCTTCGCCGTGGGTTTCGAGAGAAGCGGAAGCGTCCATTTTAGAAAAAGTTAGCCGTTCAATATCTAGAGAGAAAGGCTCATTGCAAAGTCCGAATTTGATCGATTCCCGATGCTCGAGCGGGCGTCACGTCGCGCAATTCATGGAAATTCTCACGCCAAATAGCCAAACTTCTGGAGCGCGTTCGCGCCAACACGCTCGACTTTCGCCATTAAATCCGGTGAATAGTTACGCCAGCGTTGCAATGTCGACGGCGGCGATATTTCGGCGCGCGCAATCGGCTCCGGATCAACGCGTGCTCCGAGAAAATTAATAGTCTGGGCCGTCGTCTCCAATGGCTTTGCGCAAAGATCCTCGAAACGGATCGCCAAGTAATTTTCCCGCAGCTCCGACTCGCCAAATTTGGCCGCCCGCAGATTGACCCGCTCCCACAGAAGCATCGCGCGCTCGGCCGCCGAGGAGAAAAATCGTTCCCGCCAGTCCAAAACGGCGCGGGAATGTTTGCGCAACTGATTCTGATTCGGTGAAAGCACCATGTCCCGCCCATCGCGCAAGACGTGGATGAACTTCAAATCCGGAAATTGCACCTGCAAAAAGGGCAGCAAATAAATGCTGCGCGGCGCTTTCCAACCCCAAAGCTTGCCGGTGCTCGAGCTCGCTGGAAAATGTCGATCGAGCGCGGCTTGAAATTCCGACTCCATCTCTTGCATTTCCGACATCGGCAAAGCTCCGCCCTCGCCCTGCGCCGAGACAAACCGATTAATCCATTTGTCGTGAAACGAATAGAATTCGAGCGCGTCTTCGGCAAAATTTAGATTGCGTCCGAGATCGTAGCCTGCGTGCCGCGCGATCCGCGCGACCACGCGCGTCCCGGAGCCGCCAGTTGCGCCAATGACTAAAGGACTAGTTGTCGTCACCCGCTCGGCATGTTCCACCACTTCGATAAACTCGACCCGCAAATTTCCGGGATCGCCGCGCCCGCTTCGTCGTAGTGCGAGGTGTCGTTGAACAATGTCAGCCGGGCGCGCGTGGCATCGCGAAAATCGACAATGTTCAGCGCGGCCGGTTTTTGATCGAGGTTATCGCGGTAGTGCCTTGGATCAAAACCAAGGAGCGAGCTGAGCAGCAATCGAATGGTCGCCTTGTGCGAAACGACCAGAATACTATCGTCGGTATGGGTGCGAACCAGGTCGATCAACACTGGCAATGCGCGCGCCGTTACCGCCAGTCCGCTTTCGCCGCCGACCGGTGCAAACGTGTATGGATCTTTTTCCCATTCGGCGGCTTCTTCGGGGAACTTTTGTTCAACCTCACGCCGCGTCATCTGTTCCCATCGACCATGATTGATTTCGCGCAAACCATCGCGGGTTTGCACTTCGAGTTTATGGGGAGCAGCGAGGATTTCTGCGGTCTCCACCGTTCGGCCCAAAGGCGACGTGTAAACGGCCATAATTTTTTCGTCGCTCAAACGTTCGGCCAAACGACGGGTTTGTTCGCGGCCTTCATCGGAAAGTGCGACATCGGTGGCGCCGGCAAAACGATCTTCAGCGCTCAACACCGTCGCGCCATGGCGCACCATGAACACTCGCGTCACCGGTGGCTTCATAATCGTGAAGCGTCCATCGCGTAAATTCGGGGAAAAGGCAATCCTCCGTCCGATGCCGATCGTATCGCCGCGAAAAATCGAATTCTAGCGCTCGGGATCGGGCAACGTTGGAGTAAACGCGTAGAAAACGATCGGAGTCACGGCCACGGTAACGGCCGCAGCGATCGTGAAAACATTCAAGATCCAACGAAGCGCCGGAGCCGTGATATTGAGCGTGAGTCCCAGGGCCACGAGCGAGAGCAAAACGAGCAAAGCGGACGTTTCACAAGCGATAAAGCGGCGGAATTTCATCTGTTGCTGGCGCCGGGCGGCAGCGTCTTCGTCGCTGTTGGCAAACATTTCGAAAAAGTTGGTTCGCGGATTCGAAACCACTGGAGCAGGCGTCTTCGGTTTCGGTTGCGGCGCGGCAGGCGCTTGAGCCGGGCGCATCTCTCGCTGAACTGGCATTATTTTCGGCGGCGCTTGTTGAACTGGCGCTCGCATCATCGCCGGCGCCGAAGCGGGCGTGGCCGGCTTCATTGGAATCACATTTTGCGCCAGAGGCAAAACTTCGCTGGGGCCGTTGCCGTTGCCATTGTTGTGAGCTCGGGCGGGATCCATCGCTGGTGCGCGGGTGTTCCAACGTACTTTCGGTTTCAGTGTCGGCGCGGCGGAATTTTTTTGATCGGCGGCGTTTGCGGAATTCTTGGCGGCGGCGCATGGACGCGGCGTAGCGCTGGATTGGGTCGCGCACCCGGAACTGGCGCGACGGGAACCTCGATGGCTTCCATCTCCCATTTCGCCATCCCCATTTTGCGAAAGAATGGGCTCCGGTTCCGGATCAGGCAGCGCTACGATTGCAGGCTTTTTTCGAGCTTTCTCAAGTACCGGCTGCGGCCTTGCCTTCTTTGGCCGAGGCGACGGAATAACCGTGCTCGTGAAGTGATCGGGAAAGCTGTACGATTCGCTTGGGATCAGAGACATGAGGGCCTGAAGATGGGGAGCAATTTTTAGCCATTTCGTTTTTCCGCGTCAACCTAAACATCATCGCCGGCCAAGGTGAGATTGCGGGATTCGACGCTACATTTTCGATGTGGAAACCAATCCGGCGACGCGCGCCATCATTCATCTCGACATGGATTGCTTTTACGCGGCGATCGAAGTCCGGGACCGGCCATCGCTGCGCGGAAAACCTGTCGGAGTCGGCGGAGCGCGGGATCGTCGTGGCGTCTTGACCACCTGTAATTATGAAGCGCGCGCGTTCGGTGTTCGTTCGGCGATGCCGACATTCATGGCGCTGCAACGCTGCCCGGAGCTAATCGTGTTGGCAACTCGTTTCGATGTTTACCGGCGAGAAGCAGCGGTCGTTCGCGAAATCCTGCGTCGCTTCACCCCGCTCGTTGAGCCGCTGTCGCTCGATGAAGCTTATCTCGATGTGACCGGGCACGCCGGTGCGCCCGGACCGCTCGCCCAGGTGATTCGCGATTTAATTTTCCAAAAGACAAAACTAACCTCTTCGGCCGGCATCGGCCCAAATAAGTTGATCGCCAAGATCGCGAGCAGGATGCGAAAACCCAACGGCCAGCTCGAGGTCACGGCGCCAGAAGTTCCCGAATTCATGAAAGACCTGCCGGTGCGGGAAATTTGGGGCATCGGCGCAAAAACTGAAAAGCGATTGGAAGAACTCGGCGCTCGGACTTGTAGCGAGCTGCAGGGTTTTTCGCGGCCGGATTTGGTCGGCTTTTTTGGAAAGTTCGGCAGCGAGCTGTTCGACCTTTGCCGCGGCATTGACAATCGGCCGGTCGAACCGGACCGGCCGAGGAAATCGCTCAGCACCGAAGAAACTTTTCCGAGCGATCTCGAGACGTTGGAACAATGCGAACAGCGGCTCGAAGAATTGTTCGAAGAGCTGATGGCCGATCTCGCTCAAAAGGAAACTGAACGGTGCATCACAAAAATCTTTGTGAAGTTAAAGTTTGCCGACTTTACCCGCACCACCGCTGAGCGCGCGGGCTTGGAACCGACGCTTCCCGCATTTCGCTCGTTACTGTCCGAAGCGTTCGCGCGGACCGGCAAAAAAGTCCGGCTGATCGGACTTGGCGTGCATTTCGCGGAAACGGCGCCTCTGGAAATGCAGATGCCGCTGTTTTCAGATGCGCCGGGTTAACTGGCAGCGATTCGCGCCAGCACGAGCGCCAAGATACCCGCGCCAAACGCAACGACGATCGCGACCTCGCGTTTGGTTAACAACGGCTCGCGACTTTGGCCGTTCGGAATCGTGACTTCGCCGTTGTTCTCGATCACGCTCATGATATCGTCGCAAAGTTTTCGGACGTCGGCCGGCATTTCGTCTTCGGATGCGAATTGCGCGCCGTTCAGCACGAATTTCTTTTTGATCGCGCCCTCATGTAGCGCTCGTTCGTAAGCAAGCCGAACATCCGGTGGTAAGTCGGCCGGACTTGCATACTCCTGACCGTTATAATGGATCTTGGCTTTCAGCGTGATGCTCACTTCTGGGGCGTCATTGATAGCATTTCACCTGCCAGCCTCAGTCATGGCTGCCGTCTTGTGATACGTTAGCCACCGTGATCAGTGTCCGGACTCAGCAAAAAATCCGCGCTTCGGGTTGCGACGTGCGGTTCGATGATCTGACCCGCCACCTCTACGCCACTGACGCTTCGATTTACCAAATCGAGCCGCTCGGCGTGGCCCTTCCAACCAGCGCGGAGGAGGCCAGCGCGGTCATTAAAGCTGCGGCGGATGAAAATATTTCGGTCACACCACGCGGCGCTGGCACCAGTCTGGTCGGAAACGCAATCGGCGAAGGTTTGATCGTCGACTTCTCGCGCCACAATCGAAAAATCGATGATCTCGATGTTGATAAGCGCTCGGTCCACGTCGGAGCCGGCGTCGTCCTAGATCAGCTCAACAATTTCCTAGGGCCGCACGGTTTTTGTTTTGGTCCGGACGTCGCGACCAGTTCGCGTGCGACGATTGGCGGAATGATCGCTAACAATTCCTCCGGTGCGCGGGTTCCGGTTTACGGAACGACCGCCGATCACGTTATTTCGACTGAGATCGTCTTGGCCGACGGCCGAATTGTTGAAATCGGCGCGAATCACGAATCGTTGCGCGAAGAACAAAACAAGATCGACAATCTCGTGCGTGCGAATGCCTCCGAAATGGCGGAGCGGTGGCCACCGGGGTTACTCAAACGCTGGCCTGGATACGGGATCGCGCGTTTTGCGCGAGCTGGAGGCAATCTGAACGAGATTCTGGCCGGCAGCGAAGGAACACTGGCCGCAATCGTTTCGGCAGAGCTGAAAATTTCACCGCTCCCGAAGGAAAAAGGTCTAGGCCTGATCTTTTTCGCGTCGGTAATGGGCGCAATGCAGGCGACCGTGGAACTGCTCGATCTCAAACCGGCCGCGATCGAGCACATCGATCGTCCTCTGCTCGATCAAACCAAAGGCCAACTCCATTTCCAGGCAGCGCGTGATTTGATGGAGCTCGACACGCAACCGTGCGAAGCGGTGTTGCTGGTCGAGTTTTACGACGACGTCGATGAGCGATTGTCGATCTTGCAATCGCGCAACCTAGGCCTACGAACAAAAATTTGCCGAGACGCTGATGAGATGAATTTCGTGTGGTCGGTCCGTAAAGCTGGCCTTTCTCTTTTGACCGGCTGTGTTGGTCCAACCAAGCCAGTCGCATTCATCGAGGACGCCGCCGTTCGCCCGCCGCAGCTACCCGATTATGTCCGCGGTTTGCAATCCATCATGCAATCACTCGGACTTGAAGCGAGCTACTACGGTCATGCCGCGAGCGGTTTGCTTCATGTGCGTCCGGTTCTCGATCTTCACACCGGCAACGATTTGAAAAAATTTCGGCTGGTGGCAGATCAAACGTCCGCGTTAGTCCGACAGTTCAAAGGCTCGCTCTCCGCCGAGCATGGAGTCGGCATTGCGCGCACCGAATACATGCGCGAGCAACTGGGCGACGCGCTCCTCAACGTGATGCGCCAAATCAAACAGACGTTCGATCCAAAAAATATTTTTAATCCCGGAAAAATTTTTGGATTCGCGTACCAGGTCGACAATCACCTGCGCAACAACTTCGTGCGCCCGATCGAGTTGCCGTTCGAGCCGCGGCTCGCGTTCGCCTTCAAGGACCGATCGTTCGTCGGCAATCTTGAGCAATGCAACGGCTGCGGCGGTTGTCTCAAGCAAACCGGCATCATGTGCCCAACATTCATGGCGACGCACGACGAAGTCATGTCGACGCGCGGCCGGGCCAACATCATTCGGCGTTCGCTCGAACTAAAAGCAAAGGGTCACGATCGGTTGAAGTCGGACGAGCTCGATGCCGCACTGAGCAATTGTCTCTCCTGTAAAGGTTGCACGCCGGAATGTCCGTCGAACGTTAATCTCGCGCTGCTCAAGGCGGAAATGCTTTATGCGCGTTGGCTACGCGACGGCTTGCCGTGGCGTGAGAAGATTTTTAGCAACGTCGATTTGTTAGGCCGGATTGGCTGCTTCGCGCCGCGGCTTTCCAACGCAATTGTCAATCTTCCGCCGGTGCGCGGCGTCATGGAGAAAGCGCTCGGCATTTCGGCGAAGCGCTCACTTCCGCATTATGCACGTCAAAGATTTGACAAATGGTTTGTTAAGAACCGAGAGAACGGCGCAACTCGTTCGCGCCGCAAAGTCATTCTTTGGGACGATACATTTGTTCGCTATCACGAACCCAACATTGGAATCGCCGCGGTGAAAGTGCTCGAAGCGCTCGGTTTTGAGGTTCAGCTGCTGCATAATCGACAATGCTGCGGACGACCTGCGTTCAGTCAGGGGAATCTCGACATCGCCGCCGAATTCGGAAAGCACAATGTCGATCTTCTCACCTCTCAACACCTCAACGACTCAACATCTCAAACTCCGATTGTTTTTCTGGAACCATCGTGCTGGTCAATGTTCGTGGACGATTATCGGGAATTGAGGGTCGAAAACGTGGACAAGATCGCCGAGCGTTGCTTTCTCTTCGAGAAATTCGTGGACGATCTGTTGGAATGCGAACCGGAAGCACTCAAGTTTAAAGATCGCGAGGCGACCGTCGCCATTCACGCCCATTGTCACATGAAATCTTTGACGAATCCGGCGTTCATGCAGCGATTGGTCGAACGATTGCCGGGACGCCGCGCGACGTTGCTAGAAACGGGCTGCTGCGGAATGGCCGGCGCGTTCGGCGCGCTCGCGGAGAAATACGAACTCTCAAAACAAGTCGCCGCCGATCTACTCCGCAAGATCGACAATCAACGACCGGACGTGGTCATCGCATCGGGCACTAGTTGCCGCCATCAAATTGTCGACCTGAGCGACATCTGGCCAAAGCACATGGCGGAACTGCTCGCAGACGCGATTGCCTAATTAGCTATTAGTTATTGCGCCTTTCCAGGCGTAGCCGGCGGCGGACTGGCGCCGGGCTTCGGCGTTTCGCCGGGTTTGGGCGCGCCGCCACCACCTTCGCCGCCGGAAAGATCCTGGTCAGCCACGCCGAGAATGTCGGGTTCGGTAAATGAAGCGGGGTGGCTGGCCAATTCTTTTCGCAACGCAGCGATTTGTTCTTTCGTGACCGGACTTGCGGTGTTGCCCCATTCACTGCGCTCGTAAGTCAACACGTCGGCCACTTTTTGATCGCCCAAACTCTCCCACGGTTGCATCACCGCGCTGCCGTATTGCTGGCCTTTTACTTTCACGGGCCCCTGCAATCCTTTCATTACGATCATGGCCGGACGACGTGAACCGCCCGTAGTAAACTCGGATCCAGCCAGCGGCGGATATTGGCCTGGGATCCCTTGCCCGTTCGCCTGATGGCAGGTCTGACAATTTGCGGCAAAAACTTTTTTGCCGCGATCGCGTGGTGAAAGTTCAGCTTGTTGTTCTCCGCCAGGAGGTCCGCCTGGTCCTGCTTTTTTCGGCGGGATGTACGCGATATCCAGACTGTCTCCGGAAAAGTTCCCTGAGTAACGCCCGAGATAAGCGCCGCCGGCAAAAATCGCGAGACCGTAGACCGCGATGAGCCAAATCGAGAGCGGCTCGAGTCCAACTCGCGGCTCGCGTTTCTCGCGCTGAATCGCCGCATGCACTTCATGGACGTCCGCCGTTTCGCCATAATCCATTCCCTGGCGAGTAAGCGACGACGGATTTGGACGCTCGTCTTTCATTTCTTTGGTGGCTGCGTCGCTGGTGATGCCGCGGCAGCTCCTGGTGCTGGTGACGCAGCCGGTGAAGCCGCAGGCGCTGCTCCTCCTTTAACTTCTTTCAACGGATGCGATTGATCGCGCGACATCAAATACGCGACCAAACATTTCGCATCATAGGTCGGAACAACTTCCCAACCCACGGGTGGCGCATCCGCTCCGGTCAATTGCAGCGCGTCGGCGGACTGATCACCATTGATCCGGCGTGTTTGGTAAAGGAATTGATACGCCGGCATGTTTGAATCTCGCGTGTCGGGGTTCATGCTGCGTGGCGCGTAAAGATGTTTGTGATGCCACGCTTCGGAATACATTGCCGGTTCGCCGCTCGGATTTGGCGAAGCGGCAGCAGCCGGCGATGGACTGGCCGCAGCGCCAGCAGGCTGCGGAGACGAAGCAGGCTGTGATGACGCAGCACCAGCCGGTGATGGATTTGCAGCAGCCGGTTGGCCACCTGGAGCCGGAGATTGCGCCGGAGAACCACTGGGTGCCGGAGATTTTTCTCCCTCGGCACCGCCGCGCTTGCCGACATTGGCTAGGTCCGGTCCCATTCGCTCTTTTCCAAGCTGCACTGGCCGATCAAAAACATAATCACGCGGACCGCTGCGACGCTGACCCCATTTTCGGTCGATATCCGCACTGGCGTAGTCGGGACGAACTTGCTGGCTGTGGCAATAAATACAGCCGTTTGCCGCATAAATGCGGCGGCCGCGGTCAACCATTCCCGATTGCGGCATTGGATAAATATCGGTGCCTTCTTCGTCCATTTGCGGATTGAGCGCACCAATTTGCAGATTTGGAATCACGGTCAATCCGACCCAGGAAAAGGTGAACGTGCCGAAGAGGCCGATGAAAAGCGGGACTAATCCCTTCATAAGTGCGCCTCCGATCCTTCGGCTTCCACTGGATTTAAAAATGTCGGCACGGTCGAGGTCCGGCCAAGGCCGAACAACATCAAACCGAAATGGTAGGCGAAAATAAAATGCGATGCGGTCAGCAGAAGTGCGGCTAACGTTCGACCGCGCAGATACGGCAACGCGCTTTGGACGCTTTCAATGAACGGTAGTGATGGATCGTTCTGACTTGCGCCCTGAGCCAAGCCTCCAGCGAGCAACATCAACGACATTAGCCCGATGCCATAAGCGGACGCCCAGAAATGAAGTTTGATCAATGTCGCGTAACGCCATTCCCGGCCGACCAATCGCGGCACGATGTAATACATTGAACCGAACATGATCATTGTGAAAAACGCGTAAAGGCCGAGATGGGAATACGCGACGCTTGCTTCGCTAAAATGGAAATAGCGCGCGGTCGAACGGAGTGAAATCAGGAGACCGACAATGCTGAACACGGTATACGACATCGCGCCGAAAACGGTGAAGCGCAGCGTCGGACTGTAGCGCATGACCGGAAAATAACCTTGCATCGTCATGTGATGATTCAGGCCGACCGTTGCGACCGGAATCATCGTCAAAATTGTCGCCGCGATGCTGGCGGTGATCATCCACGCCGGAAACGGTCCATCGACGAGGCGTTGCATTCCAGTCCAACTCGAAAAGAGCGCGTAAGTCCAGAAACCGATCGTCGCCAGATGATAACTGTAGACCGGTCGGCCGATCACTTTCGGAATCATGTAATACGCAGTGCCGAGCGCGATCGCGCCGAACCAGAGAAACATTAGATTGTTTGAGTACCACCACCCGACCGCGGCCTGCATCACGCCTTGGACCGGCACGACGAACAGCATTGCCTGCGCGGCGGCGTAGAGCCATGGGAACCAGAGAAACGCGCCGAGCAAATACCATTGGGTGATGTAAATCTGTTCGCCGCGGCGGAATCTGAACATCAACACTGCCCACGAAATGATCAGCGCGTACGCGAGCAAGAGAATCAGCGCAGCGTACGGCGGGAACTCGAGCCATTGATAACCGGTGCTGTAGCCCATCAAGATCCCCGTGATGCCGATCGCGACACCGATGTTCCAAAACCACGCGCCGGTCACGAGCAGCAATGGATGACGCAAGGTGGTTCGACACAATCGCGCCATCAGCCAGATCGCGGTCCCCATTCCGGCCATCGACGCCCAGCCGTAAACCATGATGTTCATGTGCACCGGACGCAGCCGGCCCCAGGTCAGAAAGCTCACGTCCGAAAACCAATCGGGTGAATGAAGTTTGAAGGAAACGAATCCGGCGAGCAGCGTGCCAATGAGCAGCCAGACCATCGCCGACGCGTAAAACATCAGCACTGGCACGCGCGTCGATGCGTCGATCAGCGCACGCTCGTACTGTTCGGCTTCACCGGCAGTTGCGGAGACGGCTGGTTGTTTCAATGGAATATCAGCGGCTGGTGTCATTCGTTAGGCAAGATCGACATCGTCATGGGGATGGTGTTGCAGTTGCGCCGCGAACGGGTAGCGGACTTGGCGGCGGTGTGGTCGATGAAGCTGGTGAGGCTGATGCAGCCGGGACCGCCGACGATTTCGGCGCGGCCGCGGGGGAAGCATTCGGGCCGGGTTGGGTTGAAGGTGACACGGCTGGCGGATTAACGGCCGCAGCAGGTTGACCTCCCGCATTCGAATTTGGTCCCGAAACTGAAGTTGGTTTTGGTGTCCCGCCTGGTGGCGCTGAAGTAGTTGAAGCCGGACTTGGCGCTGCGGATCCCGCGGGCGCGGCTGAAGCTTCCGCTGCCGGAGTCGCGATCGGTCCAGCCAGCGCCGGTTTTTTGTTCGCCAGATCCGCCACGGTCAGTTCCATCGCGCGCTCGATTGGAACGCGCACGGTTCCCTTGTTCTTGTCGACCCAGGCGTAAGTGGTCAGTGCCGCCGTGTCTTCGTCGCGCATTTTTTTTAGCTTTTCCTCACGATCTCGTGCGCGTTTTTGTTCGTAACTGTCGCCGCGCGGCGTTGGACCTATGATCGCGACGGCAATTGCTCCGAAGAGAAAGAGCAAGAGGACAACTCCGAACCACGTCGACAATGGCGCGGGCGACTTCACTTGCTGGCGGATTTGTTCGGTATCGGCCATTTCAGTTCACCAGTTTCAAAGATTCGACCAGGCGCGGATCGCGCACGGGGAAGAGCGAAGATTTTGCGATCAAGCGTAAGTAAGCGAAGGCAAGCGTCGACCCGATCGCAACGAGCGCGGCGAAATCCCAGATGCTGAGGTGAATGCCGGTGCCGTGGAGTGCGGGAAGCACGACGACGTAGATGTCGATCAACTGCATGAATAAAATCCACCAGGCGACGTAACAAAGCTGCCTTGGATGCTTTTTGATTGAGCGCAAAAGCAAAATAAGAAACGGCCCAAAGAAACGGCCAAACACCAGCAACATGCTGAGAACCCACCACGACTCCGTGTTTCGAACGAGAAAGTATTGCGTCTCCTCCGGCATGTTCGCGTACCAAATGAGCATGTACTGGCCGAAACCGATGTAGGCCCAGAAAACGCAGAAGGCGAACATCCATTTCCCCATGATGTGATAATGCTCCATCGTCACCACGCTTTTGAGATAGCCCGCGTTGCGTAACGCAGTGATGACCAGCACAAGCAACGACATCGAACTTCCAGCCGCGCCCGCGAAAATGTAAACGCCGAACATGGTGGAGAACCAGCGGTACTGGAGGCCGAGCAACCAATCGTAGGCGCCGAATGTCAAACATAAGGCGAAAAGTGGCAGGCTCACGAAAGAAACCTGGCGCAAACGAATGGTGAATCCCGGATTACCGTCCTTGTCCTGACACACTGACAAGCGTCTCAATAATTGCGAGGCGATGATGAAGAAGCCGAGGAAGAACAGCGCGCGCAGAATGAAAAAATTCAGATTCAGGTAGGCGCGCTTGGAATCGAGATTTGGTTCCTTTCCCGGCGGAATGTTCATCCACTCGTAAAGGTGATGACGCAGGAGGTAAATCGGGATGAAGAAGATGGCGAGGATCGCGATCAACACAGCGATGTTTTCGAGCTGGCGGCGCACGACAACGGTCCATTCCGCGTCGGTCGCGTAATGAACGATCGTCCAGAAGAAACAACCGACACAAAGCGTGAAGAAAAATCCAAAGGCAAACAGCCAGGAATAACTGATCTGCTCCGGATCAATCGCCGCGCCCGCTCCGCACAGCGCGAGCGCGACAAACGCAATCACGCCGAGGAGCACCGACAACCCGGCAAAGCGCCCACTCTCGAAATATTCGCCCTCCGGCGTAGGCGGATTTTGTAAACGCTCGCTCATTTCTTTGGCGCCTCCGGTTTCGCTGCAGGCTTCTGCTCGCCTGGTTTTGCTTCCGGCGGCTTGTTCTCAGCCGGTTTTTCCAAATCGGCGCGATGTTCCGGCGGAACATCGACCGCGGTTGCGTTCTGACTTCGTTGCAGCGCGCGCAGATACGCGATGATCGCCCAACGATCGCTCACCATGATTGTCGGCCCGTAGGCCATCATCGTGTTCTTGCCGTTCGTGATCGTGTTAAAGATTTCGCCGTCGGCCATTTTGCGAATCCGATCGTCCTGCAACGTGACGACGGTGGCCAGGCCATACTGTTTGGTGATCCCATTGCCGGCCGCGGTCTGCCCGTGACACATTGCGCAGGTGATATTGAAACGCTCGCGGCCACGTTGAATTAATTCCGGCGTGACCGGAACCGGAATTCCAGTTCCCCAGTTGTTCCCCATCTTTCCGGTGTCGATGTAATCAGTGCCAACGCTGAATCCATGCCACATCGATGCATCTCCAGCGACGGCCGGATTTGTCCCAGGCTTCGGCATTTCGTAACCAATCGGGACCGTTCCGTTGATCGGCATCCGCGGGCCGCGTCCATCGGCGAAGAAATTCAGCGGTGCTTGCGCGCGCACTTTCATTTGCCGCACCATGTCGGGAAAAATTTCCCACGGCTCATTCGTAGTTTTTTCTCCGCGGAACCCGAGCACGGCAACAGCCGCGATCGTGATCAACACAGAAATCAAAATGAAAGCGCGCAGAAACATTGCCCTAGTCCTCGTGCACGACGGTGATGTGTTCGCCGCCGCTGCGTTCGAGTAAGTCGCGCGCTTCCAGTTCGGTAAATCGCGGATCGCGCGCCTCGATCACGAGGAAAAATCCGTCGTTGGTCGCGCGAGCGAAACGGTTCCAGTTGAAAATCGGATGATGCGGCCGCGGCAGGCCGTTCATAATGAGCACCGCGAAGAACGCGGCGAAGGCGGAGAAGAGAACAGTCAGCTCGAACATGATCGGGAAAAATGCCGGCACCGTTTTCCAATCGTACGGTTTGCCGTGAACGATGAGTCGATACAACCCCCAGGATGGCCCGAACTCGACCAGCATCGCGGTGAGGAATCCAGAAATGCCGCCGCCCAAGACGACCGCACTCAACCACGATTTGCCAAGGCCCATCGCGTCATCCATTCCGTGAATCGGAAACGGCGAATGCACGTCCCAGCGTTTGAAGCCGGCATCGCGCACCATTTTGGCTGCTTCATAAAGGGCGGACGCGCTCGGATATTCTGCGGCCATTCCGTAAACTTCGTGACCGGAGGGAGTTTTCATGCGCGCTCCATTCCTCCAGCCGCGACTGGATGCTGTCCGTTAGGCGACTGCGCGTGCGCGTCCGCTTCCGGCAAAACAGTTTTCACTTCCGACATCGCAATCATCGGCAGGAACCGAATGAACAACAAAAACAGGGATGTGAAGATCCCGAGCGTGCCGATGAACGTCCAGATGTCGACCCAGGTTGGAATGAACAAGCCCCACGATGACGGAATGAAATCGCGGTGCAGGCCGCCGACGATTATGATGAAACGCTCGAACCACATCCCGGCGTTCACGCACATGCAAACGAAGTAGACGACGAGGATGTTGCGCCGGCACCAGCGGAACCAGAAAAGCTGCGGTGAAAGCACGTTGCAGAAAAGCATGCCGACCCACCAGTACCACCAATAGGGTCCAAGCACGCGGTTCCAGAACGCGAACCGCTCGTAGGCGTTGCCGCTGTACCAGGCCACGAAAAATTCCATCGTGTAGGCGTAGCTGACGAAGGAGCCAGTCAGCAAAATGATCTTCGCCATTTTGTCGATGTGCTGCGGCGTGATGATGTCATGCAGTTTGAAAATGGCGCGCGCCGGAATCAGTAACGTCAAGACCATAGCGAACCCGCCAAAAATCGCGCCCGCGACAAAGTAAGGCGGGAAAATTGTCGTGTGCCATGTCGGCAGGATCGACGTCGCGAAGTCGAACGACACGACGCTGTGAACGGAAAGCACCAGCGGTGTCGAAAGTCCGGCCAGAAGCAGGTACGCCATTTCATAATGCCGCCAATTCCGGTTCGATCCGCGCCAGCCACACGCGAAAACGCCGAACAGAAATTTTTTGATCTTCGTGGTCGCGCGGTCGCGCAACGTGGCCAGGTCCGGAATCAAACCTGTGTACCAAAACAAAACCGAGACCGTGAAGTAGGTTGAGACCGCGAACACGTCCCACATCAGCGGGCTGCGGAAATTTTGCCAGATGCCGTAATTATTCGGGATCGGTGCGAGATACCACGCCATCCAAACGCGACCGACGTGGACGCCCGGAAAAATCGCGGCGCACATGACCGCGAAGAGCGTCATCGCTTCGGCCGAACGATTGATCGACGTCCGCCACCTCTGGCGGAGCAAATATAAAATCGCCGAGATCAGCGTGCCGGCGTGTCCGATACCGATCCAGAAGACGAAGTTCGTAATGTCCCACGCCCAACCAACCGGATGATTCAATCCCCATGTGCCGACGCCGGTTGAAATTTGATAACCGAGACAAAACAAACCGAACATCGCGATTGCACCGGTGATGGTGAAGCAAACCCACCACCAGCGCGGGGCCGGTTGTTCGACCACGCCCGAGATCCGTTCCGTGATCCAACTAAAGTTGCGGCGATGCAACACCAGCGGGACGCGCGCAAGCGGGCGCTCGACGGTTGTTGCCGCCTCGCCTTCAATCACATTTGGTGCTGTTGGTTCCACCGTTCCGATCACATCATCACGTTTTTTCCGCAGGGCTTGCCACGCCGATGCTTCCAGCATCGGGCATCTTCGGATTCGGATTCCGAATCCGTGCGAGATAACTAGTGCGCGCTTTCACGTTCAAATAGTCGAGCAACCGATAATTGCGGTCGGCCGCTTTCATTTTCGAAACTTTGCTTTCCGGATCTTTCACGTCACCGAAAACGATTGCTTCATGCGGACAAGCCTGTGCGCACGCGCTCGTAAACGAGTCGCGTGGAATGCGGAGGTCGCCGCCTGACGCGCCAACGCGCGCATGCGCCGCAATTTTCGCTTCCTCGACTCGTTGCACGCAAAATGTGCATTTTTCCATTACGCCGCGCATCCGCACGGTCACGTTCGGATTTTTCTGCATCTTGGTGACGTCGGGCGCGCCTTTCTCGGTGAACGGCGCGATGTATTCCTCGTAGATGCCGAATTGTCCGGCGATTCTCTTTTTGCCGACCGGTCGCTGATTGTAATCGAAGAAATTGAAACGGCGGACTTTGAATGGGCAATTGTTCGCGCAATAGCGCGTGCCGACGCAACGGTTGTAAGCCATCACGTTGAGTCCGTCCTCACTGTGAACGGTCGCGTTCACCGGACAAACCGTTTCGCACGGCGCGTTCTCGCAGTGCTGGCACATCATCGGTTGGTGCACCATCTCGGGATCCTGCGGAAATTCGCCGTTGTCTTCGTTGAATGGTTTCGCGCTGGCGAAATAACGGTCGATGCGGATCCAATGCATCGCGCGACCATGCGCGACCTGAAGTTTGCCCACGACCGGAATGTTATTCTCCGCCTGACACGCGATCACGCAGGCGCTGCAACCAGTGCAAACATTGAGATCGACCGTCATGCCCCATTGCTGCGGTTCGGTTAGCGGCGGATGGCTGTAAAGCGACGGCAAATATTTTACCGGCTCATCGATCCCAGCGCATTTTTCGACGAAATTGTTGTCCTCGCGGTACTCATCCAGTTTCGCTTCCCGCACCACGCCGCGGCCTTCGATGCTCCAATGATCCTGTGTAATCGAGAGCGGATATCTTTTGCCAACTTTCGAAACCTTGACGCTCTCGATTGTTTTTCCATCCGCGACCACGAAATGCGGATTGGCCGCAGTCCGCAGGAGGTAAGTGTTGAATCCGGGAATATCGCCGTTCGCCGGATTGTTCGCCACGGCGTCGCCTGCATACGGAAGCGGACCGCGCGCGGCGATCGCGCGCCCGTAACCGAGCGGAATGGTGATTGAATTGTCAGCGTGACCCGGTGAAACAACTGCGGCGATCACTAACTCGCGCCGAATTGGTTCATTGTTCTGATCGTGCACGGTCTCGGTGATCCTGACTTGAACAAGATCACCGGTCTCAACGCCGAGTGACTTCGCGAAGTTGGGACTCATCATCGCGCCGTTGTCCCAAGTCAGCTTCGTGATCGGATCGGGCAATTCCTGGAGCCAGCCATTGTTGCTGCAACGGCCGTCGTCCATTGCGTAACTGCGAACGAAAACAATCTCGGGCGATTCCGCGGTCGGCGGCGGCGCAGCCGACCAAAGTTGCTTCGCGGGACCACCGGCGGCGCCGCCGTTGAATGTCGCCGGTCGATCATGCAATGGCACATGAGCGGCGAATCCGTCGTGCAAAAATTTCGACCACGCCGTCGCAAGATCACCGGGCGGCTTCGTCGCGCGGAAAGTCTCCTGAATTAACTCCGGTCCCTCCACTTTTGGCCGCCCGAGCAGTGCGTTTATCAATTCGATTTCACTGAGGCCACCGAACAACGGCATAATCATCGGTTGGATCGACAAAAAGGAGCCGTCGGCCGCGAGGGCGTCGCCCCACGATTCCAAATAATGCGCGAGCGGCACGTGCCAATGACTGATGGCCGACGTTTGGTCCTCATGATAACCGAGGCGCACGACCTCCGGCACCTTTTTCTGCAATTCAGTC
>Ga0066388_100000634_pt1 | contig 17408 bp, 27 predicted proteins | sample PanSoiMetaGPlot6_FD_64539 | JGI IMG/M metagenome (GOLD analysis project Ga0066388, IMG submission 64539) | Tropical forest soil microbial communities from Panama analyzed to predict greenhouse gas emissions - Panama Soil - Plot 6 (Hybrid Assembly) | ecosystem: Environmental > Terrestrial >... | reverse complement strand
CTACATCATCCGCTTCAAAGTCGCCGCATATTGTGGCGATGATTGAGGCCGCTTCTTCCGGTGTGCAATCCACGCGACGCATACTCACCAGTATCTCACCTCTATTCCGTGATCTTTGGCATAATCGATTTCCTGGCACGTTGATTCTCCGCGATGCGATCCGACTACGTAGATGGCTTGAGACATGCTTATTTTCGTGAAATGCATGTCATCTAGCATCTCTTTCATTTCATCAGCAGGTTTACCGCCGATGTAGTCTGCTACGAATGGCATAAGAACAATGAAACCCTGTCCGGTAAGCGTCTTCGCGAGGATAAGCATGTCATCGAAATAACGCATTGACCCGCATATGGCGACGACTGGGAATTGGGTTGCACTCATGTTTCCTCCGGCGGTGGTGTGTATTGCCCGTGAGCTGAATTGGGCAGGCTTGCGTGCCACGACACGACCCATACCAGGTCTGCGTCGTGCTTATTGATACGAGCGTTGACGCTATTAAGGTTCGCTTCTAGCGCTTCGACTCGCCTTAGCATTTCTTCTTTCCTAGTCTCGCCTAGCCAGTTCCGGCGCCATTTCCTCAGCATTTGCGCTCCATTCTTCGGGGTTCCACGAGTCGAATAGGGTAAGATCATCGAACAATTCGACTCGTCTTAGCATGTCCTCTGTGTTGTCTTCCCACGGTAGATAATGGGGAGACGATTCCGCTTCTTCGTCCATCCTCAGGAACAGAAACGTCTTCAACTTTACCCTATGAATATCACCCCAGCAATCCCTTTGGCAGTGTTTTACATCATGGTACCGGGAACCATTCCCGCCCAGATGGAAATCGAAGTCGTCTTCAATCCACGTGTTATTCTTATCGAATTGACCGTTCAGTGCGAGACCATACCCGAGGAATTTATTCTGCTTAAGTTTCAGAACTGTTGTCCCCTTACATACGGCATCAATGAGATCATCGGGTGAATAGGCAGCTCTGGCGATTCCCCTTGTTTTGGCCTTATCCCATTTACCGTCTTTCCGTAGTGCGTACATTCCAGATTGCCACACAATAGCTTCGTCGTAAATATCAGTTTTCCATTCTCCGAGCCCGTCTCCGTCATGCTCAATAGGAATTGGATTGAGTGACAGCAAGCCGTCAGTATCAATAGAGATGACATTTTCTTCCCCTGTCGCAATAGCTACCTTATACAATGCCGCACGGCAATGACTAGTAATATACCCCGCCCATTCCAGTTGGTGACTCCTGGGCGGAAGTCCGTTCTTCTTATCCCATCCCTGCCGTCTCGCACACTGTCCGAATACCGCGTTGATAATGAGCTTAAATGTCTTCTCTGCCGCGCTTCCGTTCCTTTTAAGCATTTGCCTCCGACGATAATACTCCGCAATCCACGCAAATGGCCGATCATTACAGTCGTCTTCGTCGAAAACCCAAGCGCCCCGAATCTCAGCCGCTTTGTCGTCCATTACCAATTGCGCTTCCGGTGTCCAGTACCATCCCGTAACCCGTGGCGCGAACTCAATTCCCCCGTTCTTACTCCGTTTCGGAAGCGGGTAAATCTTGTACGGCATCCGCCGTGTTGCCTCCGTGGTAACCGGCGTCCAGTCGTCTACCCATTTAACAGTCCGGTCATGGTACGCTATCCGGTATAGCGCGAATTGTCCCGCTCGAAGGGATTCCCTGATCTCACTGGGCGCGGTGACGAACCGCCATGAGCCTTTTGCGAGGTTCGGAAGCGACAGGCACGCATAAGGATATGCGGAATTACGATCCGCAAAGTAAACCTTTTGTCGAATATGTCCGCAGAGATACTGAGAGAATCTACCACCGAAAAAGGCGTATCGTGCTGCTTCGCGAACTTGCGCCGGACATTTGTCCATAGATTTGTAAACATTATGCCTCTTCATGGCCATTGTTGCCAGCGCGCCCGGACCGTGCCACGAGTCCGGCAAGTATCCGGCCGCTAGAAACGCTTCGCGTAGTGCTTCCATCAAAAGCTTCGTGTACTTCAGTTCTAGCCGCATATATACAGCGATTGACTGAATGTCTTTCCAGAGGAAATCACCCCTCATTTTCTTGAAGATCGCTACTATCTGCTTTTCCGTCATCTTCTTTATTTGCGTAACACTCGGGAGCGAAACAGGGTCCGTTTGGGACACAGAGATAGTGGTATCGACAGTATTCCACGGTCCGATTCTCCAGTCTTCTAGCGCGTCGGTCAACTTACCCGCGAAGAATGAGTGTATGTCGAATATCTTTGCGTTAACGGTTCCGTATTTCACCGCGAACCACTTATGCGGAATGTGTTCCAACTGATAACCGTTCCACATACACCGTCCGTATTTCTTCAACCGGTTCAGCGCCCGCCATGGCAAATCTTTCAATATCCAGCTAACATCAAGATTAAAACCGAAACCAACATGTATCGCGTCCGGAAACTCCATTTCCGCATCTACGATCAATTCCAGGCATTCTCTAGTGCTCAAATGGGGATGACAAATTTCCATCCCCTCACTGTTCCCGAACAATGAGTAACCCGTGTCGCGCGGTTGTTCTCCATCCCACACGATAAATGGCTTATTTTGCTTCGCTAGCTTCCGCACTTCCGGCCGCTTCTTTTCCTGATAGCGCGCGTGCCTAGCTCTGCCTTTTTCGCTGCTGTCATACCGGGCATACCGGGCTAGCCGCTTTTCCTTAGCTATGCGCGCTCGTTCCGCAGTTTCCGTAGGCACGCGAATCCACCTGTATTCTCCCGCGACTTCTTCACTTCTTCGTGTATCCCATGACATCGCGCCACATCTGCCAATCGAAATCGCGCGGGTCAATATTCCAGATTTCGAAGAACGTATCGTGAGACATTCCGTCGCTTACAAACGATAGCAAGTAATCGTCCCACATCTGTTCTAGATCATCTCCCGATGCGTCCGGGTCCAAGCTTCGCAAGATTTCGAAATGACCCTGGAATATCTCGTTTTCGGAGTAACCCGTTCGCTCTTGTATGTCCGCTACGTCTCCTTCCGCGACTATGGAATCCCACGAGTCGCGGAACGGTCCGCCGTATATTCCCGGTCCGCCGCCACCCGGACCCCCGGGCGGTCCGGACGGCGGCGGTTGTGACGGTTCTGGCGGACGCTGTGGCAGTGGTTCCGGCCGGAACAGTTCTCCGAGCGCCCGTATTGGGTGACCGGTTCCGATATTCCTTAGAAACCCTCTGAGCGCCACGAGAGCCGCTCAGATTGAAGTTACGGCTTAACCGGCCGCTTCTTCAACGGCAGAAGCGTGATCATGTCGTTCCCGCTTCCCGTCTGGACTTTGGACACGCGACGCTGAATGGGATACGCTCCCATGACTTCGTAGGCGCGTAGCCACATGAGGATACGCTCTACTCCGGTGTCTATCGCGACTTCACGTCCGGTTTCGATGATGACGCAATCCATCACCGCGAAGACACCGAACCGGTTCCGGAAATCGCTCCGCGTACCGGGCGCGAAGTGGAATCCGCGAATCTCGATTTCGGTTCCGTCTTCAAGATCCCGGAGTCCGACTAGACCGGCCATTTCCATAGCCTTTTCTAGTTCTTCCGGAGTTGTCGCGGTAAGGATGGCTTCCCCTTGCGCGGTGCCTAGCTCTTGCGCGACTAGCGGCGCTTCCATTTCCGCGCGATCCATGGCGTATTCCGCGAACTTGTCCACGGGACGCTTAGCGGGAATGTTTTCCGCTTTGACTTGAATTTCGTCTGCCATTTGTTCTTCTCCGTTCCGATTGGAATTGTCCGCGCCCCGGGGGTCCGGCCGGGCGGCCGGGGCGTACCCCACCATGGTACCACGAGAGCGCCCCGGCTGGGCACCCCCTTGCGGGCGCGACCTGGTAGAATGAGCATTAGCGGGTCCGGTCTCGCGGATTGGTTCTTCTCCCAAACGGCCGGGCAAAGCAACTTCGTTCTGACATTCCGGACCCGCTCTTAAACTTTCATTCGCGGAAGGTCCGGAAAATGACGGAAAACCTGACAGACTCCGAAGCGGAAGACTTCTTCGATCCAACCGCGAACGGTCAGCGGGAAGAACCGCTATTCGATGAAAGCGAAGCGGGCGCGACATACACGAATTATGACTATGACGCGCTTATTGACGCGCCGGATTACAGCACTCTTGTCAAGGGAACCCGTTCCCGTACCGCTCGTGAGTACGAACTTAAAGTCAAGTCGATTCTTAAAGCGGGCGCTATGGGTTCCCTTCGTCACGGGAACCTTCCCGACGCGGCGACGTTCTTCCGTCACGGACCCGCGTTGTCAGCGGCGGCCGGAGATATGGCAGACGTTTCCGACCAGACCCGTAGAGCGATTGACATGCTTACTGCGCCGGATAATCCTTACGTCATGTTCGCGGTTGCCGCGCTACCGATGATCGCTCAGCTATGGCGGAATCATCAGCCGCAAATTGAGCAACTGCAAGCTACCCGCCGTCAAATGCGGAAGTACCGCAAGGAACATCCGGAAGAATTCCAGCGGCCGGAAGACAAGCGGAAGAACGTTGAACTTACGCTTCCGTTCGGACGGAAAGTCAGCTTCCGGGTAGGACTTAAGCGGAATCCCTTGAAGGGACTTCGCTTCGCTATCCACACGCAAACTCGCGACCCCGGCGAGCTAGTGACAATGGTCTTTTCCGACGAAAAACTAGTTGCCGCGCTGCGCAAGCAAGGGATAACCTTTGTCCAGACAAAGATGCCGTCATAACCGGACAATCTGTTCAGAGTGCGTCGTCGTGACAGACGCGGCAAAGCGAATGTCCGACGCGATACGACTTGCTGTCACTTTCCATGTCTGGGAAGAAATCGCAACCGGTTGGATGGCATTTGCGCTTGCCGACGGTTCAACAGATCACGTAGTTTATCCGTCCAAGTCCGACGCGATAGCTCACATGTCCGACGAATTCCGGTACTGTTATGTTCACCTTCGCGCTTGCGTTAAGGGAATGCCGGAAAAAGACGCGGAACTATGGCTACAGCTTCACCGCGAAGCTTACGACGCTGGATTGCGTCTAGCGGACCCGCAAGCACCGCAACTCATTTTCCCGCTAGCTCGCGGGGTGGGACAATGGCCAATGTAAGATACCTTCCCTATGGGGAAGTTCCGGAACGGGGTCCGCACGAACTTACTCCTCAAGATATTCGCGTCATTCCCCGTAAAACGTTTGTGGACGAATTCGGGAAGAACTACCAGCCCGGTCAGCATGTCACTTTCCTAGGACCTTCCGGGCGCGGTAAGACAACCCTAGCGGTTCAATTGCTGCTAGCGGTCCGGCGCTATCATCCGGAAATCCGTACCGTTGTCTTGCACGGCAAGATAAAGGGTCGGGATCATGTCATAGAAGATCTCTCTAGACGTTCCGGAATGCCGCTCACAACGCATTACCCGCCCCGTGGTATGCGTGCCAGGTACCGCGCCCGGAACCGTCGCGGAATGATTCTCCGTCCGCTCACGAAACCTCTTGACACGACACAAGAAGAAAACGATGTCCTGACTGTTGAATACCGGCGCGCGATTCATAGTTCGTACCACGCGCCTATGAAACGTCCGGTTATCGTGATCGTGGACGAAGCACACCAAACTCACACGGACCTAGGTTTGCGTAAGGATTGCGAAGGTCCACTAATGCGCGGGCGGCCGGTGTGCGGAGAATGGTCCCTAGTCCAGCGCGGCCGGTACGTTTCCTATCACGTGTACGATCAGGCGGAACATGTTTTCATGTTCTATGACCCTGATCGTAACAATCAACAGCGTTACTCTGAGATTGGCGACGTGGACCCCCGTGAACTAGTCGCCTACTCTCGTCAGCTTAAAACTAAAACAGTTGGTGACGGAAGCACAGTCAGCGAAGCATTGTACTTCCGCCGTAGTGGTACCCAATTGGCTATCGTGGGCATCTAACCCCAGTATGACACGATAACCTTCCCAGACAACCGAAAGGGAAAATTGACAGTAGCGGTTCGCAGAGGACAAGCACCGCGTAAGCAGGCAGCGCCCGCGCAGCAGCGCCGGCGCTCATTCCTGGTCGGAACACAAGAAGTATGGGAAGGCGGGGATTACGACCAGACGTTTACGAACACCGCCGGTGGTTCCCTTCTTCCGTGGACCCTACAGGGAACGGGATGGCTTTCCCGTTTGTGGTTCTACGTCACGTACACGACAACGGGCGGAACCGCGATTACAGCGGACGGACCATTCATCCTGTTCAACACGATTCAGTTGAACGACGTAAACAACGAAGCGATCTTCGGACCCTTCGACGGTTACACGTGGTTCCTGACGAACAAGTACGGCGGATACTACTTCGACGATGACCCCGCGACGAACAGTGTCTACACCGCGACCGCTACGGCGGGAACGTTCGTGATGCAGATTCCCCTGGAAATCGTCGCGCGTGATCCTATCGGCGCTGTAGCGTCCGTGAACAACACCGCCACACTCACAGTCATCATGTCGCTGAACACCGCCGTAACAGCGTTTACGGGCGCTACAGCGTGGACTGTGCGCGTCCGGGGACTACAGGATTTCTACTGGGAACCGCGCAAGCAGGACAAGCAGGGGCGCGGTATCGCGGGAGCGCCACCGGCCAACGGGACGACACAGTACTGGACACAGGGAAGCGTCCCGATCGCAGCATCCGGAACGATCAATCAGCAACTCATTACCGGACTAGGGTACCCGTTCCGGGAATACCTGTTCCTGTTGCGGGACGCTACCGGTTCCCGCGCGAACGGGGAAACGAACTGGCCGGATCCGCTGATCGGCTTGAAGTTCGAAGCGAACTTCTTGCTCACTCAGTACAACAAAGTCCAGTGGCAAGCGGAAATGGCACGGGTAACCGGGTACTTCTCCGCTACCGCTGACGTTCGCGGAGCGGGAACGAACCCCGGTAAGGAAAACGGGGTTTACGGTCTGTTCTGGAATCGGGACTTCTTCTTGAAGAAGATCGGCGGGGAAACACGGCGGTGTTACCTCGTGACATCTCCCGGATCGAACTTCATTTACAACGGAGCAATCGGCGGAAGCGGAAACCTGTATTCTGTCGTGAACTACGTCGCTCCCGGTGGCGGTGGCGGTGCGGGGAATGCGGCAGCACGTCACCAGGACACGTCCATGCTAACCGGCGGCGTCTAGATGACAACCGTCGCGGCTACTGCGGAGTTGCAGAAACAGGTGCAACGGCAGCCGGAACCGTGAACGCAATTGACGTGGAGGTTCAGCAATGACAACCAAACTACCGGTTGATGACCCGCAAGACACGCCACCGGAAGCCAAAGTGAGCACACGCGGGGAAACGGTCATCACCAAACCGGAACCGATTCGTTTCTTCAAGGTCGTCCTGACGCATCCCAGTCTGAACGGACGGGTTGTGTTCCGTTCCGTTTCGGAACGACGCGCGCGGGCATGGCTGGAAGCGCATTACCCGCGCGGTTCAGAAGCACATCTCGTTACCCCGGACGGTGAAACTCACCACTTCGAAGCGGAACGTACCGGGGAACGCGGAGCGGACGCGGAACAGTGGGCGGAATTCGATCCGTCCACGTGGGTTCCCGTGGAACAATCCGTTCCGCCCGGACAAGACGCATGGTCGGACGTGGAGGGTTAGACATGCATCCCCTTACATTCGCGAAGAATCATCCCGTTGCCGTCATTACGAATATGGCGCTCGGAATGATCATCGGTCCCTGGATTCTTTCCATGGTGAACCGCGCTACCGGTGTCGGCATCAATCTTCCGTCTTACGGCGGAAATAGCGGGTAATCATGCCCGCTAAGGGAACGTACTTCGCTGTAGCCGGGCTAGGCGGAATATTCCTATGGTCTGGACTCACGGGTAAATCGTGGTCGGATGTGTTCCGGCGCGTCATTTCCGGGAAGAACCCCAGGGAAGCGGCCGGAACACAAACGATACAAGCGCTGAACGTTTCCTTGCCGGAAGGTACCGGGAGCGGTAGCGGTGGCGGAGCAGTCAATACCGCCGTTCCCGGTACCTCCGGAAGTACAGCGGCGTACAAATCTTTTGCTATGTCGCTAATGCTGGCTCACGGATGGGGATTGGGTCAGCAATGGACAGACTTCCAATGGGTAGAAGATCATGAAGCCGGTTGGAATAATCTGGCACGAAATTCTAGTTCGGGCGCATTTGGAATTGCGCAAGCGCTCGGGCACGGAACCGCGAACACGCGGGGAACCCTCGCGAATGAATACGGAAATTACGGAACCCCCGACGCAACATGCCGGGCGGCAAACTCCGGAAACGGGTTCGCGCAGTTGATTTGGATGTGTAATTACATCCGTCAAGTGTACGGGTCTCCGTCCAATACCCGTGCGCGATACAATCAAGGGTACTGATAATGGATTTCGCGGCCGGAATGGTTCTCACCGCCGGTACCATGACGTTCGTAAACGAGTGGTATCAGACAAAACAAGTGAATTGGCGTGTCCCGATTGCAACCTTGCTGCTTGCGGCCGGAATTGAATTCGTGTCTAAGATTGACACGAAGATAGGTAACGGTCTTGCTGTAATGATTTTCATTGGTGCGGGTACGACAAAGTTTCGCGGCAAGTCAGCGTTCGATACGCTAGGGGACTTGTTCGATGGAAGGAAAGGATAAGCGGTGGACGTTGTTAAACTGTTCTTCGGCGGAGTTATCACGGTGGCACTCATTACCGCGTTCGGACTCCACGCGAAAGGTCTCGCGCAACTCACTACTTCTGCCGGTAAAGCCGGACAGGGACTTATCGGAACGGCGGAAACCGGAAAGTGAACAAGCTTTACTTTGCGGGATGTCTGCTTATCGGTGCCGGTGCCGTTTGCTTTTACGCTTGCGGTATTCAAGACGCCATAGCGGAAGTCAAGCGACGGGAAAGGGAAACGTGGGAAAATGCTAACGATTCCGAAATGGGGTCTGTGGCTAATGTTCGCGTCATCCCTGACGGGGAGCGTGCTTCTAGCGGTTCAGCTTAATCACATATACAAGTGGGTATGACATGTTCGTGATAAACGGCCGAACCGCCGGGGCGGGTATTGCTTTCCTTGTGGGAGCGGGAGCGGTAGCGGAATTTATTGCTAAGGCATGTTCTAGCCCGCAAACCGTGGAAATCAACGTCAGTAAACGCGGCGAAACGCTGATGAAATGGGTAGGAATCGGACTAGTCGAATCCGCTGCAATGGTAGCGATAGCGGCGGCAATCGACAAAAAATACGCTATCTACCTGATAAGTGGTGGCGCGTTTGAAGGTCTGGTGACCTATCTTGAATACATGTACGGAAAACAATCTGGATTGAAAAACGGTGGCCCGGAGACGGAAGTGGTAGGCGGATATGGGTGAACCAATTACCGGACAGTGGGGCCGGATATACACCGCCCCATTTTCCGGCGCTGGAAAATGGGGAACCGGAGTAAACCCCATCCATGCACAATACGGAAGCGACGCGCTAAGGCTTAGCGGGCGCGTCGGTTCCCAGAGCTATACCGAAGTCGTATCCGGTTTGCGAACCGCCCCTAGCGAAGCTGACGTTCAGATCATGGAGCTAGGGGAACCATGGGGATACATGCCGGAAGATATTGCCGGACTAGACGTATTCCAGCTATCCAGCCCGGAAGAAAACCGTCACGGACTCAACGTCGTAAACGACTCGGAACACCCCAATTGGGGCCAGAATTCTGAAGTCGTCCGCGCGGACACCGCTTCGCGTATGCGTCCGGATTGGGGTGTTCCGGGGCGCTTGACTACCAGCCGGATTCGCGCGGGACAGTACGACGAAGACGCGGAAGTATCCGACCAGATACCTACCGAAACGGTTAACGAAGGATGGATCAATAAGCCAGCGTCCGGAATGGGACAAGGCAGACTTGCCGACGCGCATCCTTCGGACCCGTCGCAATACGAAATTCAGACTTCCATGATTCAGCGTTACCGGGAACAGAACAATCATCGTTCACAGTTGCGCGGAACTGACGAACCACGGGAACCCATTCCAAGCCGGTACGCACCAATGAAGATCAAGGTGTATTCGGAAGGTCAGCGTCATTATGACATGACTCCGAAGCGGCAAGATGTTCTACCGCGTGCATTCTGGTATCGGCGCGCGGGAACCGGTAGGGTCGAAGAAATGGACCCGAACGAAATGTACGTGGTTACCCCGCTACAGCGTACACCGCCACCGGACCCGACTTTGGGTCCGCAAGAGATCACATTGTCAGACGAAGACGGTTACGGGTACACGTCCGAAGATCAGGGATGGTACTAATGGCGGTAGATCAGCGGATAGTGTGGGGCGGAGTCGCGGTGGGCGGTGCCGGTATCGCAATTTACATGTACCGCCGGAACAAGAAACAGCAAGCGGCTACAGCGGCCGCAACTGATACTAGCGGGGATGGTACCGGAGACGGTACCGGGCTAGATCAGTTGCAATACGACCCTGCCGGGGAAGGGTTCGGACCATACGGACTAGGTTCCTACGGGGATAGTTCCGGTTACAGCGGCGCTTACGATCAGGGGTATTACGGAGCGGGAACCGTTCCCGTCGGAGTACCGCAAACCGCTAGCACGAATGCCCAGTGGTCCGAAGCTGCAATGTCCGCGCTATCAGCGGCCGGATACGAACCGCAGACGGTACTAGCCGCGCTAGGGGTTTACCTCACGGGCGGGAACCTCGCGCAAGATCAGGCAACAATCGTTACCGCCGCAATCGGGGCAGAAGGATACCCGCCCGTTGCGGGTCCGGGCGGATACCCGCCGTCAATGCACGTCGGAGGGACACCGGGCGGTGGTCAAGGCGGTACCGGTGACGGTGGCGGTACAACTGCCGTCAAGGCAGGTGCTATCAGTAACCTGCAAGCGTACAGCGTTCAGAAGACTTCATTCACTGTGCGGTGGAATGCGGCGCGCGGAGCAACGGGTTACCACTTCGTGGTAAGTCAGATGAACGGGCACGTGGTCAGCCAGGGAACGAAGTCCGGAACTACGCTTTCTGCTTCCGGATTGCATCCGGGCTGGACTTACAATGTCGCGATTCAGGGCCTGCCGGGCGGACCCGGGAACAACATACACGTCACGACGAAGCGATAACGGAAGGGAACCATGGCAGTCAGCGGACGCGAAGCAATCCACGATCTCATTGGTGTCGGTGCGGCATTCGTCGGCATCGAAATCTACAACCATTTCCTGCCGTCCATTTCGGATGCGCGCACCGCGCAGCCGTTTAATACGGACCTGGAAACGGCGGAACGGCAAGCACTATTCGCGTCAACCGCGTTCCTGCTTGTCACGGCAACAGTCACGAAGTCCGTCGAAGTGTTTATCATCGGCGGATTGGCAATCGTGCTCATCGACTTCATCAACAAGCACGCGAACGCCGTACATCCGGATACCGGACGCATGGCCTCACCGGCACCGCAAGCGGCCGGAATCTCGGAATCATTCCCGATGCCGGACTACGCAACTTCGGACGTGGGGTAGTCTCTTGCAATTCCTCATTCTACAGCAACTTCCCGGACCGCCGACTACGACGACAGGGATGAACGAGCTACTGTGGCAACAGCAAGCGTTGCAAATCTACAACGCCATGCTAGCCAAAGGTGACCGACAACTTGCTGCGGAATGGCGCGCATTCTACCCGGATTTCCACACTCTCCATCCGAACCTATCACCTAAGCAAGTACTTTCCGCATTCATCGGGGAAGTGGTAGCTGGTGGAATCGGAAGTGCGATAGGGCAAACCGGCGGTGCGCTAGGACAGATACCGGGAGCGGCAGCAAAAGGAGCAGCAAACGCGCTAGAGAAGCTGAATAATCCGCTTGATCTGCTGAAATATCCGGCTGATTTCTTTTACCGGCTAACACAGCCATCCACATGGATAAGGATAGGAGAATTCCTCGTAGGAGCGATGCTGATTTACGTGGGCATCAAAGCAGTAGTGACGCCGGGTCCGGGAACAAAAGTGGTGAAGAAATCAGCCAGCGGTTTTACCGGGGTTGCGCGGAAGGTGGTTACAAAGACTACCCCGACGGGACGCGCGGCCGGTGTCGTTGCGAAGCACGAACGGCGAGTGGCAGCAAGCAAGACGCGGCAACGGGCGGAAGTCATTCGCGGCAAGCAGCGGGAATTCGGACGAAAGGAACTGTACCGGTGACACTGCCTTACGAATTCGAAGCGGACGAACCAGAGGGATACGAACCGAATCTAGCAGAAGCAGGATCACCGGCGGTGGTTCCCGTCAAGGTGATGTTTGATGAAAACATCAACGTCGCGCCCGCGTTCGGTTCGTGTCAGACCTGGCAAATCACAAACGCGCAGCCAGTACAGATCATTCAACGTCAGTACCGGCGCAACAAAGCCAAGATATGGGTTCCCGGCGCTTTCGGTGGCGCGACAGTGTTCTTCAACACAAAAGTTGAACCGCTAATGGGCGCGAATCCGCAAGGGGTACAGATGGCGGCATTCTTCGTTCTGGAATATGAAGCGCAGCCAGCGCTTTATGCGGTCGCGTCCGCTGCGGGTCCGATTGCGGTATGCGTGCTCGACATGCTTTACGGGCAAGTCCAATGACAAGACGGTATCTAGGTTTTGAAGTGTCCGTATTCGTGATTCTGTTCTCACTCGTGATACAAGTAATTACGATGCTAGCCGTTGCGCATATCGCGTGGGGTTGGCTGTGAACGTAATCACGATACAAGTTCTGATAGACGGTGTTACCGTGGTTCTGTCGGTTGTCGGTGCTTCGTTCGCGGCCGGGATAAGGATCGGAAGTATCGAGACAACACTTCACGGCATGGCAGAAAGGCTAGCCCGGATAGAAGGACTATTCGAGCTACGGTTGAAAGGACCGAATGACTTATGACTGTCGCGGTAGTGGACGGGTGGGACGCCACACACGAAAATCTTTCCCACGTCCCGCACATAGGACAAGCGGCCGGATACCTGACAGGTAGCAGTAAAGTCCGGTGGACACCAGCCGACATAGCACGGTTCCCTGACGCGGTAATGTATGATCAGAGTCCGGTGGTTACGGACTTTGACACAACCGCTGATCTACTGGACGTGGAAACGGGTGCGGCCGGAGACGAAGACATCGTTCCGTTCATTACGGAAGCACGGGATCATTTCCGTAAAGGGACGCGCCCCGGTCAGCGGTGGCCGGGAGTGTACTGCTCCCGGAACCGGGTAACGGAAGTCTGTAACGTGATGGTTCGCGGCGGTCTCGCGAATGGTCGCACAACTGTTCCGCTGGCGATAGCGCATTACACGCACGATCGCGACGGAGCGGTAAGAGAAGTCGCGAATTCCAGCGGACCGTTCCCGGTAGTAGTTCGCCAGTACTCTGACTTGGGCGGTGGCGGAACCTTTGATCTTGACGTGTACTCTGTCCCATGGCTACGGAATAGGAGCAAGAAAATGCCGGACCCCGGATACAAAGTTACCGAACCACCGCCGCTCACGAGTAAGGTAGGGACTCCTACGGTCGCTCTCGGAATCGGACCCGCCGGACAATTCGTGTGGGTGAGCTACACCGTGGACGGTAAGAACTGGACCCCACCGGCCTCATTCCCCGCTCCGCCCCTGTAGCATGCCGTTTAAAAAACGGGGACGTTTCTTCTATCATAAGAGGAGACGTTACACCGGACGGCAAGTGAGAGCGTACTACGCTACTCATGGTTTCCGGCGTAAACCACGTAGGCGGAAGAAACGGTGAAAAGCTGTAGCGAACGGAAGCGCTTTGACTCGGAATGGGAAGCGCTAGGTTGGATACAGGATAACCCGCGTCCGGAACCGGCCGCTCCGATGTTCGCTTACAGATGTCACAATCACTACCACGTATCCGAACGAGACAAAGGAAACTCAAATGGCATTCAACGATCGCGACGAAAAAGACGAAGGTAACGAAGACTTCGACACCGTGTCCCGCATGGCACAGAGGTTGAAGCTCAAGGGACGGGAACGCGACCGGTACATTGACCAGCACATGAGAGGACTCGGATACCGGTCCGTGCCTACCTACGTCCGGCCGGACGACGGAGACGACGACGACGAAGACAGCGGCCGGAGCCGGTACTCGTTCCGCAGCAGCCGGGGCCGGGGACGGGGCGGGCCGGACGACGACGACTGGTGACCCCCTGACCTGGGGTTATGTATCGGGAGAATCTCCGGAGAATCTTACTGGAAACATCTTGTAGAACTTTGGGAGGTGTGAGACGATGGTTTTGTCAGATCGAAGCGCGGCCAACCGGCCGCCCGGACCCCGTAGGAGGGGTTACCATGGCAACACTCAGCGTCAAGCCCGACCAGCGTCCCGCGAAGGACAGGGACGGCAACGAGCGTCCCAACCTGTCGCGTTGCGAGTTCCGCACGGAGAAGAAGCGTCGGTGCCTGCTCGTGTCCGGTCACGAAGGAGACCACGCGATGGTTCTTCGCTCCGAGATCACGCCTCCCAAGACGCTCGCGGAACTCCGCAAAGACAACGCGGACGCCTTCAAGGGATTCAAGCTCACGGCGGAGATCGTTCCGGACGCGGAAGAAATCCGGCGCGAGTACAAGCGGGAAGCGGGTCCGCGCGATGCCGATCAGGTCAAGGTGGACGCGGACGCGAAGCGCGCGTACGACGCTTGGGTCAAGGCGGGAAGTCCGGCCTTCCGGAGCATTCCCGACGCACCGAAGGGAAAGTTCGTCTTCCGCTATATCATTCCGCCCCCGGCATTCGACACCGTGATCATGATGCTTCGTCGCTCAACCCAGACCGGCGGACCCGTGAACGGCAAGCGTCTTGCCTACACGCGGGCACAGCACGAAAGCGGGAACGTCATGGTCTACTACGCGGTTACGGACCCGCGTTCGGACGGGAACGGAGACAGCAAGTAGTCGCCGAACGTTCCAACCGGAACCCCCGGGCGCGGAAGCGTCCGGGGTTTCCGCGTGTGTAAGGGAAGGTGAGATTCGTGGAGTGTTTCCCCGCTTGCCGGACGTGTACCGGGCTATGTCAGCAACCGGCCCCGGAGCGCTCTCAGAGCAAAGCTAAGACGCGAAAGAAGCCGGTAGCGCCGGAACGCATGGCCGGGTACATCGCGATGATTTGCGGGCACTACACGACCATGGAAGCGCAGATAGCTACCCCGGGGTTCCGGAAGTCCCGTCGGCGGTACTGGTGCGAGAAGTGCGGGAAGTGGCAACACCCGTTCGCGACGCGGGAGAAGGTACCGGAGACTGTGGACGAAAGGACCCGGTTGTTCTGATGAGTACGCCGCTTAAGGCAGACATCATGCAGCTACCCGGCAGCGGCCGGGTACACAACGCATGGAACGGTGTCCCCGGGTCCATGGATACCATTCTGTTCGCTAACAACGACTTGAATAATTCTTGGTACCTGGGATTCCGGAACAGTATTACCATCGGCGGACCCAACACCATTCCGGTACCGCCCAGCGGAACCGTCACGCTAACGGGTAATCGGACGGTTTACGCTATTGCCGCTAACGGGACTACGGCACTGGTGATTATTCCCGGGGGCGGTGCCTACTTTCAAGGTCTGACACAAGGCCAGGGGTCACTGGTCTTGCCTAGTATTCACTCACCCAATTTTGTGGGAGGGGTTAGCGGATGGACGATCAATAAGGATGGTTCGGCGGAATTTAATAACCTGACTGTCCGGGGTACGTTCCGGGGACCGAGCATGATTATTGATGCTACCGGTATTTACATGTATAACGGTGCTCCCGCGTTCGGTAACTCGCCGGTATTCGCGGCGGCGGTTCCGGGTACTGTCAATGATCCGGTTGGAAACGCGCTCAGTACAACGTCAGTTCTGACTTTTATACAGTCAGGGGTTATTTCCGCGCCCGCTGCGGTACCTCAGATACAGTTGGACGGGGCGCGGAACGCACTACTTAACTACGACGCTGCTGCTAATCTGCTGGCTGCAATAGCAGGAGTAGCAGGTACCGATTTCTTCGGACATACTTACCCGGCAGGATTGTTCGGTCAGCAACTCACATTGCAGAATCAAGGATCGGCGCCACCAGCATTTACAGGCGGAAGCGTCATCTACTCTAGTACCGCCGGACGGCCACGGTATAAGTCGTCAGCAGGAGCAGACAACGTTATTGAACGAGCCGACGTTAACGTTTCCACTTTCACGGTCGGAAACACTACCACCCCGACCAACATTTCCGCTCCGTTGAATTACCAGGCAAACGAAGGTAATCAGGGTAGCGAATACGAGATTGAAATTGACGGAGTTCTTACCACTACTAACGGTGTAGCCCAAACCGCTACATTCGGATTGGCAGTTGACGGAACAATCCTGGGCGGACAATTCACTATCGGTGCGGTATTCCTCGCCATAAACTTGACGTTCTCATTTACACTTAGGGCTAGGCTGACTATTGTCACATCGGGAGTGAGCGGTACAGCTAACACCGTGACGGATGGACAAATCATTAAGCAGGGGGTTAACATTGGTAGCGCAGCATCGGGAATTTCGGAACCGCTAGGGGCGGTGGGGACAGGCAAGACTTTTGACAGTACCATTGCGCATACCATTCAGATAATGGCCAACTTCGGTGGTGCAGCTGCCGGTCAGCAAATACAAGCATTCAGGTCGCGGATTACCAGGAGGTTCTAACATGTCTCGTATCAGGCGAATCGTTCTTATGGTGCTGCTGCTTTGCGTAGCGGTTGTATTCGGGATAGGCGGTTATGCCGCTTTCGCGCAGCCAACTTCACCTGTGTATATCTGTCCTTCTTTCACGGGATGTCAGAACAATCAGTATCTGGAGGTGTTTGATCATCTCGGAGCGCCTATCTTCTCAGTCGGTGCCACCGGTGGTCCTAGCACGTTCGGGGACAACATGCGAGTGTTCCGGCCGGGGAATGTGTTCAATCCAGCCGTGGTGATTTCGTACACGTCTCCTAGCGGGTACGGGTCTACTTCGTGTGTGGCTCCTGCTAAGTGGATCGCGCCGCAGGGAACATGGTTGTGTCAGAACGGTACGTGGGTGAGAATCGGGTCATAGAAAGGTCATATGCACTATCCGGTTAAGGCTATCAAGAGGGAACCTCGGTATCTGCCGTGGTATCCGGAATGGACGCTGTATGCGGAATGTGCAAAGTATCCGGTAGAGTACACGGATACGGTGTTCTTCGATTACGGCCGGAATGCGCGGAGGATTAGGGAAGCGAAGAAAATATGCGCGGATTGCACAGTGATAAGACAGTGCTATTCGACGAACCGGGAGGTTCCCCTTGGCATATTCTATGGGATGACCGCGCTAGAGAGGTGGCGCGAAAGGGGATTGAAAGGCTACCCTACTACCAAAGCCGCATCCTCGTTCTTCGGTCAATTCTATGGGAAACGCGCGAGTGGTATAGGAATGAGGGGTCCGAAGAA
>Ga0066388_100000633_pt1 | contig 17409 bp, 15 predicted proteins | sample PanSoiMetaGPlot6_FD_64539 | JGI IMG/M metagenome (GOLD analysis project Ga0066388, IMG submission 64539) | Tropical forest soil microbial communities from Panama analyzed to predict greenhouse gas emissions - Panama Soil - Plot 6 (Hybrid Assembly) | ecosystem: Environmental > Terrestrial >... | reverse complement strand
TGAAGCTGACCGGGAGCCCGGGCTGCGGGTCCTGCCTTCCATTCTGGACGGTGGCCGTCACCGTGTGGCTGGTCCGGGCCGGGTTGGCGGCGGTGGCCGGAGCCAGGTCGATGGAGAGCGGGATGAAGGTGTGCCGGCTGCCGATGGCCGCCGCCTTGGTGGTGCCAGCTTGGTAGGCCAGGACCCGGAGAAACGCCGGGAACGTGGTGAACACGTTGTGCCAGCAGCACACGTCCAGCTCGGGTTCGGTGATCCCCACCAACTTGCCGTCCAAGGTCGGCGTGATGTCGCAGTATCCCAGGTCACCGCAGTTTTGCGAGTCAACTTTTATGCTTTCCGACTGTATCCTGGCCAGACCACCCACGTAAGCGTACTGGTTGTCGAAGTCAGACTGGCTGTTCCCGAGCAGACCACCGCCGTTGTTGACGAACTCGGCGACCTCCGACTGCCGGCTGGCCAGCCTTCGGTTCTGCTCGGCGGTGAGACCGTCACAGGTCTCCGGGGCACTGCCGACAACGGCCACCATTTTGAAGCCGCGCAGACTCTGGTCTTGGTCCGGCAGCTGGAACGTGACGTGGTCGTTCGTCGGAACAGGACTGTTGATCCCGTCGTCGATCGCCTTCCAGAACGCCTTCGGCCCCAGCTTGTCAGTGGCGTCGGCGTCATTGGCGCCGATGACCAGAATCCCCGACCCACCGTTCGACGTCGCCGCCAGAATGCTCTTCACCAGCGTCACGTAGACCCCGATCGGCCCGTGACCGCCCGGGCCGCAGTCTTCGGCGTCGATGCCGGTCAACACCACCGGGCCGCCCAGATGCCCCGGCCGCAGGCCACCGTACCCACAGTCGCCGGATGCCAACTCGAAGGCGTTCAGCTTACCGCTGGCAGGGTCATGCGACCACATCGCGTCCTGCCCCGCGCCGCCGAAGGTGAGGTCGTCACACTCCAAGTCCTCCAGCTGGGCTGGGTAGCTTCCGACCTCGCTGGCCTTTGTGGGATCGGCTGGCGGGGCGCGGAAGATCTGCGAGCATCCGTTGTTCGACAGGAAGAGGTCTCCCCCGCCCACCGCGATTCCGGAGATGGCACACGGGACCTCCGGCTTCGACTCGCCGAGGTCCGGCTGGGACGTGCCGAGCCGCTGGCCCGCCAGCGTGTAGTGGTAGAGCGTTGGAGTGAACGTGTCCGGGCTCAGCCACAGCGTGTCATCCCTGCCGTCGTAGGCCAGCCCGTTCCGGCAGCCCGGCATGTCTATCAGCGTCGCCGTGGCGGTCTTGGTGGCCAAGTCGATGCGGTAGACAGCCTGCGAAACCAGCTGAACGGCATTGATCCTGGAGACGGGGACGAGGTTCTGCCCGCCGCAGGCCCATAGCAGGCTCCGGGTACGGTCCCAGGCCAACGCACCGATCGAGTCGATCCCACTGATCGGATAGGTAGCGACCCGGGAGCCGTCGGCAGGGCTGACCGCGGTGATGACAGGGCTGCCCTCGCACGACAGCAGCAGGCTCGCCCCGTCGAAAGCAACCCCGGCGCCCGCCCCGCACGAATAGTTCTCGGCCGTGATGGTCCGCAGGGTCGTCCCGGCCGCGGCAGCAGCCGGAGCAGCCGCGGTCGCCGCCCTCGGACCGGTCTCGGCGACCGTCGCCACCGCCAACGACGACAACAGCAGCCCTGAAAGGACAAGACGCAAATAGCGCAGCATCGACCCTCGCCTCGACGACAACGGCCTCGACGGTCCACCGTTGCACCGCCCGGTCCGCAAGTGGAGACCCACACGGCGTGCCCCGGGGGCAACGCTCGTTGCCCAAGAGGGCACGAGAGGCGAGGTCCGAGCCCGACGCCGGCAGGCCGGCCCCATGGTCACCCGAACGGGCGGCGACCAGGGCGCTTGCTACTCAGCCGGTAGCGGCGCTGCGGCGGCCGATGAGCGACTGCTGGCTATAGTCACGTCACGGCGGGCGGTGTCGGTCGTCCGTCGCGGGGACCGAAGACCGCGAGCGCTCGTCGTCGCCGACGGTCTGGCGGACGAAGAAGTCCAGCCACGGCTCGATGCCCCAGAATAGCGGCCCAGCGACAGCAACCGCTGCAGGGTCGGCACCGGCATCGGTCCCGCCGCGATGTCACCGGTCAGCACGACCCGGTCCACGCCAGCCTGGTCGACCTCTGCCAGCACCGCCTCCAGCGCCGGCAGATGGCCGTGGATGTCAGACAGCACCGCGACCCGCATGCGGCCACCGTCTCACGGCCTGCGCAGGCGACCAGCCCACGTTCGCTCAGGGCACGACCCTCGCCATCAGGTCGAGCACTCGACCTATCGAACCCGGCGAGGTCGGCTCACTGGATTGGGTAGATTGCCGTTGGCACCCACTGCTCGGTCTCCGGCCGCTCACCAGCCCTGAGCCTCAGCAGAACATCGGTCGCGACTTCCGCGATACGTCGGGTGTCTTGGACTATCGTCGCCTCGAGCGGCGTGCCGCCGGATTTGATTGTTGCGATCGCCTCGGGTATCCCGTCGACCCCGACAATGATCACATGGTCTCGAGCGGAGCCGGCTGCGGCATGTTCCTGCACCGCGTCGGCCGCTCCGAGCGCCATCTCGTCGTTGGTGCAGTAGATCGCATCGAGCCGCTCGCCCCGACGATGCAGCTGGCGCAGCTGCCGATCAACGATCTCCCGCGCTCGGTCGCGAGCGAACCAGCCGTGCGTATTGACGATAATTCGCGCGGATGGCAGCCGCTCCCGCAGCTCTGACGCGAACCTGGCTTGCCGGCCAGTCTGCGCCTCACCTGCCACGACCAGCACTCTCGGCTGCTGCACACCGCGTTCGAGCAGTTCGTCGCCGATCCAGCGTGCCGCGTCCCGTCCAATCGCCTCCGGACTGCATCCCACGAACGCGGTGCGCGGCGGATAGTCATCAGCGCTGGGAAATGGACGGATGTCCAAGAAGATTATCGGCAGCCGCGAGGCCGTACAGAAATCGGTGAGCTCACGGCGTATTCGTTCCGGCTCCACGACTACCACGAAGCCGCCGAGATAGGCTCGCCTTTTCGCTCGCAGCGCGGCTAACTGTCTGATCTCGGTCTGGCTGCTGTGGTCGTACTCTGGAAGCTTGACGACCACGTCGAGCCCATGGCGGTCGAGCGCCCGCACCAGGTCCGCGAGCAGCACAGCGAGCCAGCGCGTCGGGACGAAGGCCGACACGACGACGAACACCTGTCGCCGCTGGCCGACACGACGGGTCACAAAGAAGGCCGTCAGCGCCGTCACCGGCACGACCGATGCGAACAGCCAGGTCGGCACGAACCCGTTCGCCGGCAGCAAGGCAACCACAGCCAACAGCTTGGCACCGCCAGCCAAGATCAAGCCGCTGGCCAGCGAAACCGCCAGCTCACCGAGCAAGCCATCCCCGGCTCCATACCTGCTGCGCACCATTCCTCCCGGTTAGGATGGTACCGATCGCACATAGTCGCCGATGGAACTCACGGCGGTAGGAGTCGTGTGCCGCAGGCCGGGCAGTCCGTCCAGTCGTGCTCGACCGCGGTCTTGCAGTCCGGACAATGGAAGATCACCGGCTCTCGGCCGGGTACGGTCGGGGACGGACGATCTGGCCAGTGGTCCTTACGAGGGAAGGGCCAGACCAGCCGGCGATACCACCTCATCCCACCATCATCACGGTCGCCGGGGATCGTCGTGGACGCGCCTGCGTACCACTGCTACCGGCCGGCGAGCCGGTCCGCTCTGATCCGCTGCGGCTGGCTGGGTGAGGCGTAGCCGGCCCGGGACGGGTCGAGGTCGGCGCGGGGACGGCAGGGGCGTGGCGGTAGCACGCCCCTGAGCGCCGATGACCTCGTTCGGGACATCATCGGTGCCGAACTCGGGCAAGGCTTGTGTGCGGTGTCATGGCGTCGACATCTCTGTGTGTCTGGTTGGTCACTGACGGCGAGGAGTGTTTGGGCACTGACCGTACGGCCGAGGGAGGACCCGTGCGCCATTCGCTCCTGCTCCGACGTCGCATCTGGCTGAGGCTGCTTGCGGTGCTGCTGGGCGCAGCCGCAGTGTCCCTGGTGCTGGTCGCCCCGGCCGGCGCCACCCCGCCGAACATCCCGAGCGCAGCCACCGCGAGCGCCGAACTCAGCGCGCTCACCGTGCACTCGGAAGGGTCGATGAGCGGCTACTCCCGGGACCTGTTCCCACACTGGATCACTATTTCCGGCACCTGCAACACCCGGGAAATCGTCCTCGAGCGGGACGGCACCAATGTGGTCGTGAACAGCTCCTGCTACCCGACATCCGGCAGCTGGTACAGCCCCTACGACGGTGTCACCTCGTTCGCTCCATCCGATGTGGACATCGACCACGTGGTGCCGCTGGCCGAGGCGTGGCGGTCAGGAGCGGCGAGCTGGACCACCAGCCGCCGACAGAACTTCGCCAACGACCTGACCTACCCGCAGCTGATCGCGGTGACCGACAACGTCAACCAGGCCAAGGGCGACCAGGACCCCTCGACCTGGCAGCCGCCACGATCTGCCTACCGGTGCACGTACGCCAAGATGTGGGTACACGTGAAGTACCACTGGAGCCTGACCCTGCAGTCATCGGAGAAGTCATCGCTGCAGAGCATGCTCAACACCTGCTGACCCGACGCACTTCCTCTCGGCGCTCGACGAGCTGCTGTCGCTGCGGAAGATCGGCGCCCGAGCGAAGTTCGCCTTCGGGGAGCCACTAGCCTGGCGGCAAGCGACGACGGGCGGTGACACGATGCAGGCACCGCGTACGCCGCGGGTGGACCGACCGGTGATGTGCCAGGACTGGCGCCGGCTCACCTTCGTGCACTGGCGTTACCCGCCGGAGCGGGTGCAGCCGCTGCTTCCCGCCGGGCTGACCGTGGAGACGTTCGACGGTGTGGCGTGGGTCGGGCTCGTGCCGTTCCTGATGGACCGCGTACGGCCGCCGCGGGGACCCGCGCTCGAGTGGCTGTCGCGGTTCCCGGAGACGAATGTTCGGACCTACGCCAGGGACGAGCGCGGGCGCAGCGGGATCTGGTTCTTGTCCCTGGACGCGGCCCGGTTGCCCGCCGTGCTCGCCGCCAGGGCGGGTTACTGGCTGCCGTACTTCTGGTCGGACATGTCGGTGACCGCTTCCGGCAGCCGGTGGGGATACCACTGCCACCGCCGCTGGCCATCGCCGAGTGCGCGGTGTGACGCCGAGGTGGAGGTCGGTGCGCCGTTGGCAGACTCGGAGCAGGACGAGCTGACTCACTTCCTGACCGCCCGCCACCGGCTGTTCACGGTCGTCGCCGGCCGCCTCGCCGCAGCCGAGGCCGAACACCCGCCCTGGCCTCTGCACCATGCCCGGCTCGACCGGCTCGACCAGAACCTGCTGTCAGCGGCCGGTCTCCCGGCCCCCGACCACGACGCCCTGCTGCACGCCTCCCCGGGGGTGGAGGTGCACATCGGGATGTGGCACTTCGTCGGTCCGTGACCAGCGCCGGGTTACTCGAACCGCTCGGGGGCGAGGGTCTGTAGGCGTTGTCGCAGGAGGCGCTGTTCAGCGGTGTTGCTGGTGAGAGTGAGGGCCTGCTGGTAGGCGATGGTGGCTTCGGTGTCGCGGCCGAGGCGGGCCAGCAGGTTGGCGCGGGTGGCGTGGAAGTGGTGGTAGTCCTGCAGTGGCAGCCCGTCGATGGCGGCGAGCGCGGCCTGCGGGCCGGACAGTTCGGCGACGGCGACGGCTCGGTTGAGGGCGACGACCGGAGTGGGGGTGAGCGCGTGCAGCTGGTCATAGAGGGCGAGCACTTGGCGCCAGTCGGTGTCGGCGGCGGTGGGCGCGTCGGTGTGCACGGCGTTGATCGCTGCCTGGATCTGGTAAGGGCCGGGGGTGTTGCGGCGCAGGCAGGCCCGTACCAGCGCCTGGCCCTCGGCGATCATCGTACGGTCCCATAGCGTGCGGTCCTGGTCGGGCAGCAGCACCAGCGAGCCGTCGGCCGCGGTGCGGGCCGGCCGGCGTGCCTCGGTCAGCAGCAGCAGGGCCAGCAGCCCGGTCGCCTCCGGCTCGTCGGGCATGAGCTCGACGAGCAGCCGGGCCAGCCGGACCGCCTCGGCGCACAGGTCGGCGCGGACGAGGTCGTCCCCGGCCGTGGCGGTATGGCCCTCGGTGAAGGTCAGGTAGACCGCGGCCAGCACCGGGGGCAGCCGGTCGGGCAGCTCCGCGTCGCCGGGCACCCGGTACGGGATCTTCGCCGCTTTGATCTTGTTCTTGGCCCGCAGCAGCCGCTGCGACATGCTCGCCTCGGACACCAGGAACGCCCGCGCGATCTCGGGCGTCTGCAGCCCGCACAGCAGCCGCAGGGTCAGCGCCACCTGGGCGGTGGGCGCCAGCGCCGGGTGGCAGCAGGTGAAGATCAGGCGCAACCGGTCGTCGGTCACCGGCCCCACCGGCTCGGATGGCTCGTAGGTGTGCAGGAGTGCGGCCTGGGCGTGCTTGTCAGACCGGGACGCTTCTCGGCGCAGCCGGTCGATCGCGCGGTTGCGGGCGGTCGTGGTGATCCAGCCGCCCGGGTTCGGCGGCGTTCCGGTGACCGGCCACTTCTCCGCGGCCACCGCGAACGCCTCCTGGACCGCCTCCTCGGCGAGGTCGATGTCGCCGAGGAAGCGGACCAGGAACGCCACCGCGCGCCCGGACTCCTGTCGGAAGACACGGTCGAGCTCCGCGATGCCGAGACTCGTCACGGGTCAGGCGGGCTCGTCTTGGAACGGACGGACCTCGACCGGCGCCTCACACGCCTGCGAGCCCTTCGCGGCCCAGGCCAGCGCGGCGTCCAGGTCGGCCGCCTCGATGATCCAGAAACCGCCGAGCTGCTCCTTGGTCTCCAGGTACGGGCCGTCGGTGGTCACCACCTTGCCGTCGGAGCTGCGCACGACCGTGGCCGTGCTGGATGGGTGCAGCCCGCCGGCGAACACCCACGCACCGGCCGCCCTGACCTCCGCGTTGAACGTGTCGACCTGCTTGAACATCCGCTGCATGTCGTCCGGCGAAATCGTGGACATGGCGGCCTCGTCACCGTGGACGGCGAGCAGGTATTGCGTCATGGACGTGCTCCTCTCGTGTCGGAGGCGGCCGGAAGCCCACCCCTCACCACCACTACGAACGGCCCCCGGCTCATCCGACACCCTGGCACAGCCACGTTCACACGCTCTCGCCTGACAGACTCCGACCGGCGTAGCGGCTCAGCCAGCGCGGCGTCCTACCGCGACGAACAGCGGTGCGAAGATGGTCGGCCGGACCGGCGCCGCGTCGAGGCGTTCCAAAGCCTGCGCCCACCGTGTGACGTCCTCGGCGGTCGCGACCCCGCCCCGGACCATGGCATCGCGGCCCGCCCAAGACGGCGGGCGGAAGCCCGGCGGCGCTGAGTTGATCATGTATCGACCCTGGAAGGTGAGAACCTCCAGCCCCGCCAGGCCCAGCAGGTCGGCCAGCCGCAACCCGGCGCGCACGTCGTTGCCGCGACGGGACTGGAACGTCAGGTAGCGCTGCCGGAGGTCGGCGAGATCGGGATCGTCGTCGGGCATGATCCGTACCGCGGTGCCGTCGATGTCGAGCAGGTAGAGACAGCCGCCCGGGCGCAGCAGCGTGCTCAGGTGCTCGACGATGACGCCCTCCCGGCCGCCGTTGTGGGCCAGCACGTGCCGCAGCATCACCACGTCGAACGCCGCCGGCGGCAGCCCGGTCTCCTCCGCCCTGCCCTCCCGCACGCTCACCGGACCGCGGTCGGCGGTGTACGCCCGTGCGGCGACGACCGCGGCGGGATCGGCGTCGACACCGGTCACGCGCCCGGTCGGACCCACCGCATCGGCCAGGGCCGGCAGCAGCGCACCCGGCCCGCAGCCGACGTCGGCTACCCGCGCACCGGCGACGATGCCGGCCTGCCGCCACAGGTCCGCCTCCATCGTCCTGGCCTGCTCGGCCAGCAACCGATACCTGGCGACCTCAGCAGCCCCGAACTCCAGCGCATACCCCCCGCCCGCCAGCGAGGGCGACACCGGCTCGACACCGGGTCTGTCCGATATGGACAATCGATTACCCCCCGCCGGGACAGCCGAACCGCGACACCAACCCACGACGACCGTACGCCCAGTCGGGCGCTGCCGCCGCCCCCTGCGCCCTGTCGGATTGCGCCCGGCTGGGCAGTCGAGACCTACCGCAGTCTGGTCTACGTCGATGCTGAGCCGGGTGCGGACTTGGTGCTGTCGGCTGACGAGCGGCGGTGAGCGGCAGATCTGCCGGCACCGCCACGCTGTGCCGAAGTGGTGGCCTTTGGTGCAGCCGGTTCGGCTTCGGCTGGTTCGGCTGCTTCGGCTGGTTCGGCGGCGTGCTCGGACGAGGTCGCCTCACCGGCAGGTGGCGCCGCGGCGTCCTTCGAGTCCTGCACGCCGTCCACCTCATCGGTGGTTTCGTCCGCGGGCGCGCCGAAGCCGTAACGCTCGCGCATCGCGGGGTCTGCCGGGTCGATGGCCCGCTGGCCGGAGGCGACGAGCCGGGCATTGACGATGTCCAGGTTTTCCCGGACCAGTCGCGCCTCTGCCTCGGTCACCCTTCCCTTGTGCGGCGTCCCCGCGTGTTCCAACGTCGCGTAGTTGACCCGGCTGGCCGGCGCCCGTTCCGCCCGCCCGTTCGGCCGTACCGGCGTCGCACCGGCGAGCAACTCGGCCATCGGCCGGTCGAGGGCCAGCGCGTCGAACGCCGCAGCGTCCAGCACGAGGCGGCGCGGCGGCTGCTCGCCTGCCGGGTGCAGCTCGATGACGGCCACGTCCAGTGCGCCCTTGTCGATCTCGGTCAGTTCGCTGGCCGCCGCCTCGAACTCGACGGCGTCACCGTCCAGCCCCGGATGGTCGATGACGACGACGCGGACGACGTCGGCGTCGTCGAGGATGGGCCGGGTGGTGAGGTCGCTGAAGTGGATCGTCCTTCGTGTCATGGCTGCTCTGTAGGTCCCTCTCATCCGGGGTCGTGGCGTGAACACCCTAGAAGTTGACGCCGCGTAATCAACTCACACCGGCACGCCTGCGGCGCTGCAGGCGCGGCATGAGCGCGGGTGACACGCTATCGAACGAAGGTTCGACCAAGCCGGCGACACGCCGGTGGCCAGGCCAGCCAGCTAGAGCTCCGGCCCTCGTCCACGGCCGCTACGACGTCTCCGGTCCCCTGGACACCGCCTGGGACCTGCACCGAGCCTGGCCGGCCAGCCGCCTGATCGTCCTCGACGACGCCGGGCACGGCGGCACCAGCATGACCGAGGCCGTCGTCGAGGCCCTCAACGGATTCCGGTGAGCGGATCACCCGCCACCCCGAGGCTTTCCGGGTCATGCGGCGGTGTTGGTGGAACCCTCGCTGACCGGCATCCTGAGCGTGCTGTCACCGAAGTCAGCGACGAGATCCAGCCTCCCGCCAAGCGCCTCGACGTAGCGGGCGATCACCTCGACTGATGTCACCTCGCCGTGTTCGATCTGCGAGACGCGGGCGACGCTCACGCCCATGCCGGTGGCAACATCCCGCTGGGTCAACTCGAGCCTTTTGCGCGTCTCAGCCAGCTGGTGGCCGCGCGTCTCAGCGAGGAGGCGACGAGCACCCGCGGCGACCTCGGCCGGATCCACGCCCGCCGCATACAGCTGCTGCTCCAGGGTTTCCCAATCCTGCGGAACCCTCTTCGGCATACTCACTGCTCGCCTCCCGCCGTGTATTCCAGATAGAGCGCTTCGGCCCGTGGAATGTTCTCCCGATACCACCGCTCCCAGTTACCTGCCTTGTCCCCACCGAGCAGAAGTAGGGCCGACCGTGTCGGGTCGAACGCGAAGATGATCCGGATCTCAGACCACCCTCGTGATCCCGGCCGCAGCTCCTTGAGATGGTGCAGCGACGATCCCTTGAGCCGGTCGACAAGGGGACGGCCCAACGTAGGCCCTTCCTCACGCAACGCAGCGACAGCCTGGGCCACCTGCACCGCCGAAGCGAGATCCTCCTTGATCAAGATGGTGAACCACTCGGCATAGTGGTCAGTCACCTTGACCGGCCAAGGCACGGATCCTCCTCTGAAGGAGTTTAAGGCTATCCTTGAGTTCGAGGCAAGACTATAGTCGATCCAAGCCACCGGCCACCGCGGCGGCCTGGTCGGCAGCTACGTCCCGGCTGAGCCCGCCACGGTGCGAACAATGTAGGCCACCGCCGACCACTACCCATCCCGCTCACCCTGCCCTGCCCGGCCTGCTGCACGACGGCAAGCAGGCGGTCACGACCAGTGTCCGATCTTCCTTCGGGCTGCCGGCTGGGCAGCGAAGCGACCAGTGGGTTGGCGATGGCCAGCTCCGAGGCCGCAAGCCTCGATGCCTGCGGGGTCAGGGCTGGTCGAGGACGGTGAGCACGTCGGTCACCGGGCGGCGGGGGGTCGACGGTGGAGCGGGGTCGGAGGTCGGCCAGCCGATCCGGAGGATCATCTGCGGATGGTCGGGCCAGCTCATCAGGGCGCGCATCCTGGCCCGGACGCCGGGCAGGTCGATGCCCTGGGTCAGGGCCGAGCTGGCCAGCCCGAGGCGTTCGGCCTCGACCGACACGCGCACGTACGCCTCGCCGCCCCGCAGGCGGGCCTCCTCGCTGTCGCCGTCGGTGAAGATGACCAGATAGGCCGGTTTCTCGTCCACGGCGGCCGGGATCGGCTCGGCACCGGCAGCCCCGAGCTCGAAGTCGCGGACCGGCACCTCGGTGTGGCGTGGCGCCTCGGCCGGGACGTGTGGCACCGCGGCCGGCGGGACTCCCTCTCTGGCCTGCTCGGCGTCCGGTCGCACCCACCGGGCGAGCTCGGCGCGGTAGGCCTCGTCGGAGGTCTCGACCCGGTCGGCCCAGGAGACGACGACGGCGAGGTCCAGCCGCTCGTCGTCCCGGATGACGAGATGCCCGTACACGCCGTCCGCGTCGGCGGCCTTGGACAGCTCGGCCAGCAGTGCCTCGGGCACCGGGTCGGTGCGGAACGGCCGGCGATCGGTCTGCCGGTGCGCCGCGGCGGCGGCAGCGGCTCGGGTGGCCTCGTCGGGCGCGCCGCGTCCGGTGATCCGCAGCCGGGCGAGCAGGTCGGGATCGGCCGGGTCGGGCAGCCGCTCGACCTCTACCTGCCAGCCCTGCGCCGCCAGCGCGAGCCAGGCCAGGTACAGCGCGCCGCCGCAGGACACCAGCAGACCACGGCCGTCGGGGTCGATCGCTGCCAGCTGACGGCTGCGGTCGGCGTACAGCTGCAGGCTGTTCCCGGCGAACACCCACCGCCACGGCTGGGTGTTGTGGATGGACGGCGCCCGCACCGCGAGCGCAACCGCCTGCTCGGCGTCGGCGGCGGCAGGGTGGGAGGTCGGCTCGGTCATGCCACCACGGTAGGCCCAGACCCGTCCAGGACACGGGACAAAGGTCCGCCTACATCCTGCCGCCCCGCGCTGGCCGCCGCCGGCCGCCGCCGGTCATCATCGGTGAGTGCCTACTGGAGGGAGACCGCCGATGACCCGCGCCGAGCTCAGCGCCGGCAGCGACGACCCGGCCGGCGTCGGTGGCTGGGACGCGCTGCTCGCCGACGGGGACCTGGTGCGCCTGCGCCCGGTGGTCCGCGACGACGCCACCGCGCTGCAGGCCCTGCACGACGCCGCCTCCGACCGGAGCATCTACCTACGCTATTTCACCTCCAGCAGGCGAGCCGGGGAGCAGTACTTGAAGCACCTGCTGGGCGAGAACGACAACGGCCGGCTGGCGATGGTCGCCGAGCAGCACGGTGTCGTGGTCGGGATGGCCAGCTGCGAGCCGCTGCCCGGCACGGCCGACGCGGAGGTCGCGTTCCTCGTCGCCGACAACCAGCAGCACCGCGGTGTCGGCACGCTGCTGCTGGAGCACCTGGCGGCGCTGGCCCGCCAGCACGGCATGCGCCGGTTCGTCGCCGACACCCTCGCCGAGAACACGGCGATGCTGAAGGTCTTCGCCGACGCCGGCTTCAGCACCGACCGGGAGTTCGACGCCGGTAGCGCCACCGTCCGGCTCAGCTTCCCGATCGTCGCCACCGCCAGCGCGCAGGAGGCGGTCGACGCCCGGGAACGCAGCGCGGACACCCGCAGCCTGCGGCGTGTCCTGGCCCCCCGCTCGGTGGCGGTCGTCGGCGCCAGCGACCGGCCGGGCTCGGTGGGCGGGGCGGTGCTGCGCAACATCCTCGCCGACGGCTTCACCGGGGCCGTGCACCCGGTGAACCGGCGCGCGGCCACCGTCGCCGGGCTGCCGGCGTACCCCAGCGTCGTGGACCTGCCCACCGCGGTCGACCTCGCCGTGGTCGCCGTGCCCGCGCCGGCCGTCGCGCAGGTGCTGGGCGACTGCGGGCGGCGCGGCGTTCGGGCGGCCGTCATCATCACCTCCGGGTTCGGGGAGACCGGCGTCGACGGGGCCAGCCGCGAACGGGAGCTGCTCCGCCTCGCCCGCCGGCTCGGGATCCGGGTGGTGGGGCCGAACTGCCTCGGGGTGGCCTGCACCGACCCGGCCGTCCGTCTCAACGCGACGTTCAGCGGCGCTCCTCCGGCGCCCGGCCCGCTGGGGTTCGCCTCCCAGTCCGGCGCGCTGGGCATCGGCCTGCTGCAGGAGACCGCCCGCCGTGGCCTGGGCGTGTCGGGCTTCGTCTCGCTGGGCAACAAGCTGGACGTCAGCGGCAATGACGCGCTGCTGTACTGGGAGGACGACCCGCGGACCCGGGTCGTGGCGCTGTACCTGGAGTCGTTCGGCAACCCGCGCAAGTTCGCCCGGCATGCCGCCCGGATCGGGCGGAGCAAGCCGATCGTGGCGCTCAAGGCCGGCCGGACCGCGGCCGGCGAGCGGGCCGGCGCCTCGCACACCGCGGCGGTGGCCACCCCGGACGCGATCGTCTCCGCGCTGCTGCGGCAGGCCGGGGTGATCCGCGTCGAGACCACCGCCGAGCTGCTCGACGTCGCGCAGCTACTCGCCGAGCAGCCGCTGCCGGGCGGCCGGCGGCTGGGCATCCTGGGCAACTCCGGCGGCCCGGGCATCCTCGCGGCCGACGCCGGCGACGCCAGCGGGCTGCTGGTGCCCGAGATGTCGACCGGGCTGCAGGCGGCGCTGGGCGAGGCCGTGCCGGGGATCGCCGCGCGGGCCAACCCCGTCGACCTGGGGGCGGCGGCCGGCCCGGCCCAGTTCGAGCGAAGCCTCGCACTGCTGCTGGGCAGCGGCGAGGTCGACGCCGCGGTGGTGGTCTACGCCGCCCCGCTGGTCAGCGACCCCTCCTCGGTGGCGACCGCGATCCGGCGCGCCGCCGCCGTCACGCCCGGCGTGCCGGTGGCCGCCGCGCTGCTGGGCACCGACGGCGCCGGCCTGCTCACCGACACCGCCACGCCGCTGCCGGCCGTGCCGGTCTACGACTTCCCGGAATCGGCAGTCCGGGCGCTGAGCCTGGCCGCCGAGCACGCCGAGTGGCGCCGCAGGCCACCGGGCACGGTCCCAGAACTGTCCGATGTGGACATCGACGCGGCGCGGAGCACCGTGGTCGCCGCACTTGCCCGGAATCCGGCCGGTGGCTGGCTCGACCCGGAACAGGCGACCGCTCTGGTGGCCGCCTTCGGGATCCCGGCCTGCCCGACCGTCCACGCCCGCACCCCCGACGAGGCGGTGGCCGCGGCCGAACGGGTGGGCTACCCGGTCGCGGTGAAGAGCGGCGGCCAGCTCGTGCACAAGTCCGACACCGGTGGGGTCCGCCTCGGGCTGCGTCATGCCGGCGAGGTATGGGACGCGTTCGGGCCGGTCGCCGCGGCCGGTGCCGACGGCGCGGGCGTGGTGGTCCAGCCGATGCAGGCACCAGGGCTGGAGCTGCTGGTCGGCGTCAACCGCGTCGACCCGTACCCGCCGCTGGTCGTCGTCGGCCTCGGCGGCACCAGCACCGAACTGCTCGGCGACAAGGCGACGCGGCTGGCACCACTGACCGATGTGGACGCCCACGAGACCGTGCGCGAGCTCCGCGCCGCGCCGCTGCTGTTCGGCTACCGCGGCGGCCCCACCGTCGACGTCGAGCAGGTGGAGAAGCTCCTCGTCCGGGTCGGGCTGCTCGCCCACGAGATACCCGAGCTCGCCGAGCTCGACCTCAACCCCGTCATCGCCACCCCCACCGGCGCCGTCGCGGTCGACGCCAAGGTCCGGCTCGCGCCGGTCCCGCCCGAAGCCGCCCTGCTGGCCGACCCGCTGGCCCGCCGCCTGCGCTGAACTTTCCCCGGCGATTTCCCCCGGCGCTCGAGGAGCTATCGCTGCTTCTGGAGATCAACTAACGACGATAACTCCTCGAGCGCCATGGAGAGGCCTCCGATTGTGGTAAGCCTGGGCGAGGGTGACCCCGGGGGGGAGGCGACGTTGTGAGTGGCGAGGGCGTGCGGCACGCCGAGGTTCGGTCCGGTTCGGCGACTCTGGCGGTGAGCGAGGTCGGCTCGGGTCCGGCGGTCGTCGGGCTGCACGCCGGGGTGGCCGACCGGCGGAGCTGGTACCCGGTGATGGCGGCGCTGGCCGACCGGTACCGGATGGTGGCCTACGACCAGCGCGGTCACGGCGATACCAGCTACCAGCCGGAGCCGTACTCGCCGGTGGACGACCTGAAGGCAGTGCTCGACGCGGGCGGCATCGACCGGGCAGTGCTGGTGGGTTGCTCGCGCGGCGGGCAGCTCGCGGTGGAGGCGGCCTTCCGGTTGCCGGACCGGGTCGGCGGGTTGGTGCTGGTGGGCTCGGCGCCGGCCGGAGCTCCGGAAGGCGAGGGGTTACCCGAGGCCATCGACCGGCTGTTCGATGCGATCGAGGCGGCGGAGATCGCCGGTGACACCGCCGAGGTGAACCGGCTGGAGGCCAGGCTGTGGCTGGACGGCCCGCTCGCGCCCGAGCACCGTGTCGGCGGGCCGGCACGCGAGTTGTTCCTCGACATGAACGCCCGCGCGCTGGCCGCGCCGCCGCGCGGGCAAGAGGAGAAACTGCCGGCGAGGTGGGCTCAGCTTGCCGAGATCATCGTGCCCACCCTCGTGGTGGCCGGCGAACACGACCTGCCGCTGCTGGTCGACCGTGCCCGCGCGATGGCAGCCACGATCCCGGACGCCCGGCTCGTGATCCTCCCCGGCTCCGCCCACCTCCCCATGCTCGACCGACCCGAGGCGCTGATCGACCAGCTCGCCACCTTCCTCGCCGATCTCGAGCAGTTCCACAGTGGATGGTCCGCGGCCGGTAGGAGCGGGAGGTGAGTCGACGCGGACATGCCGGGTCGAGGTAGGCGGCGACGTGTTGGATGCCAGGGGAGCGAATTGGACGAACGATATGACGTCTCCTATTCCCGATATGAGCATTCAATGCTCGGCTGGCCTAGCTTATCGGAAGCCATGTCGACACCTGCGGTCCGACGACGACGACCTGCTCGCAGCACAGACCTCGCCAGCACGTCCCATCCCATCCAGGCCGACCACCCCTACGTGGTGCCCTACTTCACACCGAGCGGGGCCACCGCACTCGACGGGCGCTACTTCGACAGGCCCGTGGTGGCCTCCATTCACCGCCGTCACCGAAGCCGGCGGCGGACAACGCTTGGTCGCGGGTGCCCGAAGTCACAGCTCCCACAGTCCCAGCGCAGCCGGCACCGGACGACTCGGTGTAGGGCCGCGCTCACGGCGCCTCGCCACCGGCGTTGAGGCCGGCGGGCGGCGACCCCGCGGCCTCGCCCGGTTTGTCGAGTCGGAGGAGTTCCGCCCGCACGGCGGCCATATGCCGCTTCGGGAGCCGGAGCACCTGCTGGAACGGGGACTGTGAGATCATGCCCGACCGGTGCTATGCTCAGCTGGATCTGGGCTGGGCGCTGACGAGCCCAGTCTGTCCGCATTGAGGATGGCTGTTTATGGTGGCGAGGGAGTAGGCCATGGCTGTTGGAACGCTAGTGCGGTTCGATAGCTCGCAAGGTTATGGGTTCATTACCCCCGACGACGGTGGCGACGACGTGTTCCTGCACGTCTCGTTGTTCGAAGAAGACACCCGACCACGCATCCGCAGAGGAATGCGGATCGAGTTTCAGGCGGTGAAGGGTGACCGCGGCGTCAAAGCGGTCCGGGCACACCCTGTGGACGACATCTCGGCGCCACCGATCCGCGATGTCGACCTACCGGCGGTCACGACTCGCACGCGGAGCCGAGACGACGACGAACTCTGCGACGTTCTCTCCACCGCTGAGTACGCCCAGCAGGTCACCGACGTGCTCATCGACGCCGTGCCCACGATAACGGGTGTCCAGATCATGCGGGTTCGCCAGCAACTGGTCGCATTCGCCGCACGGCACGGCTGGGTGGAGGACTGAGCCCGGACAAGCCGGCCAGGAGAGGTTCTCTCGGCGTCGGCCTGGGACGCTATCCCGCCAGGCAGGCGGCGACATCGCCCGCCACGCCGGGACGTCCTCAGTAGTCGCCCTGGTTGACGCGGTCGTGCCTGCCAGGCGGTCAGCTCGAGCGGGCTGGCCGCATCGGCGGACCCGCCAGTCGCGTCGGCGGACCGTGGGTCGGCTTCCGCTTTGCGAACCGACCCGGCTCAGTGCCGCACGAGCCGGCACACCTGCCCCCTGCCGAGCTTCGCGGTCAGATAAGCCAGCGACTCGGCCTGGGTGAAGGCGTCGACGTCGATGACCTCTCCGCAGGGCAGCAACGCCGCGTCGTCACCACCGCGTCGTCACCACCGCGATGCCGTTCCGGCAGGCGGGTCCACGGGCGTCGGCGCGGGCTCGAGGGCTCCCCGACCCATTCGCGCAGGGACGTTGCCGGGGGTCAGCAGCTCGGCGGCAACCGGCACACCGCATTGGTGTATAGTTGGTGTATGATGCGCACCAACGTCGACATTTGACGACGAGCTGGTCGCTGCCGCCATGCGGAAGTACAACCTGCGCACCAAGCGGGAGGCGATAGAGCTGGCATTGCGCCGTCTCGTCGGCCCGCCGCTCACCCCGTCGTTCCTCTGCGGCCTGTGCGGCATCGGCTGGGAAGGCGATCTCGACCAGATGCGCGCCGGGCGTTCCAGCGAGCAGACCTGACGTGCTGCTGCTGGACACCTCCGGCTGGATCGAGTACCTGCGCGACACCGGGTCGCCGGCCTGCACCGAGGTCGCCCGGCTGCTACGGCGGCCACAGTCGCTGGCCACCACCGAGCCGATCATCATGGAGCTGCTCGCCGACGCCCCCACCGCGCCGGCCCTGCGCGACCTGGAGACGCTCACCGCAGGCCTGGCCCTGCTCAGCGTCGACTACCACGACGCCGCAGCCGTCTACCGCGCCGCCCGGTCGGCGGGCCGCACGATCCGCCGCATGAACGACTGCCTGATCGCCGCCGCCGTCGCCGCCC
>Ga0066388_100000631_pt1 | contig 17420 bp, 14 predicted proteins | sample PanSoiMetaGPlot6_FD_64539 | JGI IMG/M metagenome (GOLD analysis project Ga0066388, IMG submission 64539) | Tropical forest soil microbial communities from Panama analyzed to predict greenhouse gas emissions - Panama Soil - Plot 6 (Hybrid Assembly) | ecosystem: Environmental > Terrestrial >... | reverse complement strand
CGTCAACGACGTGTTCGTCGTGCCGCCGTGGAAGCGTTATTCCCACAGCGTGAGCAGCGGCGATGCCGTCCTGTTCTCGATCTCGGACCGGCCGGCGCAGGAAGCGCTGGGGATTTGGCGGGAAGGGGACTAGTAGGGCGTTGCCGCTATTTCCGTCGGCTTTTCGCGCTTGCGACGTAGCCAATCGTAGACAAGCAGCGCAACCGCGGCAGCGACTCCTGCCGCATTGATCCAGACTGCGCCATTGAAGGCTTCCGGCGGCAACACCACCGCGAGCGATGCCGCCGCGTAAGGCAGCCGTCCGACGCGGCCAAGCGGAGCGAGCGCGAAACCGACAGCAGCCATCGTGCCAAGCCAGATCCCGAAGAGAACGCGGCTGAAATTGAGCACGATCTCGATCCAGGTACCGTCCATCAGCAGGCTCGGCGTCAGCACGAAGAGGAACGGCAGAATGAACGTGCTCCAGCCGACCACGCAGGCGATCCAGCCGGTGGTCCAGCCGTCGGTGCGCGCGATGTTTGCCGCAGCGTAGGCGGCGAACGCGACCGGCGGCGTGATCATTGAAAGGATGCCGTTGTACATGACGAACATGTGCGCGGCCATCGGAGTGACGCCTAGCTTGACGAGCGCCGGCGCGAGCAGCGTTGCGGTGAGGATGTAGACGCTGACCGTCGGCAGGCCGATGCCGAGAACGAACGCGAGCACGGCGATCAGCAGCAGGAGCAGGAAGACATTTCCGCCGGCAAGTGCCAGCAGTTGTATGGTCATGCTGAACGCGAGGCCAGAAATGCTCATGATGCCGACCATGATTCCGGCGGCCGCACCGATCAGGATGATGTCGAGCGAAACACGCCCGGTTTCCATGATCGCTTTCAGCATTTCGATCAGGCCGAGTCGCTTGCCGCGATAGCCGAAGATCATCGCCAGCACCATCAGTATGGCGGTTGAGACGACGGCGGCTTTCTCCGGCGTCAACAGCGTGATGTCCGGATACATCAGCGCGAACACGAGAAATGCAATCGGCACCAGGAAGTGCCATCCGGATTTGACCACTTCGCCCACATGCGGCGCGTCGGCAATCTTCGCGGCGCCGATCCTGTGCTTGGCGGCTTCCAGGTCGACGTGAAAGAAGAGACAGGCATAGTAGAGGAAGGCCGGTATGGCGGCGGCCACGCAGACGGCGCCGTAAGGCACCTGCAGGAACTCGGCCATGATGAATGCGGCTGCGCCCATCACCGGCGGCATCAGCTGTCCGCCCGTCGAACCGACGGATTCAATTGCAGCGGCTCGATAGCGCGTGAAGCCCGAGCGAACCATGGTCGGTATTGTGACGATACCGACCGCGAGCACGTTGCTGACGGCACTGCCGGAAATCATGCCGAACAGCGCCGAGCCGACCACGGCGATCTTGGCCGCGCCGCCGCGGAAGCGCCCCATGGCGGCCATGGAGATATCGGCGAAAAAATCGGCGCCGCCCGTTCGCGCCAGCACCTGCCCAAGGATGGTGAAGGGAATGACAACCAGCACTGCGACCTGCAGGATCGAGCCGATTGCGCCGTTGATATCGAGCCCGAGGTAGATCGTCATTCGCTGCGGCGATACGTAGCGGGTCTGAAAGTCGCCCGGCAAATGCGGGCTGATGTAAACATAAACGGCGATGGCGGCGATCATGCCGACGAAGCCCCAGCCATTCGTGCGGCGGCTCGCCTCCATGATGAGCAGAATGAGCACACCGCTGACGATCAGGCCGCTCAACGGGAGGAGCGCCGCTTCGTCCGTGAGCGTCGCATAGCGCGCGGCGATATAGCCGCACAGTGCGAGCGACAGCACGACCGCCAGCCAATCGCTCCAGTGCCGTCGCCGCGAAGTGTCGGCGATATAGGCAAGCGCCAGCGTCAGCCCGAGACAGATTGTCAGCAACTGTTCGGTGTAAAATGCGACACCGAAGACCTGTCGCGGGATGTCGAGCACCCAAAGAACAACGGCCGCTACTAGCAGCGATTGGAAGACGTTCGTCCAGAATACGGTGGCCTTGGATGCGGCGGATGCGAACTCCGCCGCATCGGGAACAATTCTTTCCTCGCTCACTGGACGGCCTTGGCCTGGACGTTGTGATCCTTGAAGTACTTCAGGGCACCGGGGTGATAGGGAATCTTATAGCTCTTGTAGAGCGTGGCCGCGGAGAACTCGCGGAGCGCCGGCTGGATCGCAACCAGCTCGGCCTTGTTGTTTTCAAGCGTCTCGATGAATTTGTAGACGGTATCGTCGCTCACCTTTGCGTTCGTGAAGATCATGTTGTCCCACGTATAGACGTTCATCGGCTTTTCGACGCCGACAAAGAACGGGTTCGGAGTGGCGGGCGACAGATAGCCGTCCGGCAGGATTTTCTTCGCGGCGGCCATTCCGCTCTCCGGAATTTCCAGCGCCCGTATACCGCCGACAGTTGCGTCAACCTCGCGCACCTTCGGTGCGCCGAAAGCGAAGAAGAACATATCGGCTGCGCCGGAGGCAAAATCGTCGGCGCCACGAATTACATTCGGGATCAAAATGGACGTTACGGCTTTTTCGGTCAGCCCGCCCGTCGCCAGAATAGCCTTGACCATCGGATCGATGGTGCGCATCGCGGAATAGCCCATGCCGACCTTCTTGCCCTTGAGATCGGCGATCGTCTTCATGTTGGTGTCTTTGCGCACCCAGAAAGCGCCGCGCAACGGGTGCAACGAACCGATCAGGCGGAGATTTGGACTATTGGCCCTGGCGGCCTCCACTTCAAAGATATTCGCTATGCCAAACTCGGCTTCGCCGCGACTGACCAGCGGAATGAGAACGGATTCACCCGCCGTGGGCTGGATCACGACATTCAGGCCGGCTTTTTCTTTCAGCACCTTGGCGACGGCTGTTCCCGATGTGTGGTTGAGCGTACCCGGCTGCATCGTGGCGAAACCGAACGTCTGCGCCGAGACTGCGCCCGCGCCAAATGCGATCATGGCGAAGCTGGCGGCGATCGCGATCGGCCGGAATACCGCCCGCCAAGTTTGAATCATGGGTCTTCTCCCTGATTATTCTCGTTTTGGCTGCTGCCGCGCTTCGTTTGTTGAGGCGGTATTCAGCTCGTCCGGGCGGTAATTTTGCACAGTATGGAAAGCAAGGCGAGGTTCCGCGTTATAGAGTCCATTGCTGCGGTGGGGACGATGCCCATCAATTTATGAGCACGTTGCAATACAGTACTTCAGGAGGACTTCATGCAAATGCAACAGCTGAGTGCCGGCCGCGGTGCGCTAACCGCAGTGCGGACGGGCGAAGGCCCGGATCTGGTTCTGTTGCATTCGCTGCTGGCCGACCGCCATGCTTTCGATCCGGTGTTGCCGGCGCTGGCAGGCAAGCACCGGGTCACGCTCATCAATTTGCCCGGATTCCACGGATCGCAGCCGGCGATGCTTGCCTTGATGGATGCCTATATCGCGGTGATTGAGGATGGCTTCGAGGAGTTCGGCATCGCCAAGGATTCCATATTGATGGGCAATGGCTTTGGCGGCACGGTCGCGCTGGCCTTCGCGCTCGCGCATCCCGAGCGCATGGCCAAGCTTGTCGTCAGCGACGCCGCTGCCGCGTTTCCCCCGCAGGGCCGGGAAGCCTTCGCGGTCATGGCCGAGAAAGTGGCCGACGGAGGCCTCGGAAGCATCGCGGAAATCGCAGCCAAGCGCGTGTTCTCGCCGGCTTATCTCGCCGCGCACCCGGAAAAGATCGAGGAGCGCAAAAAAGTCTTGCTCGAGATTGACCCGACGGCCTTTCAGGCCGCCTGCAAGGTTTTGCAGGAAGTCGATCTGGTGCCACTCCTGCATCATCTGAAGGTGCCGACGCTGGTCGTTTGCGGTGAATTGGACCAGGCCACGCCGCCCGCGCTGAACAAGCAAATTGTCGAAAAAGTCGCCGGCGCGAAATACATTGAGCTGCCGGGTTGCGGCCATTGCCCGCCGCTCGAGCAGCCGCAACAGTTTCTCGCCGCGATCAAGGACTTTGTCGGACTGTAGTCACTCACGCCTCGTTCATTCCCGCGGAAGCGGGCGACCGGGGTCGCCGCCGTCGCGGGGACGAACGGGGCGTTTGTTCAAAGGAATGCAAGCACGGCCTTTGCAATAGCGGTGGTCCCATCGCTGCCGCCATATTCCATCGGCTTGATGCCGCCGGTATAAGCTTTGTCAATCGCGGTCTCGATACGTTGCGCGGCTTCCGCTGCGGGCTGGTGATCGTGCTTGTCCGCAAGCCAGTCGAGCATCATGGCGGCGGAGAGGATCATCGCGGTCGGGTTGGCTTTGCCTTGACCCATGATGTCGGGCGCGGTGCCATGACATGGCTGGAACACCGCGTGCTTGTCGCCGATATCGGCCGAGGGAGCGATGCCGAGCCCGCCGATCAGCCCGGCGGCGAGATCGGACAGGATATCGCCGAAGATATTTTCCATCACCATGACATCGAAGTCCCAGGGCTTGCGCACCATCAGCGCCGCGCAGGCGTCGACGTAAACGTGGTCGGTTCGTACGCCGGGAAAATTCCCGGCGCGCTCATCGAAAATTGATCGGAAATACGCATAGGCCTTGAACGCATTGGCTTTGTCGACGCACGTCAGCAGGCCGGGCTTGCCACGCTTCTTCCGCCGCTCGGCGAGCCGCAGCGAGAAGTCGAACAGGCGTTGCGACGTCTTTCGCGTGATCACCAGCGTCTCGCGTGCTTCATCGGCGGTGACCACGCCCTTGCCCATGGATGCAAATAGGCCCTCGGTCGACTCGCGGATCAGCACAAAATCGATGCCGCGCTCGTGCGCGTTCACAATGGGACTTGGCACGCCCGGAATGAGCCGCGCGGGGCGCACGCCGGCATAAAGATCGAAGATGAAGCGTAGTTCGACCTGCGGCATGATCTCGGTATTGTCGGGATAGCGCACGCTCGGCAGGCCGCAGGCGCCAAGCAGAATAGCGTCGGCTTCCTCGCACAGCCTGACGGTGGAGTCCGGCATTGACTTGCCGGTCTCCCTGTAATGACCGGCGCCGGCCGCGCCTTCCGTGAAACGGAATTTCAGGCTCGGGGTGGTCGCCTCGATCCGCCGCAGGATCTCGAGCGTGGGCATCATCACCTCAGTCCCGATGCCGTCGCCCGGTAGCACCGCAATATGAAAAGTCGTATTGGCTGACATCGATTTTCCGGATGGCATTGTGTAAGTCGCGGCGCTAATGAATACGCCCGCGCGTCCGCGCGCAAGGGATCATTCGGGGACCGCCATGCCGCGTTTTGCCGCCAACCTCGGTTATTTGTTCAATGAGCGACCCTTGCTCGAAAGAGTCGATGCCGCGGCAGCTGCCGGTTTCAAGGCGATCGAGCTCCAATTTCCCTATGACGTGCCAGGGTCCGCCATGAAGGCTGCGATAGACCGGAACAAGCTGACGATCCTGGGCATCAACACGCCGCCGGGCCGGGAGGGCGAATTCGGCCTTGCCGCCGTGCCGGGGCGCGAAAAAGACTGGCAGGTGCTGTTCGCCCGCGCACTCGAGTACGCGAGCGAGATTGGCGCCAGCGCGATTCATTGTCTCGCCGGCAAGGTCGCGCCCGAGCAACGGCCGGCCGCTGATCGTGTATTCGCCGAAAATCTTTCGCGGGCGGCGGACCTTGCCGCTGCAAGAAAAATTACATTGCTCATTGAGCCGATCAACGCCCGCGACCGGCCGAACTATTTTCTCAATCATGTCGAGCACGCGGCCGATGTGATTGCGAAGGTCGGCAAGGCCAACATCCGCATGCAGTTCGATTTCTATCACGTACAGATTGTCGGCGGTGATTTGATCCATCGTCTGGAAAAATTCCTTCCGGTGATCGGACATTTGCAATGCGCGGCGGTGCCGTCCCGTCACGAACCGGACGAGGGTGAGATCAATTATCCCGCCGTCTTCGAGGCGGTGGACAGGCTGGGCTATCGTGGCTGGATCGGTGCCGAGTATCGCCCGCGCGGGCGCACGGAAGCCGGTCTTGGCTGGGCGCGCAAGTACGGTCTGGCGCCCCCTCTCTGACAACCCTCTTCAAACTTCTTGAAAACTAACGCTTTTTTTCTTGCCTGCGGGGCGCTCGTTGCTAGATTGGTGGTATGTGGGAATCCCAGAAAAACGAAAACGAAAGCGAAGCAACCGAAAATGCGCATCCGCTCAAAGATGCCGTTCGCGAGGCGCGCATTGAAGCCGCTGAGCGATCCGGCGTCGTCGTCGACCTGCGCGATGCCGACGTGGCGCGGCTTGAGCTGCTCAACGAGGCGCTCGATCCGCTGTTCAAGGAAATCCCGGGTGACATCGAATTGTTCGACCGCGGCGTGAGCAAAGGCGACGTGCCTCGGCTCTGGATTGACGTTGTCGCGCATGTCGAGATGGGTCGCGACAAGCGCCAATATCGTTTCATGCAGGACACCCGGTACGGACGCGTAATTCTTGCCGAATCCTACGAGGTGCCCGCGCTTGTGCAGGCGATTACCCGTTACGTCGCACGCCGGATGGTCGAGCGCGAGGGCGTCTTGTCCGACGATGCCATGCGCGGCGCCGCCCAATCGGTGTTGCGTCGCGCGCAGAATAAACGGCGCTGGCGCGCCGTCCGCACCTTCATCTATGGATTGATCGCCGGTGTGGCCGTGCTGTTCGCGCTCGCCATGCTCAGCGGCCCGCACTCCTAGCCGATCAGCGTGAACCGTTTTTGTTGTGTGATGTCGCCGGACGAAGCGAGTCCGCGCGTTATCACCTCGCAACGCCAGGCGCCGCGAGTGCCATCGACCCGGTAAAGGTTATACGCCGCGTCGTCCTTGTCGCCGCCAGGTGCGGCTGATGCCGAGGGCACGCCGACAGCCGGCACACGTGTGCCATTCGGCCCTTCGAGCCAATTGACCATATGGAGATGGTCATGGCCGTGCAGCAGCAAATCCGCGCCATGGCTGGCAATAACGCGTTTCAAGACATGAGCGTCGAGCAGCCGCTTGTGCTGCGCCGCCTTGGTCGTGGGTGGGTGATGGATCAGCACGATCCGAAAGACATTTTCAGTGCGGAGCCTGTTGAGCGTCGCCGCCAGTTCGGCAAGCTGCTTGGCTCCCAGCCACCCGGTCGCAAGAAAGGGTGCGGTCGGCACTCCTGTTGAAAGTCCGATCAGCACGACATTGTCGCGCCGGCGCACGAAGGGAAATCCGCCGAGCCCCTCGTCGTCGCTCATATAGGCGCCCCATTGACGCATGGCGAAGAGCGCAGCCTCTTTCACATAGATATCGTGATTGCCCGGAACGAAGGTTACATCGCGGGCGGATCCCAGTCCTTCGAGCCAGTCGCGCCCCCGCGAAAACTCCGCCGCAAGAGCAATATTTGCAATATCGCCGGTTACCGCGAGATGGTCCGGTTCCTGGGCCTTGATGTCTGCGACAATCGCGGCAAGCGTTGCCGCGTCGTGAATGAAGCGCCGCCTTTGCTGCCAGTTGATATAGCCGGTGACACGCTTGCCGATCAGTTCGCTCCAGCGCGGGACCGGAAGCGGCGCTAGATGCGGATCAGAAAGATGCGCGAGAGTGAACATGCCATGACAAATTCGGACACTACGAACTGCCAATCAATATACCGGCAATGAAGACCATTGTGCCGCCAACGACAACCTGAAATGCGGCCCGCAGGAAGGGCGTGTCCATGTAGCGCATGCGGATCCAGGAAATGGCTGCAAGCTCGATCACCACGACGACTATTGCCAATACGGTTGCGGTCACAAAGTGCGGGATCAGATAAGGCAAGGTATGGCCCAGACCGCCGATAGCCGTCATGAGCCCGCAAACGGGTCCGCGGATCCAGGGCGAACCGCGGCCGGTGAGAGAGCCGTCATCCGAAAGGCCTTCTGCAAAAGCCATCGAAATCCCGGCGCCGACCGAAGCGGCGATCCCGACCAGAAAGGTCTGCCAGGTGTTGTGGGTTGCAAATGCCGCCGCGAACAGCGGCGCGAGGGTGGACACCGAGCCGTCCATCAGTCCGGCGAGGCCCGGCTGGACATATTGCAGCATGAAGACGCGTTTCGATGCGGCGTCCTCCTTGGCGCGCTCACTGTCGGTCAGAATTTTCTCGCTGAGTTTGTGGGCGAGATCTTCATGGCCGGCTTCGGCTTCGGCAAGGTCGAGCAAAAGCTGACGAATGGAGATGTCGCGCGCGCCGTCTGCCGCCTTGCGGTAAAAACGCTGTGCCTGTTCTTCCATCTTCTCGGCAAATTTACGCGCATCGCCGAGAACGAGAGGCCGACTCAGCCATGGGGTCGCCTTGTGCGGGATGAAATCCTTGACGTCGTTGCGACGGATCAGCGGGAGATATTCGCCGAACTTCTTGCGGTAGAGGTCGTAGAGAATGGTGCGATGGTGCACCTCTTCGTCGGCCATCTCGTCGAAGACCTTGGCGGAGGCGGGAAACTGCTCGCGCAGCCCTTGGGCGAAATCGCGGTAGATGCGGCCGTCTTCTTCTTCATTGGTGATGGCGAGTGCCAGCACTTCCTGCTCAGTCAGGTCGGCGAAACGTTTCACAGATGCACCTTTCCGATCAAAGCCCCACTCAGACATCTATATTAGAAGTATTCTAAAGTGAGAAGAGCGTTTGACACTTGTCCGCAAGGCTTTCGATAAAGCACCCCGCGTCTGAAAGAGAGATTCGGTCCTATGGGCCTGCAACGCCTGCGCCGCACGCTCGAACCGGTGATCACACGGTTGCTGCATTTTTACTGGCGTTTCTCGCGGGCCGCGACACTCGGCACGCGTGCCATAGTGATTGACGGCGCCGGCCGTATTTTTCTGGTCAAGCATTCCTATGTCGAGGGCTGGCACTTGCCCGGGGGCGGCGTGGAGACGGGAGAGACGCTTCTCGAGTCACTGACGCGCGAACTCGCCGAGGAAGGCAATATCCGGCTTGGCGCCGCACCGCAGCTGTTTGGCGTTTATTTCAACAAGCGCATCTCGCGGCGCGATCACGTGGCGCTTTTTATCGTTCGTGACTTCACACAGGACGGAAATCCGCAACCCAACCATGAAATCGTTGCGCATGGATTTTTCCCGATCGACGCCTTGCCGGAAGACGCCAGCCGCGCCACCCGCGCCCGCATCGCGGAAGTATTCGGCGGCGCGGCGGTAAGCGAATTGTGGTGAAACCTATCCGAACCGCGCGCGATCGTGCGGTGCCGTGAAGTCGAGCTGCGGACCGACGGGAACGATACCGGTCGGGTTCACCTGTCGCTGGCTACCATAGTAGTGCCGCTTGATCTGTTCGATGCTTACGGTTTCGGCCACGCCCGGCACCTGATAGAGGTCGCGCACATAGTGCGACAGGTTGGGGAAATCGGATATGTGCCGCCAGTTGCACTTGAAGTGCGAGTAGTAGACCGCGTCAAAGCGTATCAAGGTGGTGAATAACCGCCAGTCGGCTTCCGTGATGGTGTTGCCGACGAGGTAGCGGTGCTGCGACAGGATCTGCTCGATTTCTTCCAGCGTGTCGAAAATATTGCGAAAGGCCTGCTCATAGGCCGCCTGGGTCGTCGCAAAGCCCGCACGATAGACGCCGTTATTGATGTTCGGGTAGATGAGATCGTTGAGGCGATCGATCTCGCCGCGCAGTTTTTTCGGATAGTAATCGGTGTGCACATTTGTAAGCGTGTCGAACGCCGAGTTGAGCATGCGGATGATTTCCGGCGACTCGTTGTTGACGATCGTCCTGCGCTTCTTGTCCCAGAGCACCGGCACGCTCACGCGGCCCGAGTAGCGCGGATTGGCCAGCAGATAGATTTCCGACAGCTTGCTTTTTCCGTTCACCTCATCGCCCGTCGAGCCTTCCGACTTGTTGAAGGTCCAGCCCTCGCGACCCATGTTGGGCGACACAGTCGACAGCGAGATCACGTTCTCGAGCGCCTTGAGTTTGCGGAAAATAACTGTGCGATGGGCCCATGGGCAGGCGAGTGAAACATAGAGGTGATAGCGGCCGGCTTCGGCGGGAAAGCCACCTTCGCCGGAAGGGCCGGCGCTGCCGTCGGGCGTCACCCAATTGCGGAATTGCGCGGTCGGCCGGATGAAATGGCCGTCTTTGGTGCGTGAAACATCGTCCTGCCAGACACCGTCGACCAGAAGTCCCATGCCTATAGCTCCATTTGCAGATCCAGCACCCGAGTTAGGGTCGAATTAAACAATATCAATCGCATTTTGCCATTATCGTCATGGCCGGGCTTGTCGTCGCAAGTCGGGTTTGCCCGAGTTGCGGCACTTATTAAGAATTTTACGCAATTCGGGCAGGCCCGAGTTGCGTATGCCATCCACGTCTTTTATGCGTGAGCGCCAAAGTCGTGGATGCCCGGCACAAGGCCGGGCATGACGGCTTGGGCGTTGGAAACGCGATGAATGAGTTGGCGCTGACAATCATGCCCGAGACCGCCGCCGACGCGCTCGCGATAGCGCGGTTGCACGAGCGCACGTTCGGACCGGGCCGTTTTGCGCGCACGGCGTTCCGGATCCGCGAGGGCAGGGGTCACGTGCTCGATCTCTCGTTCACTGCGCGCATCGGCACGCTGATGGTCGGCTCGGTGCGCCTGACGCCGATCTGCATCGGCGAGACTCCTGCGCTGCTGCTGGGGCCACTGACGGTCGAGCCGCCGTTCCGCGCGCACGGTGTCGGCACCGCGCTGGTGAAGCGCGCGTTGACGGAAGCAAAGGCGAAAGCTCACAGACTGGTCATCCTGGTCGGTGATGAGCCGATCTATGCGAAGTCCGGATTCAAGCGCATTCCGAAGGGTCAGGTAAAAATGCCCGGACCGGTCGATCCGGCCCGGCTGCTCGTCGCCGAACTTGCGGCCGGCGCTTTCAATGGGGTGTCAGGGCTGATCCGGCCGGATTGGGATTCGTCATCCTGAGGTGGCCGCAACGCGGCCCTCGAAGGATGACGGCCGTCGCCCTTCGAGGCTCGCGGTTCGCGCTCGCATCTCAGGGTGACGACAACCTAGCGGCCTTCTCTCGCCCAGGTCGCGGCCAGCGAGCCGATCAGCAACAAGAGACCGATGAGACCGGCAAAGATCGGCAATACGCCGATGCCGCGCACGACGCTGGCGTCGCGCATCCTCAGGCCGATCCAGTCGTCGCCTTTGAAGATGGTGCTGGTGCGCACCGGCACCACACGTGGCACGTTGAGACGATCGCCGTCCGCGATCCGCCGTGCATCGCCGCCTGTGGCGTTGCTCAATGCGCCCAACACCTCGGTCGTTGACGTGACTTCGGCGAACTCGCGCGGATTGGCCGGGCCGACATCGGTCAGCGTCGTGAGCTTGCCATCCGTCGCCCGCCAGAGGCCCAGCTCATTGGCCGTCGTCGCAGCGCGCCAAAGGCCGGGCTCGACCTGCTGAAGGTTGATTGGCCGGGTTTCGCCGGTCGGAGACGTCAGCGTCACCTCATTGACCGTGTCAGCCATCGTTTGGCGCTGCACGGTAATGTCGCGGCCGTGGACGATCAGCCGCAACGCTTCTTCCTCCAGATCCGGCTGCTTCATGAGCCAGTGCGACAGCCGGCGCAAAAGATCGAGATGCGGCCCGCCGCCCTCATATCCGCGCGCCCACAGCCAGATGTGATCGGACAGCATCAACGCCACGCGGCCTTCGCCCTCGCGCGCCAGCACAAGCAGAGGCTTGCCATCCGGGCCCTCCATCACGTTGGTCCCGGTGCTGCGTTTGACGTCCACCAGCCGGAACCACTGGCTCCAGTGCGGGGGATCGGTATCCGAGCCCTCGAGCTTGCGCGTGACCGGATGCCGTTGGCCCGCCTGGGTAAGCCGGGCATAAAAGCTGCGTTCGGTGATCTCGCCGGTCGGCTCGGCGGGCAGGATCCCGTCAAGCGGTGTCCGCCAGATGCTGGTCGGGCTTGCATAGTCCGGGCCCGCCGCGATCAGCACGGCCCCGCCATCGCGCACATATTTTGCAATGTTGTCGAAATAGATGAGCGGCAGCACGCCTTGCCGTGCGTAGCGGTCAAAAATGATGAGCTGGAATTCCGCAATTTTCTGCTGGAACAGCTCGCGCGTCGGGAACGCAATCAGCGACAGCTCATTGATCGGCGTGCCGTCCTGCTTTTCCGGCGGACGCAGGATCGTAAAATGCACCAGATCGACCGAGGCGTCTGATTTGAGCAGATTGCGCCAGGTGCGCTCACCGGCATGCGGTTCGCCCGACACCAGCAGCACGCGCAGCTTGTCACGCACTCCGTCTATGGAAACGACTGCGCGATTGTTGACTTGCGTGAGCTCGCGGTCGAGCGGGGAGGCCTCGATCTCCACGATATTCGGCCCAGCATGCGGAATGGGCACGTTGAATTTGATGTCGGTGTGCACCGTGACGACACGTTTTTCCAGGACTTCGCCATCGCGTCGTACGGTGACTTCGGCGGCGCCCACCTTGGCTCCCTGATCTTCAATCCGGAAACCGATGGTTTGCGATTGACCGACGATGCCGAAGCGTGGCGTGAGCGTAAGCACGACACGGCGATCGATTTCGTCTTTCTGGCCCGTAATCAGCGCATGCAAGGGGGCGGAGAAGCCCAGCGTGGAGGCATCGGCCGGAACGTCGTGCACGCGCCCGTCGGTGATCAAGACGGCGCCGGCGACACGATCGGGCGGGACGTCCGCGAGCGTCGACGACAGGGCGCCGAACAATTTGGTGCCGTCGGTTTCCCCGTCGGCAGCGCCGGCTTCGGCCACGCGCACCTCGAGGCCTGGAATGCGCTTCAGCCGCTCGACCAATGTTGCGCGCGCGGCCTCCGTTTGCTTGGCGCGATCGCCGAAGCTCTGGCTGGGGCTCTTGTCGATAATGACGGCCGCCACCGAAGGGATCGGGTCGCGGTCTTCGCGGGTGAGCGAGGGATTCGCGAGTGCGAGCACCATCAGGCCCAGCGCCAGCGCCCGCAGCGGCGCTCCACGGCTGCGCGCGACGAGCAACACCGCCGAGATCAAAACGGCGACCGCAAACGCAGCCCACACCACGTAGGCCGGCACCAGCGGGGCAAATGAGATCCCGAGGTTCAACTGTGCGCTCCTATTGGCCCAACCGCTCGAGCAACGCAGGGATGTGCACCTGATCGGCCTTGTAGTTGCCGGTCAGCGCATACATCACGATATTGACGCCCGCGCGGAAGGCGAATTCACGCTGCCGGGCCTCTCCCGGCACCATTGGCAGCATCGGCTGGCCGTCCGGCCGCAAGGCCCAGGCGCCGGCGAGATCGTTCGAGGTGATCAGGATCGAGGATACGCCGTCGCCTGCGCGCGCTGGCCGGTTCGGCATTTCATCGTCGTTGGCTGTCGGCATCGCTTCGACCCAGAGCTGGCCGTTCGTGAAGCGGCCCGGGAAATCGCGCAGCAGAAAAAATGTCTTGGTCAGCACATGGTCGTGCGGCACCGGCTCGAGCTCGGGGATATCGAGCGAGGACAGGATCGAGCGCAACGCAACCATGCCGGGGCCGCGCATCTCGCCGCCCGGTCCGGGAGGTGCATCGACGGCATCGCGCGTGTCAAACAGCACCGTGCCGCCACGCTTCATGTAGCTGTCGATCTTCTCAAGCGCGGCCTGCGATGGCCGCGGCGCGTTTGGCGAAATCGGCCAATAGATGATCGGGAAAAAGGCAAGCTCGTCGCGCGCCGGATCGAGCCCGACAGGATCGAGAGCCTCCAATGCGGTACGTTGCGCCAGAAACAGTGTGAGCCCCTGCAGCCCCGACTTGCTGACTTCGTCGACGGCCGCATCGCCCGTGATGACGTAGGCGAGGTGGGTTTGCAGCGTCGCCTTCATGGCGAAGTCCTGTTGTTGCGCGGTGAGCTGCGGCGCCTGAGGCTGTTGCGGCGGTGTCTGCGCGCGCGCCATATCGTGCACGGTCAACGACCCGACCAGGCCCGCTGCCAGCAGCGCCGCTGCCGCGCGCCGGCGGCGAGCCAGGCCACTCAGGCCGCCGGACAGCATCAAGACCACCAGCGCATCGAGCATGAGCAGCACGAGCGCGGCGACAAAGATCGGCCCTCGCAGGTCGAGCGGCTCGCCGTGCCGGTAGACGTCCAGGCGGGCATTCAACGGCGAGACGTCCAGCGGAGCGGGACGGTCTGCCGGAGCCAGCGTGTTGACGGCGACCAGGCCTTCCGGCGGTCCGTAAAAACCGGGCGGATGATCGAGACTGCCACGCCCCGTAAAATTGCTCGGGATCGGACGGGCGGTCGGCGGCGGTGTCGTAAACGCGCCGAAGCCGTCAAGGACGCGCGTGGCAGGCACAACCTGCGCGGAACGGTTGCCCGTGCTTTCGGCAGCCGCACTGTCGCCATCCGCTGTTGCTGCCGCGAGCGCCACCAGACGTCTGAGCATGTCGACGAAGGTTCCCGACAGAGGCAGATCGGACCAGCGGCTGTCGGCCGTCACGTGGAACAGGACGATCAATCCCTTGCCGCGGCGCTCGGCGGTGACCAGCGGCGTGCCGTCGGCCAGGCTTGCCCATGTCCGGTCGGTGAGCTGCGAGTCCGGCTCGGCCAGCACCTGACGTGTTACCGACACGTCCGTCGGGACCGTCACTCCGTTGAACGGACCTTCGCGCGAGAAGGCCGCAAGCGGCTGTGGCTTGTCCCAGCTCAGGGTTCCGCCGAGGATGCGGCCGCCGCGCCGCAGCTTGACGGGCACCAGATTATCGTCGCCGCTCGCCAGGTGCGGGCCGGCGAAGCGCACCAGCACGCCGCCATTGTCGATCCATTTGGTAAGGCGATCGAGTGCATCGCTGACGTTGCCGACATCGGCGAGGATCAGCATCGGCAGACGCCGGTCGAGGAATCGCGTCACCGCCTCGGTCGGCGCGACGCCTTCAGCGAGGCTGACGTCCGCGAAGGGATTGAGCGCACGCGCGAGGTAGTAGGTTGCCCCGATCAATGGCTGCGAGCGGTCGGCAGTTGAGCCCGACACGATGCCGACCGTTCGCCGGCGCCAGCGCTTGTCGAGCAACTGCACGGCACCTGCCGAACGTTCGCCGACAATCTCAAGCCGCGCGACGTCATTGCGAATTTCTACCGGCAGGTCGAGCACCGCGTCGGCTTCGCGCTCGCCCGCTTTAAAACTGAAAGCCGCCTCGCCCAGCGGCAAGCCCTTGAGATCGATCGCATTCACCGTGCCGAGATCGCCGGGACCGGTTTGCGTGCGCAGGACCTTCACGGTCAGGGCTCCGGCGGCATTGTCGGCGGCAGCGAGCGCGTGCGCGACCGGCAGGCCGCCGTCGACAATCGTCAACTGGCGGTTGCCGATGATGCGCTTGAGCCCATCGACGAAGTTCGCTCCCAAATTTGCTCCATTGCCGAGATCGACGCCGTCAGAAAGCCAGACCACCTCAACATTCGGCGAGGTCGCAAGGAAGCGCTCGATCGCCGGCAGGGCATCGGTGCGCTCGACGCCATAAGGTTTTGGCTTGATCTGCTTGATCTGCACGCGCGCGGCGCCCGCGACTTGCAGGGAAATATCGCGCTCGGTTTCCGATAGTGGCAGCACGGCGACGCCGCGGCTGTCAGCCTCGGCCCGCGCGATCATCTCATCTGCCGTGCGCAGCCGCGCATCCCACGTCGATGCGGCCGGCCAGCCGTCGTCGACGAGAAGCAGCAGCGGCGCCGACCGGTCGGCCGTTGCAAGCGGAGGATTCCAAAGCGGCCCGGCGGCGGCGATGATCACGAGCGCCGCCAGCGTAAGACGCAACAACGTCAGCCACCAGGGCGTGCGCGACGGCGTTTCCTCTTTCGGAGCGATCTCGAAAAGCAGACGGGTCGGCGGAAAATCAATGCGCCGCGGACGCGGCGGTACCAGCCGCAGCAGCCACCACAGGATCGGCAGGCTGAGCAGGCCGAGCAGAACCAGGGGCTGGGCAAAGCCAAGCGGCAAGGAAGCGATCATGCGGCACTCGCAGGGCTTGCCGGCGCGTGCCGACTGTTGATGGTGGCTTGCGCATTGTCGCCCATGCGTGAGTGCAGCACGAGCAGCAGCTCACTCGCGGGCCTGTCGGTGCGATGGATGGCGAAGCTCCAGCCGCGCAAATCCGTCTCGGAACGGATTTCGCCGCGATGCCGCGCGACGATGCCTTGATAGTCGTTGCGCCATGTCTCGGCGCGGCCGGCCGTCACGCTGCCGGCCCCTTCCGGCTCGATGAATTCGACGCGACCCGAATAGGGGAAGCTTTCCTCCGCCGGGTCCACGACCTGTACAAGATGGCCATGCGCGCCGCTGGCCGAGAGCTGCGCGAGGGTGCTGCGCACCTCGCCGATCGGCACCCAGAGGTCTGACAGCAGCACGATCTCGGACAGCGGGGACGGCGCGAACGAGGGCGGCAGACTGGCCCGTTCGGTCGGATCGTGAAGGACCGCTTCCGCCATCTTCTCGATGACATTGCGGCTCGCCGTTGGCCGCAGCAGACCGGGAATGCCCACGCGTTCGCCGCCCTGCACCAGCACTTCGGCCAAAGCGAGCGCAATCACCATCGTGCGCTCGAGCTTGCTGTCGTTCGACAATGCCGATGCGAAAGTCATTGACGGCGAGCGGTCGGGCCAGATCCAGACGGTGTGCGAGGCTTCCCATTCCCGCTCGCGCACATACAGATGATCGTCGCGCGCGGAGCGCCGCCAGTCGACGTTTTGCGCAGGCTCGCCCGACACGAAGCGGCGATATTGCCAGAAGTTCTCACCCGGCCCGGCGCGCCGGCGACCGTGCAACCCGTGAATGACCGTCGAGGCCACGCGACGTGCCTCGAGAATAAGCCGCGGCATGGCGTCGGCGAGCTTGCGGGCGTCAACCGTCGCCTGCCGTACCGCGGTGGTCTCGATGTCGTTCGGCCTTCCTTGCGCCATCGTGACTATCCGATGCGCCCTTTCAGCCGCCGGATGACGTTGGGGATGGTCTCGCCTTCAGCGCGTGCGGCGAAGGTGAGAGCCATCCGGTGCTTCAGGACCGGCTCGGCCAGTTCGAGCACGTCGTCGACCGACGGTGCGAAGCGGCCGTCGAGAAGCGCGCGGGCGCGAACCGCCAGCATCAGCGCCTGGCTCGCGCGCGGGCCCGGACCCCAGGAAATCAGCTTGCCGATCTCGCCGCCTTCCGGACCGGGGCGCGCCGAGCGCACCAGGGCGAGTATCGCTTCGACAACGGATTCGCCGACCGGCAGCCGGCGAACAAGGCGCTGCGCCGAGATCAGGTCTTCGCCAGTCATCGCCGGCTTGGCGCGCGTCTCTTCCGCACCGGTCGTCTCGAACAGGATTTTGCGCTCGGCCTCCTGATCCGGGTAGTCGACGTCGACTTCCATCAGGAAACGGTCGAGCTGCGCCTCGGGCAACGGATATGTGCCTTCCTGTTCGAGCGGGTTCTGG
>Ga0066388_100000629_pt1 | contig 17433 bp, 12 predicted proteins | sample PanSoiMetaGPlot6_FD_64539 | JGI IMG/M metagenome (GOLD analysis project Ga0066388, IMG submission 64539) | Tropical forest soil microbial communities from Panama analyzed to predict greenhouse gas emissions - Panama Soil - Plot 6 (Hybrid Assembly) | ecosystem: Environmental > Terrestrial >... | reverse complement strand
ATCTGGCGCTGGCCGAAGGCGTTGTAGAGCGCGTCGACGATCATCTGCGGCGTGATGCCCAGGCGCGACGCGGTGGCGCGGTCGATGACCACGCGCGCCTGCAGGCCCTGATCGAGCTGGTCCGTCGCCACGTCGCGCAATTCGGGAAGCTCTCGCAGCCGCGCCGCGAACCGCGGCGCCCAGGCCCGCAGCTCGGCCTCGTCGGGGTCCTCGAGGCTGTACTGGAACTGGGTGCGGCTCACGCGGTTCTCGACGGTCAGGTCCTGCACCGGTTGCAGGTACAGCGTGATGCCGTCGACCTTGGCGAGCGCGGGGCGGAGCCGGCTGATCACGTCGCCCACGCTCTCGCCGCGCTCGGCCAGCGGCTTGAGCGTGATCTGGATGCGGCCGCTGTTGAGCGTCGTGTTGGTGCCGTCGATGCCGATGAAGGACGAGATGCTGGCGACGGCGGGGTCCTCCATGATCACTCGGCCCAGCGCCTGCTGCCGGTCCGCCATCGCGTCGAACGAGATGTTCTGCGGCGCCTCGGAGATCCCGAGGATCACGCCCGTGTCCTGGATCGGGAACAAGCCCTTCGGCACCACCAGGTAGAGCCAGAGCGTCAGCGCCAGCGTGCCGATGGCGACGAGGAGCGTGGCCGTCTGATGGCCGAGCACCCAGCGCAGGGTGCGGCCGTAGAAGGCGACCAGGTTGTCGAACTGCCGCTCGGCCGCGCGCGCGAGGGCGCCGGGCCTCCGGTCGGCCACGGGCCTGAGGAGCTTGGCGCACAGCATCGGCGTCAGCGTCAGTGAAACGACCGCCGACACGAGGATCGCCGCCGATAGCGTCAGCGCGAACTCGCGGAAGAGGCGGCCCACGATGTCGCCCATGAACAGCAGCGGGATCAGCACGGCGATCAGCGAGACGGTCAGGGACAGGATCGTGAAGCCGATCTGCGTGGAACCGACGAATGCGGCCTGCAGCGGCGACTCGCCCTCCTCGATGTAGCGGCTGATGTTCTCGATCATCACGACCGCGTCGTCGACGACGAAGCCGGTGGAGATCGTCAGCGCCATCAGCGAGAGGTTGTTGAGGCTGAAGCCGAGGCCGTACATCACCGCGAACGTGCCGACGATCGAGACGGGTACGGTGATGCCCGGGATGAAGGTGGCCGCGGCGGATCTCAAGAATACGAAGATCACGAGCACGACCAGCACGACGGCCAGCATGAGCTCGAACTGCACGTCGTGCACGGAGGCGCGGATGGTCGTGGTGCGGTCGGTCAGGACGGTCACGCGCACCGCCGAGGGCAGCGAGCTCTGTAGCTGCGGCAGGAGCTGCTTGACCCGATCCACCACCTCGATCAAATTCGCGCCCGGCTGCCGCTGGATGTTGACGATGATCGCGGGCTGATTGCCCATCCACGCGGCCTGCCGGATGTTCTCGGCGCCGTCGATCACGTCGGCCACGTCCGAGAGCAGGAGCGGCGCGTTGTTGCGGTAGGCGATCACCAGCGCCTTGTACTGCTTGCTCTGGAGAATCTGGTCGTTGGCCGCGATCGTGAACGACTGGAACGGCCCGTCGAGGCTGCCCTTGGCCTGGTTGACGTTGGCGGCCGCGACGGCGGCGCGGACGTCGTCCATCGTGAGGCCGTTGGCGGCCAGGCGCGCCGGGTTGACCTGGATGCGTACCGCTGGCTTCTGGCCACCCGACAGCGTGACCAGCCCCACGCCGGGGAGCTGCGCGATCTTCTGCACGAGCCGCGTGTCGGCGAGGTCCTGGACGGCCGTGAGCGGCAGCGACTCCGACGTCAGCGCGAGCGTCAGGACCGGCGCGTCGGCCGGATTGACCTTGCTGTAGATGGGCGGATTCGGAAGATCCAGCGGCAGGAAGGTCGCCGCCGCGTTGATCGCGGCCTGCACTTGCTGCTCGGCGACGTCGATCGAGAGCGCGAGGTCGAACTGCAGGGTCACGATCGACGAGCCGCTCGAGCTGATCGACGTCATCTGCTTCAAGCCCGGCAGCTGACCGAACTGCCGCTCGAGCGGCGCGGTGATGCCCGAGGCCATGACGTCCGGGCTCGCGCCCGGATAGAACGTGACGGTCTGGATCGTCGGGTAGTCCACCTGGGGCAGCGCGGCGACCGGCAGCAGGCGATAGGCCACGATGCCGGCCAGCACGATCGCCGCGGTCAGCAGCGACGTCGCGACCGGGCGAACGATGAACTGGCGGGAGAGGTTCACGCTCCCGGCCGGGGCGGGCGCGCCGCTGGGCTCGGCGCGTCCGCCGGGCTCGGCGCTCCCGGTGGGCGGCGTGCTCCCGTCGGACCCGCGGCGGGGGCCGTGCCGGGTGCTCCCGGGACGCCGGCGGGCGCTCCCGACCCGCCTGCGGGCGCGCCCGGCGCACCGGAGGGTGCCGCTTTGCGCACGGTCGGCTCGGTACGGGCGCCGTCCTGAACCTTTTCGGCGCCGTCCACGATGACCGATTCCCCGTCGGTGACGCCGGAGCGGAGCGCGACGGTCGCCCCCTCGCTCGGCCCGAGCTGGATGCGGCGCATCTGCGCGACCTTGTCGGGCTTGACCACGTAGACGTACGCGCCCTGCGGACCGCGCTGGATCGCCTCCGCCGGCGCCAGCACCGCCTCGTGCAGGACGTCGATCAGCACGCGGGCGTTCACGAACTGGTTCGGGTAGAGGACGTCGTCCGTGTTCGGGTACGACGCCTTCAGGCGCACGGTCCCAGTGGCCGGATCGATCTGATTGTCGATCGCCACCAGGGTACCCGTCGCGATCTTCGTTCGGCCTTCGCGGTCGAATGCGTCGACCGGAACCTTGGCGCCCGAACGGAAGCGCCGCAGGATCGGCTGCAGGCTGTCCTCGGGCACGCTGAACACGAGCGCGATCGGCTCGAGCTGGGTGATCACGACCAGGCCCGGCGTGTCGTTCGCCTTGACGACGTTGCCCGGATCGATCAGGCGCAGGCCGACGCGGCCGGTGATCGGCGCGGTGATTCGGCAATAGGTGAGCTGGAGCTTGATCGCCTCGATCTGGCCCACGTTCATCTTGATGGACGCTTCGGCCTGCTTGACCGTCATCTGCTGAGTATCGAGCTGCTGGCGCGCGATCATCTCCTGCTGGGCCAGGCGCTGGTAACGCTCGAGGTCGAGCTTGGCGTTCGCGAGGTTGGCCTGCTCGCGGGCGAGCTGCCCTTCGGCTTGCGTGAGCTGGGCCTGGAAGGGGCGGGGATCGATCTCGGCCAGGAGATCGCCGGCGCGGACCACCTGGCCCTCGGTGAAGTACGTCTTCATCAGCTCACCGTCGACGCGGCTCTTCACGGTGACGGTGTTGAGCGGAGTGACCGTGCCGAGCGCGGTGAGGTAGACGTTCAGGTCGCCCGTGCGCACCGGCGCAACGACCACCGGAACCGCGCGCGGCGCCTGTGCGACGGGATTACCGCCGCCCGGGGCTTTCGCCTGCAGCTGGGTCCTGACCTGGCGCCCGTAGGCGATCCAGGCTCCGGCGACGAGGAGACAGCCGAGCCCGACGACGACGATGAGAATTCGAGCCCGCCCCCGGCTCGGACGCACTGCACCTTCCGGAATAACCTCGCTTTCTCCACGCACGCGGACCCCCTCAATCAGCCGGTCATTCGTGCTTCGCGTCGTCAGCATACCCCGGAATTCGATGCGGATGCCATTGTGGGCAGGCCGCGGAAGTGCCTCGCATTGGCCCGAGAAACGGCCCGGCGCCGGAGCCTAACGCCCGGCGGCGGCGCGGGCCTCGACCCACGCCTGCGAGTCGCCGCCCATGGCCTCGAACAGCAGCACAGTGTCCAGGTAGCGTTGCCCCTTCGCATGCGCGTAGCCGAGCAATGCCTGCGCATAAAGCCGCTGTGCGTCGAGCACCTGCACCAGGCTGCCGCGCCCGGCGGCGTACGCGGCCTGGGCGAGCTCGAGCGATGCCTTCGAGGCGCTCACGGCGGCAGTCTCGGAGCCGAGCAGCTCGGCGTCGTGCTGGAGCGCTCTCAGAATGTCGGCGACCTGGCCGAACGCCAGGAGCAGCGTCTGGCGATACACGGCGAGCTCGCTCTCGTAGGCGTCGATCGCGGCGCGCCGCTGGGCCCGGAGGGCGCCGCCGTGATAGAGCGGGGCCACGATCGTGCCGGCGATGCTACCGATGATGCTCGGCGCGGACACGGGCCCGCCGACGGCTTGTAAAACCATCGACGGCGAGATCGTGACGCTCGGATAGAGCTGCGCGGTGGCGACGCCGATGGCGGCGCTCGCCGCATGCAGCTGGGCCTCGACGGCCAGGATGTCGGGCCGTCGCCGTACCAGCTCGGACGGCACTGTCACCGGCAGGTCGCCCGGTAAGGTCAAGGTCTCGAGCTCGAAATTCGGAGGCGACCATTCGGCCGGCGTCTTGCCGACGAGCACGGACAGGGCGTGCTGCGCGACATTCAGCTGCTGCACGAGCGGCGGCAGCAGCGTGCGGTCGCCGGCCAGCTGGCTCTCGGCGCTCAGCACGTCGGTGCGCGCGACGCTGCCGGCCGCGAAAGCGATCCGCACGAGCTCGAGGTTGTGCTCGTCGGCGGCGACGATGTCGTTGACTGCCTTGATCTGGGCTTCGGTCGACGCGATCGTCAGCGCCTGAGTCACCGCGCTGGCCGTCAGCGCGAGATAGGCCGCGGCGAGCTGCTGGGCCTGGTCCTCCGCCAGCGCCGTCTGCTGCTCGACGAACCGGCGGCTCTGTCCGAAGAGGTCGGGCGTGTACGTGAGCGCCGGGCCAATGCTGAACATCGACGTGGTGAGATCGGTGCCGTTGTTCCCGATGAAGGTGCGCGCCGAGCTCCCGCCCAGCGAGCGCGCCTTCTGCCAGCTTCCGGACGCGGCAAGGTTGACTTGCGGATAGTACGCCCCGCGCGCCACGAGGACGACCTGCTCGGCCTGCGCCACGGTCGCGCGAGCGCTCGCCAGGGTGGGGTTGTCGGCCACTGCGAGCGCCAGCACGTCGTCCAGAGCCCGCGACTGGAAGAGCTCCCACCAGCGGTGCGCGACGGCGTCGCCCGTGAATCGCTGCGCCGGGTCGGGATCGCCCGGCAGCGGCAGCGAGACGGGCTTGGCCTCGTAGCCGTCGAGCGAAGGCGCGGCCGGGCGCACGAAGTCGGGGCCGACGGCGCATCCCCCGGCGAGGACGGCGACGAGGAGCAGCGCGTGCGCGCGCGACGGACGGGTGCGCATCGGCCGGCTATTCGTAGCGGAGCGCTTCGATCGGATCGAGGTGCGCCGCCTTTCGCGCCGGGTAGTAGCCGAAGAAGATGCCGACCGCGGCCGAGAACCAGAATCCGCCGAGCACCGCGACGGGCGACACCAGGGTCGGCCACTCCGCGACGTGCGAGATCACCTGCGAGATCGCGACGCCGACGATGATGCCCGCCGCGCCGCCGGCCGCGCTCAGGAGCACGGCCTCGGCGAGAAACTGCAGGAGCACATGCACGCGGCGGGCGCCGATCGCCATGCGAATTCCGATCTCGCGGGTGCGCTCGGTGACGGAGACGAGAAGAATATTCATGATGCCGATGCCGCCGACCAGCAGCGAGATCGACGCGACCGCGGCCAGGAGCAGCGCCATGATGCGGCTCGAGCCCTCGCGGGCTTGCGCGATCTGACTCAGATTGCGCACGTCGAAGTCGTTGATGCCGCCCGGCTGGATGTGATGCCGCATTTGCAAGATTTCGGTCACCTGATCGACGGCCGCCGGCACGAAGGCGCCGCCGCGCGCCTGAACGTAGATCGAGTTGACCTTGCCGGCCAGTCGCGGCGTCATCCCGAATGGATTGGCTGGCGCCGGAAAGAGCGGGTTGCTCGCGGCCTGGACCGAGCTCGGCGCGGCCACGCCGAGCACCTTGTTCTCGGCGGTCGTGAACGGGATCATTACGAGATCGTCCTGATCCTGTCCCCAGCCGCTCTGTCCCTTCGGGGTCAGCACGCCGATGACGCGCAGGGGGAAGCCCTTCACGAGGATGGTGGCGCCGACCGGATCCTCGTGACCGCCGAAGATCTGCTGCGCCACGGTGTTGCCGATCAGGACGACCAGCGCCGCGCTCTGCTGATCAGCCTCGTCGAGCGCGCGCCCCGACGCGATCTTCCAGTTGGCGATCGGCAGATACTCCGGCGTGACGCCCTGCACGTTGGTGGTCCAGTTCTGGCCCTGGTACTCGACCTGACCCATCTGGCGCACCATGTAGCTCACGCGCTCGACCGCCGGCGCGTCGCGCGGGATGGCCCGCGCGTCGTCGACGGTCAAGGTCGAGGCGCTGCCGTGCCCGCCGCGCACGCCGCTCGAGGTGGTCGCGCCCGGCAGCACCACCAGGAGATTGGTCCCGAGGTTCTCGATCTCCTTCTCGACGGCGGCGTTGGCGCCCTGACCGACCGCGACCATCGCGATGAGCGCGGCGACGCCGATGAACACGCCGAGCATCGTGAGCACGGCGCGTAGCTTGTTGCGCATGATCGCCTGCGCCGCGGCGGCCAGCACCATCAGCGCGAATGCCCACGACGCGCCGAGCCGGCGCACCGCCCGCTCGGCGCCCGGCCGCGCCTGAGCGGGCATTGCCGCCGGCCGACCCGCGGGCGCCGGGTCGTCGTGGCGGACCGGCTCGTCCGACAGGATGCGCCCGTCGCGCAGGGTCACGATGCGATCCGTGTACGCCGCGATCCCCGGGTCGTGCGTGACGACCACCACCGTCACGCCGTGGTCGCGGTTCAGCGCGCGCAGCACCTCCATGATCTCGTTGGACGTGCGCGAGTCGAGATTGCCCGTGGGCTCGTCCGCCAGGATCATGCCGGGCACGTTGATCAGGGCCCGCGCGATCGCGACCCGCTGTTGCTGGCCGCCCGAGAGCTGGCTGGGCGTGTTGCGCTCGCGCGCCGCCAGGCCGAGCGCGGCCAGGGTCTCGCGGGCGCGCGCGCGGCGCTCGGATCGGCGGGCTGGACCGCGGTCGGAGTAGAAGAGCGGCAGCGCGACGTTCTCGAGCGCGCTGGTGCGCGCGAGGAGGTTGAAGCTCTGGAACACGAAGCCGATGCGCTCGCTGCGGATCTTCGCAAGCTCGGGCTCGGTCCGATCGGCGACGTCGACGCCCTCGAACAGATAGCGCCCGCCCGTCGGGCGGTCGAGGCAGCCGAGGATGTTCATCAGGGTGGACTTGCCCGATCCGGACGCGCCCATCAGGGCGAGGAACTCGCCCTCCTCGACGCGGAGATCGACGCCGGCGAGCGCGTGCACGTCGACGTCGCCCAGGTGATATGTCCGGCTGACGCCCTCGAGATCGATCAAGGCCCTAGGCATCGTGCTACCGGCTTCCGGGCTGGAAGAACCGCGGCGCCTGACCCGCGCCGGGGCCCTTCGGAGCGGTCGTCGCCTCGGCGACGATCACCTGATCGCCCTGGGCGAGCTCGCCCTTCGCGATCTCGGCGGAGGTGCCGTCTTCGAGTCCGACGACGAGCGGCACCGCCGTCGGCTTGCCGTCGCGGAGGATCCACGCGCGACCGCGCCGCGTGCCGTCGCCCGCGCCCGTGGCCGCACCGGAGGCCGCGCCGTCGCTCCGGCGCTGGCCGCCGCCGGCCCGGTCGCCCGGAAAGCCCTCGGGCCGGAATCGCAGCGCCTGCTCGGGGAGCATGAGCACATCGTCGCGCTCGGCCTTGACGATTCGGGTCGTGGCCGTCATCCCCGGCTTGAGCGCGCCGTCCCGATTGTCGACGTCGACGACCACGTCGTACGTGACGACGTTCTGAACCGTCGTCGGGGCCTGGCGGACCTGACGTACCGTGCCCTCGAACTGGCGGTTCGGAAACGTCTGCACGCTGAAGGTGGCGTGGTCGCCGACCTTCACGCCGCCGATGTCGGACTCGCTCACGTTCGTATCGACCTGCATCTTGGTCAGATCGGTCGCGATCAAGAACAGGATCGGCGTCTGGAAGCTGGCCGCCACGGTTTGGCCGATCTCGATGTTGCGCGAGACGACGACGCCGTTAACGGGCGAGATGATCCGCGTGAAGCCCAGGTTGACTTGCGAAGCGTTCACCTCCGCCTGTCGCTCCTGGATGGCCGACTCGTCGTACGTGATCTGCGCCGACGCCTGGTCGTAGGTGCTCTTCTCGTTGTCGAGCGTGGCCTGCGAGACGATGCCGCGCTCGAGAAGCCCGCTGTCACGCTCGTAGGTGGTCTTGGCGTAGACCAGGCTCGCTCGGTCTTTCACGAGCTGGGCCTTGGCCACGGCTAGGTTCGCCGTCGCCTGATCGGCGACCATCTGGAATGGGCGGGGATCGATCTGGGCACACAGCTGGCCGACGGTGACCCGCGTGTTGAAGTCGCAGGACCACTTGACGATGGGGCCCGAGACGTACGTGCCGACCTCGACGACCGTCACCGGATTCACGGTGCCGGTCGCGGTGAGAGCCACGGCCACGGTGCCGCGCGTGACCGGCGCGGTAACGTACCGGGCCGGAGTCGGACGCCGCGCCAGCCAGTAGTACGCGCCCCCGCCGACGAGCGCCACGACCGCCAGCGCGACCAGCCAGCGCATCCAGGGAAGGGGCCCGCGCCGACCGTGTGGGCTCTGAGAGGCGTCGAGCCGCGCGTGCCCGTCGGGTGACATGTCGCTCACGACCACCCCCCGTTCGAACTCCAACCTTGTCCTCCCTTCAGGTCCGGCCCGAGGCCGGCGCGAGTGCGACCGCGTCGAGGCGCCTCGCACACGCCAATTCCTATTGACGTAGGAACCAGTGCGTTCGTTGACGCGCTGCTCGTGTATGCTTCCAAGCCATGCGCCCCCTTGGATTCTCCATCCTTGCGCTCCTCGTCTTGCTCGCTGCGCCGGCGGCCCACGCCGATCATCCAAAGTCGGCGGACGAGATCATCGCGGAGGTTCGTCGTGCCACCGAGCAGTATCAGAATATCGCCCGGGCTCGGGCGGACGGATTCGTGCAGGTGAGCGGCATGGAAGCTCGCCACGGCTATCACTTCATGAACATCAACGGACCCATGCTCACCGCGGCGGGCATGGCCGCCAGCGCGCTCGATTTCGCTCGACCGCCGATGCTGCTCTACGTCGAGCGCGAGGGCGTCTGGCAGCTGGCCGGCGTGGAGTATGCACTGGCGGTTCCGCCGCGGCCGAATCCGCTGCCCGGCGCCGAGTGGCACCGCCACGAAGCCTCCTGTCACTACCGCGACTACAAGGAGGCGCCAGCACCGCGGGCGGCCGACTGCCCGCCCAAGCATCCGGAGAGCGGCGAGCCCTTCGTGCTCTGGCATCCGTCGTTTGCCGTCGCTCACGTCTGGGCGTGGATCCCGAGCCCGGACGGCCCGTTCTCCGAGGAGAATCGCGCGCTGGTGCCCTATGGCGGCACGCCGCGGCCGCCAGGCCATCCGCACCCGCGGAGCGAGACCGAGCTGGCGTACTCGCAGGTCACGCACCGTGTGGCCGGCGGCGTGCTCATCCTGGTGGCGGTGCTCACCGCGTGGGAAGCGTGGCGTCCGCGTCGCTTCCCCTGGTCGGCGCTGTCCTCGATGGTCTTCATCCTCTTCGGGCTCTACCTGATCCCCACGTCCGACCCGGAGTCGTGGCCGTGGGGGCCTGGCACCTTCATGGAGATCTTCACCGACCCGCTCGTGCTGCAGCACAAGCTCCTGGCCCTGGTCCCGCTGACCTACGGCGTCATCGGTGCCTTGCGCAGTGCGGGAGTCCTGGCGAGCTCGTACTGGTACGCGGTGGTCCCGACCCTGGCGATCCTGGCGGGCGCCTCCCTATTCGTGCACTTCCACGACGGCCGCTTTCACGTGGACGCGATCTACCTGCAGCACGCGGCGATGGGGCTGACGTCGATCGCGGCCGGCGCCCTGATCTTCGCGGGACGGCGCACGGCCGGCGGCGAGCTGTTGATCCGCTGGGGCTGGCCCGGGCTCATCGGCGCGATGGGGCTGATCCTGCTCTTCTACGTGGAGCACTGATGACGATAGACGATCTTTCACGTCGCGAGGCCTCGAAGCGCATCGCTCGTCTCGGCGCGCTCCTGGCGGCCGGCGGGCTCGCCGCGCCCCGGGGGGTCGCACTCGCCCAGGACGATCCGGTGGCGGGGCGGCCCCTGGTGCGATATCCCGAGAAGACCGATCTGATCTTGCTGACGTCGCGGCCGCCGCAGCTCGAGACGCCGATGAAGTACTTCGACCGCGCGATCACCCCAAACGAGGCGTTCTTCGTTCGCTACCACGTGTTTCCGATCCCGCTCGAGGTCGACCTGGCCACGTGGCGCCTGCGCATCACCGGGCGCGTCGACCGTCCGCTCGAGCTCTCGCTCGATGATCTCAAGACCAAGTTCCCCCGCGCCGCGGTGACTGCGGTCAACCAGTGCTCGGGCAACAGCCGCGGACGCTTCTCGCCGCGCGTGCTGGGCGGGCAGTGGGGCGACGGGGCGATGGGTAACGCGGAGTGGATGGGTGCGCGTCTCAAGGACATTCTCACCGCGGCCGGCGTTCGGCAGGGCGCCGTGCAGGCGACGTTCGACGGTCTGGACAAGCCGGCCTTTCCGTCGGTGCCCGACTTCGTCAAGAGCCTCGACATCACCCGGATCATGGACGACCCGGACATCCTGGTCGCGTACCAGATGAACGGAGCTCCGCTCCCGATGCTGAACGGCTATCCGGCGCGTCTGGTCGTGCCCGGGTGGTACGCGACGTACTGGGTCAAGAACCTGTCCGAGATCGAGGTGGTCGATCAGGTGTTCGAGAAGTTCTGGATGAAGCCGGGCTACCGCATTCCCGACAACGCGTGCGGCTGCGTGCCGCCGGGCACCGCGGCGGGGCGCACCGTGCCGATCACCCGGATGACGGTCCGCTCGTTCATCGCCTCGCCGGCACCCGGCACCCGCGTGGCCGTAGGCCGGCCCGTTACGCTCAAGGGCATCGCCTTCGACGGCGGCTACGGCATACAGGAAGTGCAGGTCTCGGCCGACGGCGGGACGACCTGGCGGCGGGCGGATCTGGGCGGTGATCTAGGCCGCTATTCGTTCCGCGAGTGGTCCGCCGCGTGGACGCCGAGCCAGGCGGGGCCGGCGCGCGTCATGGTGCGCGCGTTCAACCGGATCGGCGAGTCACAGGGCCGCGAGCCGCTCTGGAATCCGGCGGGGTATCTGCGCAACGTGATCGAGCACCTCGACCTGCAGGTCGGGTAGGAGACCGCCATGCGAAGGATGCTCGGACCTGGTCTCCTGCTCATGGTGCTCATCGCGTCAACGGTCGCCGCGGCGGACAAGACGATCCCGATGCCGGCCGATCACGCATACGCTGCGCTCAAGCCGGGCGCCGGCGTCGAGATGACGCGACAGCAGTGCGTGTCCTGCCACTCGACGGACTACATCGTCATGCAGCCGCGCGGCAACGCCAAGCAGTGGGACGGCGTCGTCACCAAGATGATCAAGGTCTTCGGCGCTCCCGTGAGCGACCAGGACGCGAAGACGATCGTAGAGTACCTGGCGACCCAGTATGGGAACTAGCCTTCCGACTCGGTCGGGGCGACTCAGCTCGCGCTGACTCGGCTCGGCGGCGCGTAGGCGCGCCTCGACATAGACCCACGCGCGGGCGCCCGAGCGGAGGGTCACGGCGACGCGCTTGGGCGGGCGCCGAACGGCACGCGCTCGACGGTGAAGCCGCGTTGGGCGAGGAGCTTCGGAAGAGCCGCGTCTCCCACCATGTGCAGGATCCCGACGGCCGCGAACAGGGGACGACTATCGCGGTGGAGCTCGTCGATGCGCGACGCGATGGCTGGATTGCGCAAGCCGGCCATGCGCGCCAGCGCTGCCCGCGCGTCGGCGGGCTCGTAGAGTCGCGCCAGGGTCGCGAGATCTCCGCTCGCCCACGCGGTCGCGATGACGGCCATCGCCTTGCGGGCCGAGCCGTTCTCCACGGCCGCGAGCCGCTGGTCGACTTCGTTCGCCTGCTCGGCCGGCGAGCCCGCGACGATCGCGGCGCGCTGGATCGCGACCGTCTCGAGCGTCACGAGGCTCTTTCCGGTCTTCCGCGCGAAGCCCGCCAGCACGGTCTCGATCGCATAGTCGGTGTGCAGGCCGTCCCAGCGCGCATCGAGCAAGGTAAGCCGGGTGATGATCATCAGGGGCGGCATCGTCTGCAGGGTCTCCCACGGCTCGCACGCGCGGGCGGCCTGCGCGCGGAGCCGCGCGACCAGCTCGGGGGGAAGGGCGGGCGCCTCGTGCGGCTTCTGCGGCGCCGCCATGCCCGCGCCCGTCGCCGGATCACCCGGGTCGGCCTCGATGGCGATCGTCGCGGCGTCACGGAGAGCCCGAACGACCGTCGGACCGGGCATGGCCCAGTCCAGGCTCGCGATGTGGATCGTGCCGTAGAGGTAACCCTGACGGCCGTTCTTCTCGAGCCGCCAGAGCGCGCCGCGGTCCTGCGCGTTCCGGATCGCCTCCTGGAGCTGCTCGTCCGTCGGCATGACGGCCGAGGGCGGGCACACCGGCTCGGCCGGTCGCGCGGGGAGCGAAAGCGTGAGCAGCAGCAGCGCGATCAGAGCACCCGAGCGAGCCTGTCGGAGCACGGTATCCCTCCGAGGCCCGAGCATACGACGTCAGTGCAGGGCGCTTCTCCAAAATAGCCAGGCGAGAATCGCCGCCCACGGCAGCAGCAGGGTGGCCAGGAGCGCGGCCTCCCGGGCGGCCCGCCCGAACCGCTTCCGCATGTGCGCGCCGTGAACCCTGCGCGTGCTCATCTCCTGAATCGTCCTCGAAGAGAGAAATGGAGCATGCGGTGTGCCACCGCACCGGGGTCGTGGCGCGGCTGCCACTTACGCAGGTTTCCGGCGGAGGGCGCGCCGCGCGCGCGGCTTTTCTGCCAAGGACGTGACCACATGCATTGCGGAAACTGTGTCGGTCCCGCCACGGGGCTGCCGTATCGTAAGGAATGAATGGGTGACGCCGAGCTCCTCATCACGATCGCCCACATCCTCACGACCGAGGCCGACCTGACCGAAGCGCTGCGTCGCGTCGTCCGCGAAGTCGTGCGCTTCGTCGGCGCCGAGACCGGGGCGGCGTACCGGGTCGATCGCGAGCAGCGCGTGCTGGCGCCGGTCGCCGCATATCGCGTTCCCAAGCACACGCTCCCGGTCCTGACGTCGGCGGTCCTGCCAATCGACGAGCCGTGGTTCCGCGAGAGCGCGTTCGCCGGGGGCAGCGTCACGGCGAGCGACGACGTGCAGACCGACGCGCGCTTCGCCTTCGAGCTGTTCCATCGGTTCCCCCACCGCTCCGGCGTCGTCGTGCCGTTCCACGTCGACGGTGACGTGGCCGGCGCGCTGTATCTGGTCTGGTGGAAGCGCGCGGAGCGCCTGGACCTGACCCGGGTGTCGCTGCTCGAGGCGGTGGGCCAGCAGCTGGCCCTGTTGCTGCGCGCGGCCTGGCGGCGCGCGGAGGCCGAGCGCCAGCGCGCCGAGGCGGAGCGCCATCGTGGCGAGGCGCTCGCCGCCGAGGCGCGCTATCACGGACTCGTCGAGCACATTCCGGTGGGGATCTTCCGGACCACGCCGAGCGGCGAGATGTTCGATGCCAACCCGGCGCTCCTCGAGATGCTGAAGTACAAGGACCGCGAGGCCCTGCTGGCCGTCAGCGCGAACGCGCTCTGGGTCAATCCCGATGACCGGGAGCGCGGCCGCCGCCTGCTGGACGCCGAGGGGGTCGCGCGCGATTTCCAGGTCGAGTTGCGCACGAACGAGGGCGGAACCGTCTGGGTACGGATGAACGTGCGCGCCATCGTGGACAACGTCGGTGAATGCTGGGAAGGCACGATCGAGGACATCACCGACCAGCGCCGCGCCGACGAGGCGGAGGGCCGCGCCGAGACCCTGCGCGCCGTCGCGCAGCTCGCCAACGCCGCCGCCCACGAGATCAACAACCCGCTCGCCGTGATCGTCGGCCGCCTCGAGCTACTCCGCCGCGATCTCACGCCCGAGCTTCAGGCGAAGCTCAACCCGATCGTCGAGTCCTCTCGGCAGATCGCGAAGATCATCACGCACCTGGGGCGGATGACGCGGCTTCAGACCCTCGACGACATGCCAGCCTCGCCGATGCTCGACCTGCGCCGCTCGTCCGAGCCCACGAGCAAGTAAGCGCGCGTCAGCGCGCCGGAGCGCCGGGCGGGTCCTTGAAGAAGGTTCCGGTGAACACGACCGAGTTGGGGAAGACGACCACCCGCCCCGTCGGCGTGAGCGGCTCGCCGGCGAGCTCGTTGAGCTTGACGCGCACGAAGCCGATCTCGGCGACCTCGCCGTGCACGTACCCGAACGGCCCCTGCAGGCTCACCCGGTCGCCGACGCGGATCCCGTTCGGCGCTACCATCGTGAAGTAGCCGGCGACCGCCAGGATCACGTTCTGGAGCGCGAAGGCGACGCCGGCCGCGGCGAAGCCGAGCGCCGTCACGAGCGCTGCCATCTCGCTGGTGAAGTGGAAGATCAAAACGAGCGCGACGGCCACCGTGAGCACGACGCTGCGGGCGGTCAGGAGCACGCGCCGGCGCGCCGCGTCGGTGACGTAGCGGGTTACCGCGATGCGCCACAGCAGGCCGCCGACGAAGATGACGACGAGGGCGACGAGGACGCCGAGGAGGTCGAGCGCGAGCCCCTGGAGCGCGTGCCACGACTCGCGGTCGATGACCTCGTTCCAGCCCTCGAGATCGCCCGCGAAGCGCCGGGCCAGCGCCGCCTCGTCGCGCATCGGCAGGGCCACCGCGACCAGGAGCTTGCGCCGCTCGAGCAGGGCGCGGAACTCGCGCTGGCTGTCGGCCAGCGACGGGGCGGAATCGGTGGGATCCTTCGCGAGCGCCCTGAGCCGCGCGAGCATGGGCCTGAGCGCGTCCCGCGAGCCCTTGGTCTCGTCGTCCAGGCGCCGCACGAGCTCGTTCGTCGCCTTCTCGAGGTCGTCGAGGCGGCGCCGACTGCGCTGCAGCGCCAGCAGGCGCTGGACCATTCCCCACGTCCCCGAGCCGGATCCCGACGCCGTCGATCCGGCCGCCTGGCTCGCCGCCGGCGCGCCCAGCTCGGGCACGGCCTCCTGGAGCGCCTCGATCTGGTGCTGGAGGTCGTCGTCGGCGCCCGAGCGCGACGAGTCGAGCGCGCGGAGCTGGCCGAAGAAATCGAGCCGCGCACGGTCCAGCTCGAGCTTGTTCTGCGCGGCCGTCGCTTCGCGCGCGAGGGCGGCTCGCTTCGCGGGCTCGGCCCGGACGCGAGCCCGGAGCCGCTCGACGGCCTGCTCTTCCTCGCGAACGGTCGCCTCGAGCTTCTTCTGCTCTTCGGCGCGCTGGTCGGTTGCGCCCGAGGAGGCCACGCTGTCGCGGGCGAGCAGCGCGGCTTCGGCGCGCGCCACGTCGAACGCGCGGCCGACCAGGCGCAGCGCGGTCTGCTCGTCGGCGTGGCCGAACACGCCACTGCCATCCACGGAACGCATGACGATGCGCGCCTGGCGATACCAGGTCATCGCCCGATTCAAGGAGGCGATCACCTGGTCCGGCGAGCGCGCCGTGGGGACACGCGGATTGGGCTGGTCCGCCGGCTTGCTCTCGGGCGCCGCGGCGGGCTTCGGCGGTGACTGCGCGACGGGCTTCGGCGCCGACTGCGCCTCGTCGGCGCGTGCCCGCAGCGGAACGCTCGTGACGAGCAGGATGAAAAGCACGAGGTGTGTCAGCCGGGCGCGGCGTGGACACGTCCGCATCGACCCCATTGGCTCAGCTTACGACCTCGACCGGATCGCGGCCAGTTGACGCGATCCGTCGCTTTGCGGGCGCGCGAGCGCGCCTAGCCCCGACCCAGCCTCGGATCGAGCGCGTCGCGCAGGCCGTCGCCCAGTAGATTGAAGCCGAGTACCGAGAGCATGATCGCCGCGCCCGGAAAGCAGAAGACCCACCAGGCCCCGCTCGTGAAGTACTTGTACGAGTCGGCGAGCATCGCGCCCCACTCGGGGGTCGGCGGCTGGGCGCCGAGTCCCAGAAAGCCGAGGGCGGCGGCCTCGAGGATCGCGAACGCGATCGAGAGCGTCGTCTGCACGATCAGGGGCGGCAGACTGTTGGGCACGATGTGGCCCGCGAGCACGCGCGCGGCACTACAGCCGAGGCCCCGGGCGGCCACCACGAACTCCTGCTCGCCGAGCTCGAGCACGGAGCTCCGGCTCAGGCGCGCGTAGGCCGGGATCGACACCAGGCTGATCGCGAACAGCGAGTTGCGCAGGCCGGGGCCGATCATCGCCACGATCGCGATCGCGAGCAGAGTCGCCGGGAAGGCGAGCACGATGTCCATGCAGAACATCACCACCAGATCGACCCGGCCTCGCAGATAACCGGCCAGGAATCCGAGCGCCGAGCCGATCACGGTCGCGACCGCGACGGCGCTGATCGCCAGCCCGAGCGAGACGCGCGTGGCGTGGAGCACGCGAACGAGAATGTCTCGGCCGAGGCTGTCGGTGCCGAACGGGTGCGCGGCCGTGGGCGGCTTGAGCCGCGCGGTCAGGTTCGCATCCGTCCGCGCGTCGTAGAGGTGGACGAGGGGCGTGACGAGCGCCACCAAGACGAAGGCGGCGACCATGACCAGGCCGGCCCGCGCCGCCGGGCTCGCCACCAGGCGCCGCCACGCGGCCGCCGCCGGGCTCCGGCCGGGCCCCGACACCGCGACCGCCGGGCGATCCACCGCGACGTCGAGCGCCGTCATCACTCGTACTTGATCCGCGGGTCCACCGCGGCGTAGAGCACGTCGGTCACGAGGTTCACGCCCACGACGATGACCGCGATGAAGAGGCTCACGCCCTGCACGATCGCGTAGTCGCGCGACTCGATGGACTCGTAGACCCACAGCCCGATGCCCGGCCAGGAAAAGATCGTCTCGGTGAGGATCGCGCCGGCGAGCAGGCGGCCCACCTGGAGCCCGACGACCGTCAGCACCGGCAGGAGCGCGTTGCGGAGCGCGTGTCTCAGCACGACCGCCCGGCGCGACAGCCCTTTCGCTTCCGCGGTGCGGATGTACTCGCGTGAGAGCACCTCGAGCATGGAGGCGCGCGTCATCCGCGCGATGACGGCCAGCGGGATCGTCGCGAGCGCCAGCGCCGGGAGGATCAGGTGCCGGACCGCGTCGGCGAGGACGGCCCAGTCCCGCTGCAGCACGGCGTCCAGGATGACGAAGTTGGTCCACGGTACGAACGAGGTCCCGCTGGCGAGGCGAAAGCCGGTTGGAAGAATGCGCAGCTCGACCCCGAAGAACCACGCCAGCACCAGGCCGAGCCAGAAGATCGGCATCGACACGCCGGTGAGCGCGCCCAGGCGCGCGAGGCTGTCGAGCGGCGAGTTGCGCCAGACCGCGGAGGCGACGCCGATCGGGATGCCGAGCGCGATCGCCACCACGATCGCCGCC
>Ga0066388_100000628_pt1 | contig 17448 bp, 14 predicted proteins | sample PanSoiMetaGPlot6_FD_64539 | JGI IMG/M metagenome (GOLD analysis project Ga0066388, IMG submission 64539) | Tropical forest soil microbial communities from Panama analyzed to predict greenhouse gas emissions - Panama Soil - Plot 6 (Hybrid Assembly) | ecosystem: Environmental > Terrestrial >... | reverse complement strand
GATCCCGTACTGGTGGTCGTACTCGTAGGCCCGGCGCGTCGGAGACAGCCGGTGCTGCTGGTCTTGAATCCAGCCCCAGAGCAGGTTGTTCAGCGGGCGCAGCGGGTCGATGTCCAGAGTGGACATCGGATCGCGGCCGGGTCCACCCGCGGTCCGGTTCTGGAACCGCCAGCAGATGGCGCTCAGCGCCTGCGCCGCGCCGGACTCCTCGCCGCCCCAGTACGACCAGATCAGCTCGATGAAGCACGGGTTTGTCAGCTTCTCGGCGATGATGCCGAAGCAGATCTCGGCGGCCTCCTCGTCGAAGTCGGGTCCCACGACGGCGACGTCGCGGAGCTGGAGCCTGACCAGCCCCAGATACGGCAGCACGTCGAGGAACCGGCCGTCGTCGGTCGGCACCGAGGTCAGGTAGGCCCGCAGTTGCGCCTCGAGGTCGCCCGGCTGCACAGGGCGGTTGAGCCGGCGGCTCTCCTCCGCCAGGTCCACCCCCCGGAAGTCGCCCAGGTCGACGCCGCAGTTGACCATGAGGAAGACTTCGGTGGCGGCCTTGAGCAGCCGGTAGCGCTCGACGTTCGGGAACGGCAGCGCCGTCCGCCGCTCGACCTTGGCCAGCTTGTGCTGGGCTCGCCCGCCGGCCCGGTCGTGAGCCCGGCCGTAGGTCCCGCCGTCCCCATCCGGCCGGTTGCCGCACAGCACGAAGTCGAGGAAGCGGCTGTAGTTCTCGAAGCTGATGGCGTTCGTGCTGCGCCGGATCGCCACCCACAGGGCCTGGTCCGTGGTGGCCGGCACGGCGGTGCGCTTGAGGGTGACCGCCACGTCGTCGCCCGCGGCGAACGGCCTGGGCAGCACCTCGAAGTCCGCCTCGCCGAAGTACCCGTTCCGGTCCGGGCGGCGGGCCTCGGCGGAGTCCTCGTCCGAATGCACCTCGTCCGAATGCACCTTGTCCGAGTGCACCTTGGTCACCCTGGTCAGCTCGACCCGCACCCGCCAGGAGCCGACGGCCAGCGGGCTGGTGTCGAGGGTGGCCCGGACCGGGTCGCCGGCCCGCTGCACGGTCACCTCGCCGCCGGTGACCGTCGTCGCGCCGAGCAGCGCGATGCGTGTGTCCTGTATGGACAGCGGCACCGGTCCCTGGACCGTCCACTTGACGGTGTACGTGCCGGCCGGCGGGGTGAGCGTGAGCAGGACGATGCCGCCCATGGTGATCCGGGGCGGCTGTACCAAGAGGTCCAGCTCAGGGAAACCGCTGGGGCCGTTGACGTTGATCGGTTCCGACATGGTGGTTTCTCCTTGTCAAATCGCCGGTCGTCGGAGCGGGATGGGGTCGGACGGCCCGGTCCAGATGGTGGGCTGGCCGACGAACATCCCGGCGGCGGACCGGGTGGTGGCGCGGGCCGTCTCCAGCGAGCTGCGGACCGCCCAGGAGGCGATCAGGCGCCGCAGCAGCCGGCTCTCACGCTCCGGCGAGAGCCGTCCGCTGGCCCTGGCCTGGCCGAGCACGGCGAAGGCCACCGTCGGCGGCTCGACGGTCATCCGGTCCGGGTCCGCCTCCCAGGCCGCGAAGCGCCGCAGCAGCGCCTCCCGGTGCAGGTCCGGGCTGCGCAGCACTTCGCCCAGCGACCGACCCCGCAGCAGTGGCGGGCGGTGGCCGACCAGCAGCGAGACCAGGTGCGGCATCGTGGCGCGGAGCTCGGCGATCGTGGCCACGAGTTGCGGCCGGAGGCCGGCGAGCGGGTACATCGCCCGCCAGGTGGCGGCGAGCCCAGACCACTGTGGATCCGGGTAGAGCCGGTCTCCGATCGTGCAGCTGAGGTGTACGCGGACCCAGGGCATCGGGTGCGGGTCGTCGTCCGACGGCCGGAAGACGACCCCCCTGGGCAGGCTGACCAGCCCGATCAGTCCGAGCGTCGAGCCGATCCCGATCCTGGCGATGGACCAGAGGTCCGCGACGATCTCGGAGATCCAGCGGTCCCACAGGCCCCAGGCCGTCCGCATCCACGTCCGCAGGAGGATCGGGCGGAGTTCGGCCCGCAGCGACTCCACCAACTTCAGCAGCGCCGCGCCCTGGTGCCCGACCTCGTGCACCAGCGAGGACGCGACGCCGTAGCCGATCATCCGCTCGCGGGGGATCCGGATCAGCGCGACCGGGTTGTCACCACCGCCCGGCAGCCGCGTCCGCGCCCGCCGGATGGCCCCGCCCAGCCCGCGGTGCAGCGAGCAGACCACCGGCGGACCCTCGAAGAACCGCCCCGGCAGGAGCAGCGCCTCGGCCGCGGCGACGTCCAGCCCGGACAGCAGGACGCCGTTGTCTTCCTCGCTGCGCTGGGTGATCACCTCCGAGAACAGGTCGAACTGGGCCAGCGCGGTCTGGAAGGCCAGCCGCAGCTGCCAGAACCGGCGCTGCTGCTCCGCCGCCGGTGCCGCCGCGCCGGGCCCGCGCAGCCAGTGCAGGTACGCCTGCGCCTTCGCGCGCACCTCGCGCCGCCCTGCGATCAGGTGCTGCTCGATCCCCGACAGCGCGGCCGGCGAGAGCGCCGCCGCGGCGTCGGTGGTCTCCTGGAGCACGAACGGCCGGACCAGCGCGAGCCGGGTCAGCAGCGCGCGGGTCTCCTGCTCCAGGAGCCAGGTCGCGGGCGGGTGGGCGGACATCGACGATCAGGCGCCCATGTGGACCCAGCGACCGGTGCGCCGGTCGCCGTCCCAGCCGGAGCGGTCGCCGTGCATGCCGTGCCCGCTGTATCCGTAGCCGTACTCCTCCTGCTCGCCGAGCTCGGGCGCGGGGCCGGCCGCCGCCGGAGCGGGTGGCGGGGGCGGGAGCGCCTCGACCGGATCGGGCGCGCCGATCGGCACCGCGACCCACCGGTAGCCGGGCTGCGGCGGCGGGGGCGGCGGCTCCGGCGGCTCCGGCGGCTCCCCGGGTCCGGGCTCGACGGGCGGGGCGTAGCGGTACGCATACCTGGGGAAGTAGCGGCCGTAGCGACCGGGGTAGCCCCAGCGAGGGTAGCCCCGGCCGGGGTAGCCCCAGCCCGGGTAGCCTCGGCCGGGGTAGCCCCAGCGGGGGGGCCGGCCGTAGGGCGGGAAGCCGTAGCGGCCACCGAAGACCCGCCGCGCCAACGGCGAGATTGCGCGCAGCGCGCGGGAGAACAACGGTCGCGCGAATATCCGGGCGGCGCGGAAGATGCCGAACTCCCCGACGAGCCGGGGCGAGCCGCCGGGTGGCGCGGTGGCTACGTCGTGCGCCGCGGCGGCGGTGAGCCGGACGATGTTCTGCGCCACCTCGAAGTCCGCCTGCTCCGGGTCGGTCTCGCCCGACTCGGTCTCGAAGAGCGTGCCTGCGGCCGTACCGAGGCTGCGCCCGATCCCGGCTCCGGCGCCCGGGGCGATCGCGCCGCCGACTGCCCCGCCGATGTGCGGCAGCGCGGCGCGGGCGATCGGGATGATGGCGTCGAGCAGCGCCCGGCCCTGCGGTGAACTCGCCGCGCCGCGGATCCCCTGCACGGCCCGGCCGACAGTATTGACGATCCCGCCGAGGATCCTGCCCAGTTCCTGCTCGTCCGCGGCCTCCATCAGCTGCCCGGTGAGGCCGTCCATTTGCGCCGGGGACAGCATGGCCTCGTCGACCTCGGCCTCCTGGCCGAGCACCCGCAGGAAGATCTGGCGCAGGAACTGCTCCTCTGCCTCGCCGGCCTCACCCTGCGGATACTCGCCGCCGGACTCGTACTCGGCCTCCCGCCTCCCGAGCCCGCCCAGCAAGCCGCCGAGCACCTGGCCAACGATAGGGATCAGCGGCAGGAACTGCTCCTCGCCCTGGTCATACTCACCAGCACCGTCCTCACCCTCCTGCTCGTACCCGCCCTGGCCGTACGCGCCCTGCTCGTACGGACCTTGCTGGTACGGACCTTGCTCGAACTCGCCCTGGTCATACGGACCGCCCTGGCTCTCCCACTGGGCACACCGCCGCGGTCGCCGCCATGGCGGTCCCTCGTACTGACCCTGTCCGTACTGCGCTGTCTGCATGCCCGTCCCGAACATGTGCCGCTCCTCCCGTACTAGTCCTGGTGCGAGATCCCGCCCGGCGCCCATCACCGCCGCGCGGACGGCCGCCGCCGGCGAAACCGGCCCGGCGAACGCCGCCCGGACCGCCGCCTCCCGGGCGAGGCGGATGATCTGGCAGGCGATCTCGAGGTCCCGGTCGTCGGAGCTCATGCCTTCGAGCTCCAAGCCGAACACCCGTGCCGCGGTCGCCGCCGGCCGGTCGGCGGCCGGGATGTCGCCGAGCGCGGTGACCAACGTCGGCAGCGTCCGCTCCGCGGTGCGCCGCAGGACCGCGACGAGCGCCCGGCGGGTGGCGGCGGGGAGCGCCCCGCCCGCGGCGCGGGCTGCCCCGCTGACGACCCCACCGAGGACGGTGTCGAGCTCGGCCCCGCTGGCCACGTCGAGCAGCCGGGCCGCCTGCTCGACGGTTCCCGGCGGCGGGACTCGGGACGCGGTCACTGGGGCACCTCCACGACGGCCCGGCAGGGCCTGCACTCTGGACTGCTGCAAGAAGCGGGCCACCCCGCCGCCGCGTCAGCGCAGCGGCACCGTGGTGTAGCCCAGCCGCGCCCGGTGCTTGGCGACCGTGCGCCGGGCAATCGGGTAGCCGGCGGACCGCAGCCGGTCGGCGAGGGCCTGGTCGGACATCGGGCCGTCGGCCGACTCGAGCAGCCGGCGCAGCTCCCCGTCGACGCCGCCGGTGCCGAAGAAGTCAGCCAGCGGGACGATCGTCGCGTCCGGAAGCAACGCGTACTTGTCCGCGATCGCCCGGCTCACCGTCGACTCGTGCAGGCCGAGCGCGGCGGCGACCTCGGCGCGGGTCAGCGGTGTGAGGGCCGGCGCGCCGCAGCGGAGAAAGTCCTGCTGGCGCAGGACGGTGTACTCGGCGACGCGGCGCAGGGTCACCCACCGGTCCCGCAGCTGGCCGAGGAACGACCTGGCCTGCGACACCTCCGCGCTCGACCGGCGCGGGATGCCACGGCGCACCCGCAGCCGGGTCAGCGCCGGCTCCACCAGCTCGACGACGAACCCGTCGCCCACCTCCTCGTTCCGGCGCACCACCACGTCGGGGACGACGTAGCTGGCCGGCGTCGGCGCGGTCCCGTCGAAGGCCGGGTAGGGTCGCAGCCGCTGCCGGATCAGCTCGAGGACCTCCTGGACCTGTGCCCGGGACGTGCCGAGCGCACGCGCGATCGCGCTGAAGTGGCCGCGGGCGAGCGCCGGCAGGTGGTCGGCGATGACAGCGCGGGTCAGCCGGGCGAGTTCGTCGTCGCGGCCGAGGGCGTCCAGCTGTAGGAGCAGACACTCGACGACGCCGGTGGCGCCGACCCCCGGCGGCCCGCACTGCCGTACGGCCGCGAGCACCCGGGCCACCGCCGGCTCGGGGACGCCGATCTCGGCGGCGATCCGCGCGGGCGACCGGTCGAGCAGGCCGTGCTCGTCGAGGCTGTCGATCACGTGGTCGACGACCGCGGCGTCGGCGAACGCGGTCTCCAGCCGTACGGCCCGGCGCAGAACTTCGGTGTCCGGCTCGGCCACCGTCGGCTCGGCCCCGCCGCACCGGCCTCCGGCGCCCGCTCCTCGATCGGCCGGCACCGCGCAGACTGGACACCGGGTCCGCCAAACGCCCCGGCAGATCGGGCATTCGCCCGGGTCGAGGCGCTCCAGCGCGGGGTTGGCGCTCAGCTCGTCCTCGACGACCGACTGCATCGCCTGGTATGGCAGCATCAGCATTTCGGTGAACGCGATCAGCGCTGGCGACACCTCGAGGCCCAACCTGGGCACGATGGCCAGCTCGAGCGTGAAGGACAAGGCCGAACCTCCCCCGTGCGAGGCTGAGACACCTTCGGCTCAACTACGCCTGCAAGAAGCATGCCAGCCCTCCGAACGGTCTCCGTCACCGCACCGCCCATCGCGCTTGCTGTTCGCTGCTATTGGCAGCAGAATGATGCTATGGCCACTGCGATCACGATCCGGGACGTACCCGACGCGGTCCGGGACGAGCTTGCCTCCCGGGCCGCGCTCAGTGGGCGCTCGCTGCAGGAGTACGTGCGCTCGCAGCTGATCGAGCTTGCCCGGCGACCCGACCCGGACGTACTGCTGGCGCGGGTTCGGGACCGCAAACAACGTCTCGGCAGCAGGTTGCCGGCCGAGTCGATCCTCGGTCACCGTGACGCCGACCGTCGATGACCCTCGTCATCGACTCCGGTCTGGTGGTGGCGGCGCTCGTCGACAGCGGCGAGGTCGGCACCTGGGCCGACCGTCTGCTGGCCACCGATGACCTCGCCGCCCCTCACCTCATGCTGGTGGAGGCCACGAACGTGCTGCGGCGAGCCGCAATGGCCGGTGAGATCTCCGCGGATACCGCAGCGCTGGCCCACGCGGATCTTCTGAGCCTGCGGGTGGAGCTGTTCGCCTACGAGCCGTTCGCTACCAGGGTGTGGGAGCTGAGGGACAACGTCACCGCCTACGACGGCTGGTACGTCGCGCTGGCGGAGTCGCTGGGCGCACGGTTCGCCACGCTGGATCTCCGGTTGGCGAAGGCCTCCGGACCGCGCTGCGACTTCGTCACCCCGTAGGTTCTTTCCGAGCCCACTGACCATGGTCCACCGCAGCGATGAGCCGCTCGGCATTTCCTAACGGGTAGTCCACCTGGGACTCCATCTGCTCGACTCGCACTCTGCGGCGTCTACACCGGTCGCCGAGAGTCCTCGCGGTGGCGTTCCGGCGCCGTCGCGTCGGCCTGGGCGACCGCGCCGCACTGCGAGCAGACGACCTGGGCGCCGAAGTCGACGACGCGCGGCGAGCCGCACCGCCAGCACAGGAACGGCGCCTCCGGTGCCCGATGCCGGCCGGTCACTACGACCGCGGTCGCTCGTCAAGCAGTGATCCAGGGAATCTTGGTACGGCTATAGGCGTAGCAGGCTTCCCTGGATCATGTCGAGCCGCAGCAGCCGGGTCCGGCGCGGCACCGAGGCGATCGCGCCGGTGTCGGTCGCCTCGGCCCGCCGCAGCGCGGACGCCGAACGGCCCAGCTCGACGTCGAGCGCGAGCGCCACGTCGCTGGGATCCTGGCCGAACAGCGCGTACGGCGACAGCGGGAGGCCGTCGGCGACCGCGTCCCGGTCGGCCTCGGCCGCGACGTCCCACCACCGCCAGGCGTCGGCGTGCGCGCCGTCCCGCGCGTGGTTGAGCGCGGCGGCGAGCGCCACGTTCGCCCGCTGCCGGCGTTCGGCCGGCGTGCCCACCACCGGGGAGCGGTCGAGGTCGCGCAGCGCGTCAGACCGCCCGCACAGCTCGGCAGCGACCCGCCTGGACAGCCCTCTCCGGCGCCGCGCCGCAGCGACCCGCTGACCCATCCCGGGGCCGCCGTCGAGCCGGACATCCTCACTCACCGTCGGAGCCTCCCTCCGTCATGAGCCGTTCTGTCGCGTCTGGACAGTCCGGCGAGGGGATCTCCGACGGCATCGCTACCGGTCGGTGCGCTCCAGCACCACGACCGGGATGACCCGGTCGATCCTGGCCTGGTAGCGGTCGTAGTACGGCCAGATCTCGGTCATCACCTGCCAGAGCCGGGGCTTCTCTTCTTCCGCTGCGGACTGTGCCCGCGCGGTGAACTTGTCCGCGCCGACCTGCACCTCGACGTCGGACTGCTCGACCAGGTTGAGGTACCAGGCGGGGTGGCTGGGGGCGCCGCTGGCCGAGGCGACCACGAGGTAGCGCTCGCTGTCCCGGCCGTAGATCAGCGCGGTGCGCCGGCGCAGGCCGGACTTCCGGCCCCGGGTGGTGAGCAGCAGCGTGGGCACGCCCGGCCGCCACTCGTGACCGCTCGCGCCGTCGGTCTCGACGTAGCTGCGGATGTGCTTGGCCACCCAGCCGGTAGGGCTGTCGTGGACCTCCTCCGGCGCGGTCATCTAAACCTCCCACGGGGCTGAGCCGGCGTCCCGGGTTGGGCCGGCGCTGCCTCCGCCGAGCCTACCGGCACGCCATCTGTCCTGCGGTCTCAGCAGCCCCGGTCGCCTCGGCCAGGTGCGCCCGCGCTCGCGCCACACGCGACCGGATGGTGCCCACCGGTACCTGCTCGGCCTGCGCGGCCTCGGCATACGACAGCCCGAGCACCTGGGTGAGCACGAAAGCCGACCGCCAATTCTCAGGTAACCGACGTAACAACTCGCCGGTCACCAGCAACTCGACCGGGTCCGGCATGTGCGTCGGCACCTCGGCGGCCAGTCGGGCATCCAGTCGGCGCCACCGGACCAGGTGACGGATGTGATCGGCGCACACTCGCCGGGCAATACCCAATAGCCAGGTACGGGCGCTGGACCGGCCGGCGTACCGCGGCAACGCCCGAAACGCCCGCAGGTATGTCTCCTGGGCGAGATCATCGGCACTGCTCCGGTCGACCAGCGCCGCCACGAACCGCCATACCTCCGCCTGGGTGGCGTGTACGAACGCGGCCGCCGCAGCGGCGTCGCCGTCGCGCGCCCGCAGCGCCCACCGCGTCGCCGGATCGCCGCCGTCCTGGTCACCGTGGCCGCTCACGGGGTCCGACCTTCCGGGACGGCCGTATTGCCAGGACAACGCGCTTGCTCAGTGCCACCGACGCCCACCCGAGGCCGAACAGGATGTAGGTCGGGCCGAGAATGCTTGTCAGACGACCCGGTGCTGGCGTGTGCGGCGCGAGGTACAGGTCCCGCAGCAGGCCCGCGACGCGGGCGGCGTACCCCGCAGCAAGGTCGGGGAGCACCAGAGCCAGCCGAAGCGCGAAGAGGGCGAGGTACGCGACGCTGAAGGCGCCGTAGAGCACCACCACGACCGACACCCATGAAGGCCAGGGCAGCCGCGCCGGGCGCCTGTGCCGAAGCCGGTCCAGGACGTGGACGGTGACTCGGCGGACCTGTCTGGACAGGTTGACCACGCCGAGCAGGTCGGTCAGCAGCCAATAGCCGTCGAACTTGAAGATCGGCAGCAGCACGAACAGGCCGAGCAAGAAGACGCTCACAGCGGCGAGGTAGCAGACCTCCCACCCCGTCAGCCGATAAACGAAAAGGTAGGCGGTGCCGGCGAGAAGCTGGAAGAACACGCCGGCGAGGTCGATCACGACACGCTGGCGGCGGGTGAGTCGCCATGCCGCCGTGACGTCGCTGTAGAAGACCGGATAGATCACGTAAAGACCGAAGCCGATGTCGCGGGCCGGGACGCCGTACCGCATGCTCGCGCTAGCGTGACCCAGCTCATGAGCGAACATCGAGACCGTGAACAGCCCCAGCAGGGGCAGGAACGACGCGCCAGGGTTCATCATCGTCAGATGTCCCGACAGGGCGGACGTCAGAGTTTGGGTCGCCACCAGTACGATGAGGACGGTCAGTGGCACCGCCACCGTCGGACGGAAAATGCCTGACAGCTGCCGGGAAAGCCAACCAACCGCTGAGACCGGGAGGAGACGGACGCGAAACCACAGGCCGAACGGCTTGGGGCGGTCGGTCCGCTGCGTGATCGCGTCGACCTGTCGCCGTACCTGGGCGTAGGCGGCCTCGACGTGTGCGGCGGTCAGCACGCGGGCGAGCCGGCGACTCAGGTCCTGCGCCACCTCACCCGCCGCGGCCCCCGCCTCGATCCGGGTGAGCACGAGGTAGGCGGTGGCAGACAGCCGGATGAAACGCCCGTCGTCGGTCTCCAGCAGGTACGTCTGCTGTCGCTCGGACGTGCCCACCATCGGTCCGCCGTGCGGCGGCGCACCCGCCGAATCCTGAGCGCTCAAGCAGCACTCCCCTTCGAAATGGGGCTGACGGGGCAGGCGCGCCCGACCCGTCAGCACCCGATGTCGTCGACTCGGTCGACCTCGTCACGCTGCGCCGGGGCACCCCCCGGGCACCGTTCCGGTTCGAGTTTCGTCGCCCCAGATGAGCATCAGCGGGTCGCAGCAGTCGCCGGCGGGGCACGGGGGGTACGTGAACTCGAGCCGGGGCTCCAGCTCTTCGACTCGAAGGTCATCGAGTGGGAATCCGGTCTCCAGAACCGAGATGTCGTTCATTTACCCTCCTCTTTCGGGTACGGGTGATCTTCGGCAACGTAGACGGGGCCGCTGAACCGGCTCTCGACTCGCGCTAGCCCGACCCGTGGGATGCGTTCAGCGTCCATTCAGTGGCTGTCGAGCGACCATGCGTACGCTCCGGGGGTGTCACCGGTTCTGTCGATTCCTAGGGGGCGGCCATGCCGGAGTCCGATCTGGACGAACTGACGGCCGAGCCGCTGGGGCGCTCGCTCCCGATGGCTGGAGTGGCGGGACGCAGGTGGAGCGGCGGGGGCGCAGGAAGACGGACTGCGAGACGTTTGATCGCCATCGTGATCTGCGCCGCCGCGGTAGTCAGCGCGGTGATTCTGACGGGCGTCGACCGGGCTCCGACGCCCGTCTCGCTGCATGCGAATACGGCCGACTACCATGTGCGCCTCGATCTGGACAGCGCCTCGCTCGGTCGGCGCACCGCGACCGTCCAGCTTGCCGGCGCTGATGGCCGACCCGTCACCGCCGCGGACGTCGACGTTCGCGTGGCCATGTCCGCGATGCGTATGACCAGGGAACCCCTACGCGCACGGCCGACCGCACCGGGCCGATACGAGGTCGACGACGACCTCTTCACCATGCTGGGCGACTGGACCGTCACCGTGCGAGTCTCGGTAGCAGGCTCGACATCGCCGCAGGAGGCCGTCTTCCCCGTCAAAGCTGTGCCCTGACGACCAGGTCCCTCGTGTAATCCGCGATGGCCCGGCCGGGGAGGCCCGCCATGTCGACCGCTGCGATCCGCAGCGCGAGCGGGAGGTATCTGCAGGCACGGGCGAGCTTCGCCGCAGCCTCCGGCTCCGCGTCGACCCGCAGTACGCCGACCATGTGTTCCAGCAGCCTGCCTGCTTCGGTCGGGCTGAGCACGTCGAGCTGGATTCGCGTAGTCCGGCCCTGGTGGAACAACCGGAGGGGAGCCCGACTGGTCACCACGAAGACGCATCCCGGAACATCGGTGAGGAGTGGCCGGACCTGATCTGCGTCGTGAACGTCATCGAGCAGCACCACCGCGCGTCTGCCGACGAGCAGCTCGCGACACCGCGCTGCCCGCCCTCCGGCGTCGGTGGGGAGCTCATTCTCCGGCTCGCCGAGCGATCGCAGGAGGCGGCCGGGAATCTCGGCCGAACGGGGCGGTGGCTCGCTCCCGTACCCGCCTAGATTCACATACAGTCGACCGTCGGGAAACCTGGTCCGCGCCCGGTGGCACCAGTGCACGGCCAAAGCCGTCTTTCCCACGCCGGCCATTCCGTCGATCGCTATCACCGTCGTGCCCCGGTCCGCCACCGCGTCGAGCAGGGCAAGCTGGGCGTCCCTTCCCACGAATCCCGCAACGTCATCGGGAAACCGGGCATCGTCGGTCGACGGCCGCACGCGCGCGACCTGCTGACCGAGGCGAACGGTTTCCGCCGGCGTCGCCAGCTCTGCGCCGTCGGTCAGGATGGCCTGATGCAGTCGGCGCAGCTCTGGGCCTGGCTCGAGGCCAAGCTCGGCAACGAGCGTGTCACGCGCCCGGTGGTAGGCGACCACGGCTTCGGCCCGCCGGCCACACCGGTACAGGGCCGTCATCAGCAGACCGTGCAGCCGTTCCTGGAATGGATACGCGCGGACCAGCTCCGCCAGCTCGTCGATCACCTCGGCGTGCCGCCCGAGGTCGAGAGCGCCGCTGAAGCGGTCCTCGATGACGGTCAACCGTAGCTGCTCGAGCCGTTCCGCCGCGGCCGCCACCATATGGCTGAACGGCACGTCGGCGAACGGCCGACCGCGCCACAGTCCCAGCGCTTCGGTCAGCTGGCCGACCCCATGGCCGGTCTTCCCCGCGGCCAGGCTGCGCCTGCCCCGCTCCGCGCCCCGCTCGAACAACGAAGCGTCGACGGCGCCATCCTCGGCCAGCAACTGGTACCCGTGCCCACGCGTCACCAGTTTGACCGGCGAGCCTTCCAACATCCGGCGCAGGCGCATCACGTACACCTGGACCGTGCTGGTCGCGGTCCGCGGCTGCCTACGCTCCCACAACTCGTCGACGAGCCGGTCGGTGGTCACGGTCTGTCCAGACTCCACCAGCAGAACCGCGAGCACCAGACGCGGTTGCGCCGCACGGATCCCCGTCCAGGCCGTACCGGTCCACAGCTGCAAGGGGCCGAGCATCTTGATCCACACGTCCGCACCTACCTGCGACGGACGGTCGACTACCTCCGTCGTCTGTGTTCGCACCAATCCGACCGCCAGATTGGTCAGTTTCCGGTCGGCGACACCGGGATCAGTGCGGCAGACCCATCCGGTACGCCAGTCCGCGTAGCTCTCGGCTGACCGGTGCCCGTTGCGGGCGGCAGAGCATGTCCGCGACCGCCTCGCGGACGAGCGGGTGCAGCCGGACACGCAGCGGCGCGAGCCGCTCCGCGCGGCGCAGCATCCGGACCGCCTCCTCGTCGCCGTGCATCATCGCGTGCGCGCGGCCCAGGTCGACCCAGTACGTTGCTTGCCGTTCCGGTGTCGGGAGGGCCTCGGCGGACAACACCGCCGCCGCCGCAGCGACCTGAGCGGGCTCGCCGGACTCCACCGCGACCTGCATCCGGTGCAGTCCCACGTTCGGCGGGCTGAAGGAGAACCCCCGGGTGAACGCCGGGCCGTTCTCGCCGGCCGCGACCCGCTCCGCGGTGTCCAGCCGTGCGGACGCCTCCTCGGTCTGGCCAGCGAGCGCCGCCGCGTACGCGGCCACGAGTTGCAGCGCGCCGTGCGCCGCGGCCGCGTCGGGCCCTGCTGCGGTCGAGGCCAGGTCAGCACCGGCCGAGGAGTACCCGAGCGCGGCCCGGGTCAGGCCGGCCGCCACGAGTGCGTGCGCTCGGGCGAACTCCGCCGCGGCCAGCCACGCCGGGTCGTCGAGACCCTCGGCCGCCTGGCGAACGTGCAGAGCGGCCACCCACGCCAGATCCAGGTAGCCCAGGTTCTTCGTCATGCCCATGGCGGCGTGCCCGGCCCAGAAGTAGGCGCGCAGCAGTCGGGTGCGGTCCTCCGCTCCAGGCGTGGCCGCCACGGTCGCCCGGAGCCGGATGAGCAGGCCCGGCAGCACCTCCCCGAGCCCGGCCAGATCCAGGGAAGAGCGGAGCGGGGTCAGGGCCTCGGTCTCGGCTACCAGCTTGGCCGGCTCGTCGGCGCGAGCGGGATCCGGGAAGTCCTGCAGCGCCTCCCTGACCCGGACCACGGCCGCGTCCAGCGGCCCGCCCTGCCGTCCGGGCACGTGCGGCAGGCCGGTCAGGTCGACCGGCGACACCTCCAGCGCGTCGGCGAGCGCAGCCAGGTCCGCCCAGCGCTCCAGCGGCAACACCCCTCGTTCGACCTTCGACAGCCAACTCTTGGTATGGCCGGCGAGTCCGGCGACGACATCGAGGGACAGCCCTCGGCGTAGCCGGGCCGAGCGGACAGCCGCGCCGATACCCGTACGCTCGTCCATATCGGAGCCTGCCTCTCCGGCCGGGCCCCGGGGCTGACGCGCTGCGGAGCCGTTTCGCGCCCACCGTACTCGGGCACGGACCCGCAGACCGGGGTTCGGCTCCCGCAGAAATGGGCCAGAATGGACCACGGCCCCAGGCAGATCGGGCTTGGGCAGGCCGCGGGAGAATCAGCCTGCGCACCGAGGATCGCGTCGACGGCCTGGCTGGTGCGGTCCTCGGCGTCCGGCCACAGGTGGCCGTAGATCTCCAGGCTTTCGAGCGGGCGCTTCTGGCACCTGATCGCCGCGGCGGTCCACGCCTGTCTGCGACGGTGTCTGAGTTCTGCCAGGTACTCGCGGGGCCCCGCTGCGGCGGCAGGAGCGGCATCCACGCATCGGCCCCTGGCCTGGTCCTGGTCTGGCTCTGGTGTCCTTGCAGGCCGGCCTTGTCGCCCGAGTTACCACGCCGGCTGCCTGGGAGCGGTCAAACGTTGGTCACCAGGGCAGCAAAGCCGCGGCCGGCTGGCGCCCCGACCCGGTCCTGGGTAGTGCGCTCGACCGCGACCCTGCTGCCTGGGTGAGACGCCGACGGCACCGGTCCTGGTCCGGTTTCCTTGCAGGGCCGGCTTTGCTGCCCGAGTTACCACGCCGGGTGCCTGGGAGCGGTCGAACGTTGGTCACCAGGGCAGCAAAGCCGCGGCCGGCTGGCGCCCCGACCCGGTCCCGGGTGGTGGGCTCGACCGCGACCCTATCGGTCACCCGCGGGCCGGCGGAGCCAGCACTGGATGCGAGGCTCCGCGCCGACACGCCGGGTCGACGCACCGCGGTGACGACTTCGGCCCACTGGTGACGAGTTGCGTCCACCGATGTCATCGCCGGCCGGCCGAACCCGTCACCCGCGGGGACGCGCTCACCGGCTCGGTGGTGGCCGGCAAGGCCGGGGTGTGCGTGTTCGAAGAGGATCTCCGCCGCCCGCAGGCCATCCTGGCGCACCCGGACCTGCGCCGGCTGCTGGATCTCCGGCAGCCGGTGGCGGTGGTGCTCGGTGGTGTCCTCTGCAGTTCCTCGCCGACGCCGACGACCCAGCTGGCGTGGTAGGCCGGCTGCTGGCGCCGCTGGCCGCCGGCAGCCACCTGGTGGTCTCACACGCCACCGCGCACGGCCGGGCACCGGGCTGGGAGCCGGTCAGCCTGCTGTACCAGCAGGCGGCGGCGGTCACCGCCCGCAGCCGGGCGCAGATCGAGGCCCTGTTCGCCGGCCTGGCGCTGGTCGACCCCGGGGTGGTCTGGCTGCCGCTGTGGCGGCCGGAGCCCGGCGTCGTCGCCGAGCTGGCACGCGCCGATCTTGACGTTGTGGTCGGCGCCACGCCGAATTGTGCGGCCATAACGTCAAGATCGGCGGCCGGTTGGTGACCTGTCGGGGGTGCGGCCCCGGGTGCATCCTTGGTAGTGGCGTTCGGGCGGGGTGGCAGGGGGTGCGCGGCGTGGAGTTTCGGCTGCTTGGTGATGTCGAGGTTCGTGATGATGGTGGTGGGGTGGTGGCGTTGGGGTCGCGGCAGCGGGCGGTGTTGGCGGTGCTGTTGTTTCGGGCGAATGCGGTGGTGTCCCGTGTGGAGTTGATCCGGTTGGTGTGGGGGCCGCGGTCGCAGGACTGGCCGGTGACGGTCGAGGACTTGGTGACTGACTATGTGTCGCATTTGCGGGGGCGGGTGGGCCGAGCTGGCGGGGTGCGGTTGGTGGCGCGGGCGCCGGGGTTCGTGGCGGAGGTGGATGCGGGGTTGGTGGACTGGCACCGGTTCGGTGAGTTGTGCCGGCAGGCGCGGGCCGCCCGGGAGGCCGGTGAGAATGCCGACGCGGTGCGGTTGCTGCGCGCGGCGCTGGGGCTGTGGCGGGGGCCGGCGCTGGCCGACCTGCCCGGTGACGGGCTGGACCCGGTCCGGGCGCGGATGGCCGAGCGGCGGCTGGCCGCCGCGGAGGATCTCGCCGAGCTGGAGTTCGACCGGGGCGCGGCCGGTGCGGTGGTTGAGCTGCTCGGTGAGCTGTCTGCTGCGCATCCGGAGCGGGAGCGGCTGGCTGCGGCGCTGGTCCGGGCGCTGCACGAGGCCGGCCGCCGGGACGAGGCGGCCGCGGTGTACCGGCGTACCCGCCGGCACCTGGCCGAGGAGCTGGGGCTGGACCCGGCCGAGGTGCTGGAGCGGGCCTACCAGGCGGTGCTCACCGGCACCGCGCCAGCCGGGGCGGCACGGGCGCAGGTGGTTCCCGCGCAGCTGCCGGCTGACGTGTATGGCTTCGCCGGCCGGGCCGAGCAGCTGGCCCGGCTGGACACCTTCCTGGGCAGCGCAGCGGCCGGTGCGCCGGCGGCGGTGGTGATCTCGGCGGTGTCCGGGACGGCGGGGGTGGGCAAGACCGCGCTGGCGGTGCACTGGGCGCACCGGGCCGCGGGGCGGTTCCCGGACGGGCAGCTGTATGTGAACCTGCGCGGGTTCGACCCCGGCGGGCAGGTGATGGCCCCGGCTGCGGCGGTCCGTGGGTTCCTGGACGCTTTCGGGGTGCCGGCGGAGCGGGTCCCGGCGAGCCTGCAGGCGCAGGCGGCGCTGTACCGCAGCCTGCTGGCGGGCAGGCGGGTGCTGGTGGTGCTGGACAACGCCCGGGATGCCGAGCAGGCCCGGCCGCTGTTGCCGGGCACTCCTACCGCGCTGGTGCTGGTGACCAGCCGCAGCCAGCTGACCAGCCTGGTCGCCGTCGACGGCGCTCACCCGCTGACCCTTGACCTGCTCACTGAGGACGAGGCCCGGGAGTTGCTGGCCCGCCGGCTGGGCCCGGACCGGGTCGCCGCCGAACCAGCGACGGTGAAGCAGATCATCACCTCCTGTGCGCGGCTGCCACTAGCGCTGACCATCGCCGCGGCCCGGGCCGCGCAGTCCGGGTTCCCACTGGCCGCGCTGGCCGCCGAGTTGGCTGAGGCGAGTGGGCGGCTGGAAGCGCTGGACGCCGGGGATGCGGCCGGGCAGGTGCGCGCGGTGTTCTCCTGGTCCTACACCGCGCTGTCCCCGGCTGCGGCCCGGCTGTTCCGGCTGCTGGGCCTGCATCCGGGCCCGGACATCTCCGCGGCGGCGGCGGCCAGCCTCGCCGCCGTCCCCCCAGCCGAGGCCCGGCGGCTGCTGGCCGAGCTAGTCCGGGCCAGCCTGCTCACCGAGCACACCCCTAGCCGGTACGGCTTTCATGACCTGCTGCGCGCCTACGCCGCTGACCTCACCCACACCCACGACCCCGACCGCCAGCGCCGAGCCGCCCTCGGCCGGATGCTCGACCACTACCTGCACACCGCGCATACCGCCGCCCGGCTCCTGAACCCGCTCCGCGAGCCGATCCCGCTCGCCCTCACCCCGCCCGCCCCCGGCGTCACCCCGGAACAGCCCGCCGACCACGGGCAGGCACTGGCCTGGCTGACGGCCGAACATCCCGTGCTGCTGGCCGCGGTCCGACAGGCCGCCGAGGCCGGGTTGGACACCTACACCTGGCATCTGGCCTGGACCCTCGCCACGTTCCTGGACCGGCGGGGGCACTGGCACGAGCTCACCACCGTCTGGCAGGCCGCCCTGCCCGCCGCCGGGCGGCTGGATCGCCCGGTCGCGCAGGCCTATGCCCACCGCCGCCTCGCCTGGGCCCACAACCGGCTGCGCCGCTACCCGGACGCCCACACCCACCTCGCCCACGCCCTGCTCCTGTACGCCCAAGCCGGCGACCACGTCGGCCAGGCCCACACCCACCACGACCACGCCTACCTGTGGGACCGGCAGGGGCGGCCTGAGCTGGCCCTCGACCACGCCCAGCAGGCCCTCACCCTGGTTCAGGCCGTCGGCCACCGCCGCGGGCAGGCGAACGTCCTCAGCGCGGTCGGCTGGTACCACGCCCTGCTCGGCGAC
>Ga0066388_100000627_pt1 | contig 17450 bp, 18 predicted proteins | sample PanSoiMetaGPlot6_FD_64539 | JGI IMG/M metagenome (GOLD analysis project Ga0066388, IMG submission 64539) | Tropical forest soil microbial communities from Panama analyzed to predict greenhouse gas emissions - Panama Soil - Plot 6 (Hybrid Assembly) | ecosystem: Environmental > Terrestrial >... | reverse complement strand
TCCTCGGCCAGAGGCAAGATCACCGGTTTGGTCAGTGGCAAGGCCATAAGCTATCGGGATCGGAAAGGACTTCCGCAGCCAATGAGCCTATGAGCCTATCGTTAACGATGGGTTAGCCGGCCCGCTCATCGTGGTGCAAATCCCGGCCACCGCTGTAAACGAGGAAACCGTGTCTCGCCTGTGGTTCATCAAGAGCGAGCCCGAGGTAACCGGTACCGGCGGCCGATTGCTGCATTCCGACATGGCGAAACGTCCTGAGGTGGAGCTCCGTCACTGCTCGTTCGCCGAGCCAATAAGGCGGCGTGAGCGGGGCCAATGCGCCGAGCGCGCGGACGCGCGTCCGACCATCAAATGCGAGCGGAAGCAGCAGCAATTCGAGTTCGGCCTGGGTCTGATCTGACGTAAGACCAAGAACGCCCGCGACAACGCCGACGCTCTCGTTCAAAACCGCAGCGAGCAGGTTCTCGACCTGCATGCGACTCGTCACGCTCCATAGGCTGTTAAAGGCCTCTCCCTTGATTTCCCGGGCAAACAGGGTGCAGACCCGGGTGCCGGCGAGACGAAATCTGATGCCCTTACTGAAATCTGCCGAAAGTAAGAAAGTGTCGCCAAGAACACTGCGAATGTCACCAGGGTCTATGTCAGCACGTGCGGGCACACCACGCCGTCCACGTTGCCGGTTCCAATGATCAAATAGCGCGCGGGTGGAAGCATGTTTCATTGCGATACCTGTTTCGTCACGGGATGTGGCGCCTGTCCCCGATCGGCACAGGCGCCACACTCGTTCTGCCGTGAGAGCTCCAGCGAGGCACGCCCCGTGCCACCCGACGCGGAACCAATGCCGATCGGTGGTTAGTGTTAAAATGCGAAGTAAGTTGGCAGCATGAAGGTGCCCCCGTATGGTCGCAATGTGGTTGACCGCCGTGTTCGGCAGCGCGTCGGTACTCGGGAGTTCTGGAGCCTCGGGGAGGCGAGGGATGTGACCCAAGCCGTAAAGGCAAGTCGATAATCCCAACGTGGCTCAAGGGAGGGCGAAAGCCCTCCCTTTATTCTTTGTCCTCAATGCACCTTGCGGCGGATTGGCGAAGCTGCGTAACTGCAGGGCCCACCCCGGATTTCCTCGTGAAGCGCGAACCAATTTTCAACATACCTGCCGTCGTCATCGCGGTGCTGGCCGTGCTGGTGATTGTCCATCTGGTGCGCACGTTTCTGCTGAGCGAGCAGCAAGACATCGAATTTCTGCTCACGTTCGCTTTCATCCCCGCGCGTTATGACAGTGCATTCGTGCTCGATGGTGGGCTTCCCGGCGGCGGCGCAGACGTATGGACCTTTTTCACGTACGCACTGATCCACGCAAACTGGGTGCATCTCGGCGTCAACGCGATATGGCTTCTTCCATTCGGAAGCGCGGTCGCGCGCCGCTTCGGAGCACTTCGTTTTCTGGCATTTTTTGCCGTGACCGCCGCTGCGGGCGCTGCGCTGCATCTCGCCACGCACCCCGGCGAGCAATTTCCGATGATCGGAGCCTCTGCGGCGATTTCCGGCACAATGGCCGCTGCGATGCGTTTCGCGTTCCAGCGTGGCGGCCCGCTCGGGCTGCTAGGACGAGCCGACGCGAGCGCCTATCGCGTGCCGGCCATTCCATTACGGGGTGTCCTTTCGGACGCCCGCGTCGTGCTGTTCCTTGTGGTGTGGTTCGGGATCAACATCCTTTTCGGCGTTGGCCCGCTTCCGATCGCCGGGGCCGATCAACCTGTGGCCTGGGAGGCCCATATCGGCGGATTTCTCGCGGGCCTCTTTTTGTTTTCATGGTTCGATCCACCACCCGAATTACCGCAGGATGAAGGCTCTGCTGCAGCGCCGCATTAGTGAACCGGTGTGCGCGGATCTGCCTCACACATTTGCGTCTTGACGGAACCGACCACACGGCAGGATCGTTCAGGATGCCTCGGCCACGCTGCCGTCGTTGGGTCGGGGACCAAGCACGTCGTGTGTTCCAAAGTAACGTGCGCAAGGGAGGCTGCCGTGAACGTTAAGACGATCCTGGCCGCCAAGAAGCGTAACTTGGGTGGCGACATCATTTGTATCGAGCCGACCGCCGACCTCGCGGCGGCGGCTAAATTGCTCTCCTTGCATCGTATCGGTGCGGTGCTCATCCGGGGTGCGGGAGGGCACCTCGCCGGCATATTGTCGGAGCGGGATATCGTGCGAGCCCTCTCCGAACACGGAAAAGATGCACTGCTGCGACCGGTTGGCCAAGTCATGACGCGTGAGGTCGCGACATGCGGCGAGGACGACTCGGTTGCGAGCATCATGGAGCGCATGACGGCGGGAAAATTCCGCCATCTGCCGGTGGTCGCCGATGGCGAACTCGTCGGCCTTATCTCCATTGGTGACGTGGTCAAGCAACGCCTCGAAGAAATCGAGAGCGAGTCGGAAGCGATGCGGGACTATATTCGCACCGCGTAAATTGTCGAACTAGATAGCCGCGCCGTTGGTTGGCTGTGACAGTGCGGTGATCGCTTCGCTCACCGCGCCCATCGCTTTTCCCGCGGCGTCCCTGCCAATCTCGATTGCTTCCGCGGCGCGATGGAAATCAAACCAGCCTAGCGCGCCGAGCCGCGGGCTAATGAGCACGTCGGGCGGATCGCCGGCGAGCCGCGCGCGCGTGATGCGATCCTGCATCACGTTGAAAGCTTCAACCATGACGGTCGGTAGGCCGGGACGCCCGCGCCTGCCAAAAATCTGCCGGCGGAGGGAGCGTTCGCCGGTGAACATGCCGCGCAGACCATTGGGCTTGGCTTGGGCGGTTGCGACGTCGCTGTCGTCGGAGCCGTGGCTCGCAATGATCGTCCCGCGTCCAAAAAGATCGGCATTAAGATTCACTGCGATCACCAGCCGCGCACCAAGTGCCCGTGCGGCCGAGACTGGCACCGGATTGACCAGTGCACCGTCGACAAGCCAGCGACCGCCGATCAAGACTGGAGGAAAAATCCCGGGCAGGGCGTAGGACGCCCGCAGTGCGTCACTTAGTCTTCCACGTGTGAGCCATATCTCGTGGCCCGTGATGAATTCTGTAGCGATCGCGGCAAAGCGGATCGGCAGGTCGTCGATGCGGCTGTCTTTAAGCCCGGTCTCAAGTCGGCCTGCGAGTTGGCCGCCGCCGATCAGACCAGAGCCCGATAAACTGATGTCTAGATAGCTCAGCACACCGCGCACGGTCAGCGAGCGTGCCCAGTTTTCCAAATTGTCTAATTCCTTAGCGGCATAACAGCCGCCGACCACCGCGCCGATGGACGTGCCAACGATGACGTCGGGTGCGATACCATGCTCCTGCAGCTTGCGAAGGACGCCGATGTGGGCGAAACCGCGAGCGGCACCGCCGCCAAGCGCGAGGCCAATGACTGGGCGGCTAACGGTAGGTTGCGGGTGCGTGGAGGCGTCCGCTGCACGGTCACCGTTGCGCCCTCGCGCGAAAAAGCCTTCGAACACCAAGGCCATTCTCCTTATCCCTCACCTAGTCGACTGGTACCTTGCGCGAGCGTGCGAATGCAGCACCGGAAGAGTGCTGGCGGAGTCTTGTGACAGAAACGTGACGGGGAAGCTTGCGCTCGCGGCATTACGTAAAGGTTAAGTAGTACGACGAATGATTGGTTCCTTAGCCCCAAAACGCGTCACAATAGCATCAAGATTTGGCCGCTCACGATCCTCGGGAGGCTTGGCCGGGCGGCCGATATGCACAAATCCGGCGATGCGTTCGTTAGGGGCGACACCCAGGACTTCAAGCACGCGCCGGTCATATGCATACCACTCGGTGATCCAACTTGCGGCATAGCCCATGGCATGGGCAGCGAAAACCAGGCTCATGGCGGAAGCACCAGCAGAGAGCTGCTGCTCCCATTCGGGAATCTTCACATGGGGCCCTGCGCGGCTCACCACGGCGATCACCAGTGGGGCACGCGCAAGCCGCTTGCGCTCAAACTCAATTTGCTCGGCAGTAGCGTCCGGGCGTTCGGCACGAAACACGGAGGCGATGACCTCACCGGCCGTCGTACGCGCATCGCCTTCGAAGAGGATGAAACGCCAGGGCGCTAGCTTTCCGTGATCGGGCACCCGCGACGCGATTCTCAACAGTGTTTGGATCTCTGAGGCGTTTGGGCCCGGGCCGCTCAATTCGATTGGTTTGACCGAACGGCGGGTCTTCAACAGCTCCAGAGCATCTGGCATCGGCGTCCTCGTGAAAATTATGCCGTTGCGCCTACCACAGCGCTAATACACTCACAAACAGGTCCGTACTCGGCTTGAAATCGCCTCGATTTCGGCCGAAAACAACGACGTTATGAAGAGGGTATCAACCGCCGCGTCGCGTCGCCGGTTAGGGCCGGCACTTATGTTTTTCGCGATTGCAGCTATGCCGCTGTCGGATCCGCCGCAAGCCCGCGCGCAAAATTCGCTATTTTCGGCCACGCCGTCGACCGGTTTGATCTCGCCGATGCCTGCCACGCGCGGCGATATTTTTGGGCCGAGCAATTTGTCGATCCCGCCCACGCCGCAGGGACAACCGTCGCAGCAGGTGCCGAACTCAAGCAACACGACTGCATCGATTCCGGTAGTCCCACTGGGGCAGGTGGCGTTGGCGCTGAGCGCGCATTTCGGCAAGGATTCGCCGCCGATTAGTGGTGGTTTGACCTGGCGTGTCTACGGCGCCAAAGCCGATACGAACGGAAATTTCAAACTCTTGAAGGAAGACAAGACACCAACGCCGACGATCGTTCTTCCGGCCGGCTCCTACATCGTACACGTCGGCTTCGGGCTTGCTACGGCCGTCAAACCGATCGACTTGCGCAGTTCGACAGTGCACGAAGATTTCGAGTTGCCAGCGGGCGGACTTCGTATTGAAGGCAAAGTGGGCGATGTGCGTATTCCACCGGGACAAATTTCATTTGACGTTTATAAAGGCAGTCAGTTCGAGGCCGGCGACCGTCGCCCGATCGCCGAGCGTGTCATGACGAGCGACGTGATCGTTGTCCCGGAGGGGACCTACTACATTGTTTCGAACTACGGCGATGCCAACTCGGTTGTCCGCTCCGACATTCGCGTACAAGCTGGCAAACTTACCGATATCACAGTGACACATCGCGCGGCCGCGATCACGCTCAAGCTGGTGGGCGACCGGGGCGGCGAGGCACTCGCCAATACCGCATGGTCTGTGCTTACACCCGGTGGTGACGTTATCAAGGAATCGATCGGTGCCTTCCCGCGAGTAATCCTTGCCGAGGGCGAGTATCGCGCCATCGCCCGCAATGAAGGGAAGGTCTACGAGCGCGAATTCAAGGTCGTCACCGGCGTCGACGGAGATGTCGAGGTGCTCGCCCGCTGAGCGGGCCGGGATCTTCCTGCATCAGACGGAATTATAATAGTGCGGACGGTTGTCAACGACCCGGTTATGGACGTCTTTACCCGACTTGATTTGCAGAAAACTGCCTTATTGCTCGACGTCGACGGAACGATCATCGACATCGGTCCGTCGCCGAAAGAGGTTGAGGTTGCGGCTGGACTGCGCGAAACGCTCAGGCGCCTATTTGACTTCGGTGGTGGCGCACTTGCCCTTGTGAGCGGACGTCCGATCGTTGACCTGGACCGGCTCTTTACACCCTTGCGCTTGCCGACAATTGGGGGCCACGGTGCAGAGATGCGTTTGCGCGACGGCGAGGTACTTTTTTGGGCAAAGCCGCTGCCAAGGGAATTGCGCCTGCGGCTTGCAGAAGGCGCGGGCATCGGGCCTGACGTCGTGGTGGAGGACAAGAATTACTCTCTCGCACTGCATTATCGAAGATCCCCCAAACTTGCAGAACTCTTGCGCCGCCATGTTGCCACCAGCACCGCGGAATTTCCGGGGGAGCCCACCGAATTGCTGCTGGGAAAGGCGATGTTCGAGGTCAAGCGTCCGGGTATCAACAAGGGCGAGAGCATTCGCCGGTTAATGGAGCATGCACCGTTCGCCGGGCGAACGCCGGTCTTTGTTGGCGACGATGTGACCGATGAATCTGTCTTTAAAGTATTGCCCGAAATCGGGGGCAAGGGATTTAGCGTCAATCGCTACTTTTACGGGCTGACGGGAATATTCAAAAGCCCGGCACAGGTCCGTGATGCCCTGCGCGTTCTCGCTGACAGGGGGTAGCCATTCATGACCGACTACGGACTGGACCTTGCAGTGATCGGCAATGGCCGCACCGCGGCGTTGCTCGATCCCTCATCGCGCATCGTGTGGTGGTGCCTGCCCCGCTACGACGGCGACCCGGTGTTCTGCCGATTGCTCGCTGGCGACGAGGACAAAGGCTTCACCGACGTGTTGCTTACCGGACAGGTCGATAGTCGCTCCGAATATTTACGCAACACGGCAATCGTCTCGACCGAGTTGTTTGACAACGACGGTGGTGCTGTGCGCATCACCGATTTTGCGCCGCGTTTCCAGATCTACGGCCGCACATTTCGTCCGCCTCAGCTCATGCGCATCATTGAGCCGATCAGCGGGATGCCACGTATTACTGTTCGTTTTCGCGCAACGCATCGGTACGGCGAGCCCGTTGCATCACGGTCGTCGGGCAGCAACCACATTCGCTACTGGCGCGATGAGGTGCCGATCAGGCTCACCACCGATGCACCGCTGTCGTATGTAGAGAATGAGGCATCGTTCATTCTCACGCGCCCCGTTCATCTTGTGTTCGGCACCGACGAACCCTTCGAGGGTTCGCTCGAGAGCACGTGCCGCGATTTTTGCGAACGCACGCGGGATTACTGGCTCGAGTGGGTGAGAAGGCTCGCCTTTTCCATTGACTGGCAGGACGAGATCATCCGTGCCGCCATCACGCTCAAGCTGTGCAACTATGAAGAGACCGGCGCGATCGTCGCGGCGTTGACAACCTCTATCCCTGAAGGTCCGAGCTCGGGACGCAACTGGGACTACCGGTTTTGCTGGATGCGGGATGCCTTCTTCGTCGTGCGCGCGCTCAATCGCATCGGCGCAACACGCACGATGGAGGATTTCATTTCGTATATTCTCAGTGTCGCCGGCGGTCGCGCCGATCAGATCCGCCCGCTCTATGGCGTCGTGCACACCGACACGCTCGAGGAGCGAACGGCACCGTCGCTCGCCGGATACGGCGGGGACGGACCGGTGCGAGTCGGCAACGCCGCGGCCAATCAGACCCAGCACGATGTTTTTGGCAGCATCATTATGGCGGCCACGCCGATGTTCTTTGATCGCAGGCTACCTCGACCAGGTGACGCGCCTCTGTTTCACACGATCGAGCCACTCGGCGAGCGGGCGGCGAGGTTAGCGCTTGAGCCGGATGCCGGCATATGGGAGTATCGCGGTCGCAAGCGTGTCCATACGCATTCAGCCGCGATGTGCTGGGCGGGTTGTCAGCGGCTTGCGGCGATTGCCACCCATCTCAACTTGTCTGAACGGTCGGTCTATTGGGGCGGAATTGCAGACCGCATCGGTGAAGAAGTGCTCAAACGCGCCTGGAATCCCAAGCGAAAGGCGTTTTCGGCGGCTTTCGAGAGTGACGACCTTGACGCCAGCGCGCTTTTGCTGGCCGAACTTGGCCTGGTAGCCCCAGACGACCCGCGTTTTACGGCCACCGTCGACGCCATCGGCCATGAACTTAGGCGCGGTTTCCACGTTATGAGGTATGTCGCTGCCGACGATTTTGGCCTTCCGGAGTCGGCCTTTTTGATTTGCCGCTTCTGGCTGATCGATGCAATGTGGGAGATTGGACGGCGGGACGAGGCCCGCGATATGTTCGTCGATGCGCTTCGAATTCGAAATCGCTACGGGCTCCTGTCGGAGGACGTGCACCCATTGACCGGAAAATTGTGGGGGAATTTTCCGCAGACCTATTCAATGTCAGGTTTGATTTTGACGGCAATCAAGCTGTCGCGAAGCTGGGGAGACCGGTATTGGCGCGGCTCGTCGTAGTGTCGAATAGAGTTGGTATACCTGATCGCGGTACGCGGCCCGGCGGCCTCGAGGTGGCGATCAGACCGCCACTCAAGCGGCATGGAGGCCTCTGGTTTGGCTGGAGCGGGCGGGTTGCGGAAGAAGTGCCGCGCGGAGTCAGGTCCGTCACTCAGGACAACGTCACTTACGCTACTGTCGATCTGGCTAAAGACGACTATCAGGAATTTTACAACGGCTTCGCGAATCGCGTGCTGTGGCCAATCCTTCACTATCGGCTCGATCTCGCCGAATTCACCCGCCGCGATCTCGGCGGCTACTTCCGCGTCAACCAGTATTTCGCCACTCACCTCGAAAAATTGCTGCTGCCCGATGATGTCGTGTGGGTGCATGACTATCACTTGATGCCCCTTGCCAAAGCGCTGCGCGATCGCGGCCATAGCAACAAGATCGGTTTCTTCATTCATATTCCGTTTCCGCCGCCTGAAATTCTCACGGCCTTACCCAATCACGATCAGCTGATCCCTGCCCTCTGTCACTACGATTTGGTCGGTTTCCAGACGGAGGTCGATGCCGCCAATTTCTCACGCTACATCGCCAATGAATGCGGACTGCCTTGGGCCAATGGCAACAGCTTTCACTTTGGCAATCGCGTTGTGCAAATCGGTACATTCCCCGTCGGAGTCGAGACCGAGGCCTTCGCTCGTCTCGCACGTCGCGCCGTAGAAACACATTTCGTACGCGAGGTGCTCGACAGCCTTTCAGGCCGCGCCATGATTATCGGCGTCGATAGACTCGACTACAGCAAGGGCATCCCTGAGCGGATGAGCGCGTTCGAGCGCTTCCTCACGAATTTTTCCGACTGGCGCGGCAAAGTGACTTACCTGCAAATTACGCCGCGCAGCCGGACCGGCATTCCTGAATACGCCGACATGGGGCGTTCGGTGGGGGAGGCGGTCGGACGCATCAACGGCGCTTTCGGCGAGGCATCTTGGACGCCGGTCCGCTACATTAACAAGGCACACAGTCGCACCGCGCTTGCCGGTCTCTATCGTGCTGCACGTGCTGGATTAGTTACGCCTTTGCGCGACGGCATGAACCTGGTGGCCAAAGAGTTTGTGGCCGCGCAGAACGCGGATGATCCCGGTGTGCTTATCCTGTCGCGTTTTGCCGGAGCCGCGCACGAATGTTCTGCCGCATTGCTGGTGAATCCTTATGACCCTGAAGGTGTGGGCCAGGCCATCAATCGTGCGCTCTCGATGCCGCTCGAGGAGAGGCGGCAACGCCATACGGCGAATTTCAAGGTGCTTGTGCGCAACGACCTCAGTCAGTGGGCCGAACGTTTCCTGCGCGCGCTCAACCAGCCCGCCGGCGCACCTGACGCGCGCGCGTGGGCGCTCGTTGCCGGCAGCCGTTGACTTTGATCGGAGTAGGCAGCCGACCCTTTGCTGCAATATGATTTAACAACAAACTCTGGGGGATCTATGCGCATTACCACGGGACTGTCTTGTTTCATTTTATTCATAACCTTGGTGGAGTGTGTATGGGCAGCCGATGCCCGCAAGGGCGAAACGTTGGCCAAGCGCTGGTGTGCGGCCTGTCACGTAGTTGCCGCCGACCAGGAGCGTGGCAACACACAAACTCCGCCGTTCTCTGCGATCGCAAAGAAGCCGGGCTTCGACGAGACAAAGGTTGCCTATTTCCTGTTGGCACCCCATCCAAATATGCCCGATATGAATCTGTCACGTAGCGAGGCGGCCGATCTCGCGGCGTTTATAGCGAACCAGAAGTAGCCTCAATCGCTCTTATTCGCCGGACATCGGGCGGTACCGCTTCCGCGGTCAGCGCCTTGAGCGCCGCGTCGAGAGACATGACTTGCTGGCCTTCATTGCCCAGCCGGCGGATGGATACCGTGCGTTCGGCGGCTTCCTTTTTGCCGACGACAAGAAGAGCAGGGACCTTGGCCAGCGAATGCTCTCGTACTTTATAGTTGATTTTCTCGTTACGAAGATCGGCTTCGACACGCAGGCCAAGCTTTCGCGCGGCTTCGATCGCCTCACGCGCAAAGCCATCCGCGTCCGAAGTGATTGTGGCCACAACCGCTTGTACCGGCGACAGCCAAAGCGGCAGATGCCCGGCATGATGTTCGATCAGAATCCCGGTAAAGCGCTCGAGTGAGCCGAACATGGCCCGGTGAAGCATCACCGGCGTGACCTTGTTTGAATGCTCGTCGATGTAGAATGCACCGAGCCGGCCCGGGAGATTGAGGTCGACCTGCACCGTCCCGCACTGCCAGTCGCGGCCGATGGCGTCGCGCAAGACATATTCGAGCTTTGGTCCGTAGAAAGCACCTTCACCCTTGTTGAGGGTCCACGGTCGGCCGGATGCCTTTAAAGCGGCCATCAGCGCGGATTCAGCCTTGTCCCATACGGCATCGTCACCAATTCGTTTGGCGGGCCGGTCGGAGAACTTGATGCGCACGTCGGAGAATCCAAAATCCTCGTATATTGAGAGGATTAGATCATTCATTTTTAGTGCCTCATCAGCGATCTGGGCCTCGCTGATGAAGACATGCGCGTCGTCCTGGGTGAAAGCTCGCACGCGCATCAGCCCGTGCAGCGCGCCTGACGGCTCGAAACGGTGGACCTTGCCGAATTCCGCAATTTTTACCGGAAGCTCGCGGTAACTGCGCAAGCCATTCTTGAAGATCTGCACATGGCCCGGGCAGTTCATCGGCTTGACGGCGTAGACCCGCTCATCCTCCTCGCGCTTCTGTGTCAGAAAAATCATGTCGGAATAAGTCGGTATGTGGCCCGTGGTCTCCCACAGAGTCTTGTCCATGAGTTGTGGGGAGTTGACCTCGACATAGCCTGCAACACTCTGCCGGCGGCGGATGTAGTTCTCCAGCGCCTGGAACAGCGTCCAGCCCTTGGCATGCCAAAACACCGACCCGGGAGCTTCTTCCTGGAAGTGAAACAAATCCATCTCGCGCCCGACACGGCGGTGGTCCCGTTTCTCGGCTTCTTCGATCTGCCTGAGATAGGCGTCGAGCTCCTCCTGCTTAGCGAAAGCGGTTCCGTAGATGCGTGTGAGCATCGGGTTCTTTGAATCGCCCCGCCAGTAGGCGCCGGCGACCTTCATCAGCTTGAACGCATTACCGACCTTACCCACCGAGGTCATGTGCGGGCCGCGGCAAAGATCGAACCAGTCGCCTTGCTTGTAAATCTTGATCTGCTGGTCGGGAGGGATGGCATCGATCAATTCGACCTTGAAGGCTTCGCCCATATCGCGAAAGGTTTTCTTTGCCTGTTCACGCGACCAAATTTCCTTCGTGAAAGGTTTGTCGCGCGCAACAATCTCGCGCATCCTCTTTTCGATCACCGGCAGGTCTTCCAACGTGAACGGCTGATTGCGGGCGAAGTCGTAGTAGAAACCGTTTTCGATCACCGGACCGATCGTGACCTGTGTGCCGGGCCACAAACTTTGCACTGCTTCAGCAAGCACATGGGCAGCATCGTGCCGGACCAATTCGAGGGCGCGCGGATCCTCGCGCGAGATGAATTCGATCCTGGCGTCACGGTCGATGGGATCGCTCAGATCGGCGAGCGTCCCATCGAGCATCATCGCGACCGTCCGCTTCGCCAATGAGGGCGAGATGCCTTTGGCGATGTCGAGACCGGTTGTGCCTGAGGGGTATTCGCGGCGTGCGCCATCGGGGAAGGTCAGCGCGACCATCAGCGTCTCCTGTTGCTCACTCGCTGCCTACGAATGCAGGTAAGCGTGGAACCCGATATAGCAGGCAAATCGGCCGGTGCAACTAGCTCCCTGGCTTCTCATTGACGCCGCGCCAACGTCCGTAGCGCCAGGGCAAGTACCAGCGGACGCGTCCCGGAAGCCGGTCAGGGACCATGTCCAGACCTGACGTTCCCCACGGATGGCAGCGAAGAATGCGGGCGAGGGTCATCCATCCGCCGGCCCACAGTCCGAAGCGACCAATCGCCTCATCCGCGTAGTCAGAGCAGGTCGGCACATGGCGGCAACGCGGGCCGAGCAGCGGCGAGAGCGCATAGCGATAAAACTGCACCAACGCCCGCCCGGCGAGGCGAGGTAATCCGCCTAAGCCTGTTGATTTCACTTTGTTCATCGCCGTGGCCGGGCGCAAGTTCCACTGACGCTTGAGCGGTACAAAAGGTTCCAGATCCGACCAAAACATTGGAACTACTACGGGGATTTTGCGGTGATAGCGACTTTTTTACACTAGACCCGAATCTCGCAGGTGCACTAAGAGTTAGTGGCGCCGGGGGTATCAGGCGCCGCTTAAGCCCAATCAGAACGTGGATGACCACGCCAGAAAAAGGGCCGGGTGGCGAGACAGGGGAAGAATGAGCCGCTCTCGTTCGTTGGCTATCGCGCTTGCTTTGGCAGCGCCAATCTTGCTGTTGCCGGCAACGGTAAAGGCGGCCAACGACCGCACCTTGCCGATGCGTTTTGAGTATCGCACGCAAGGACCTGCCGACGCGTGCAGCACCAAGTGCAAAGTTTATGTATCGGCAACCGGCGCGATCACAGCGGATACGCCGCGCCAGTTTCTGACGTTTGCGCAAAGTCATGATTTAACCGGCGCAACGGTTGCAGTCGATTCTGATGGCGGCTCCGTGCTCGGTGCCATTGCCTTGGGACGTCAAATCCGCAACCTGAAACTCGCTACCACGGTTGGCCGGCTCGTCGACCTCCCCGCAAACGGTCAAGACGATCCGCGGGCTGAACTTTCGGCAAACGCTGACTGCGAGTCGATGTGCGCCTTTGTGCTGCTCGGTGGGGTTGAGCGGTCGGTCCCGAACGACGCGCGCGTTTTGGTGCACCAGATCTGGCTCGGCGATCGCCGCGAAGATCCGACTGCTGCGAGTTACTCGGCGGAAGATCTTGTGCTGGTCCAACGCGACATCGGACGGCTCGCACGGTACACGGCCGAGATGGGGGCAAGCGTCGATCTGCTCGATCTGGCGCTGCGCATTCCGCCCTGGGAGCCGATGCACGCCCTGACACGCGAAGAGCTACAGCGCACGCGTCTGACGACCGACGAGCCCCAGGCGCCGGTCCCTGGTACGGTAGCAGCCTCCACGTCAACGGCTGGCGCGCAACCCACACCGCGCATGACCGATGGCGTGCGGGCAGCCGCAATCAGCGAGCAGCGCTGGGCACTGGTCGATCGCTCGGGCGTGGCGACCTTGGCCCGGCGTCATCCACTGACGGTCGAGGGCGAAGAAATCGGCAGTTTCGATCTGGTCGTAGCCTGTGTGGTTGGCGGCGACGGCTACGAGGTGAGCTATATCGAACGCCGCCACGGCAGTGAACAGAGGCCTCTTCCCGGTGCGCTCGACTCCATAAGTCTACGGGTCGGCAGCAATTCAGCGGCGCTGAAGGTGGTGTCTTCCGAGCGTAAAAATTCTCCTGATGAGCTCGTCACCTATGCTTCGGGTCGCGTGCCAGCCACGCTGATTGGGGCTTTCGGCGCGGTCGGCAGCCACTCGATGCTGATCAAGACGGAAACCGCACAGCTCGCGACGGGCACCCGCGTTGGCAATACCGGCGCTACCCAGAACCTGCCGCGGCTGACCGCCGGCTGCAATAAGCCCTTGGGTGACCGCGCGGATTTGCCGAAAACGAAGACGGGCGGCCTGGCCGCGGCAAAATAGCCTTATTCCGGCGTCCGCTTGCCGTTTGACTTGGCCTCGATCTGATCGAGGGCTGAGACCACCGCATCAAAGGTGAGCAAGGTCGAGGCGTGGCGCGCCTTGTAATCACGCACCGGTTCAAGCACAGCTATGTCGGCCCATTTTCCGGTCGGAGGCGGGCCATTCTCCTTCAGCATTTTGCGAACTGTTTCACGTAACTCGCGGAGTTCGGCGGGCTTTGCTCCGATCACGTGGCGGGCCATGATCGAGGAGGAGGCCTGGCCGAGCGCGCAAGCCTTGACGTCATGCGCAAAATCCGCGACCTCGCCGCCCTTCATCTTGAGGTCCACGGTTACAGTCGAACCGCACAGCTTTGAATGGGCGGTGGCGGTGGCGTCGGGTGCGGATAACCGCCCCAGGCGAGGGATGTTACCCGCCAGGTCCAGAATCCTCGCATTGTAAACCTCGTTAAGCATTGACGTTTTTTCGAAGTTTGCCTCCGGCCGGTAAGTGAATATATAGGGACTGACAAGGCGGCGCGAGAAGGGTTGTTCTTGACGCCGGGCAGGTCTGCATACGACCTGCCGAGTGGGAATGCGGCGTCCAGCGCCACAACGGATCAACGATGATCCGTATTGGTGTACTGACGCGGCCAACCCGGTGACACATCCGGCACCCTTGCGTGCTGGTCGAACGGAGAGACCCGTCATGGACGCGAAAAGCCCCAGCAATGTAAAGCCGTGGCCGAAGCAAGGCCTATCCGAGCACGTGCGGTCGGCACCTGCGCCGGTTGAGCCGCGTCCATCGCGCGAACAGGCGGAAGCGGCTGTGCGCACGCTCATTGCCTATGCGGGTGATAATCCTGATCGCGAAGGCTTGGTGGAAACGCCAAAGCGCGTGATCGGCGCCTATGACGAAATCTTCCAGGGTTACAACGAGTGCCCGGTGGAGATTCTCGATCGCACATTCACCGAGACAGGCGGCTACGATGATTTCGTGCTGGTGCGCGACATCGGATTCAACTCGCACTGCGAACATCACATGATGCCATTCTTCGGCAAGGCCCATGTCGCCTACATGCCGGTCGATCGTGTTGTCGGACTGTCAAAGCTTGCACGCCTGGTCGACGTGTATGCCCGGCGCCTGCAAACACAGGAACATCTGACCTCGCAGGTCGCGACGGCAATCGACGAGATCCTTAAACCGCGCGGCGTTGCAGTGATGATCGAAGCCGAGCACATGTGCATGTCGCTGCGTGGCGTGGAGAAGCCTGGCGCTCTCACGGTGACCACGCATTTCACCGGGTCGTTCCGCGATGACGCCGGCGAGCAAGTCCGTTTCTTGACTATGTTGCGCGGCGGACAAAGGTAGGCTCGTCTAATATCCACCAGTCTCCTGCTTGCGTTATTGCCGAGCTGGTCTCGGCAATCCATGATAACGCGCGACAATTCTATTCGCGGTGCTGCGATGGCGGACAAATCGACGGAAATCGAAGAAGGCTTGGCTTTCGCGCCGAAATTCGACGCCGACGGGCTGATCACTGCAGTTGTGACCGACGCCCGGTCAGGCGAGGTCCTGATGGTCGCGCACATGAATGAAGAAGCGCTTCGCAGAACGATTGCAAGCGGCGAGGCCTGGTATTTCAGCCGATCGCGTAAGAAGCTATGGAAAAAAGGTGAGACATCCGGACATGTTCAACGTGTCGTCGAGTTGCGCGTCGATTGCGACCAGGACGCGCTATGGCTGAAAGTCGACCAGCAAGGCGGGGGCGCCTGTCACACTGGACGTCGGTCTTGCTTTTATCGCGCGGTGCCTGTCGGTAAGACAGTTGCGGTTGCGATGGAATTCCGGGATGCGGAAAGGACCTTTGATCCCGACAAAGTATACAAGTAGGCGCTACTTGAGCCCCGCCAGCAGTCGTTGCGCACGCGCCAGATGCGGACGGTCGTACATTTTGCCATCTATGCCAACTGTGCCCGCGCCAGGCTGCGCGGCGAATGCCGCAACTACCGCCTTTGCCTTTTCGATCTGAGCTGGGGTCGGCGTGAACACCTCATTGATAACTGGCACCTGTGCGGGGTGAATGGCCAGACGCCCCGCAAAGCCGTCGCGGCGGGCGGCTTCGGTGTCGCGCCGCAAACCCTCCGAATTGCGATAGTCGACATAGATGGTTTCGATGGCCGGCAGTTTCGCAGCGGCTGCCGCATAGAGGCAGATTGATCGCGCAAGGCGATAGGGCTCGGTCAGCTCGCCCTTTGCGTCACGGTTCGTCTCCGCGCTCAATTCAGCGGACAAATCTTCGGGGCCCCAGGTCAGCCCAATGAGCCGTGCGCTTGCGCCACGGAAAGTGCCGGCGGCAAAGAGCCCGGCCGCCGATTCGACCGCCTGCGCGAGAATTTTGATTTGCCCTTCGGGCATGCCGGCGATTGCCTCTCGCGCCGTGAGCTTAGCGTCGAGATGCACGACACTGCTGCCACCTTCTGCCTTCGGAAACAAGATGGCGTCCGGCTTGCCGGCGACAATCGCATCGAGATCGGCATCTATCATGCCGGTCTCGAGTCCGTTGATACGCACGAGCAAGTGCGGCCGCTGCTTGGTTGCTCCTGCACGTCTGAGAAAATCCAGCGCCGCGGCGCGCGCTTCATCCTTTCGCTCGGGTGTGATCGAATCTTCCAGGTCGATGATCACCGCATCGGCGCCGCTGGCCACGGCCTTGGCGAGCTTGGATCCCCCGTCAGCGGGCACGAACAGAAAAGAGCGCATGTGCTGGTCCTCATTGAGGTTTTGGAATTTAGTCCAAATACGCCGGGGGTGCGCGGTTTTGGCCCGGTACGGTCGCGGCATCTAATCCGGGCGTCTGAAAAATAGAAAGCCCGGCCAAACGCCAGGCTTTTTTATTTAGGCCGCATGAGCATGAAGGCCTGGCGGTGACATTCGGCCACCAAAGTGCCGTCCTGCTTGAAGGCCTTGTGATGGAATTCGACGATACCGGCGCCTTTCCGCGATTTTGACTCGCGCTTGCTCACGACCTTTGTCGTGCAATGCACGGTATCGCCTTCGAAGAGTGGATTGGGAAATTTCACGTCGGTCATCCCGAGGTTTGCAATGGTAGTGCCAACCGTCATGTCCGAAACCTGGATGCCAATCATGAGCCCGAGCGTGAACAGCGAGTTCATTAGCGGCTGACCCCAGTCCGTTTCCGTCTCGCAGAAGTGGCGGTCAATGTGCAGCGGTTGCGGATTGAGCGTCATGTTGGAGAACAGCATGTTGTCCATCTGTGTGACCGTGCGCGTGTAACGGTGCTCGTAGGTCTTGCCGACCTCGAAATCCTCGAAGTAAAGGCCGCCGCGCTTGTGCCGCTGGATCGTATCCACCATCGATTCCCCCGAAAGTCCCTGCGAATAGGAGCTTTGCGAACCCTACTTACAGTTCATTTACCATAATTCCTCCATGCTCGCCCGCCCCCGAGAGCCGTTGCGTCGCGTCAAATCATCCATAGGCCGAGATCTTCGCAAGGCGCAACACGATCGCCGTCAATCCTGCGAATATCGGCGGGACACCGCAGATGCTGGCGCGATCCAGCAGGCATTGCAATCGACCGGTGTCGACTTCGACTATCTGCTCGCAACCGCGAAGATTGAGTCCAATTTCAATCCGTCGGCGCAGGCTTCGATCTCCTCGGCAAAGGGCCTCTATCAGTTCATCGACCAGACCTGGCTCGGGACCATGAAGCAGGACGGGCACTGGGATTGGGCCGTTACGCCAACGCCATTGTTCGCTCATCCAACGGAAATTATGAAGTCGCTGATCCA